>Ga0210402_10003555_pt1 | contig 14542 bp, 14 predicted proteins | sample IncBWC7MmetaG_FD_161055 | JGI IMG/M metagenome (GOLD analysis project Ga0210402, IMG submission 161055) | Forest soil microbial communities from Barre Woods Harvard Forest LTER site, Petersham, Massachusetts, United States - Inc-BW-C-7-M | ecosystem: Environmental > Terrestrial > Soil >...
TGAAGGTTGGCGAATATTCCGACTGGACGACGGTCGAGTTCAAGGCCGGTCTTGGCTTCAATGCGCACGGCATCTGTCGCTTCTACCTGAAAGAAGTTTCACCCGAAGTTGAAGTTTACGTTTCGCCGGTGAACATCGACCCCGGACACCCCGACCTTCCCATCTCGCACCCGGTTACTTATTCGATCTACCTCGCGAAACTCTTCGGACCATTCGCCACGCTGGGCCTCGCCGAAGACACGTGGGCGCTCAACGAGCACGTGCTCGATGACGACGCATTCCTGGCACAGTGCTATTCCAATCACGAGGACCGCGAGCGCATGCTGTTCGATGCGCTCGAAAAAACCCAACAGGGACTCTGCACCTGCGTCTTCGACACGACCGATCGAATCCAGCACATGTTCTGGCGGTATCTCGATATCGATCACCCAGCGGCTCGCGACGTGCCGCAGGGCAAGCGTCCGCAGGTAATTCCGGAGCTCTATCAAAAGATGGACAAGCTGATTGGCCGCGTGATGGAAAAGATTAACGACGACACTCTGTTGCTCGTCATTTCTGATCACGGCTTCAAGTCGTTTGCGCGCTGCATGAACCTCAACGCGTGGCTGCACCAGAATGGATATCTCGCGCTGAAGGGCGTCAAGACCGAGAGTGGAGACTGGTTCGAAGACGTCGACTGGTCGCGCACGCGTGCGTACACGATGGGATTGAACGGCCTCTACATCAATATCAAGGGCCGCGAAAAGCAGGGCATTGTCGAGCCGGCCGAAGCCGACACGCTGAAGAAAGAAATCCAGCAGAAATTGAATGGCCTGAAAGATCCCGACTCCGGCGCCGTCGGAATCACCGGAGTCTTCATCACCGACAATGTCTATAGCGGCCCATACAGCGAGAACGCTCCGGACATTCTTGTTGGCTATGCAGCGGGCTATCGCGCGTCATGGGATTCAGTCCTGGGAAAAGTAACGGGCCAGGTATTCGAAGACAATCTCAAGGCCTGGAGCGGCGACCACTGCATTGACCCCAGGCTGGTTCCGGGCGTCTTATTCTCCAGCCACAAGTTCGTCGAAGACAAACCGCACATCGCCGACGTAGCGCCCACGATTCTCACCCTGTTTGGTCTGCAAGCGCCGTCCCACTTTGACGGCAAAGCCTGGAACCTGGCGAGCTGAAAAGACTCCAGAGTAGAGACGCGGCTCGCCGCGTCTCTACAGCTATTTGTTCGGCGCCGCTTGCTCGTCTTTCAAATACCCCGCGCTGAAAGTCCCGTTCTGCTTCGCGATGTCCAGCAGCGTCGGATAGAACTGGACAAACGTAGTATCCACGGCGCCGTGATCCATATGGCACGAATAGCAGGCTGCAGTTGGTTGAAAGCGATCGCCATTCGGGCCATCGCCGAACCCGTAGAAGGCCCAGCCACCGCGCGACTCGTCCTTGATATGGATCGACCGGGACATGATCTCGGTAGTCTGGTAGTGTCCGCCCTTGTTGATGGAGCCTTTGCTGCCCGCGACGCGGCCCTCCAGAGCGAAAATCGTCTTGTCGGGCCATTTGCCAGTCGCGAGAAAGGCCTTATAGGACTCAGGATTCACGAACACGTTGTCGAACATGGAATGATCCGCCAGGTTGACCGTGGGACTGTAATCCATGTCCAAACCGGTCGTCAGATACACCCACTCCCGATAGTTTGGAGGGAACACCAGCTTGCCATCCGCCGTATAGACAGGAGCATTCGAATTGCTGGACGATCCGGCCGTGACCGGAGACCTGGAACCGGCTATGGCGAACAAAAAGGCAGCAACCCCGAGCAGCAGCCAAAAACGCTTCATCAGACACCTCCAAATAGCGAATCACAAGTGTAGAGTGCAAAGCTAACGAATAGGACAAGGCGGCGTCTAGAACAAAGACAACCTCGATACAGGGTGGAGAGACAATGGCGGAGGGATCGGGCCAGCAGGCCTTGGGTGCAGGAACCTTTTACGGGGCGGTGCAGAGCCGGCGCGAGCAGTGCGACGCCATCTTTACCGACCTGTGCCATACGTCCCCTAGAAAACTGCCTTCCCACGCCCACGAACTCTCCTTCTTTGCGCTGCTCGTGGACGGTCTGTATGGCGAACGGTACGGACGGCAGGAGCGCCAGTTCCGTCCGTTCACCGTCCACTATCGTCCCGCTGGAGTTCCCCATCAGGACGAAGTCGGCCCGCAAGGTGTGCGATTTTTTGAAATTGAAATCCGTCCGAAGTGGCATCGCAAGATGGCCGAGTGCTCGGCAGCGCTCGACATCGCCCGCGACGACTGCCTTGGCGGAGAGTTGCTCTGGCTCGGGATGAAGCTGTTTCGCGAACTGCGCGGAGCGCCGGACGATCTCTCGATTGAAAGCCTTCTGACGGAATTAATCGCCAGCGCCGCGCGCATGCCTCGCGAGAACATGCGAGAACGCCCAGCGTGGCTGGACAGAGTCGTCGCGAAGATTTCCGCTGAATATTGCGGGCGATTGTCACTGGATGATCTGAGTTCGGAGGCCGGGGTCCATCCGGTTTACCTGTCGCGCGCATTCCGGAAACATCTTGGCGAGGGAATTGGAGAGCGTGTCCATCGCCTTCGTGTCCGCGCCGCCTGCGAACAGATGCTGGAGCCCGACATCTCGCTTGCTGAGATCGGCCTTTCCACGGGATTTGCCGATCAAAGCCACTTTACGCGGGCGTTTCGCCGCGTGACAGGAATGAGCCCGGGCCGTTTCCGCCAGATCCTGGGCGTGCCATCTCCTGTTTGAGGCCGCCTTACTGAAGCTGAATGTTTCCCACTGACACTTCCGCGCTCAACTCATATTTGCCGTTGCTTTCGTAGCTCAGCTTCTTCCCGAGCCATCCGTTTTCGTGCAGTCGATCCATCTGTCGCCCGTCGTTAGACCAGGACACATTGCCAATATGAGTCCGCGCGCGAACCGTATGGTACTCGGGCTCGCTTCCCATTCCCACACGGATGTCCCCTACACTTACATCCAGGGTCTTGTTGCCATGAATTCCCTCCACCTTCACGTCCCCGACTTTCAGATGAACGTCCAGGCTCATGGGATCCGGTACTTCAATATCGGCATCGATGGAGGTGCTGCCCCGAAACGGAGAGTCAGCTTCTATGTCCATGCTATTTGCGTGGGTCTGGAATTCGACTTTGGCCTTCTTCAGGTCGGACTCACGCTTCGTCCGAATGGTATAGCGAATGTGAATGTTATTGGGGTCAGTCCCTTTAATGATGTGGAGATCGCCGACTTTCCACTGAATGTGCAGGCTGTTTGACGCTGCGACAGGATGAAGTTCAGAGTGGACTTCCTGGAAATCCTGTTCAGCGGCCGCAAACGGCACCGCCAGCAAAATCAATAGAACAACGTCTCGAAGCATCGGCAACTCCCGGCAGACGGAACTACCCCGGCCATCGTCTGGATATGGGTACGCAGAAGACGGCCAAACAGTTCCGCTGAAAATGCCGTCAATCTAGCTCGGGCCCCGCATTCTATCGTCCAAACATCGGATAGTGGCTGGCGGCTCCCATCAGAAAGAGCATCGGGAACGAGAGTACGAAATTCGCTCGGGCCATCAGAAATGCTTGTCGTGAAAGATAGGCAGCTTTATCGGGCATCGGCGTGCCGCGAGCGGCCTGGTCTCGCGTCCACTGGATTAACCTTTTCTGTGCCCGCCAGACCACGCCCCATACGTTCAGCATCATCATCCAGCCGATCCCGCCGCCAATGCCGATCGCGAGCAAACGGTTACTCTCCCATCCATGATTGTTGAGGCGCAGAAAAAGCCATGCCGCTACCACCACTACAATCGTGTAGACGATCGCCAGAACAGGTCCCTTGTCGAGTGCGCCTTTCCCGGGAATCACGCATGCGTACATGATGGCCCAGGTTAGCGTCCAGACTCCAAAGAAACTCCCCATGGCGCCGCCGGAAGTGGCGCCGCCATAGTGGGCGTCCACCGCCACAATATTGCTCCAATACGCGAGGCCGGTGAGTACCGTGACTACCGATCCCCAGCGAAACCACCAGAGTGCGCGTGTCATGAGCGCAGGAAAAACCTTACCCCTGATCGCCGGATCGAGTTCTTTCATGAACGCAACGCTGACCAGGTTGAAGAAATACAGCATTCCAATCCAGGTTATGCCGGCGATGAAATGGAACCACCGAAACAACATAAGAAGGTTTATGTTGAAGCCGCTGGGCAGGCTAACGTCGGTCACGGGGAAGGGCTCCTCTCTGGAACTGACGATTGTAGCCCCGGGTCGCATAAAGGCAAACGGCAACCGGGTTGGACCCTTGCGGTTGAAAAGCGGCGTCCTAAGCCGTATTGTAGGTTTCAGCAAGAAAGAGGCTGACGCCATTTGCCCTCCCCAGAGACACTCGGCGCAGCATCTAACCTGTACCAAGGAGATCGGCTATGGAAGCAAAGCCGGCGCAGCAGAATATTCAGGATTCATTCCTCAACACCGCCCGCAAGGAGCGGCACAACATCACAATCTACCTTGTGAGCGGAGTGAAGCTCACGGGACGGATCCGATCCTTCGACAAGTACTCGGTCGTTCTGGAAACCGGGAATCAGGAACAGTTAATCTTCAAGCACGCCATCTCGACCGTGGTCATGGCGCGGCAAGTGCACGCCCATGCCGAACACAAGCCAGCTCTGGCTGCGTCTCAAGACACGGCGGCTTCCAGTGCGGCATCCGGCACTGAAGGATAAGTGAGTCTGCGCCGGAGCGACACCAGCGTGTCTGATCGGAATGCTCGGCGTGCGGCCAAGCCGGTCTTAAACCCATCCGAGCAGCAGGAGCGCGCCTTCCTGGTGGGGGTCGAGTTCCGCACCCGTGGCCGTGGAGCCGGCAAACTCGGCAGCGCCGCGATAACGCCCGGAGCCCAGGCCGCGCGCGACCATGCAGCAAGCGGGACCTCCGCTCTGCCCGCTGACTCTCCCGATTTCAGCTGGGAAGAATCGCTCGACGAGCTGCGCAGCCTCGCCACCAGTGCGGGTGCGAAAATTGCCGGCGAGTTTTCTCAGCATCGCGACCGTCCCGAGCCGGCTACGCTCATAGGCAAAGGCAAACTGGAAGAAATCGCAGGAGCGGCGGCCTCGGTCTCCGCCGACGTAATTCTTTTCGACCACGATCTCACGCCGTCCCAGCAGCGCAATATCGAACGCATCGTTAACACGCGTGTGATCGATCGCACGCAGCTCATCCTCGACATCTTTGCGCGGCACGCCCGCACTCGTGAAGGTCAGCTGCAGGTGGAGTTGGCGCAACTGGAGTACATGCTTCCGCGACTTGCTGGACGCGGCATCGAGATGTCGCAGTTAGGCGGCGGCATCGGTACACGCGGCCCCGGTGAAACGCAGCTCGAAACCGATAAGCGAAAGATTTACCGGCGCGTCCGGCACGTGAAACAACAGCTCGAGGACGTCCGCCGCATCCGCGCCCAGCAACGGCAACGCAGGGAATCGGTCCCAGTCGCGACCATTGCATTGGTGGGATATACAAATGCCGGCAAGTCCACCCTGTTCAATGCCCTCACAAAGTCGGATGTGATCGCGTCATCAAGGATGTTCGCCACGCTCGATCCCACGATTCGCAGTCTGACTCTTCCCAGCAAGCGCAAGGTTCTGTTCTCCGACACCGTGGGGTTTATCCGCCACCTGCCGCACACGCTGGTGTCGGCGTTTCGCGCGACGCTCGAAGAAGTGCAGCGCGCCACGCTTGTCCTCCAGGTGTCCGACGCCAGCAGCCCGATTTCCGCCGAGCAGGACGCCCAGGTCGAGAGCGTGCTAAAGGAACTCGAAGCCGAGAAGAAACCTCGCCTGCACGTGATGAACAAAGTTGATTTGCTGCCGCCCAAGCAGAGAGAATCGCTGCGCGACGACGAACACACGGTGCACGTGTCAGCCGCAAAGGGAATGGGCCTTGGCACTCTGCTGGATCGGATAGATGCTCTCCTGGAAGACGATCGTCCCACGCGCGTGCGCATGCGTATTCCGCAAGAAGAAGGCAAAGCGCTGGCGCAGCTGCAAGCACGTGGCCACATTTATTCCCGAAAATACACCGACGGACTTGTGGAACTCGAAGCCGAGGCCCCCGATTCCATTCTGCGGCGCATGAAGCAATGGGTCGTTGCGGATAGCTCCGCAAAACATCGGAGCAAAGACGAAGGCAGCGGGGTCTAACTATCGATGAGGTTTCGCTGCGCCCTGGTGTTGCCAGTTGCCGGGCTTCTGCTTTTTGGAATCGTTACTTACCAGTCTGCGCAAGGTTATCGTAGCTATCACCGATATTTCTGGTGGTCCGCGTACGCTCTGGATTCCGACCCTCTTGATCGGCAACATTGGAGCCAAACATCCTGTCCGCGCGGAGTTGAGTTTCACGGAGAGGACTGCGGTCAGTGGGGACCCAGCTCAATTCAACATCGACAGGGATGGCTGTCAACCATACTCTTGTTCTCAGCCATGCCTGCGTTTCTCCTCGGCCTGTTCATCGTGGATGACCTGGCATTTTGGGGTGTCAGTGGCGTGACGACGTTCATGGTATCTATGCCGATTCTGATTGTCGCGTGGTTCTCTCTGGCAGGCTGGCTCATTGACCGCGTAGTGCACAGGCGGGATACGGCTTCCAGACTCTGAAGAACGGCACGACGTCCCAGATAAGGAACTTGTCGGCGCCCGCGAAGTTGTGTGACATAGAGCCATGCCCTTTCGCATCGGCTTGATGATTATTGCCTCGTTGTTCACGAGCTTTACTCTCCCTCTGTTCGCGCAAGATAACTCCGACACCGCCGCCACCATCCGCAGGCTTGAAGAAAAGTGGACGGCATCCTACAAGAATCGCCAGATCGATATCCTGTCGTCACTGCTGGCAGAGGATTTTGTCATTACCGTCGAAGACGGTAACACCTATAGCAAGTCCGGCTACATCTCTCATAGCGCCGACTCATCCATCCAAGTGGAAGTCGCCGAGATATTGGACCTGAAAGTCCGGATGCACGGAAACACCGCAGTAGTCACCGGGGCATACCACGAGAAGGGCAGGTCAAACGGCAAGCCGTACGAGTATCACGACCGCCTGACCGACATTTGGATGAAGGCCGGCACCAAGTGGCAGGTCATCGCCTCACACTACAGCGTGCCCGTGAAATAGCGGGAGAAACGTTGTTTCAGATCTTGTTGGGGACTGCGAAGCCCGCCGCTTACATCTTCTTCCCGAACGGATCCTCCAGAGACAAGCTTTGCGGGGTAAAGAGTTCTGCGCCGTTTTCCGTGATGTGCATATCGTCTTCCAGCCGGATGCCGAACTCCCCGCGAATGTAAATCCCCGGCTCGTCGCTGAACGTCATACTGGGTTGAAGTTTGGTCGCATTCCCGCGCACCAGATAGGGCCATTCGTGTCCGTCCATGCCCATGCCGTGCCCGACGCGATGTTTGAAGTATTTGTAATCCGGACCATAACCCGCATCGATGATCACCTTGCGTGCCGCCGCATCGACTGCTCCACATTCTCCGCCGGGTTTAGCGGCAGCCAGAGCGGCACTCTGCGCGCGATACACGATGTCGAACACCTGTTTCATCTTGTCGCTGGCTTTGCCCAGCACAAACGTGCGGGTGATGTCAGACGCGTAGCCCTCGACCTTGCAGCCTCCGTCAATCAAAACGATCGTGCCTTCGCGGATCACCTGCGGCGTCACCGATCCATGCGGAAAGGCCGAGAACTCTCCAACCTGCACATCTGCTCCGCCTTCAAATCCAAGTTGCCGGTGCGCCGCTTCGATCAGGTCTTCCACGTCCTGCTGCGTCATACCAGGCTTCAGGGACCGGTAGGTCGCCTCGTATGCCAGTAATGTGACTTTGGAAGCGAGCCGCATCAGCTCAATCTCATGCGCACTCTTGAACATCCGGCAACCAGCAGTCACGGGCGTTGCGCTGGCAAACGTTGCTGTGGGCGCAGCCTTTCTCAGGCTGTCAGCGAAGACGAACTTGACCGTCTCCTCAATCCCCACAGTGCCGCTTGCGATCCCCCGGTTGCTCAGACCTTGGGCCACGCGTTCATAGGGGCTCTCGTCTTCCTGCCAGATGCGGACATCGGCATTGTCGCCATCGGGCGACTTCGCGATCTGCTCCCGCGCCCGCCCTTCCTCGAACGCGGGGCACACATAAAACGATTCGCCTTTCTCCGGCAGCACCATCGCGAACAGACGCTCCCCGCCCCACCAATGCATCCCGGAGAAATATGTGAGTGACGTCCCCTCCGTCATCAGGATCGCCGAGAGGCTGTTCTCCTGCCTCAGCCTGCGTGCCTTCGTCTGCCGTTCTCGCCGTTCCTCCAGCGAGATGGGAGTAGCCTCGCCAGCGAGCGGCTTAAGCTTGGCGATCGCGGGCGGCAGCGCCTGGTCTGATTTCCCGGCGTAGGCAAGTGAGGGAATGGCAGCAGCGGCGGCAGAACCGGCTTGCAAAAAGCGTCGGCGCGAGAGCAATTAGAAACCTCCGGGTGCGAAGCGCTCTCATTATAGAGAAGTGCTCTTCGATGCGCCGTCCGCCCCGGGGAGCGGCGCTGTGCCGCGCCGTGTCTGCTAGTCATCCACTACCTCAATCCGAATTCTGAAAACAATTTCATCTGCTTTTCACCGTGGATTCATGGCCCGTTGATTGTGCTGCAACATCAGCTTCATAAACTCCTCCCGGTCGTGCTCCAAGGAGGCTTTTCAGTGACAATCCGCCGTTTTGTTTCCCCTCTGCTGGCTCTGTTCATGTGCCTGCTCGTGGCGACTGCGTTCGCGCAATCTGCCCCTCAATCCAACATCAAGCATGTGCTGCTGATCAGTGTCGACGGCCTGCATGCACTCGACGTGGCCAACTATGTAGCCCAAAATCCTGGGTCGGCTCTGGCCGAGCTCTCCAGCCATGGGATCACGTACAGCAACGCCCGGACACCCTCGAATTCAGACTCCTTCCCTGGCTTGCTCGCGCTGGTCACTGGGGGCTCGCCCGTGAGCCACGGCCTGTTTTATGACGTCAGCTACGATCGCACGATTTTCGATCCTACCAACGTCACCTGCTCGGGTCCGGCGGGCAACTTCATGGTTTTCGATGAGAGCATCGACGTATACAACCAGCAGAATGTCTCGCAGGACGTGATTGATCCGACGAAACTGCCGCGCGTCCGCGACAAGTTCGGCAATTGCGTGCCTTTGTATCCGCACAGCGCACTCCGGACCAATACGATCTTCGAAGTCGTTAAATCACGGGGCGGCCATACGGCGTGGGCCGACAAACATCCCGCCTACGATCTGGTGAATGGCCCTTCGGGCAAGGGTGTAGACGACCTCTACACGCCGGAAATCACCAACGTCGGCGGACTCGACAACACCCACAGCGTGGTTTGCACGGTTCAGAACGATCAGAAAAAGGTGCAGGCAATCATCAACGAGATCAACGGCCTGACCCACGACGGGAAGCCCGGACTGGGCGTTCCCGAAGTCTTCGGGATGAACTTCCAGGCAGTCAGCGTGGGGCAGAAGTTGGTCACGGACAACTTTGATAATAGCTGTGTTTCCGACACCGATCCCAACATCAACCAGCAGCCGGGCGGGTACAAAGACGGATCGGGCACACCGAGCGCGGTGCTTGCTTATGGCCTGCAACAGACCGATGCGGCATTGGCTAGCATGATCGCCGCACTCAAAGCGGCGGGTCTCTACGATTCGACCTTGTTCATCGTGACTGCCAAGCACGGCCAATCGCCGATCAACCCGGCCAAGATCAATAAGCCGGGCCACTTCGCCGATCTGGTCGCGAAACTGCCCGATGCCGGGTCCAATCCCGCGGCCATCGCCATCGCCGGGGCCGCCGGCTGTCCGACTGGTCCGTGCGGTTTCGTGCAGGACGACGATATCGCGCTGATCTGGCTGCAAGGCCAGAACATCTCCAACCAGCAGGTGACGGACTACCTGAACAACAATGCCGTTCCGCTCTTCATCGATGAAGTCATGGGTGGGGCTGAGCTTACGCTGAAGTTCAACGATCCCGCCGCCGACAGCCGAACGCCGGACATCATTGTGGAACCGACGTACGGCACGACCTACACCAAGTCTGGCTCGAAGAATTCCGAGCATGGCGGCTTCAGTTACGGCGATACCAACGTTGGCCTGATTGTCTCGAACCCGGCGTTCAAATCTGCCCTACTCAAAACGCCTGTCTCCACTTCGCAAGTCGCACCGAGCATTCTGCGTGCACTCGGAATTGGTCCCAGCGCTTTGAAGTCGGTGCAGATCGAAAAAACTCCGGTGCTGCCGGCTCTTCCCTAAGAGGGTGCCGTCAACATCATCACGACCAGCAACGGGCTGCGCAATGCAGCCCGTTTTTCCTCTCCACGATCTCGAGCGCCACGCGGCAGTTCGACTGAAAATCGTACAATTCCAGAATTGCTCTCCGGATTCCAATGCGCAAGCTGCGGCCAATGGAACGAGACCTCGGTCGACGAATCTGCTGGCTCCCGCCAAAGTTACGTGGAAGATTGCCAGACGTGTTGCAAACCGAATGTTCTTCTAGTTACTTGGAATCAAGCTGACGGCGAGTTTATGATCAGTGCGGAACTGGAATGAGAACCGCAGGAGGGACGCATGGTTGCACACAACATGGTGACAACGCAGTTCGAACTGGACGGCTACCGCGTGACTCGTACTCTCGGAGTGGTGCGCGGAATCGTAGTCCGCTCCCGATCGATCTTCGGCACAATCGGCGCCGGATTGCAGACTCTGGTCGGCGGCAACATCACCCTTCTCACGAATCTGTGCGAAAAGACCCGCGCCGAAGCCTTCGATCTGATGCTGCAACATGCCTCGGAAATGGGCGGCAACGCCGTGGTCGGCGCCCGCTACGACGCGACCGAAGTGATGCAGGGTGTCACCGAGGTGCTCGCATACGGAACCGCCGTCTTCGTCGAGCCAGCGCGCTAAGGTCGCCGCTCTAATAAGAAACATGGCGTACACGCTTGAACTCTCCACCATACGCCGAGCCCGGGAACTGCTCGCGAAATATCTTCCGCAGACACGCACCGTCCCTGCTCTGTCACTTTCACGCGACGGCGCGCCCGTTCATCTGAAGCTTGAAATCGATTTGCCCACAGGTTCCTTCAAACCGCGCGGCGCGATCTACGCCCTGGCAACGAAGCTCGCCCGAGCGGCAATCTCCGAAGTGACGGCATCCAGCACGGGGAATCACGGAGCCGCAGTCGCCTACGCGGCCGAGGTTTTCGGGGTTCAAGCAACCATCTTTCTTCCGGAAAACCCGAACCCCGTCAAGCGGGACAAGATCCTCGACCTCGGTGCCCGAATTGTCGAGGCCGGCAGGGGAGACCTGGCACACGCGTTCGCGCAGGCTAAGGAATACTCTCGTCGTCCCGGAGTCTATTTTCTGAACGACGCCACCGACCCCGACCTCCCCGCGGGTCCCGGAACTATTGCGTTAGAGATCGCGGAACAGATACCGAATGTCTCGACCATCTACGTTCCCATGGGAGACACCGCGCTGATCCGTGGACTGGCTGCTGCCGCCAAGCAACTCAACCCGCGGATGAGAATCATCGGAGTGCAAGCCGAGCGCGCTCCTGCGTATTACTTATCGTGGCGGCAGGGAACTGTCGTCTCGACGGAAACCCGCGACCCCTGCGCCGACGGTCTTGCAACCCGCACGCCCGAAGCGGAGAACGTCCGAATGATTCGAGAGCTGGTCGATGACGTGGTGCTGGTGACCGAACAGCAGATGGTAGGCGCCATTCGCCATTTATATGAGCGTGAGGGCGTGGTAGCTGAGCCCGCCGGCGCCGCCGCTACTGCCGCGTTCATGGCGAGCCCTCCACGGGAGGGCACGACCGTTCTGCTGGTCAGCGGCGGGAATATTTCACAGGAAGTCCGGCAACAAGCCGGAATTCCCTGAGCGTGTGCGAGCAAGGCGCGTCTCTACGCAGGACTCACCCCTGGATTACCGGCAGCGGCCCCAGCAGTGGCACGCGCTGATGCAATCCACATTCTGTCTTCGCGAACCCCGCCCAGCGCCCGGAGCGAGGGTCCTCTCCAGCAGCTACGGCACGAGTGCACGGCCAGCACCCGATGCTCGGGAAGCCCTCGTCGTGCAGCGGATTGTAGGGCAGTTCATTTTCGCGGATGTAATCCCACACCATCTCGCTCGTCCAGTCACAGAGGGGATTAATTTTGACCAGCCCGAACTTTGTGTCCCACTCGATCTTTTGCGCTACCGCGCGATCGGGCGTCTGATCGCGGCGGATGGCGGCGATCCACGCACCAAGTGTCGACAACTTCGCGCGCAACGGTTCGACCTTGCGCATATAGCAGCAGCGGTCCGGAGCGCGCAACCAGAGCGTGGCGCCGTGCTCGCGTTCCTGCTCTTCGACGCTGAGGTTCGGCTGCAGGCGTTCCACTCGAATCCCGTAACGATGTTCCACCTTTTTCATCAGATCGTAGGTCTCAGGAAAGAGCACGCCGGTGTCCAGTGTGAAGACACGGATGTCAGGGCGCAGGCGCGCGGCCATGTCGATCAGAACCATGCCCTCGGGACCAAAGCCCGAGGCCATCGCAATCTGTCCATCGAATCGGTGCAGAGCCCAGTCGAGAATCTCCTCGGCTGCCCATGATTCAGCGAACGCCTGCGTCATATACAGCCAGCCCAGATCAGGCACCGTTCACCTCCGCGCGGGCCGCGGCGTTATGAGCGGCCATTAATTCCGTGCCGAGGGTCTCAAACCCCGCGTGCTGATGTTTCGCGAGCCGGACGACTTCCCCAAGAATCAGAATGGACGGCTTCGCATGTCCGCTGACGGAAGACAACTTCGCAAGCGTAGTGACCGTCGTCTGTTGCGCGGCTGTACTGGCGCGCGAAATGATCGCGCATGGAGTATGGCTCGGAACACCAGCCGCCGCGAGCTTATCTACGGTCGCTCGCGCATCGGGCCCCGGCATGTAGAGGGCGATCGTCGTGCCAGCAGCGATGATAGGCCGCAGATCGGGAATTGCCCGGTCATCGGCAAACTGTCCGGTCATGATCAGCAGCGAGGAAGCAGTCTGCCGCAGCGTGAGAGGAATCTCAACTGAAGCCGCCGCCGCGAATGCCGCAGTCACGCCCGGCACAACTTCAAATTCAATACCTGCGTTTCGCAACGCCTGCATCTCTTCACCGGCGCGTCCGTATACCAGAGGATCACCGCCCTTCAAGCGCACAACCTGAAGGCCTTGGCGCGCCAGTTCGATCATCAGGAAATGGATCTCTTCCTGACGGACGCCCTTGCGTCCGGCGCGCTTGCCTACGTCGTGTAGTTGTGCGTTCCTCGAAGCCAGTGTGAGAATTTCAGGCGAGACCAGATCGTCGTGCAACACGGCGTCCGCCTGACGCAGCAGTCGCAATGCTTTCAGCGTAAGCAATTCCGGATCTCCCGGTCCCGCTCCAACCAGATAAACTTTTCCCTTCACGAGACTTCCTTCCCTGATTCAGAAATCGATGCCAGTTGACTGCTTTCAAATTCCAGAAATGCATCGTGACTCGCTAACCGATGGAGTATCTGTTTCCGCTCCTCCGGATCGCCTCCCGCGCGGAACAGCTCTGTCCTCCGGTTACCCAGTTCATCCAGCCAGTGCCCGTAGATGGAAGGGAATTCTTCCTCCAACTGTCTGCGGATGCGCTGTGCCAGCGCCGGACTGAGCCCGTTGGTCGAGATCGCGATCTGCAACTGTCCGCGGCGCACCAGCGCGCCGTAATAGAAATCGCAGTACGGCGGGTCGTCGACGACGTTGCAAAGAATGCCGCGTGCCTGCGCCTCGCGATAAATTGCGTGATTCACTTCCACGTCGGACGTGGCGGCGATCGCCAGGTAGGCGTGGTCCAAATCGGACGACTCGAACTCGCGCGGAATCCAGGTCAGTGAGCCACTCTGTGCCCACTCCCTCACCGCCACTGAGGCGGAAGGCGCGACCACGCGAATTTGCGCTCCGCAATCCAGCAGACTGCGGATTTTCTGCTCCCCAACGCCGCCCGCTCCCAGGACCAGACAGCTGCGTCCCTCAAGTTTGAGGAACATCGGAAATAGAGATGTGGTGGCAGCCATTTTCCTTAGCCCTCCACCGCGTGCGGCGCTGGAGCCGCAGGAAGATCCCGCTCCACGGGGTCAAGCTGCTGTCCGGCTAGAAATTGGCGAAGTTCTTCGTTCGTGTGTCGCGCGAAATAGCGCCGCAGATTTTCTCCCGGTTCGCGCGTGGCGCGATAGTGCCGAAGCAGCCGCTCAATCGCCTCCGGCACTTCTTTCGCGGCGCAACGGTAGCCGACCGGCCGCGCGATCGATTGCAACGCTCCCACGGCGCCGCCAAGGCAAAAGTAGTACGCATCGACCAGCGCGCCGTTGACCTTGATCTTCTTGCCTTCGAGTCCGATGTCGGCGATCCAGTGCTGTCCGCAGCTGTTCGGGCAGCCGGTAACGTGGAGTTTCAATTCCTGATCGAAGCCAG
>Ga0210402_10003556_pt1 | contig 14538 bp, 13 predicted proteins | sample IncBWC7MmetaG_FD_161055 | JGI IMG/M metagenome (GOLD analysis project Ga0210402, IMG submission 161055) | Forest soil microbial communities from Barre Woods Harvard Forest LTER site, Petersham, Massachusetts, United States - Inc-BW-C-7-M | ecosystem: Environmental > Terrestrial > Soil >...
GGACATTGCGCAGCTGGATCTGAACCGGCTCACGCTGCAGCGCGTGCAGTTCGAGACCGATATCGAGACCGCAACAGTCAACCTCCGGACCGCCAAGATCCAGATGCTGACACTCCTCAACGACCGCACGCCAATCGAGCAGTTCGATGTCACAGGCCCCTACGAGTTCACGGAAAATCCGATGCCGCTGGAGCAATTCCGCAGTCTCGCTCTGGCGTCGCGGCCGGATCTGAAAGTTGCGATGCAGAACGTCGAGCTTGCAAAAACCCAGCATGAGCTTGCCGTATCCAACGGCTCGACGGATCCCACGTACTCCGTCTGGTATACCAATAATCCTTCGTTTAGCAACCCGTTTGCCAACCAGACACTTGGTTTCAGCGTCAGCATTCCGCTGCGTATTTTCGACCGCAATCAGGGCGAGAAGGAACGCACGGAAATCGATATCCGGCGCAACCAACGGTTACAGGACGCCGCGTCGGCGCAGGTTTTCAGCGATGTGGATTCCGCGTACGCGACGGTGACCAGCACAGTGACGCTGCTGCAGCCGTACAAGGACCGTTATTTGGGGCAAGCTTCGAGAGTGCGTGACACCATCGCGTTTTCGTACGAACATGGCGCGGCGTCTTTACTGGATTTTCTGAACGCACAGGCAGACTACCGCAGCGTGCAGGTGAATTACCTGAATCTGGTGGCATCGTATCTGGATGCGACAGATCAATTGAATCTGGCGGTGGGACGAGAGGTCATTCCATGAATCGCGGGAAATATCTGAAGCTGGTCCTTTGCTGTGTCTCGTCGCTGTTGGCGTTTGGTTGTGGCGCCGGCAAGAGTGACCAGAAAGCAGAGGCTCCGCCGCCGACAAAAGTGGAGGCGGTGCAGGACCGCAACGTCTTCGAAGCGGACCGTCCCGATCAGTTCCCGCTGGTGGTGACGGAAGCGCATGTTTCCAGCTCGCAGCTGCGAGTGACTGGGACAGTAAATCCCGACGTTGCGCGCAGTGTCCCGGTGATCTCGATCGCCACTGGCCGGGTCGTCGACATTGCGGCCCGGCTCGGCGATACCGTTAAGAAAGGACAGTTGTTGCTGAAGGTGCAGAGCGCCGACCTTTCTGCCGCGTTTTCGGACTACCGCAAAGCCGTTGCCGATGGGCAACTGGCACAAACCCAACTGGAGCGCGCCAGATTGCTGTACGACAAGGGCGCAGTTTCATTGAACGACCTGCAGGTGGCCGAAGCCGCCGAAGTCAAAGCCAAGGTGGATATCGAGAACACGACGGAGCGTGTGCGCGTGCTCGGCGGCAGTATCGACCATCCGACGGCGATTGTTGAAATTCGCGCTCCCATTTCAGGAGTGATCACGGACCAGCAAGTGACAAACGCGGCAGGTGTTGCGGGTTTGGGCTCGCCGAATCCCTTCACCATTTCGGATCTGAGTTACGTATGGATTCTGTGCGACGTCTACGAAAACGATTTAAACAGCGTGCATCTGGGCGAGAAAGCGGAGATTCGGCTGAATGCCTATCCGGACAAGGTTTTCTCCGGAGTGATCAGCAATATCGGACAGGTGCTGGATCCTAATCAGCGGACTGCAAAAGTTCGGATCGAGATGCGCAATCCGGGGCTGATGCGCACGGGCATGTTCGTGACCGCCACGTTCCACGGAAGAACCAGGGAAACCCGCAGCATGGTGCCGGCAAACGCGATATTGCATCTGCACGATCAGGATTGGGTCTATGTGCCGTTGGAAGGAAAAAAGTTCCGGCGTGTGCCGGTGACCGGCGGCGAGATGCTGCCGGGCGGTATGCAGGAGCTCACCAAAGGAGTGAATGTCGGACAGAAAGTGGTTGCCAACGCGCTGGAGTTTCAGAATTCCGTGGAGCAGTAATGATCCGACTGCTGATTGAGAAGGCGCTGGACAATCGTTTCGTAGTGCTGATTGCGGCGCTGCTGCTTTTCATGTGGGGCATGATTGCGTTCAAGACGCTTCCGGTGGAGGCGTATCCGGACGTGGCTAACACCTGGGTGCAGGTCATCACACAGTGGCCGGGGCGGGCGGCGGAAGAAGTCGAGCAACAAATTACCATCCCCGTGGAAATTCAGATGAATGGCATTCCGCACCTGCAGCATGTGCGGTCGTCTTCGCTGGCGGGATTGTCCGTAGTGAATCTGATCTTCGACGACGACTCCGACAACGACTGGGATCGCCAAAAGGTTTTGGAACGCGTGGCGCAGGTTACGTTGCCGGCAAATATCACCGCACAGATCGGACCGGACTTCAGCCCGATCGGCTCCATCTATTGGTACACGCTGAAAAGCACCAATCCTGCGTACGACACCATGGAATTGAAATCGCTGCAGGATTGGGTGATCGCGAAGTACATGAAATCGGTCCCCGATGTTGTGGATGACTCGTCATTCGGCGGAATCACCCGTGAATATCAGGTGCGCATCGATCCCGACAAACTGATCTCGTATGGATTGAATCTTGCGCAGGTGGAACAACAATTAACCAATGCAAATGCGAACGCGGGCGGAAGCTTTATCGAACAGGGCGCGCAGCAGATTAATGTGCGAGCGGTTGGGCTGGTTCGAACCGTGGAAGACATCGAGAAAACGGTCATCAAGACGCAAAACGGAACGCCGCTTCGGGTAAAGGACATCGCGGTAGTAACGCAGGGACCCAAGATTCGCCTGGGTCAGATAGGCAAGGCGATTCATCGCTCGGACGGCACGGTTTTGGATGACGACGATGTGGTTGAAGGAATCGTGTTTCTGCGCAAAGGAGCGGACACGGCAACGACGCTGGAAGGAATCCACGCGATGGTGGATCGCCTGAACACCCAGATTCTGCCAAAGGGCGTGAAGATCGTGCCGTATCTGGATCGCGACGATCTGGTGCACTACACTACGCATACCGTCCTGCACAATCTGACCGAAGGAATGATCCTGGTGGTGATCATTCTTTTTGTCTTCCTAGGAAATGTGCGCGGCGCCTTTATCGTGGCGCTGACCATTCCGTTCTCACTTCTGTTCGCTTCCATTTGTCTGGACTTGCGCCATATTTCAGCGAATTTACTTTCGCTGGGCGCACTGGACTTCGGGATGGTGGTGGATGGCGCGGTGGTGATGGTGGAAAACATCGTGCGCCACCTGCATCGCCACGACAAGGACAACAGCACGATACTGGAACAAGTGCGAGTCGCGGCGCGCGAGGTGCAGCGCCCGGTGTTTTACGCGATTGCCATCATCATGACCGCGTATCTGCCAATCTTCACGTTGCAGCGGGTGGAAGGAAAATTGTTCAAGCCCATGGCGTGGACCGTGGTGTTTGCACTGACGGGCGCGCTACTGTTCTCAATGCTGATCGCCCCAGCGCTGGCGAGCTTTCTGTTTCGCAAAGGCCAGAAAAGCTGGCAGAACCCGGTAATGACGTATCTCGCCGCGCGGTACCGCCTCGGCGTCACTTGGGCGATACGCAATCGCACGATCACCTTTGCTGGCGCGCTGTTGGTTTTTGCAGTCACGCTTTTCCTGGCGTTTAGCGGCGTCATCGGTTCCGAGTTCCTGCCGCATTTGGACGAAGGCGCAATCTGGGTTCGCGGAACATTGGCGCCGAGCACCGGTCCGACCGAGAGCGCCCAAGTTGCCGAAAAGGCCCGCCAGATTCTCTGTTCATTTCCCGAGGTTCCGCAGGTAGTTAACCAGATCGGACGCCCCGACGATGGAACCGACACCACCGGGTTCTTCGACACCGAATTTTTTGTCGATCTCCTGCCAAAGGAAAAATGGCGGCCGGTGTTTCATCAGGACAAGGAACGTCTGATTGCGGCGATGGATCGCGAATTAGAAAAGATTCCTGGAGTGGTCTGGGGTTTTTCTCAACCGATTTCCGACAACCTGGAAGAAGCAGTCAGCGGAGTTAAGGGCGCGCTGGCAGTCAAACTCTATGGCGATGACTTGCGGACGCTTGAAGCCAAGGCAGACGAAATTGCCGGAGTGATGAAGGATATTCGCGGCGTAGCGGATTTGGGAGTGTTCCGGGTGATCGGGCAGCCTAACTTGAATTTTGCAGTAGACCGCGACCAAGCCGCGCGGCATGGCATCAATGTTTCCGATGTTCAGGACGCCGTCCAGACCGCGGTGGGCGGCAACGCGCAAACGCAAGTCCTGGTTGGCGAGCAGCGGTACGATCTGGTGATCCGGTACTTGCCGCAATTTCGCGACACGCGCGAGGCCATCGAAAAGATTCGGCTGGTCGCGCCGGCCGGCGAGAGGGTGTCGCTGGCGCAATTAACCAAGGTCAGCACTCTGGATGGCGCTTCGCAGATTTACCGCGAAGCGAATTCCCGCTACGTGGCCATAAAATATAGCGTGCGGGGCCGCGACCTGGGCAGCACGGTGGAAGAAGCAATCAAGAAAGTGAACGCGGGTGTAAAACTACCGCAAGGTTATACGCTTGACTGGGCCGGCGAGTACGAGAGCCAGAAGCGCTCGCAGCGGCGATTGATGCTGGTACTGCCGTTGACGCTGCTGCTGATCTTCATCATCCTTTACGGCATGTTCAAATCGCTCAAATGGGCGGCGCTGATTCTATCGAGCGTCGCGCTGGCGCCCGTCGGCGGAATGCTGGCATTGTTGCTGACCGGCACAAACTTCAGCGTCTCTTCTGGCGTAGGATTTCTGGCGCTGTTCGGAGTTTCGGTGCAAACCGGCGTTATCATGCTGGAGTACATCAACCAGTTGCGGGCGCGCGGCTACAGCATCGAAGACGCGGCAATTGAGGGCGCGATTTTGCGGCTTCGCCCGATTATGATGACCATGCTGGTGGCGACACTTGGACTTCTGCCGGCGGCACTATCCCACGGCATCGGCTCGGACTCGCAGCGGCCGTTCGCGATTGTGATTGTTGGTGGACTGGTCGGCGCGCTGCTGCTCAGCGTATTCTTGCTGCCCACGCTTTATGTTTGGGTCGCACGAGAAGGCGATTTGTTGCCGGCGGCCGAAAGCGAAGAGTTGTAGTGATCGAGGTTCGAACGCTGGCGCATAACGGATGGAGGCCTGTGGCCAATGAAGCGCAGTGAAATTGCGGAGGTCATTCAGGAGGTCGGGATCATCCCGGCGATCCGCGTATCGTCGGCGGACGATGCGCATTATGCAGCGGAAGCGGTGGCCGGCGGCGGGATTCCGATCGTCGAAATCACCATGACCGTGCCGGGCGCTATGGAAGTGATCGCCCATCTGGTGAAGCACCATCCAAAAATGATTGTCGGTGCTGGCACCGTGTTGGATCTGGAGACCGCGCGAAAGTGCGCGGATTGCGGCGCGCACTTTTTAACCGCGCCGGGCCTCGATTGCGAAATCATTGCGTTCGCGGCCAAACATGACATCGTAGCGCTGCCAGGCGCGCTGACTCCTACGGAAGTCGTGACCGCGTGGCGAGCGGGCGCTGATTTTGTAAAACTTTTTCCGTGCGCGCAAGTTGGCGGAGATGCCTATGTGCGAGCGCTGAATCGCTCCTTTCCGCAGATTCCTCTGGTGGCGGCCGGCGGTGTGACCCAACAAAACGCAGAGGCCTTTATTCTCGCGGGCGCCATCGCCATCGGCGTTGGCACGCAATTAGTTCCGACGGAGTCGATTGAAAAGCGTCAGGCCAAACGAATTCACGAGTTGGCGCTGCGCTTCTCGAAGTTTGTGAAGGAAGCCCGTCTTCGTATGCCACCCAGGAAACAAGTATCAGCGGCCGCCAGCCATATTTCCGCCGTGAAGTGTGAAAAGCCGGAAGCAATTCGGCATTGAAGCTTTTAATTTTTAGCCAATGGACTTTTCTGGTTGGATGACGTTGTGACCGGCCGGCTTGCTTGCGGCTACTTCGCGCACCCATACTCGATGTATGTTTTCGAAGGACGTCCTCGATCATTTTCAGAATCCGCGCAACACTGGCGAGTTGCCGGACGCCAGCGCATCGGTACAGGTGAGCAATCCCGTTTGCGGAGACGTGCTGCGAGTAGCAGTGCGTATCGAAGATACGCGTATTGCCGAGGCGCGCTTTCTGTGCCGGGGATGTACGACTTCGATTGCTTGCGCTTCGCGGCTGACCGAGTTACTCACAGGAAAACTGATCCGTGAGTTGAACGAGATTACCGCGGAAACCATCGCCACATCATTCGGAGAATTGCCTCCCGAAACGATTCACGGCGCGCACTTGGCGGCGGATGCCGCGCAGGCGCTACTCGCAAAACTTCGAAATTAATTTCACAAATAATTAGAAGCCGTGCGGCGGCGCTAAAGAGCTCCGCCCGTCAGGTTCGCCAGGGCATTCGGATCATTCAAATTTAAGACGCAGCCTTCCTCCGCCGTGGCAAGTTCTTGCACTTCGCCTTTGTGTGCCCAGACTACCGCGCGAGCACCTTGCTCCAGCGGCGCGTTCAGAAGTTCCTGATACACGCCGGAAGAAAAAATCACGGGATGCCCGCGCTTGCCGAGGTACGCAGGCACCACAACAGGAGCATGAGACGCAAGAAATGCATCAATCAAGCTGCTCACCAATGACGCGCTGATGAGCGGATGATCGACCGGGCAGAGCAACATCCCGTCGGTGTTCGGCGGCAAGGTTCGCAGCGCGGCATGAATCGAACTAAGCTGGCCTTTTTCCCAATCGGAATTGATGACGATTTCGCCCGGCGCGAGCGCGATGCCGTTCGAAATGGCGTCCGCATCTGCACCAAGCACCACGCGGCGCACTCCGATCGCCGGATGCTTGGTGACTGCAAGCAAATGTTCAAGAAACGGCCGGCCCTGATAGGACACCAGAGCCTTGGGCGAACCCATGCGGCGAGAGGCACCGCCCGAGAGAATGACGGCGGCGAGCATAGTTAGATTCCACTCAGCGCGGCGATTTCCATCCGGAAGCGACGGCTTCGCGAAGCTCGCGCTGCAATTTCTTGTGTTGCGCGGACAGCGTGTTGCGGCGAACCGCTACGAGTTCCGCGGCAATGCTGATGGCAATCTCTTCCGGCGAAAGCGCGCCGATTTCGAGGCCCATCGGCGCATAGATGCGCGAAAATTCTTCTGGCGCGTAGCCCTCTTTTTCCAGGGCTTGATAGACCGAGAGCACTTTGCGCTTGCTGCCGATCATTCCGACGTAGCGTGCCGGCGTGCGCGCCGCCCAGGCCAGCACGCGCATGTCGTCGCGATGTCCGCGCGTGACAATCACCAGGTACGACGAAGCGTTGGGCTGAATCCGTTCGAACGCGGCTTCGTAGCTTGTGTAGAGATCCTGCGCCATCGGGAAGCGCTCTTTGTTGGCAAACTGCTCGCGGTCGTCGATAACCACGATGTCAAATCCCGCCGCGCTCGCGGATTTTGCCAGAGCCATCGAAATGTGCCCGCCGCCGAAAATGTACGCGACCGGCTGCGGCAGAATCGGCTCGACAAAAACTTCCAGCGTGCCGCCGCAAATTAAGCCGTTGTCGTAGCTGGCTTCGTTGTTCAGTTGAAAGACCATTTTGCGCGGCGATTCCTTGGTCATGACTTCGCGGGCCGCCGCCCACACATCGGCTTCCACGCAGCCGCCGCCAATCGTTCCAGCGATTGAGCCGTCTTCGCGCACCAGCATGCGCGAGCTTTCGAAGCTCGGAATCGAGCCGTTGGTGTGCACAATGGTAGCCAGCGCGCCGCGTTGGCCCGCTTTCCTCATGCGCACAATCTCTTCGAACAGGTCCATGTTGAGGTTCCGAGTTCAGCCTACGGCGTGCATCGTTTCCTGTCAACGTAACCAGCCGCTATTCCCGCAAACTCGTGTACATCCTTTATGTCCTTTACCTCCCATGCCTCCCAAGCTACGATTCTGCCTCACCATGAAAGCCATTCTCTTCGATCACCACGGCGGGCCCGACGTTCTCCGCTACACCGACGCGCCAGAACCCGAACTTCGCTCCGGCGAAGTGCTGGTCCGCGTCCACGCCTGCGCGCTAAATCATCTCGATCTGTGGGTGCGCGCCGGAATTCCCGGTGTGCCGTTCCCGCTGCCGCATATTCCGGGCAGCGATATCGCAGGCCTCGTCGCCAAGACCGGTCCAAATGTCACTACGGTCAAGGCGGGTCAAAAAGTTTTGCTCGCTCCGGGTGTCAGTTGCGGAAAATGTTCTGCTTGCCTTGCTGGCCGCGACAATCAGTGCCCGCAATTCACCAATCTTGGCTACCTGATTGACGGCGGCTGCGCCGAATTTGTGCGCTGCCCCGAAGTGAACTGCTTCCCATATCCCGAAAATCTTTCTTTCGAACAAGCCGCCGCAGTTCCGCTAGTTTTCCAGACGGCGTGGCACATGCTGCTCACTCGCGCGCAATTGCAGCCCGCCGAGGATGTTTTGGTTCTCGGCGCGGGCAGCGGAGTCGGCTCCGCCGCAATTCAAATTGCAAAATTCTTCGGCTGCCGCGTGATCGCCACCGCCGGCAACGAAGCCAAACTTGCCAAAGCCAAAGAGCTTGGCGCCGATGCAGTCATCAATCACAAATCGCAAAAAATTAAGGACGAAGTCCGCCGCCTGACTGCGAAGCGCGGAGTGGACGTGGTGTTCGAACACGTCGGCACCGCCACCTGGGACGACAGCGTCGCCAGCCTCACCCGAGGCGGGCGCCTGGTCACCTGCGGAGCCACCACCGGCTTCGACGCCAAAATCGATCTGCGCTTCCTCTTCAGCCGTCAACTCTCCATCCTCGGCTCCTACATGGGGACTAAGGCCGAATTCGCCACTGTTCTGAAGTTGGTCGCTTCCGGAAGATTGAAGCCAATCGTTGACCGCACCTTTCCGCTCGCCGAATGCCGTCTCGCACACGAGTACCTCGAATCAGGCGACCAGTTCGGCAAAGTCGTTCTGCACGTCGCCTCCTCGTAGGGGCACGATACATCGTGCCCTCCTGCGTTGTGGACTGCGCAAGCCCAGTCCCGCGCCCAGGCAGTCCCCCGTCCATGCTAGACTTCGTAAAAATCTCCGACGGAGAATCACATAAATATGGCAACCAGCCCGACGTTAGCATCGCGTCTGCGCGACCGCCGCTTCTACCTTTTCATTACCATCCTCACCGCGGCGCTGGTCTTCGCCGGTTTCGCGCGAACGTTTTATCTCAACGGCCTCTTCGCCAGGATGCACCTGCCGTCGCTGTTCATCATTCACGGTGTTGTCTTTTCCAGCTGGCTCGTCGTGTTGGTCACCCAGGCGTCCCTCGTGTCCGCAAAACAAATCCGCATACATCAAAAACTCGGATATGCCAGCATCGCCATCGTCGTCGCCATGTTCGTTCTGGGCTGGATCATGTCCGTGCAAGCCGCTCAGCGCGGGTTCACTCCGCCGGGCGGCCCGCCGCCGCTTGCGTTCCTGGCCTTTCAACTTTTCGGTTTGTTTGCGTTTGTCGCGCTCATCGCTGCCGCCTACCTCCTCCGCAATCGCCCTGAGAGCCACAGGCGCCTCATGGTCGGAGCCACCATCCTTCTTCTGACCCCCGCCGTGGCCCGCATTTTTCTAATCTTCTCTACCAACGCGGTCCTGCCAAAAACCTTGGCCGTTCAGTTCGGTCTCCTGCTCGCCTGCATGGCCTACGATCTCTTCACCCGCAAGCGCGTCCACGTCGCCTATATCTGGAGCACCCTCGCCTTCTTGCTGTTCGTCTTCGGAGCCATCTTCGGCGGCACCACAAGCCCCTGGCTCGCCATAGCCCACAAAATCACCGGCACTTAGTTTTGGGGTGGCAGCACAACTACCGCTTTTGCAGGGTAACGCCGCCCACTCGATCTCGTAGTATCCCAGGTCGACGCCTGCCCAAGTCGCTTGCCATTTGTCTCAGCCCTCGCCGTGTGCGAAAATACTTACGAGGCAACGATGAGTACATCCCTCGGCAAGCACGTCACGCTGACCAAGCCAGACGACTTCGGCAAGCTTCTCGAAGACGAAGGCATTATCTTCACCACGCTGGACAAGGCCGTGAATTGGGCGCGCCGCAGCTCCATCTGGCCGCTCGGTTTCGGATTGGCCTGCTGCGCCATCGAAATGATGTCCATGGCCGCAGCGCGTTTTGACGTGGCGCGATTTGGCGCCGAAGTTTTTCGCCCCTCGCCCCGTCAAGCCGACTTGATGATCGTCGCCGGACGCCTCTCGCAAAAAATGGCTCCGGTCGTTCGCCAGCTCTACGATCAAATGCCCGAACCGAAGTGGGTGATCTCGATGGGCGCATGCGCCACGTCGGGCGGCGTCTTCAACAACTACGCCATCGTGCAAGGCTGCAATCAGGTTCTTCCCATCGACGTTTATGTTCCCGGCTGCCCGCCGCGCCCCGAAGCGCTGCTCTACGCGATTCTTCAATTGCAAAAGAAAATCGACGGCGAAAAGGGCTCTTTCAAGCGCGCCATCAATATCGACTGACTCTTCGTCTTCCGTGCGTACCCTCCCGCACGGACCTCCGCACACATAGCGCCTCCGCATCTTCTTTTTTGTCGTAGCGCCGGCATCTTGTCGGCGTCTTTTCCTAGCCAGCCAATGTCCGCTATTCTTGCCTTCTATGCGGAGCCTCTCGCTCATTGCATCCGGTTTGTATTTGTTGTCCGCCACCTGCTGCGCAAACGGCGTGTACCCACATCCGCGCACCGCCCTGCAAGCTTCCACCTGGACACTCACCTGGTCCGACGAATTCTCCTCCACCGACGGCTCCCCACCCGATCCCGCGAAATGGACATACGACCTTGGCGGTGACGGCTGGGGCAATTTCGAATTGCAGTCCTATACTGCGCGAACCCAGAACGCGCAAATCCAAAACGGCAATCTGGCGATCACCGCACAACGCGAAACTTTCACCGGAGCCGACGGCATCAAGCGCGACTACACCTCCGCTCGCCTCAAGACTCAGGCGATATTTGAACAAGCCTATGGCCGCTTCGAAGCACGCATCAAGATCCCCAAGGGCCAGGGAATGTGGCCCGCATTCTGGATGCTGGGCGCCGATATTGCCAAGAATCCGTGGCCCAAATGCGGTGAAATCGACATCATGGAAAATATCGGCAGCGAGCCCGGCATCAATCACGCCTCGTTGCACGGCCCCTATCCAGGTAGAGAAAGTGGCCTCACCCATAATTCAGATTTGACCGCAACATACGTAATGCCCACCGGCCAAATCCTTGCCGACGATTTTCACATTTACGCGGTCGAGTGGGAACCGGGAATCGAGCGCTTCTATTTCGATTCGGATAACTACGCCACCTTCACGCAGTCGCAATGGCCCACCGGTGGCCAGTGGGGTTTCGATCATCCATTTTTCATTATTTTAAATGTGGCAGTCGGCGGAGCCTGGCCGGGCAAGCCGGACACCACCACCCAGTTTCCGCAAAAGATGCTGGTGGATTACGTGCGCGTGTATTCGAAGCAATAAATCAACCATTGAGGTGCGAACATGAATCCGCCGAACGAAACTGGCCGACAACTCCTGCGCCACACAGTCGCCACGGTCGCCTATCGCGCAGGCAAAGCACTGCGCGGCGCGCCGGAATCATTCGCCGTATTCAAGGCCAGCGATTCTTCGCGCACTCCCGCGCACATTCTCGCCCACATGGGTGACCTATACGACTGGGCGCTGGCCACCGCGCGCGGCGAAAAATTCTGGCAGGACTCGCGACCTCTCGAATGGAGCAGGGAAGTGGAACGTTTCTTCGCCGCATTGAAAAAGTTCGACGACTATCTCGCGTCCTCTGAGCCGCTGCACGCCTCCCCCGAAAAACTCTTCCAAGGACCCATCGCCGACTCGCTCACCCACGTCGGCCAAATCGCCATGTTGCGCCGCATCTCCAATTGCCCCGTTAAGGGCGAGAATTATTTCGTCGCGGAAATCACCACCGGAAGAGTAGGGCACGACCAAGCCGCCCCGCGCCGCGAATTTGATTAGAGACCCGACATGCTCAAGGTTGAACCGGGGTCATCTGCATCGAAACGATTGCCCATTCGTCGTCGCGAGACAACAGTACAACAATCATCCGGTGCATCCAGACCCGCTCCATGCTGGCAACCAGCGCGTTCTTCCACAACACAACGGCGACGTGTTGGTCATTCGAGTCTACGAGAGTTTCCTCAATCAAGTGGGTGGCGTTTTTCTTGGCGTAGGGAACAAAGATCGTGTCAAAATTTCTGGAAATTTCCTGGTAATTCCATAGTTTCCCGTGTACGTCCACAACCTTCGCATTCTCCGCGAAAAACGGCATCAAATCGTCGGAGCTATGCCATTTGAGTCCCGTTAGAAAATCCTCCAACAACGGGAGCGCCGGCCTCTTGAAACTTACGGTTCGCGGCCCTTTTGCAACCTTTCCCCTAAACTCTTCGGCCTTCAGGCCTCTGGTCTGCAAGATTTGCGCGCCCAGCGAACCCTCAGCGTGGAAGATGCCCAGCAGCACGTGTTCGGTTCCAACATGCCGCTGACCGAGCCTATCAGCTTCTTTCGCCGCAGAAAGCAGCACTTTTTTTGCATCGGCCGAAAGCGGGACTTCGACCGAAGTGTTAATAGGCGCATTTTGCGTAATCCGCCGCTCGATTTCAATGCGAATCGATGAATCTGCGCCAATATCCTTGAGGATCCCTCTCAGAGCCCGGTCCTCTCGGCAAAGTCCCAAAAGCAAATGCTCCGTCTCGATACAGGTGCTTCCGTACTGGCTCGCCTCATAGCGGGCGAAGAACACGGCACGCCGGGCGCTTTCAGTGAGGCGTTCAAACATTTTGCTCTCGCGCTGCTCCGATTCTTCTCAAAAAGGAGCGACTCACCCGTTTTTTTTCCTTGACTTTCGTTAATTCTGTAGTATAATGCATAATTATAGAAAGGTGTGTTTATCGCTACTGCAACTCAATAATCATACTAACTGCTTTGTCTTGATACTCTTAGCTATTTCAGCGTTTTAACCCTTTTGTTTTGATACTCTTCACTTTTTCATATTTTATCGCCCGTTTGTTTTCATAGGCTTAGGGACAGAGAGGAGGGGGGAGGGGGGTAATCGCGGCGGTTTAAGACTGCGGTTTTAGCAGTCGCACAATCACCGCAGCCTTCGCGCCCCCACATCGGACCTCACTGCCCACCGCACTACTCTCTCTCCGGACGTAGCCCATCCCGATCGGTGCTTGCAGGATCGGCGAGAATCCCGAGCGAGTAATGTGGCCAACCTCTTTCCCATCCACGGTCAAAGATGCTCCGGCCGCCGGCGGTTCGCTACTTTCAAACTTCAAGAGTACGCGCACGCGATTCACCTGACCACGAGACCGCACCCGCTCCACAATTTCCTGTCCGGTGTAGCAGCCCTTGATGTAACTAATGTGCGAGCGCTCCAGTCCGGCCTCGTGCGGTATCTGCTTGTCGCCAAAATCGTAGCCAAACCACGGAACGCCTTGCTCCAGCCGCAGCGCGCTGAGCGCCTGATATCCCATCGGACGTCCACCGGTACTCGCCACTGCTTCTTCAAGCGTTTCCCACAGACGCGCCAAATTTTCGCGTGGCACAAGAAATTCGGCCCCAGGCACTCCGCCCGGCGAATGTTTGCTCATCCTGCACGAGATGCCTCGAACCAGAACTTCGCGGAACTCAAGGTCTTGCAATTCCGCTAAATCCAGAGTTGCGATGGACCTGGTCACGATGGCCGCTCGAGGCCCTTCCAGCTCCAGCGTTCCGAATTTCTCCGTTTCGTCGCCAAGCGTTACGTCGTCCATGATGATGAACTTATCCAGCGCCGGCACCAGCGTCTCGCGAATCATCGCGTACGAAACGCAGAACAGACTGTCCGCCTCAGCGTACGTCTCGATTTCCGCCAGAATTCGCCCCTGGGGATTCAGAAACAGCGAAGCGATTCCGCGGCCGGCTTCCAGGTTCTTGATGTCGTTGGTGAGAATTGCATTCAAGTAGCGCGCGCGGTCCGGCCCGTTGAACCGAAGATACGCCCGGTAATTTTTGTCGATCAGCGCAACGCTCTCTCGCGCGGCGCGATATTCTGCCTGCCAATCGCCGCCAAAATGATCAGGCAGCGCGCAGCCAAACCAGGTTCCCATGCTCGCGCCCTCCGCCTGATGGACCGCCAGCAGGGGAGTCTCGATCGCCGCCTTTGTCGTAGCCTCGTTCATCGTCTTTGCCGCAGCCTGTTCATCGCCTCCAGTGATTCTACTCTGTCTTCAGCAACAAGAGTGTCATCCTGAGCGTCGCGGCTCTTGCCGCGGCGCGAAGGATCTCAATTGTCCCGGTGGCAAAGCGCCGTCCGACACAAGCGCGAATGTTATAATCAGCGCGTATGCCGAATCCGTCGCCCTCAAACACTCCGCAGAAGTTTCTCCATTTTTCCATTCCAGTCGGCTTGCTGCAGTGCAATTGCTCGATCATCGGCGATCCAATCACCCATGAAGCGCTGGTGCTCGATCCCGGCGACGAAATCCACCGTATCATGGACTTGCTCGGCCGCCACAAATTGACGGTTAAGGCGATCGTCAGCACCCACGCGCACATTGATCACGTCGGCGGACTAAAAAAACTTCAC
>Ga0210402_10003557_pt1 | contig 14535 bp, 7 predicted proteins | sample IncBWC7MmetaG_FD_161055 | JGI IMG/M metagenome (GOLD analysis project Ga0210402, IMG submission 161055) | Forest soil microbial communities from Barre Woods Harvard Forest LTER site, Petersham, Massachusetts, United States - Inc-BW-C-7-M | ecosystem: Environmental > Terrestrial > Soil >...
GGGGTCGCCGGCGAAGCGTTCTTTCCAAATGCCGTAACCGAGAATGACGACGTTATCGTGGCCAGCTTTGCCGTTTTCGGGAGTAAAGCCGGGGCCGAAGAGAAGATTGACGCCGAGGAGGGAAAAGAAATTAGCGGAGACGTCCTGGACGACAACTTCCTGAGGGTCGCCGTTGCCGGTGAGGTTATCGCGCCCGTCAAACATATAGGCCATGCTGGAAAAAACAGTATTTCGGCTTTGCCAATCGAGAAAGTTCGGCGGAGAGACCGTGTTGTGCGGGTTGGGATGCTGGGAATTGTTTTCCCAGACCATCACCAGTTGGCCGGGCTCGTGATAGGGGAGAGGGCGAAAAAGGACAGAATCAATGACCGAGAAAATGGCGGTGTTGGCGCCGATACCGAGAGCAAGAGTGAGGACGGCGACAGCGGTGAAGCCCGGGCTGCGCTGAAGCATGCGAAGAGCATGGCGAAAATCGCGGGCGGCTTCGTCCAGCCAGCCGATGATGTCTACTTCACGAGCGTCATGCTTGACCAAGGTGGTATTGCCGAAGCGTTTTTGGGCTTCGTAACGGGCTTGGTCGGGCGGCATTCCGGCGGCAAGATTATCAGCGGCGCGCATTTCAAGATGCGAGCGCAACTCTTCATCGAGTTCCTGATCCAAGCGATTCCTTCTCAACATGCCGCGCAGGCGGGCAAGCAATGACACGTGGCACCTACCTTTCAAGCGAACGAGAGAACGTGGGCGACGGCCTGGGTGAGGCGTTCCCAGTTCTTTTCTTCTTGAGCAAGCTGCCGGTGGCCTTTGGCGGTCAGGCGATAAAAACGGGCGCGGCGATTGTTTTCTGAGAGGCCCCATTCAGCGTTCACCCAACCGTCCTGTTCCATGCGGTGGAGCGCGGGATAGAGGGAGCCTTCTTCCACGCGCAGGAAGTCCTTTGAAACCATCTGGATATGAAGAGTGATGCCGTAGCCGTGGAGAGGGCCGCGGGCAAGAGTCTTAAGGACCAGGAGAGCCAGGGTGCCCTGGAGAAGGTCATTTTTGGGTTTGAGCATGGCGCTCCTATAGATAGCTATAGGTAGAGACGGGGCAGGATAGAAAACGTTTCGGAAAGAAATGGGAATAGAAAGGGGCGCGGTGCAGGTTAACGGGGTGGCGGAAGTGGCGCTTGTTCAGTACTAGTTGGGGGCGTATGCTTCGGAACGAATTCGGCAGTAAGGGGAGGAAACAATGAAGACACGTTTGGGTTTGATGGTGGCGGGGATGACCGTCTTGATGTCGGCGAGCAGTGTGTTCGCCCAGCAGTCGGCACCAGCGGCGGCGCCGGACATGACGCCAGTAGCGAATCCGGTGAGCGGGTTTGTGAAAGCGGGAGTGGCGCGCTACCAGAAGAACATGGTGGCAGCGGCGGAAGCGATGCCGGCGGAGAAATACAGCTTCAAGCCTTCGCCGGAGATGAATACGTTCGGGCACCTGGTAATGCACATCGCGCAGTCGAACAATACGTTCTGCTCGAAGATTTCCGGGCAAGCGGCACCGGACGTGAAGATAGCGGAGACAGATCCGAAGGACAAACTGGTGGCGGCGGTGAAGGATTCGTTTGCGTTTTGCGCGGCGGCGTTGGAGAAGGTGGACGATTCGAAGCTGGGGGAGCAATTCATGATGTTCGGGAACCGGCCGATGTCGCGAGGCGGGGCGCTGGTGGCGCTGGGCGGCGGCTGGACCGACCACTATGCGACGGAAGCGATCTATTTGCGGTTGAATGGGATTTTGCCGCCGACGGCGCAGCCGGAGAAGAAGTAACGGAGTCGCCGGGAAAGTAGCCTAGATCGGCCCGCCACCCCGACAGGAATCGGGGTAAACGCCAGGCGTACCCTACAATGCCGGAACAAGTCGCACGGCTAAAAGCGCGGGTCTGAAGGCCGGCCACTACGAGGGAATACTCCGCGGCGTGTTAAACCCGGAGGACGTCGTCGTCGCCGGCGACGACTTCATAGAGGACGGGGTTGACGAAGAAGCCGAGCAAGAGGCGCGAGATGAGGCCGGCGACGACGACGATGGCGAAGGGCTTCTGGGTGTCGCTGCCGACGCCGGTGGAGAGGGCGGCGGGCAAGAGCCCGAGGCAGGCGACAAGCGCGGTCATCATGATGGGACGAAGGCGGAGGAGCGAGGCTTGGCGAGTGGCTTCGTGGATGGACATGCCCTCGAGGCGAAGCTTATTGATGTAGCTGACGAGAATGACGGCGGTTTCTACCGAGACACCCAGAAGAGCGAGCAGGCCCAGGATGCTGGAGACGCTCCAGGGAGTGTGCGTGAGTTTGAGGGCGATGAGCGCTCCGACGGGCTCGGTCATCACCACACCGAGGGCGATGGCGATGGGAAATTTGAAGTTGCCGTAGAGGGCGAAAAGAATCATGAATATAAGGAGGAGGGCGAGCGGGCCAATGATGACGAACTGCGATTCGGCTTCGAGAAGCTCGCTATACTCGCCGCCCCAATCGAGAGTGTAGCCTTCGGGGAGTTTCACGGATTTGGCGACGGCGGCCTGTCCCTCATTGACAACCCCCTTCAGGTTGCGGCCTTCGACGGAAAATTGAATGCCGATGTAGCGGGAGTTGTTTTCGCGATAGATGAAGGAAGCGCCGGTGCTTTCCTTGATGCTGGCGAGCTCTGAGAGAGGAATTTGCTGACCGGCCGGCGCGGGAACGAGGATGTTGCCTATTTCCCGGGTGCTGGAACGGTACTGCGGCTCCATGCGAACGACGAGATCGAAGAGTTTTTCGCCCTGGATGACCTGGGTGGCGGATTGGCCGCCGACGGCGGTTTGCACGACGGCTTCGACATCGGCAACGTTGATGCCGTAGCGCGCTATCTTCTGGCGGTCGGCCTCGACGAGCAGGCTGGGCTGGCCAAGTTCGCGGACGACGGTGAGCTCGGAAAAGCCTTCGGTTCTGGCAAGGACATTTTTGATCTCGACGGCCTTTTTCTCGAGGACGTCGAGGTCGGGGCCGAAGATTTTGACGGCTAGAGCGCTCTTGAGGCCGGTGAGGGCTTCGTCAACGGCGTCTTCGGCGGGCTGAGTGTAGTTGAAGATGACGCCGGGATAGGCTTCGAGTTTTTTCTGCAGATCGGTGATGAGCTCTTCCTTGGAATGGATCGCGCCCTTCTTCCAAGAGCCGTCCCCGTAAGGCTTCAACCCCACGTAAAACTCGCAGTTGAAGAAACCGGTGGGATCGGTGCCGTCATCGTTGCGGCCGAGTTCGGAGCCGACGACGGTAACTTGCGGGTACTTGGAGAGCAGGTCGCGAATCTTCGGAGCGAACTTGCTCGATTCCTCAAAAGAGATGGTGTAAGGCATGGTGGCGCGGACCCACAGAGCGCCCTCGTCGAGGTGAGGGAGAAATTCCCCGCCGATGAGCGGAATGAGCAGGAGGCTGGCGGTAAAGATAAGGGTGCCGGCGAGCAGAGTGACTTTAGGGTGATTGAGGCACCACACCAGGCGCGAAGAATAAGTGTCGCGGACCCAATCGAAAATGCGGTTTGGTTTTTCCTGAACGCCCTTCTTGAACCAATAAGAGGCGAGCACCGGGACGACGGTGAGAGTAAGGACCAGCGCACCGACAAGCGCGAAGGCCATGGTGTCGGCCATCGGGTGGAAAAGTTTACCCGCTGGGCCGGTGAGCGCGTAGATGGGGAGGTATCCGGCGATGATAACGGCGACGGAATAAAAGATCGGGCGGTCAACGTCGCGCGCGGCAGCGAGGATCACGTCGTTTAGTTTGTAGTCCTGGCCGTGGCGGAGGCTGAGCTCGCGATAGATGTTTTCGACCATGACGATGGTGCCGTCAATGATGATGCCGAAGTCGATGGCGCCGATGGAGAGGAGATTGGCGGCTTCCCCGGTGGCGTGAAGGAAAATGAAGGCGAAAAGCAGCGCTAGGGGAACGGTGAGAGCGGTGATGAGGGCGGCGCGCATGCTGACCAGGAAAAAAATGAGGACGATGAGCACGAGCACCATGCCGCGAATGAGGTTCCACTCGACGGTATCGGTGGTCACGCGGACAAGATCACTACGGTCGTAGAAGGGGCGAATCTTGACGTCCGGCGGGAGGACCGAACGGTTGAGCTCTTCGGTCTTTTTCTCAACACCTTGCAGAACGGTTTGCGGTTGTTCGCCGCGGCGCATGAGGATGATGCCTTCCACGGCGTCGTCGTTTTTCTGCGCGGCGGTCTGAAAACCGAAAATGCCGAGGCGCGGCGCGTGGCCGATTTCGACGTGCCCGACATCCTTCACACGGATGGGAACGCCGTTGTTGCTGCCGACGACGACTTCGCCGATGTCTTCGGTGTTCTTGAGGAGGCCGATGCCGCGGACGTAATAAAACTGGCCGCCCTGGGAGTAGAAGCCGCCGCCGGTGTTGGCATTGTTGGCGGTGAGGGCATTGAGCACCTGCACGACGGGGAGGTGATAGCTGTAGAGGCGCGCGGGGTCCAGCAGGACCTGATACTCCATGGTGGGGCCGCCGAGGCCGGAATCGTCAGCGACACCCGGGACGCTGCGATAAGCGCGCGCAATAATCCAGTTGTTGTAGGTCTTCAATTCCTGTGGAGAACGATCGGGGCTTTCCAGGACGTAGCGATAGACGAGGCCACTGGGACTAAAAAGCGGCGCCATGCTGGGCGTGACGCCCGTGGGGAGCGCGGCGTCGCCAATACGCTGGAAGACGAGCTGGCGGGCGAAGTAAGGATCGACACTCTCGTCAAAGGTGAGCCGAAGGTCGGAAAGTCCGTAGAGGGAGATGGAGCGCATCACCTTCATGCGCGGCGCTCCGTTCATGGCCAGCTCGAGCGGGAGAGTGGTGAGTCGTTCGACCTCCTCCGCAGCGTGGCCCGGCCACTGGGTGATGAGCTCGACCATAGGAGGGGAAAGGTCGGGATAGGCATCGACAGGCATGCGCTGGAAGGAAACGGCGCCAGCGATGATGATGAGCACGGTGATCATCATCACCAGGAAGCGCTGCTGGAGGGCGAATTGAACTATGCGATGAATCATCTTGAGTTTTTCGCCCGCGTCTCCCGTTAGTGCTGCAAAGAATTCTTGAATTGCAGGAAGAGGCTGCCGTCACCGACCACGCGCTCACCTTCCTTTAAGCCCTCCGTGACTTGGGTGCGGCCGCCTTGACTGTCAGCGACCTTGACGAGGCGGCGGGCGAATTGATTCGAACCGGATTGAACATAGACAAACGGCTGGTTTTCCGTGTCACGGAGGATAGCTGCATCTGGGATCGTGAGAGCATCGCGAATCGCACCGGCCTGAACGGAAGCGGTGACGTACATGTCTTTCTTGAGTTTCTTGCCGGGGTTGTTGGTGACGATGCGCGCTTGGAGCGTGCGCGTGGTGGGATCAAGAGCAGGGGCGATGTAAGAAATTTTCCCGTGAAAGACATCCCGGTAGGAATCGGTGGTGATGTCGACGGAATCGCCCGGGTGCACGTAGGCCATGTCGCCCTGATACACGTTGACGAGAACCCAGACGGTGCTCATGTCGGAGATGGTAAAAATTTGTGTTGCCCCTGCCATCAGGAGCTGGCCGGGACCAACGAGCCGCTCGACAACTTCGCCGCCAACGGGAGCGATGACGGGAATTTGCGAAGTCATCTTGGGGGGATTTTTGACCACGGCTTCCGGATCTTTCAGTCCGAGGGCGCGCAAAGCATCTTCACTGGATTGCATGTCGGCTTGCGCCTGGTTGCGGGTGGATTCTGCCAGCTGAAGATCCGCCTCAGCGATGGCGCCGTGGGCGAAGAGATCCTCGGAGCGAGTATAGATTTTGTCAGCGAGCGCGGACGCCTGCCGGGCCTTGATATAAGCGGAGCGCGCGACGGAATAGTCCGGGCTGTTCACGGTGAGGAGCGCTTGTCCCGTCTGCACGGTCTCACCGGGTGCTACGAGAATTTCGTGCACGGGGCCGCCAATGGGGCTGAAGACGGGTGTGGTTTTGAATGCGTTGTAGGCCACACTGCCGGTGAGGCGCAGCAGGCGCGGGAGTCTTGCCTTTTCCACGGTCACGACCTGGAGATGAGCCATCTGGTCTTGAGGAACGGTGAAGAGCAAAGCGGTGTCCGCCTTGGACTCGGTTCCCGAATAGGAGGTCATCTTCGATTCGGACTCACTTGGGCCACCGCCACAACCTGCCAAAACGAGTCCGGCAGCGAGCACTGCGAAGGAATGTAGGGGCAGTGGTAAAAACAATTTTCTCATGGCAGCGTCCTTGTTCCGACGGCTTGGCGCATCTGTTCGAGAACGGTCATATAAGTGGCAAGCGCCTGGCGATAGGCGAGTTGATTGGCGCGATAGGTGCGCTCGGAATCGAGGTAATCGAGGAGGCTGGCGGCGCCATGCTTGTAAGCGTACTCGCTGATGTCGCGGGATTTTTTGGCCTGATCGACGTAGCCGCCTTGATAGAGCTGCACGATTTGCTCGCTGGTGCGAAGCGCGGAGTAAGCATCAACCACGTCGGTGAGAACCTGCTGAGAAGTTTCAGCGGCGAGCTGCTCGGACTGGGTGATGACGAAGCGGGTGCGCGCGATTTCTCCCTGGTTGCGGTCGAAGAAAGGGAGTTGGATGTTGAAGAAAAACGCACCGGTGTTGGTGGCGGCAACGTGGGAGTAGTTGAAGCTGGCGCCCAGGTCGCGCTTGCCATTCGCTTCCGCGAGCAATTCAGCGCTGCGTGAGGCGACGACGTTCTGCTGGGCGGCCTGCAAGTCAGGACGAGTGCGAAGCGCCAGCGCTTTGAGGTCGTCGAGTCCGGCATGCACGGCTTGATAGTCGAGTTCGCCCTCGACGTCGTAATTGTCAGGAACGGATTCAAAACCGAGGAATTGGCGGAGACCAGCAAGCGCTTGCACCTTGGCAAGCTTGGCGGCGAAAAAATCGTTTTGAAATTGCAACATTTGCAGCTTGATCTTGAGCAGGTCGCCTTCGCTCATATCGCCGGCTTTGTAGCGCGTCTCGCTGATGTCCACGGTCTTCTGGAAGCTGTCGAGATCCTGCTGAGTGAAGTCGACGGTGGACTGCGCGAGGACCGCGGAGACGAACTGCTGCGAAACGTTGAAAACGAGCTGGCGCTCGTTGTCGGCCACGGTGGAACGCGTCGCAGCAGTGACATCCTTCGCCGCTTGCAAGCGGTGCTGACGCTTCCTGCCTCTTTCAAAGGTGTAGCCCAGGCCCAGGTCAAACTGCGCTTGCGTGTTGAGGTAATCGGCGTCGAACTTGTTGGGCTGGAATATGGGCAGGAACTGGGCGTCCCAAGAAAGAACGGGGTTGGGACGAAGATTGGCGGTCGTCTCCATGGCCTGGGATTGAAAGATGGTGGTGCGCGCGGCTTGCAGGGCGTGGTTGTGCTGCAATGCCAGGCGAATAGCTTCCTCGATGGGAATGCGCGCTGCGGGGGGCTGCGTCGCTGTCGCCCGGGGTGGCGGAGATGTGGGGGGCACGGTGTTCTGCTGCGCTGCCGCATAAGCAGGCAGGGCCAGCAGAACCAGGGCCGAGACAAATTCTTTTCTCAAAGTGGATAACTCCTCGTGTTCCGATGAAAAGGGACGCCTAGCAATTGCGATAGGGACGGACCAGGGAAACTGCGGTTGGCAGGCTACAAGGCGGGAGGCGCGCGCGGAGAAGTGGCGCGCGGAGCTGCGGAGGATGGGGAAACGAGCAAAGTAGCCACTGGAAGCAGGTTCATGACCGGCACGATGGCAATGCTGGGCGATTGTGTGGCAACCGCTGAGCCCATTGTTGAGCATACCGGGCAAAGGTGCGAAGTAGATGGTGCGGCAGTCAAATCGGCGCAAAAGTGGAACTGCGCCGCGAGGAAAATGCCTCCGAGAAGCAAAGCTAAAATGCAGATGGAGCGAGATTTAGACTGCATTTGATTACTAAGACGTAGCTTATGCGCGAACGGTTGCCGGGTCAAGAAAACCGTGTGTTTGCCAGGGTACCAGTCAGCAACCAATCAGGACTTTCGTCCGTCTAAAGTGCTAAGGTTAAGTGTAGAGAGATGACTCTGCGGGAAACCAATTTCGGGCCAACGGCGTTGCGCCGTACCCTGGCGCTGCTGGCTTGCGTCGTGCTGCTCTATTTTGCGGCCGGCGGATCGCTCTTCCATCAACACACGAACGGGCCCGATACGGCTTGCCACTTCTGTCAGGCGCTGCACATGCCGGCGCTGGAAGCGGCCCGGCTGGACTTCAGCAGCACCCCGCAAATCATTACCTGGTCTTCTTCACTGCCGCGGCACGCCGCGCCAAGCGATTCGTTTTCACTGCATCGCGCCGGCCGCGCTCCTCCCACCGCTTAGTTCCACACCCAAGCTATAGGTGTTTTCACTGCGCTGGCCCGGCCAAAGGCAAGCGCCGCCGCCGTTTTTCCAGGCGGACTCTATCCACATTAACCACACATGACCCTCGAAAGGGATGGAGAAAAAATGTTGAAGCGTCTGAGCATCTACATTGTATTTGTTTTGGGGTTTGTTTTGTTGTTTACGGCTGGGCCAGCGAAAGCGCAGTTGGGCAATGCCGGATCGATCGAAGGGGTGGTCAAAGACGCCTCCGGCGGGGTGGTTGTGGGCGCGAAGGTCGAAATCTCCTACTCTGTGACAGGCTATCAGCGTGAGACGACCACGGGAAGCGATGGAAGCTTCCGTTTCGCGAACGTACCGTTCAACACGTATCACCTTGTGGTGACCACGTCTGGGTTCGCTCCCTATACCCAGGACGTGGATGTTCGCTCCAGCGTACCGACCGGCATCCAGATCGGCCTGAAGGTCGGAACGGCGGCAACCAGCATAACGGTGGAAGCGAACGGGGGAGATCTGGTGGAAAAGGATCCCAGTTTTCATACCGACGTAGACACAGCGTTGACGGACCGGATGCCCCTAGAAAGCCAATCGTCTTCGGTGAGTTCGCTGGTGACGCTGGCTACGCCGGGTGTGGTAGCGGACTCGAATGGCCTCTTCCACGGACTTGGAGATCACGCCGAGAATTCGTTCTCCGTTGATGGCCAGCCCATCACGGATCAGCAAAGCAAAGTCTTCTCGAACCAGATTCCTCTGGATTCCATTCAGTCGCTCGAAGCGGTCTCCGGGGGACCACCTGCGGAATACGGCGGCAAGACCAGCCTGGTGATCAAAGTGACCACGCAATCGGGGCTCGGAGTGATCAAGCCAAAGGGTACGGTCTATTCTTCCTACGGCAGCTTTGGATCGGTCAGTGGCGGCTTCCGGCTGGCCTTCGGCGGGCAGAAGTGGGGAAACTTCATCGCAGCGAGCGGATTGAACACCAGCAGATTTCTCGACCCGCCGGAACTTCAAGCCATCCACGACAAGGGTAATGAAGAAAACCTGTTCGATCGAGTCGATTACAACGTAACCAGCAAGGATTCGATCCACACGAACTTTCAATACACGCGTTCATGGTTCCAAACCCCAAATACGATTGACAACTTGAATACCGGAGTGAATGACCCGCTCACCGGGTTCGCACTGCCTGCGCAAGACCAGCGTTCGCAGATCAAGACGTTCAATATCGCGCCGGTTTGGACCCGCCTGATCAGCGCCACGACGCTGTTTACTTTCGGCGGTTTCGTGCGTCAAGATCGCTTCAATTACTACCCAAGCGGGAACGTTTTTGCAGACGGCACGGGCCTCATTCCCGGGGGCTCCTCGGCGACGCTCAATCAGCAAAGAAAGCTGACCAACGCGGGACTTCGTACGGATGTGTCCTACGTGAAGGGCAAACATAACGTCAAGGCAGGCGCCACATTTCAACATACGTTCCTGACGGAAAATTTCAACTTTGGAGTTACCGATCCGGCTTTCAATGCGGTCTGCCTGAATGCCGCTGATGCCAGCCCGTTTACTGGCCCCACTCCTACTTCCTTGGCCAGCTGCACGGGCACACTTGAGCCAAACGATGGCACGGATACTCGGGCCACAGTTCCTGCCTTTATCCCCGCGCTTGGTTGCTTTGACCTCACGCGGCCGGTGCTGACAGGAGCAGCGCAAACGCAGGATGCTTGCGCCAGCACGCAAAGCGGGCTGTTTCCCTTCCGCGGCCGCGCGGATATCAAAGAGCTGGCGCTTTACTTGCAGGACACCATCAGCATCGGAAATTGGGCCTTCAATGTGGGGTTCCGGGAAGACCTCTATCGCGGAATTGTCCATGATAGTCAACCGCAGCCTCGAGTGGGCTTCGCCTACAACGTCAAGAAGACCAACTCGATCCTGCGCGTATCGTATTCGCGCATTCTGGAGACTCCGTTCAATGAGAACTTGATTCTGGCAAGTCTGGGAGCGAGTAACCCCGTCATCGTGGACGTCATCGGCGGCGCGAGCCTACAGGCGCCGATTCGCTCCGGCCAGCGGAACCAGTTCAATGCCGGCTTTCAGCAGGCTTTCGGAAAATACCTGTTAGTGGACGCCGATTACTTGTGGAAATATACGCACAACGCCTACGACTTCAGCGCGTTCGGCAACACGCCGATTTTCTTCCCGATCGCCTGGAAAAACTCAAAGATTGATGGCCCTTCTGTCCGCGTGAGCATGCCCAATTTTCATGGTTTCACGGCGCTCGCGGTACTTGCGCACGTCCGGGCGCGCTATTTCCCGCCGCAAATCGGTGGTCTGGGAGCGAGCATCACGGGCGGAGAAGTATTTCGCATCGATCACGACCAGGCCTTCAATCAGACAACGCATTTCCAGTATCAGCCTTGGAAGACCTTGCCGTGGATTGCCATGAATTGGCGCTACGACAGCGGTCTGGTGGCCAGCAACCCAAATCTTGACAATTTCCAGGATGCGTCAGGGTTCCTTGATGCAGCTCAGCAGACTGCCGTCGGGCTTTTCTGCGTCGATGCCGGCGGAGTCATGCACACTGCTTCCCTGTCGCAGGCTCTTGCGGTGGGCGCAGGTACGATATGCGGTGCAACTCCCACGCAGGCGGGCGCAAAGCTGCTCAACATTGCAGGTCCCACGTTTGACGTAGACCACAACCCCTCGCGCGTGAAACCGCGCAACCTCTTTGATCTAAGCGTGGGGGACGACAATTTGCTTCACGGCGATCACTACAAGTGGAGCTTGCGCCTCACGGTCATCAACTTAACGAACAAGACCGCACTCTACAATTTCCTCTCTACGTTCAGCGGGACGCATTTTGTCACCCCGCGTGCGTACACAGCTGAGTTAGGCTTCCACTTCTAAGGAACGAGAGCTAACCGGCGGACGGGCTGGCCATTGCAAGCAAAATGACCGGCTCGTCCACGGCCTCCGCACTAAGATTTGCCTGCAAGATTATTTGCCCGGACCGTTCTAACTCCAAGCGCGACTGCCGAGTGATAGGCGGGTTGCGCTGTGGAGGTTCCGATGTCTTCTTCAAATGCATTGACGCTCTCGCTCTGCGCCAGCATTAGCGTGCTTATGGGTGTTTCCGCCCTGCTATCGCCGCCCGAGGCGCACCAGCAGGCCAAAGTTGGCGCCCGGGCGACGAGCAAAATCGCCGATCCGCCTGCCAAGCTGGCCGCTCAGAAAATTGATTTGAGCAAGGCCATGAATGTGAATTTGCCGGCGACGAGCCGCGATCTGGAGGCTGCTTCGTTCGGCACTCCGGACGGAAAGACTGGCTGGGTGCTGCGGCTTCCCGGCGGGCGGCCCATCGCCACGCCAGCGTATGCGGACGGGATGCTTTTCGTTGGCGGCGGGTACGGATCGCACGAGTTTTATGCGGTAGATTCGGAGACGGGAAAAATTATCTGGAAAATCCAGACTGGCGACGATGGGCCGACCGCGGCGGTGGTGGCCGACGGAATGGTGGCGTTTAACACCGAGAGCTGCACGCTCGTGGTGGTGGACGAGAGAAGGGGACGCGTGATTTGGCAGGAATGGCTTGGTGATCCGCTGATGAGCCAGCCGGCGATTGATAAGGGCGTACTGTTCATGGCCCATCCAGCGGCCACAGGCAGGCCTGCGAAACCCACGGAGTATCATCCTCGGCCCGCATCCCCGGGCGGCAGTCATCGTCTGCTCGCGGCAGAACTCAGCACCGGCCGGCACATCTGGGAGCAGGAAATTTCTGGTGACGTGATCACTGCTCCGATCATCTCCGATGGGACGGTCTATTTCACGACCTTCAATGGCAGCTCGTATGCGCTGAGTGCCGCGGATGGCTCGGTCTTGTGGGTGAAGGTGAATGCAGCCACCAGCGCCCCGGTGATTGCCAATGGGCAGCTCTACGAAACGCGCAAGTCGCTGGCGGGAAAAGAAACGGTCGAGGGCTTGGCGCGGGTGGACGCCAAGCAGGGAAACGCGCGTGACAAGGATTTGATCGCCAAGAGCAAAGCCGAGTATCTGAAGGAGGGGAATGGCGGTGGCGTGGCCCTCTCCGCGCAGGCCGTTACGTCATTGGATTCTTCGGTAGGCTTCAGCGCGGCTCCACCTTCGGCGCAGCTGGCCGAAGCCAACGCCGCCGTCGGCGTAAGCTCTGTGGCTGGGGCCTGGGCCTATCAGGGCTCGCGGGCGGCGGTAAGCAAGGGACAGATTCTAAATGCTCAGGGGAACTACATTAACTCCGTGCGAGTGTCGGACGGACAGCAGTCGTGGCAGGCGGAAGTAGTCGGCTCACACGGTGCCCCGGGTGGACAGGTTTTCTCGCCGCCGGCGGTGGGCCGCGATTTTCTGTACCTAGCGGGCGCTGCGGGCAACCTCGTTTCCGTACAGCAAAGCAATGGAGCCGTCGGGTTTTCTTATGCCATGAAAGCACCGATCGCCTTTCAACCCACGCTGGCGAAGGGGAACGTGTATGTGGGGACTTCCGACGGGCGGCTGATTTGCCTCAAGACGGGAAACAAGGATGCCGACGGCTGGTATGCCTGGGGTGGAAACGCGCAGCACAACAAGATCCAATGAGCCCGATGCCTGTAAACGCACAGCCAGGCCTGACTCGCCAACGCGCGCCCATGGCGCAAATGGGAAAGCCTATTTCTGGGCGAGATAGGTTTTCGCTTCAGCTAGTTCCGGACGATCGGCGCCCGCGCCGCAGACTTGCGCCAGTTGAGCGTAATACGATTGCGCGCCACCCGTGTCGCCAGTTGCTTGGGCGGAGCGCGCGGCGCCCAGAATGCCGTCGAAGCGGTTCGGGGAATGCTTCAAAACGGTTTTGTATTCGGCGATGGCTTCCGAGGGACGCCTAAGTTCGAGGAGCATGTCGGCGAGCATTTCGCGGGCGGGGACGCTTACGGATTCGCCGCCATTTTTGTCCTGATGGTCGGCGGCAGCGCGCAGCTCTGAGAGAGCTTCGTCTGATTTTCCCTTGGCGAACGATAGCCAGGCTTCGGCCTCGCGCAGGTCGGTGGCTTTTTCTCCGGAGATCGCGTAACCGCTTTTCTTGGAGCGTTTCTCGCGGTCGGCAACGAGCTGGGAGAGTTCCTTGACGTCCGATTCCGCGCGCGCTAGGTCACCGCTGCGCGCTGCGCCAATGGCGCGTGCCCAGAAGATCGTGTCTTGCCAATTCTTTCGGATTGCGGGAATCGGGAGGGCGGCAGCCTCTTTCCATCGATGCAATTCAAGGGCAGTTCGTGCGGCCAGATAAGCGCGATGATCGGCTTTGTCTTCGTCGTTCGCACCGACAACGTGGTTGGTGTGCTCAATCACTTCGCGCGCTTTGGCTTCCTGGCCGCTCTGGAGATAGGAATAGCTCAAGAAATCCATGGCATGGGTCTGGTAGTGGTATTCCGCAAGATGTAACTCCGCAGCGTGAGCGCCGGAAGAGTTCGCGGCGATGTTCGAGGTAATGGAATCCTGCCACAAGCCGAGGCGGACAAAGATGTGCGAAGGCATGTGGAGGGCGTGGGCGGAATCCGGAGCGATGGCCGCGTAGCGGCGTGCAGCCTCGAGACCCTGGGCCGCGAATTCCGGGCGATCCGTGGCGTGAATCATGTAGTGGGCCACGCCGGGGTGGTCAGGATGCTGTCGGAGCAATGGTTCGAGGATGGCGATGGCTTTTTGCCGGTTGGCTATCTCGTTGTCGTGGTCTTCCTCCGCTAGGGAAACGAGCGACAGGGCATAGAATGAGCCAAATTCGACATCACCGGGATTTTCGGCGTAAAGACGTTCCAAGACGCCGGAGTAGGCCTGGAGGCGATCGACGTGAGTCATTTTTGATTTCTTCTGGAAGAACGCAGCCGCGGCGGTGATGAAGCCTTGTTCCCGTGGATTGGCCGAATGTAGCTTTTGCGCTGTCTCGATCTCTTTGCGGCCAGCTTTCAGCGTCTTGTCGCTGGGGAATTCCCATAGCTGGTAAAAAGGAGCCATGGCTTTTCCCCAGTGGGCGATGGCGCATTGGGGGTCGCGGGTCGAGGCCTCGGCAAAAGTCTTTCCTGACTCCGTGTATTGGAATGAGTGCAGGAGGGCGACGCCCTTTTCGATCATGGGTTGCACTTGGGCGGTACAACTTGTGGGGAAATTCACATTGCCGAGCTGATCGGGCGGCG
>Ga0210402_10003558_pt1 | contig 14535 bp, 12 predicted proteins | sample IncBWC7MmetaG_FD_161055 | JGI IMG/M metagenome (GOLD analysis project Ga0210402, IMG submission 161055) | Forest soil microbial communities from Barre Woods Harvard Forest LTER site, Petersham, Massachusetts, United States - Inc-BW-C-7-M | ecosystem: Environmental > Terrestrial > Soil >...
GAGAGCCGCGAGCGCGGCGACAGCCAAGGCGACCAGGAGCGTCCAGACGTCTCGCGCTTCAACCGGCAGGGCGCTCGCACTCGGGCTGTTGAGCGGTTCGCTCTTGCGCTTGCGCTGCTGTTCCCGCATAAACGCGCCATATCGCGAATTGAGGAGCGTCACGACGGTCAGGGTCAGTACGGTTGTTGCTGCAGTAACCGCCTCGGTTGCTTCTCGGCTGTCCGGCCGCCGGCCATGAAGCCAACTCGCCAACGTGACGACCCCAAGCACGAAGAAAGTGCCGAGAGTCGCGAACCACATGTCTTTGCGGGGCGCAATTCGCACGCCACCAGTGAACAGGGCGAGTACGGTCCCCACGATCAGGCCGGCCACCGCACGACCGCCATGTTCCTCCGCTACGTGGAACGCAAAGGCGGTCGCACCTACGAGGATCATCGCCGAGGCGGTTGCCCGAAGCGGGAGGCTCGCTTGCCGGCCGAAGGGATCGCTTAGGGCGATGCCAATGAGACTGGACGCCACCACCGCGACTAGCGCGACTCCGGCGGGGGCTCTCAGGCCGTACGCAGCGATGCAGAAGGTGCCGAGGAGTCCGACGGCGATAACCCTCACGGTAGACCACGGCCTCACCCGCATACATCAACGATAAACCCTGCAGCGTCCATGGGCTAACGTTCTGCGGCTCGTCTTTGCGAGCGCTCGATGGGCGCTGCCGCATGCGAGGCAAACATAAGCGCTCCGGCTCCTATTCGGGTATCGCGCGGCACCCATTGAAGCTAGCTATTCGTCGCTCACAAACGTCGACTCGTACTCGAACTCATCATCCCCATTCTCGCTGCCGGTCAGTTCGGCATCGGTGTCTGCCGCGTCGACGTGCCACCTCGCTTCCGCCCACTTGATCAATCGCTCGCGGCGATCTTCGACTGCCTCCGGCGTCCACTCGTCTACGCCGGTCAGCTCGCGCTCCATGAAGAACGACGATTCCGCGTAGCAGGGCCGCCCGCATCCGGTGGTGCCCCGCTTCTCGTCGAATGGTTTGCGGCCGTAGGCACTGTTGTCCTTCGTTAGCGACAAGTTGCCCAGACTGTGGGTATAGATCTGTCTCGCGCGTTTATCGAAGCGTTTCTTCCAGTACCTATCCTCGGGCGTCTGGGGAAGGATGTGCTCGATGGTGTCGGCACGATCGCGTCGCTGCACATCTGACCACGGCACCTTCGGCCCCGCCTTCTTCTGCTCTCCCAAGTGTTCCTCGTACTCGTAAAGGAAATACTTTAGGCCCTTCCACACGTACCAATTGCAATCGTCGTCCCGGAGTTCCTCTCGAAACCTGTTGGCCGAACAGAAGTAAAGCAAGATGCCCTTTAGCTCTTCCAGCACCTCATCGAACGAGAGCTCTCCGTTGTTGAGCTTATAGCCCAGCCGAAACAGATCACTCTGGCCAGCGTCGGATCGCCGTTCCGATAGACTGTACACACGAAATGTAAACACCTCACACATCTTTACAAGTTCAAGGTACTTGTCGGGGTCGGTCGCGAGCCTGTTGCGCGTGGCGATCAGTAGCGGAAGAAACGGCGCGACCACATTGACACGCACCAACTTCTCACTCCAGCGGATTATCTCCGGGAGACGCTGATTGTCCCTCAGCGACATAAAGCTGTTCCCCCGTCCAGGATTCTGTGCATCGCAGTACCCGGTGCATGCCGCCCGAAGTCGTTCCGTATAGTCAGTGAGGTCCCCGAGCAGCTCGGGGGGGCGGTCGTTGTATGTGCGCAATGCGAAGCGGGACTTTATGCTCTTACTTCCGTCCCAGTCACGAGGCCGGGGGTTGTATGAGGTGAGCCAGTGGGCACGCAAAAGCTGATCCTCGTCCGACGGTTTCGTTAGGTCCGCCGCCATTAGCTGACGCAGAATCTCTGCCCAGCCGTCGTTTATCACCGCATCGAGATCGTGCGTGAGCAAGAGCCGTGACGCAGCATATAGCAGGTAGTTCTTCACCTTGTCGAGCTCGGAAAGAGGCTTCCCGCGATTGTTCATCACCTCGAAGATCACGCCGACGTCACCGGCATCCTCCACCGTGTACAAGGTGATCTTGAGCTGATTGGTGACCTTCAGGTAGAGATCCGTCAACCATACGAGGGTGTCTGCCGGGGCGTCCCCTGTGTGCACCGCGAGGTAGGCGGCCAACTCCGATCGTGCTCGCAGCAGGCGCCGCTCGGAACTAATCTGCGGACCCTCGGGACCGGGCGAGTCGCTGATGGTCACCGTTTTGAAGTAGTGATCACAGTCCGAGTTCAGCGCCAGCTTGTACAGCGGCTGGCCGTTCATCTCGGCTGCGGCGATGTAGCTTCGCTTGATCCCTTCGCCGAGCGTTGAGGCTGTCTCGTTATCGAGCGAGCTCAGGGTTCTTCGTATCGCGTCGAGCAGCAAGAGGATCGTGGTCAATCGCTGCTGCCCATCGACTACATCGACTAGCTGGTAGTTCTTCCCCTCGGAGTCCAACCGGCGCTGGTCCAGCGTGCGTTCGTGCAGAACGACAGTGCCGGTGTAGTGCTCGTGATTCGGAGCCAGCAGCTCGAGGTCTTCGAGGAACTCCGCCCGATGAGACGTTTCCCAGGCGTAACCCCGCTGATAGTCGGGTACACGGAAGAGCCGCCCGGCAAAGAGTTCCTCCACTGTAAAGACATTGTTCATGGCGCACATGGCTAGCTCCTTGTCGGCTGATCCTGATGCGAGGCCAGACTATCGCGCCGGTGGGTCGCGCGGCCAAGCGCCGACGCGTGAAGCTGGAGGAGTCCCAGCGCCAGTCCAGGACGGCTCCCTGAGGATGAGGGCGGAGAAGCGCTGGCGCCATCCGCCGTGCCGGCCAGGGCTCGGCGCAGTGACGAGGCTTCTTCGTCGCTGGCATCGAGTCGGACGGAGCGCGTGCCGAGAAGGTCTACAGCGAGCTGCGCGAGCGTTCGCTGCTCGCCACTGGCTGCCCTGCGCGATCTCGCCGGATCTTCAAGTTGAGCTGTCGCTTCGATGGGCAGGATTGGGAGATCGAGGTCGGCAGGCGGCTGTCCAAGGACAGCAATATCGTGTAGCGATCCTCGACCACGGGCGCTTCGAGGACTTCTGCGTGCACACCGACAACCGCGGCGAGAGCGCGCCCGCACTCGGCGGTCACCCCCGTCGACTCGGTGACGGAGTTCTCGTGAGCGCACAGAGCGCGGCCCCCGTGCTTTCGGATCCTGTCGGTGCTGGGAAGTTGCGTCCCGTCGGTCACCTTTCCAACGCTACCGTGGTTCCGCTGGGTCGCTCACGAGGCCGACCGGGTTGATCACCCCCGACGACGGCCGAGGCAGAAGCTACCGTCAGCGTATGGAGTACGACTACGACGAGAACTTCCGGGAGGCGATGGAGGATGGTTTGGAGCGTGCTCTGGAGGGTCTGACACCGGAGCAGTTGGCCAAGTTGGAGGACAACGTAGACGACCTCATCTCTACGGTCGTTTCGCAGGCTATAGAGGACTCTGCGAAGGGGCTGGTGGAGCGCCTCAAGCAGGACGCACCGGGGATGCTTGAGCACCGCCGTGGCTGGCAGGCGGAGTTCGAGAAGCGGCTGGCTGAGCACTGGGGGCCGGCCTTTGATCTCGCGGAGATGGTTATGAAGGTCGCTTTTGAGGCCGGGGAGTTCTTCTACGAGAAGCACGTACCGCCGGATGGCCAGCACGACTTTGTATTTGAGGCGTTGTCGCGGCTGCTGGCTCGGGCCTGCCGAATAGCCGAGGAGGTGCTGGTACTGCTGAAGGCGGGCTATGGACAGGCGGGCCTCGCGCGCTGGCGAGCGCTTGATGAGGTCGCGATCGTTGCGGACTTCATCGCGGAAAACGGCGACGACTGCGCTGAGCGCTACTTCGCCCATGAGGCGGTCGAGACCTGGAGAGGGATGCAGGAGTTCCAGCAACACGCCGAGCGCCTAGGGGAAACTCCCTACTCGGAGGTCGAAGTCGAAGCTGCGAAGCGTCGTTTCGACACACTGATCGAGCGCTACGGATCACGGTTTGGCGGCACCTATGGCTGGGCACAGGCTGCCCTCGCGCCAAGGACCCGCGCTACTCCAAAAAGAACGCGACCTTGCCCGCAATCGAGCTGAGCGTGGGGACGCAGCACATGTGCCCGTATTACCGGATGGCGAGCCACGGCATCCATGCGAACCCCAAGGGCATCACCTGGACCCCGGACCTGCTCCCAACTGACGGCCGCGGCTCACTCCTCACCGGCCCGAGTCCGGCAGGGCTTGCGGACCCCGGCCATTCCGCGCTCATCTCACTCACGCGTGTGACGGCCACCACCCTTGCGTCCAAGAAAGGCGAGGCGACCGGACTCATCATCCTGGCGTTGCTTCAACTCACCGACGAGGCGGGCGAGGCCTACCTGCAAGCCCACCGCGACCTCGAGGCGAAAGGGCGGAAACGCCCGGTGCCAGCGGCCGGGAGGAGCACCGGCGGCGCAGGCTTAACCCGGTTTCATTGGCCGTAGCCCGCTTCGCTCTGTCGGATCTCTGCACTACAGGTCCCGCTTTCCGCCGCGAGCACGGCCAGCCTCACGATCGAGACTCCCGGACCGGACGACTTGCGATCGTATGGACGGATGCGGGGCACACGCCCGCGTGTGTCCGCGAAGCGGGAGCCTTTGGCCGACGAGCGATGCCTCGTTGCCTGATCGCCGAGCTCTCCGAAGCGAGCTTCAGGATGTCGATGTGTCGTATGAACCCCTGAGCAATCTCGACGGCCTTGCCTGCATCCGTGATGAGCATGTCGAGGCTGTTGGCGATGGTGGCGTAGAGCTCTGGCCAGGTGGGGTAGATAGTTATGCGTGGTGGCCCGGGCTGCTGGGCGCTTCAGGCGCCGATCGGCTCTGGCTGGGGCGCCTGCTCGCCGTTGCGTACGAGCTCCAGGTGTGCGCCGAGCACCGTGGCGAGCGCCTCGATCGTCGTGCGGGTCGGGTTGCCCAGCCCGCGCTCGTAGCGGCTGATGTCAGCCTGCGAGATGCCGGAGCGCTCGGCGAGCTGCTGCTGGGTGAGGCCCGTGTCCAGGCGCAGCGCGAGGAGCTGGCCGGCGAGGTCGAAGCGGCGCATCTCGTCGTCGAGGTGCTCGCGCTGCTCGTCGTCGTAGCGCGAGCGCAGCTCCTGGGTGTATTCGCTCAGGCGGGCGCCCATGTGGAGAGTATGGTGTATATCACATGCCGTGTCAACCACGTCCACGACGACGGGGAGATCGGGGTGCATTGGCGCGGCGGTGGCGTGTCTGCTCGGCCTGCCACTCCTTGAGGTACGCGCGTGCGCGCTCGATCTCTCGTTGCTGGTGGCGGGTGCTTGATCGGCTGCCCTTGTCGTAGCCGCTCAACAGGAGGATCAGTTGGTTGCCGTGGGCGTGGAAGAAGACACGCAACAGGATCTTCTCCGGGGATGTCTCCGGGAGTTCGCTCGCGTCGGAGGCACCGTGACCTGAGAGAACCTCGCGCTCGTCGTGACGCAGCCGGAACTCCGCGAGGCCGCCGCCGAGCTGCTTGCCCCACTCCGATCGGCATACGTCCAGTCCCGTGCGCGCCAGTACGAATGTGAGCGCCGCCACCAGCGCGTTGCGCTTGTCGTCGTTCAAAGAGTCAAGGAAGCGCCGGACCGGTTCGGTTCCGTCGGAGCGGCGAAAGAACTCGATCTCATAGGCCGCTGACGGCTCTTCGTCCTTCATACCGCGCCGTCCACGAACTCCGACTCGTGGCTCATTGCCGTGGAGCGCTTCAGCCCGCGAGTGCTCGCGGTCTCCACCAGCAGTTCGCTCGCCTTGGTGATCGTCATGCGCTCACGCCGTGCCAGCGCAACCGTGACGGATTGCGCATCTCCGCCTCGGTCTGATTGATTGCGCGTCAGGCCGTCGCGCGTGAAGGGCAGCCGCTTGGGTCCGATCCGGCGGAAGGCGCCGCGGTTGCTGTATCTCACTCGTGGCCTCCAGCAAGGGCGTGTTCGATGAGGCTCCGCACGCGAGCGGGACTATCTGCTGCGGCGGCGCGCAGCCGCCGGGGTGTCGTGAGCCCGCGCTCAAGCGCCTGGTGTACTGCGAGCTCGATCTGCTCTGGCTGGGTTCCTGCCTGCAACGAATCCACGATGGTGCGCTCTGGAGTCGTGACCGGTACGCCCAGGAGCGGGCGGATCTCCGGCGGGGTGGGGGGTCGCTGGAGGGTATGGAAGCGGACCCCGGGACGCGATCGCTGACCACGCTTGGTACGAGGCAGAGAGATGTGGACTTCGCTCGGGATCACGTCGGAGAGGTCGTACAGCTCGAGTGCGCTCTCGTGCGAGACGACCGCTGGGGTTTGGTGCAGGGACAGCCACGTCGAGACGATGTGCTCATGCGGGCTGGCCGGGAAGTGTCGCAGGCGGTAGAGGCCGCGGCGCACACGCTCGTAGCGGCCTCCCGGACGTGCATGATGGCGTAGCGTGCTTCTGTCCATCCCGGTGGTCAGGGCCTGCTGGGCGGTGAAGTAGCCCGCCTGGGCCTCGGCGAGGCGGTAGAGCCCATCATGGTCAATAGCGTCAGGCATAGAGGGGAATATATCACCCAAACGTCTGACCGATAGCTGGGATTGTCGCTCCGCTGGGCGAATGAGAGTTCCGCATCAAAGGGATCGGCGACCCCGCTCAACCAGCGACCGCCGGGGAACAGCTCGCGGAACGAACTATGGATAACTCAGCCACAATCATCAGCAACGAGCCCTATAAACAGGGGATCTGTGTGCCTGAGCAACACCCAGCCCATGTTGTGGTCCCGGCGGTCGGGGGTTCGAGTCCCCTCGCTCACCCTTATAAAGTGCCTGCAAATGGGCCTGTTTTGAGATTGTAACGTTCTGCCACAAGCTAGCCAGGGTACCAATGGGGTACCAAACTTGCTGGCCAGTTATTGTCGGAACGTGGTCGGGTCATCTCGCCAGCGGTAACGAAGCCGCGTCCGACTCCTCCGTCCGAGGCGAATGCAAACGTATGTTCGCTGCAGGCGTGCGAGCCGGCAGGAGGCGGCTCGTCCCGCGGTGGTCGGGGGACGCGACGCCGCGGAATCGGCGAGAATCGGAGGACAGATGGCGACGACACGCAAGAAGGCCGCAAAGAGCTCGAATGCAGCGAAGAACGGGCGAGTCTCGTTGGACCACGTAACGCACGCGGCGGGCCGGCCCGCTGGCCCTGGCATGTACCTGCACTGGGAGGGCCGGAAGGGCTACCGGACACGGATGCCGGCGCCACGCGTGCTAGAGCCAGTCCCGGAGCTCTCCTACGGCGACCTGAGCGGCAACCGCGTCATTGAGGGCGACAACCTCCAGGTCATGGTGTCCCTGCGCTCGCACTACCAGGGCATGGTCGACGTCGGGTATCTGGACGTGCCGTACAACACGGGCAAGCGCGACTTCGCGTACTCCGACGCACGCTTCCACGACCCGAACGCCGACGCGGACGACATGGTGTACGTGAACAACGAGGATGGCGGCCGGCACACGAAGTGGCTGAACTTCATCGGCCCGCGACTCTGGCTCGTTTGGCAGCTGCTCGCCGAGCATGGAGTTTGCTTCGTTTCCATCAACGACGTCGAGCTATTCCGTCTCGGCATGTTGATGGACGAGATCTTCGGAGAGCAGAATCGGATCGGCACGATCATCTGGAAGCAGGCAGTGGACAACAACCCAACGCGCATCGCCGTAGAGCATGAGTACGTTCTCTGCTACGCAAAGCGGATTGAGGCTGTTTCGGATCATTGGACCGGCGTGAGCCTTGCGAAGGATTGGCTCCTCAACATGTACGAGGGCCTGAAGATTGAATACGACTCGCCGGCCGATATTGAGAAGACGTATCGAGCTGCCATCAAGGCGCAGAAGGCCGCACATCGTAAAGCCGCAGCTGAAGGCAAACCAGACGACGTGGTGGATCTCGGCCGGATGGAGCGCTACAGGAACGTCGACGCGCGAGGCCCTTGGGCGAAGGACTGGCACCTGGAGAACCCGCGGTCTGGAGGCTACACGTACGACGTGATCCATCCGGTCACGAAGAAGCCGTGCAAGAAGCCACCAAAAGGGTACCGGTATCCCGCCGAGTCAATGAAGCAGCTCCTGGCGAATGACCTCATCGTCTTTGGCAAAGATCACACGGAGCCACCGCAGCTGAGGCGCTACCTCAAGGATGCAGCGACTGCGCTGCGCAGCGTCGTCGTCATCCCGGGCCGCAACGGCTCAGACCTCCTGAACTCCCTGATTGATAACGCATCCGAGCGCTACCCGCATCCGAAGCCGGTGGAGTTGATGACGCTTCTCCTCGGCGCTGCAGCCGACGTTGACGCGCTCGTGCTTGACCCCTTCGCTGGCTCTGGCACGACAGGGCACGCCGTCCTGCGCCTGAACGCGCGCGACGGCGGTGCGCGCAGGTTCATCCTCATTGAGGAGGGCGAACCGAGCGACCGCTACTGTCGCACCCTCCTTGCGCCGCGACTGAGGGCTGCGATTGAGAAGGAGGATCTGCTGGGTGGCTTCGCGTTTGAGACCACGGGTCGTCGCCTCAACAGAGACGCGATCCTGGAGTTGGAGCGCGAGGCGATCGCGAACCTCATTGTGCACACGGACGCCACCGGGAAGGGCCGCGGCATCACGCGCGTCCCTGGCGAGTACGTCATCGGCCACAACTCGCGGCAGGAGGCGATCTGCCTCCGCTGGAACGGACGCAAGGACTCAGCGATCACCCGCGACGTGCTCGTGGCGATGTTTGACGAGACGAAGGCGCATGGACTGCGCCGCCCGATCAGGGCGTACGCCGCGACGTGCTCCGTGGGGGAGACCGAATCGTTCAGGTTCTGCCAGATCCCCGACGAGATCCTGGCGGCGCTGCAGATTGCCGAGGACGACGAGGCGGTTTTAGCCGGCGACGCCGGCGCCGTGGAAACACTGGAGACCGCGCTGCTCAGCGCCGCAGATGACGGGGGATAGCTTCCGCCTCCTCCCGTTCCAGGAGGAAGCAGCGCAGTCGCTCAGGGAAGCCACGCTGTCGTGGATGGCGTACGCCGTGCGGCGCGGCCATCCACCGGAATACGGCGAATCGCCGATCCCGTTCCTCGGCCAGCTGAAGGCGGTCACGGGCTCCGGAAAGACCCCAGTGCTCGCGCGAACGGTAGCCGGCCTCGGCGACGGGGTCGTCTTCTGGACGACACGCTCCAGCGCTGTTGTCGAGCAGACATTCAAGAACCTCAACGGCCGGTACCGCTCGCTGCTGCCCGCGGACGCGAGGGTGATCCGCGACATCCCGAGCCAACTTGCGTGGCGCGAGCTGATTGACGGTACGACCGGCCTCACAATTTGGGTGCTCACGGTGGCGTCGTGGAATGAGGCGGAAGCCAGCAACGGTGATGCTCGCCTGCGGCTGCGCAGGGAACAACCGGACTGGGCTGGCGAAGGAGCGCCATTTGATCAGTTACGAAAGACCCTGAGGCGGCCTCTGTGGATCGTCTCCGACGAGAGCCACAACCAGAGCGAAGTGCAGCTGGATCAGCTCGCCGCTCTGCGGCCGCGAGGTTTCTTCATGGCGTCGGCGACGCCGCTCGTGAATGACCTCTTCACGAAATGGGAGGAGGCTCTGAACCAGGGCGAGGAGACGAAGGCGCTGCTCGCCGCCGGCAAAGTTCCGATCAAGACGCGGGACGTTGTGGATGCGAACCTTCTGAAGACGACGATTGAGGTCGTTGACTACCGCAGCGGCACGGAGGAGAGCTTGGACGGAGCGCTCGTCGCGCTGGAACGTGTGCAGGCTGCGGCCAACACCGAAGAAGCAGGCGTTACGCCGCGCGTGATCTACGTCGTGGAGAAAAGCAACCCGCCACGCGGCTCCGGCGAGGAGGCGAGACCAGTCGCGATCTGGCGGCACTTACGTGTTCGCGGTGTGCCCGCGGACGAGATTGCGGTGTACACGGACACGAAGGAGCTACCGGAGGAGGCTGAGCGCGTCGCCAACCTCAACGAACTCGAGCCTCGCTACCGCCACATCATCTTCAATCAGGCGCTCCAGGAGGGCTGGGACGACCCCGAGGCGTACGTCTGTTATTTCGACGGCGTCACGAAATCGTTTGTGCGCATCCGCCAACTTGTCGGCCGGGTGCTCCGCCAGCCCCGCGCCCGGCGATTCGCCGCTGAGGCACTGAATACCGCGACGCTGATTATTGAGACGCCGACATCGGCGTACGAAACCGTCGTCTCCGAGCTGAAGGCGGAGTTGCGGCTATACGCGCCTGACGACGAACCCGCGTTCGCGACGGTGCGCGTGAAGACGCGAAAGGAACCACTGACGCCGGTGCCCGTGAGGCGCGGCGCGAAAAAACTCAGCCTCACGCGGTGGGCGCTGAAGGCACCGAGCATGACGCCACCGGAGAAAGAACTTCGTGCCACGGCCTTGCGCGTGTGGGACGACGAGGACTTGGCAGCGCCGGGGACGGGGCGCAAGGCTGTGGTGTCGCTGGAGGACGGTAGTGAGGAGTACGAGAACCTCGTCGTGCTGCGGAGCGCGCGCACGCGAAACGGTGCGTTCGTCCGTCAGCGCATCCTCCAGCGCAACCGCAATTGCTTGATTGCGATCCACCCCGATCGCTTCAACGGCCCAGCGTTTGAGCAGGCCAGCTGCCACGGCTCTCAAGCACAGGACGAACTCGCGGCGCTCGCGGGACGTATCGTGGACTACTACGAGGATCGGGTGGAGTATGAGGAGAACCCCGACCCCGACCGGTTGACCTGGACTATCAGTGATTACCGGCCGCGCAGCGAGGACATGATCTCCTTCACACGCGCCGCACATGCCGAGTACTCGCGCGACGACTTCAACAAAGACGAGGCGCCATTCGCGCACGCCATTGACCGTGTGAGGGGCGTGACGTGGGCGCGCAACCCAACGACGGGCAGCCAGGGCTACGGCGTGCCGCTGCCGAAGAAGGTTGGCGATTCCATCACGTTCTATCCCGATTTCCTCATCTGGAAGCAGGGCGTCTGCTGGGCCGTGGACACGACGGGCCGGCACCTCCTTGACGCGAAGGTCCGCGGCAAGCTCTTCGCACTGGAGTCCCCTAAGATGGCGCTCGTCGTACGCGGCGTTGTTGACCTCAGCCGGGTCTCGGCGGAGGGCAATGACGGCTGGAGCCTCGTGCTCCCACGCACGGCGATGGAACCGCGCGTGGAACACTCAAATGACCTGGACACACTCGTTACCGTGCTGTTTGAGGCGTAGGCGCAACGGCTAAGAAACTGTCCGAGAACTCGTCAGGTGTGTAGTAGGCGGTGGCGGCGCCGGTACCAGAGGAGCGCGCAGGCGAGCTGGATGAGGCCGAGGTAGTTGGTGGGCTTCTTGTCGTAGCGGATCAGGAGTGCGCGGCACTTCTGTAGCCAGGCGATGGTGCGCTCGACTACCCATCTGCGGGCGGGGTGGGTCTTCTGGCCCCAGGTGTCGAGCTTCTCCTCGCCGATGCGGCGGATGTGCGGGACGTACCCTGCGGCGGCGCAGGCGGCCTCGCCGGTCGGGTTGTCATATCCCTTGTCCAGGCAGAGGTTTTGAGGAAGGACCTCGGGGTCGGGGCGGGGCACGACGACCGCGTCGATCGTTCGCTCAAGGATCTTGGTGTCGTGCACGTTGGCGCCGTCGATCACTGTGCTCAACGGTCCGCCGTCCTGCTCGACCAAGACGCTCTTCTTGGTCCCCATCTTCGCTCGGTCAGTAGGGTTTGGGCCTCTCGCGCCGCCCTCGAAGCGGCTCTTGCCCATCACGCCGTCGGCGGCCTGCCACTCCCAGCGCACACCACCGAGTTCCTCGCACTCCCTGACGAGATACGCCCAGATCTCCTCCAGCAGGCCATCGGCGGCGAAGCGCTGAAACCAGCCGTGGACGGTCGATGTCGCGCCGAAGCGCTCGGGTAGATGACGCCACTGGCAGCCCGAGCGCAAGCGGTGGATGATCCCGTCCAGGACACGCCGCAGATCAGCGCGCGGACGCCCAGTTGCGGCGGGCGGGTAGAAGCAGTCGAGGATCAGCTCGATCTCCTCCCATAGATCGTCGGGCAGCTCCCAGATCGTCGGCAGCGGGCGGGCAGGGGTAGTCTCAGCAGCCGGCAAGGCACGCTCCTTTCGCGAGGTTGACGTGCCTTGCCGCTTCAATCAAGCGCTACATAATCCTGCCCCACGGGAGTTCTCGGACAGTTTCTTAGGGCTCACATCAGGCAGATCCCGATTGAGGTGACTCCCGTGGCGGTTCGGTGTACTTTACCTCCCGCCGTTCTTCTGAAAGGTGATGACCGCGCAGTCATACGCCATCCGCGTATTCCCAGGCTGAAAGCGGGTATGCCACTCCGTGATTCCGCCGTCGGCAAGTAGACCACCGAGCCGGGTCAGCGAATAGGGGTTCATCTGCATGTGTGGGTAAGACCAACCCCTGCCCCGCATTAGGTTAAAGATGTTATACGCAAAGGGAATCGTCTTCATCGTCCAATGAAAAAAGCCCGCCAGTGGATGGCTCGGCTGCAGAGTGATGTGAATGACTCCCACCCCGCCCGGACGCAGCCCGCGCAGGAGCGCGGCGAAGATCCGCTCGCCCTCGCGGACGGGGATGTGCTGAAAGACCAGGAACGAGTGCGCCAGGTCGTAGCGGCCGCTCAACTCGGCAAGCCTGTCCGCCTCCACCCACTCGACATTACTGAAGTTCATGCGTCTGGCATTGTCCGCAGCCTCGCTTAGCATTGAGTGCGATACATCTACTCCGTAGACATGCTTGCTACGTTCGGCCAGAGGCAAGGTAAGGCGTCCCACGCCACAGCCGTAATCCAGCACGCGGTCGAACTGAAAGTCAGGCCCGATCTGGGATTCGAGCGCTGTCATCAGATCAGTGACGTGCCGGCGACCGGTTGCGAAGAAGCGCTCACGCGTCTCAGCGTCGAGACGGGCGTGGTGAAAATCCGGCGCTGACAGCACGCCGTAGTAGGGATCGAGTGCACCGTAACGCTCCCACTGCCTGGCTGGGTCATAGACCATTGGCGCTCCACCTCAGATTGTGGTTGAGAACGGGTGGTGGGCGTGCTGATCGTTTGTAGACATGCTCTTAGCCGTAGTAGCGCGAAATGACGAGCAGCTGACTGAAGATGTCGTGTGCCATCACCAGGCATACGATCAGCGTCCCTACGACCGGGCCCCAGCGCCGTCCGGCCCCACGCGCGGCCAGTGCTAGCACGGCGCCCCACAGCACTAGCATCGGTAGCAGGTAGCGCGGCTCTGCGTACTCGCCGGGAGTCGTATGGAGATAGTCGTCCGCGCCGATGACGAACATCATTCCAAGGCTCATCGCCAGGTAGACGAGGATCTCGCCCAGGCGACTTCGCAGCACATGACGCGAGATGAAGAGCGCACGTGTGAAGAGCACGGCGATCAGCCCCGTCGGGATAAGTGCGGCGTTGTAGACCCAATTTGGGAAAGTTGTGTCGAGCCAGCCGTAGAGTCCTACCAAGCCGTCGAACCAGAACGCGCGAGTGGTGGGGAAGCCGTGGAAGTAGGACCTCATACCCGGCAGGCGCGGAAGGTAAAACTGCCAGATATAATCGAGCTCGTGCAGGATCGACCGATTTTCGCTATTTAGTGCGATTGCGTCGGTAACTGCGCCGAGTGGGGGTCGACCAGAGAGCGCATTGGCGATGACGTACAGCAAGATTGGGCTTGCCCCCACGGCAAGTGCGAGTCCGAGGCAGCGGTAGGCGTTCCGCCGAGAGGTGCGGGCCTCGCGGATGCATATGATCAGCAGGCCGAGGATTGCGCCTGGAAGCAGCCCGAGAAAGTTGATCTTGGTCAGGATGCCGATGGCGAGAGCCGCACCGATCGCGGCGGCGAGCCGCGGTGTGATGCCCCGCTGGAATCCACGGGCCAGGCAATAGAAGAGCGCGGCCGAAACCACGAACAGGAGCGCGTCGGGATTGACGGCGCCCGACATCATCCCAAGCAGTGGCGCGAGTGCGACGCCGAGGCCGCCCACCGTCCACGCCCACCGAGCTGTGGGGAGTGCCTCGCGCAGGAACAGATAGGCAAAGAGCGCGGTCAGGCCGCCCATCAGGGCGGATAGCAGTCGCATCAGAGCGAGCCGGTCGAGCACAGTGCCGGCCGACGCCAGACCGTAGGGAAGTGTCTGGAGGGCGTAGTACAGCGGTGGCTCAGAGGCCGCGACTCCGGCATTGCCGCTTCCACGCTGCGAATAGGGGAGCGTGAGATCGTGTTCGAGTTTGTGCTGTGCGGCTGCGGTGGAGATTGTACCTGCCGTCGGGCGCTCCCGGACTTCCGCATAGTTCAGATCATTAAGGACTACGCGCTCAGCGGACGAAAATTCTTCGCTTGTCCCCGTCGGCAAGCTCCCGGTCTCAGCCAGGCCCTGCGCGTAGGCGAAGTGGGACGGTTCGTCGGGTATCTGGAAGGGAGGCGAGATTACCGACCAGCACGCCGCATTGACAAACGCGACCAGTGC
>Ga0210402_10003559_pt1 | contig 14533 bp, 11 predicted proteins | sample IncBWC7MmetaG_FD_161055 | JGI IMG/M metagenome (GOLD analysis project Ga0210402, IMG submission 161055) | Forest soil microbial communities from Barre Woods Harvard Forest LTER site, Petersham, Massachusetts, United States - Inc-BW-C-7-M | ecosystem: Environmental > Terrestrial > Soil >...
AATGCATCCTAGCGGTTCATGGTGCGGAGGAGGAATTATGGCGGTTCAGCGGAAATGATTTGTTTTGCCCCTGCATTGTGAACGCGTGAACCATGGTGCAATCAATTATAATTACAAGAATGAGGACATAGAAGATGATAGTGTGTCCCACCGTAAACTTCCAGCGTGATATCATGATATCCCGCTCTCTCGAAACTCCCCAACCACAACGAGAAAAATTCCGAGCGGTTGGTAGGGCCGTCGGCTGGATAGCCGATTCCACTGTGTGTTGAACACGCCAACCTGATGGTAGGAGGATTGTATAAAATCCGCGATGAAGGAGAGAGGCCGCAACGATGAGGGGTATGAAAAAGAATCAAAGCCGTGTGCATGGGGAAAGAGTGCTGTCTTCAATTACGGGTAGACTTTATTACCTGGAGGTGCTCGAGCTTTTGTTTGTCCCTCGGCCACGATGTTGATATTTCTACCCCGACGATCAACCTTGTCTCATCGCTGGCCTTTGTTTAGTTCTTGTCGCTCTTTTGGTCTTCTATGTGGCCTACTAGTCGACGGATTAAATTTGGCCCCCTGTTCGCCCCCTGTTGCGACAAGCTGTGGCAGTCCCACCCTGCAGATTTATTCTGGAACAAATGCAGCATCGCTCCACAAGCCAACCTCAATTCTCACTGGCCTTTGGCCTAATGAAAATTGAAGGGCTTTCAAAAAGACGTCGTCCGGGTTGGCGCTAGTGCAATAATCAACATGCTCCAAACATGCGAGCGGCACTTAGTCGACTTCCTTTGGATTTGATGGATCTTCTGGCCGACATAATAGGACTTTCGTCGATCTTGAAAGCCAACTTGCACGTTGACAAGCCGAAGGCTATCCCGTTCACGATATCCTGGCTACAAACCCCTTGTTCTGATCCCCAGAAATTGAGGTATGTTTCTTGCTCTTGCTATCAATAACCTGGATTATTTGCCGTTGTGTTTTTGGGCCCAATCTTGCATCCTTTGCCAGTGGGAAGGCGGGAGCAGTCTGCTGACGACGGTTTTTCTGCGAAGAGGTCTGGAGGGACTTGATAGTGGATCATCCTGCCATATTGTCACACTCTTGTGATTTAATCTTGAAGGGCTTCATTTGAGCGCAAGGATAGCGGTTTGAAATAATGTTTCAACTCGCCTAGGGGTGGCGTGACGTGACGTGACTGACGGTCACGCCTCCCAATGGTTCCGCATGCAAATCGTCCTGTTGGGCAGTAAAGGGAAAAATATGTCTTTGTTTTGTTTTTCCTCCAGGACGATGAGTAGTGCGTGTGTTGGGGTCATTTGACGCCATAGTGAGAGAGACTGGTATCGACGTGTCATTTCTCTGGCATGCTCCACAATGTGTTGCGCAATATGAGATCGGGAGATGTTTGAAGAGTGGTGTCAAGCTCTCATCCGCCGGCATTACTTGTCTAGAAGAGCCTCAGTATAAGAACGCGAGCAATGTTCTGTCGACTGAGATAGCCATCGACTGTCATTCGCTAGAGTCGGACCCCAATCGACGTGCCAAGCTGCCTCCAGACGTGCCAGTCGTCCAGACTTCTATGCTAGTCCTCGGAGCCTTCCCTCTCCTTGTTTCACTGTTCGATTCGTTTTCAACGGAGAGTGGATTGTTCGACCAAGGAAACGGGATCAAATCGACGTCGGAATCTTCGTTCCCTTTTTTGTCGGTTTCAGGTTCGCCCCGTGCACAATTCAGAAATTTATTCGATGTAGAACCCGTTGCAAATCCCAAATTTCTGGACCTCCGTCGCTTTAAAACGGCGAACGTGGAAATTTTCTCTTCTTTTCAACCACCACCCCCCGCTTTTCTCCCTGTTTATTCTCCCCGAGTATGCCATTCATAAAATCTCGTCCTCAAGCGGAACCGTATCTACCCTCGTTCGCCTTTGTCCTCGGACAAAGTGATTATTCATTGCGACTACCCATGTATCGCAATTCTTACCGCCGGAGGTATCATCCTTACCTTCGATTTATCGTGTCTCGTGAAGTAGATCCACTCATGGTAAGCTGCAACAAGTCTTCTATTTGAGTTTGACTTGACAATCTTGACAATCTTTAAAGACCACCATCGACCATCGCAACAGTGACACTTATTTCGGCCTCACCGCAGCTCCCTTGGTGTGTGACTGTTGTTATTTTCTCTGGAGGAGCAAGCATCTGATCGACTGTTTCAGTATCTTATCGATGAAGTCGAGGAGACCACCATTAACAACCTGCGCCAGGTTCTCGATGATGGCAATCACGTTGTCGGAGGACAACGAAGAATCAGACGACTCTCCACGCTCATCATCGTATGTTCGTGCCTTGTAGCTTGTATAACCAACTAACAATTCTCTTAAGGATCTCGCCCTGGCAGTCCAGCGCAAATTACGTGACACACGCATTGCCAAAGCAATATTGCCTGCGGACACGCGCGTCGAACAAGGTCCTGAAGAAGGTGAGGACTAAGCAAACCCCCCGAAAGGTGTTCCAGTCCTTCAATACCAGTAAGGAAAGTTATGTGTACATGCGGGTACTAGACGCGCTTTCGTCCTCAATGTTTTTGATTCGTCCTTTTTCGCTGGATTCTTGTCGTCAATTCTTCGTACTTGTTTACTGGTTCTCACTTCCTGATATCTTCTTCAATAATAATCCCACTGTACATTAATCCATCGTTTTCAAATTTCAAATTATCATGCATGTTCCTTAACCAGGTTATAGAACAGTAAATCTCAAGTCTTGACTCTGCCCGATTTAACACCCTTGGCAAATCTCTAGAGCCCCGCAATTCCGATCTGCTCTTGTGCTTGCTAACACCTATAAAATGAAGACGATAACAGACGCTACATGTGGGACAGTCTTTAAGACAACATCGTTGGACGCGCTAAAGCTGACACAATAAATGGTGAAGAGTAACAGATCGTGGCTGAGGTAATTGTCATACACGGTGCGACTAAATTGGGCGGTATTTCCAAAGAAGAGCGCAGGAGGTCCGACGAAACAAATGAGAGCACGAAGAAACATATTGTGGGTTTGCACTCGACATAGGAACACCCTCACGAATCAAGAAGATATATCATGAACAGTGCGCAGGATGAGAATGCAAGGAATGACGGTCGCGGACTTTTGCCAAGCCAATGCAACTTCGATATCATCCCGCCAATCGCAGGGGAAACGCTCCAGTTTAGGATCGGGCGCAGTGTTCGAACGTCCAACGGACAAAGGGTATCAAGAAATAGTCGTAGCTGATGAGGTGCCCAAATACCCGTATGAAAGTTCTGGAAAGTGTTCCAGAGAGTAGACGGCTCTCTGAATGGCGTCATATCAATCTGAAGATTTGGCTAGATTGACCAAGTGTATCAGCAGCGTGATTGGTGGCGACGATGATGAACGCCCGAGGTCAGTCGAAGTCGTGGTAGAAACGATGGTTGTTCCGTGCTGAAAATGGATAAGCAATTCAGTGACGATATATATGCTGGTTGACATTCCACATGAAAAAGCAGAGTAGACTATGGCTGAAGTTGACACGTACTAGCCCGACGTATAGTAGCCTGAGGCCGCTGGAAAATCGAATGAATGACGGGTGACACACATTACAATTCCATCGTTGAGCTGCTCGAGTGGTCGTCATTCGGTTTCCCTGTCTGAGATAGATCTTCAGCTTCAACTTGTCACCACTGTTGTTCGACTTCCACTAGACTCAGACAGAACAATACCACCATCAATATCAGATAATATTTTCTTGATTCTTGCAAAGGGGGTAGTATTGGTCACTCGGAGGCCTCAATTATACGCAATTTCTCCTCCCTGTTACGCTGATACGTTGCCCATTTCCACCGAGCTAACTCTGCGAGCCTCTGGTCAGGAGGAAGGGCTGTCCGAGGGTTCGTTTCGTAAAGATAGTAGGCGAAGATACCCGTGAACATGCCCAAAAATGGGTCAAGAGCACTGCAGAACGATGAGAGTTCCGTTCGGGAGAAAAACTCGGGAACTTGAACTAACCGAGAGAGCAATACTGGCACCATGCTCGTTGTCGTTGAATTAGATACGAATTATAAAAGCGTTCCAGATCTTTTGTGTGAATACCTGTTTCAATATCAATGGGCCCTCGTGATGTCAATTCGGATCGGCTGTGAACGGATCGGAATTTGGCGTGCAAGGCAAGGGTCAACCAAGAAAAAAATCCGTTTGTACTCCTACGTCTGGTTATATACTGTTGGTTTTGTTGTCTTCCAGCTTTACTTCTGTGGGTCTTTGCTGAGAAGTGAAAGGAAAACTTCTACCACTGATGTCAACTGCTCTTGACCGTCAAATACGCCCCATCTACGGTCAGCCCCTACAGCTTCTGTGAACTCAAAACTTTTCAAACATGCCTCTAGATGCTCTCGACACCGGGTCGAATAAATCTGCGATTGTTGCTTGTAACAAACTACTGAAAAAAAACCCTAAAAATGACTTGATCAAGGTATGGGAATTGACTGAATTGTCTAGACATTCACTTGGCCGCTTACATTCAGAATTCAGGCTCTGAAAGCTCTTGCGCTTGTCCGATCACAAAAAGTAGAGGAATCACTCGTATTATGCGACAACGTACTTGCTTCAAAACCTACGGATGATTCTGTGCTAACGGCCATGATGCATGTTCTTCGAGGACTGGGTCGCCGTGCGTCTAGAATCTGGGAGCCTTTCGTGTCTTGAAGCTGAAGTTGGCATGCATTAGATGTCGACATGGTCACTATGTTTGAGGAGGCCTTCAAGCAGCAGCCGACCAACGAAGAACTCGGCGCGCAGACTTTTTTTGCGAATGTTCGTGCAGGACACTGGAAATCAGCTCAACAGGTAAAGTAATTTGATTCCGGTCAGGAGGTTCTGTAATACGCCCTTACCTTGGGAGGGTGGCGACATCTTATTGGATTCATCGGCATCTGTTTATAACCTCTTTGGGAGGCGTGGTAGCTTTGCAAGAATATTTGCAAATATTAAATGCTACAATCTCGTCCTTCCGTAGATGCAGAAATGGGAAGAACCTGTGTTGTCTATGTTTCTAACCACTATCCATGCTTTCTGGCAGATTGCAACGAGAATGCATAAACATTTTCAGGAGGATCGCTACCTGTATTGGAGTGTAATAAGCACCATACTTCAGGTTCGTTTCCTTTTGAGCCATTTCTCGATTGCATCTGAGTTCCCTCATTGTGCAAGGCGAATGATACAGCAACACTTCCTAACATGCGTACCCTACTATACAAGCTCGCTCATCGACTCATAACTTCTTCCCCAACTCCTTCGTATCTCAATGCTGATCGATTTCATCTGCACCTCTCAATACTTCGGGAGCTGGGCCTTTTCGATGAAGCACACAAATTACTTAGCAGTGATATTGGCAAGAGCATATGTGCTACCAGTTTGTCATGTAATGAAATCAGACGCGATATCTGGCGCCTACGAGGGTTATTGAAAGAAGAAGGAGAGCAAGCAGAGCTGCAGATGGTAGAAAAGAAGTGAGTGGCGGTGTTCTGCAACCCAGCCCAGTCGTATCTTAATTGGTTTTGGGACAGTGACCGAAACTGGCTGGAATTTCTGTCGGTGCTTGATGCCACTTTTTCATGCATCGCCATCTCCCAGGACGGTGTGTCTCCAGAGGCCAATGAATTTGTGAGGATGGAATGCTCCGAAAATATCGTAAGGACACGAGACCTCTTCACCCGACTAGCAGAGGAGGATGGGAAAAAGGATCGCTCAGCATTATTGGCTTTGTTGGAGCTAGAAAAGCGGGCACGGATCCATGGACTATCAACAGGTCGGTAGTCTCGCCCTTTACACTGATTGTATCCCTGATTTGTTACACATGTCAGATAAAGCACAAATGGTCAACTTGATGGAACGATATTTCCAAAATATCAGTGATAAAGCATGTTGTTTTGAGGACCTCAAGCCTTATCTCGGACTTCGAGATGACGATCTATCGAGGTGGACGGTCATCTTAGAATCCTACTCACCTTCTTTCGTGAGTTCCTGCCATTTCGGGGATCATTCTCGTTATTTTACCACAGATTCTTTGACAGACGACATCCAACGACCTTCGTCGACTAACCAATATCCATAAAATTTTGCGCCATGACTTATCAGACTCACAACTCACTGTCGAAAGGGAATCCACTCGTGCGGCGCTTTACACCGATCAATACTACGAAGGCCTCAAGTTGGGGGCGGAGCTGCCCGCAACTGAGCTGCAACCTGCAGACGATCTCGCCATCTTGGCGGGAAATGTCTTTGTCAGCCTGTGGAAACTAACTAACAACGAACACTACTTGTATAATGCGGTAGCCTTCCTGGAGTTTGCACTGACGAGAAGCAAACAATCGTTTCAAATTCGATTAATGCTCATCCGGATCTACCGCTTGCTGGGTACGGTTCTCCTACCGAATAGTCCAACTTGACTGAGCGACTTCCTGCGTTCACTCTGACCACGTTTTATTTCACAGGCGCACCCTCCTTGGCATTAGAACATTATCGCGCCATGCAAATCAAACAAGTTCAGCATGACACGCTCTCACATTTCATTCTTTCCCGCGCATCGACCTATTCCCTTGCTGCAACGGGTGATTTGACCTTAGCCACCGAATGTTTGGAATCAAGTCAGATTTACTTGAGCAACTCTCAGGAGGTGAAATTAAGCTTTGCAATCTTACAACGCACATTCTCAATGTTTATTACTTAGACGGGTGACTTTGTCGTTCGAGCATTCACCTCCGAAAAGTATTCTCAGGTTCCGTATGTTCATTCGCTTCTCTGTTCAGTTTATTTAGCCGTTTTGGTAGATACCTGAACTCATCGCTTTCGAAGATCGACTCGACAATTCTCTTCAACGAGACATGGTAAAAATGGAACATGTTCGCATGCGAATCAGCCACGAGCTGATTTCCTCCGACATAATTGACATGGAACTCATTGAGCTGAAATTCATTTTTGATCGATGTAAGCGTATATTTGGATGACTTGGAATTGTACTAATTCAATCTCGCAGTCCACCACGATAATCGTGATTTCGAAATTCTTCCTAATTATCAGCCAAGGACTCAAGCCACTTTTAACCAGCAGACCCTGCTGTTCAAGAAGCCTGAAGGGGTATATCACGCCGCCTCACGCAAGTCAAACCCTTGTTAACGCTACAAAATTCTCAGCTAGGCTGGCTCTGGGTGTTCCTCAAATTATACATCAGAGCTTTTCAGCAAGCTAGTGATCTTGATGACACTGTGGAAGAAAAACTCCTAATTGGAGACAGACCGAAACAAAGCTCTAATCCCGAGAACCGGCTTCCTTTGAGAGAGCGTCTACTTCAGAGGAAGGAAGCAGATCTAGAAGAAGTACACACAGTGTAGATGATCAAAAAACCAATGCTAACTTGGTTTTTCATGTAGTTGACCTGGGACGAACTCTCATTGGTGGACTACGGCAGTGCTCTAGCCGAATGGCTCGAACCATATCATGACCATGCTCGACCACCCCCTGCTGTTGTGCTGGCGGAGGCGGCGAAGCAAACCGAGATTAAAACTGGCCATCCATTGAAAGGCGTCAGACTTCCTCAAAATGGGACATCCACTAATGGGAATGGAAAGAAGGAAGAAGCGCCCCCAGTGAAAGAGCCGCCCGAGCTCGTTTCGCAATTTTTCGATAGTGCCTTCAGTCCTCAGACATTTCTCCCCCATTCTGACAGGTAGTTTCTTGTAGAGATGAAGAGAAGATTCGATGAGGTTAAAGATAAATCATCGCCGTCCGAAGCTTTACATGTCGCGACCCTTGTTCAGGAGGTAAGTGCTCATTTGGCAACTGGGCGACTTATCATAAAAACGCAATAGGCCTTCGTTCTCTTCGTGATTGAGACCTTGCGATTCAAATCCCCCTCTGTAGTGAAGGTTCACAAACTCGGTGCTGTGGGTATTACATCCATTCTTTCCTCCATCCTTGTTTGACCAAATATGCTTTCCTGCAACAGCTGGTCCAAAGCTTGAAGGATCTTCGCGCAAATGCCATTTCCATATTGCGAGAGATTTCCTCGCAGCTGGTGAAGAAGAGCGAGCAAGAAGGAACCACTGAGCGTCGAAAGTCCTTTGTTGATGCCTGTGCAACCATCGTGAAGTCGGACGTGAGTTCTAATGCTATCGGAATTTCATTATTCGTTGTTCCTGACACCTAAAGGCAGATCGATCATGAATTTTTGTTGGGGATTGCCAAAAAGGTCACCGACGCTCGCAAAAAGGTGGTGGAAGGAGTAGGCAAGGGGATTGCGCGGGTGTGCACCACTTATACGCACTAATCTTTATCTCCCTGCACATGTAACCGTTCAACATCATGTTCTGTAGGATTTGTAGTACCTCCACTCATCTAAACCTAGTTTGGTTATGAACGCCTTTCATCTTCATCACCAAAATTAGTGGGAAAAAATGTGACTCGAAATTGAAACAGGTCCCGTGATCGTTGATTTAATTATTTTCCTTTGTGCAATTTTCAAATTTGGTTGTGTATGCAAGCCAAATAGCGCGTGACGCGTCAACATAATTCCACATAACGGGTTTTTCTTGTGCACGGTAACTGTGAGTCTCTGACACGTATATTCTCAGCCTTCCGAAGATTAATTGACGCGTCAATGAGCCAATGTATGTTGTCGAGCGTCAGTTATAATGCCACAGATCCCTGACAACGCGAGACAGTTAACGACTACGGAAATAACCCTTACTATCAGAATGGTGGTGCAGGAGGCGGCGGCGGATATTTACAAGGAGGTTCGCCTTACAGCGCAAGTGGGAGCCCCGGTGGAATACGCGTTAGTCCTCACCCGAATTGCCCGAGGCTCCATCAATTGACGTTATAATTCGGTAGAGGAGCGAGGCCTCTCACTCCATAAGACCCCTCACCATTGCACAACTCATCAAAGCTACACAAGCCCATACAGATGCGGAATGGATGGTCGATGATGCAGAAATTGGCCAGGCATGTGACTCTAGTCTAAATCCTGTGAGGTCGTCTGACATCTCAGACCTCAGGTAACAGTCGTCGGGCAAGTTGCTTCCATCCAGGTGCAGACAACGAATTGCGTCTACTGGATTGATGATGGTACGGGACGTATGGAGGCTCGTCATTGGGTTGACTCTACCGGTGAAGAAGACGCAGGGAAATGGGGAGGAATTGAGTACGTCCACCTTAATACTCAGTTTTCCGTTTTCTAACCTGATTGAAAGAGAGCGAGCGTATATCCGCGTGACAGGCACCCTCAAAACATTTGGCTCCAAACGATATATCAACGCGACTCATATCCGTGCTTCAAAGGACGTTCACGAACTATATTTCCATATTCTGGAGGCAGTTACTGTCAACCTCATCTTTGAAAGAGGGCCAGTCAGTTTGATCTACGCACTAGTTTTTGTGAGCACGTTTTCAAATTGTTATCCATAGCCTCCTGGTCCAGGCCAAGCACAACAGCAGATAATCGTGCCTGCTGGCGGGCAGGCGGGTACTTCCGCCTACACTACACAGTCACATTCAGTCGGGATCAACGATGAATTCGCCCACCTCCCCCCAATGCAACGCTCCATCATTAAGATCATCCTCGACCAACCACCAAGCGATGAAGGTGTACATGTTGCAGCCATTGCTCGTGCGATTGGTGGGGACGCCAACAAGCTAAGGTGAGGAAATGCGGTTCCTGTCTTTTTCACGCCCTGATCTTTATTATCCAGTGATGCTCTCGATCAATTGATGGACGAAGGGCATGTGTTCAGCACCATTGATGACTCTCATTTCAATGTTTCCCGTTGATTGGGCTTGTCGTTGTACTTCCTTACTTTAACGCTTTGGTGTATCTCTGGACAATTATTACAATTGGGCTTACCTTCTTCCCTAAACCTGAACTATCAGTGATTGCTGACACATTTATCTGTCGGATGTCGGCAGCTGATCATCATGATGAGTATTTGACAATCCCGAGCGGGAATCTTCACACTGACCTTCACGTTGGCTTACAGCCTCTCAGTAAACAAACGTGATGGCAGATGGGTCCTACAATGAGAATGGGGCAGGCACCCAACGTCTTGACGGCGACGTTGGAAACATTCACTGCCAGATCTCGAAAACTACATCTGAGCAGGTCAGCCCATATGTCTACTCACGAAGATGGCTAGTCTCATTTCCATCGCTCGAATGTACTGTAGAAAGTGTCCTACGACGTAGATGGAGCGATCCGACGCGTCACAGTAGGTCAAATGCTGAATGCGATCCAAGCTCACACCACAGCCAACTTCACAATCGACGGCAAGGAAGCCTTGAAGGCAAGCTTACTCCTTGGGACCTCCTGAAAATATTCTCACCTCTGCCAGTGCATCACTGACAGGTCGTGACGGTCGCGAATGTTATTTCAATGAAACCCAACTCGACGTGGAACGATTTCGAATTGGAAGATGGCACTGGGCGGATCAAAGCCCGCCAATTTCACAGGGATATTCCAGACGAAGAGAAGAACAAGATTGAATTTAGGTGAGCTTTGGATCCGTGTCTCTTTTTACAATGACATTTACTTATGTTCGACGTAGTGATCTCGCATACGTACGAGTAGTCGGGGTGCTCTCGCGATGGCAGGGTTTTAATTCCCTCGTCGTAGATCATATACAACAGGTCGCAGATGCACATGAGCCATATCACCACGTTCTTCACGCAATAGTGGACACTTTGACATACGAACGTGGCCCTCCAGTGCGTACCGCACAACGCATTACGCGAACACGTATTTGACTGAACATCGTCTTGAACCTGTAGCCTAGGGAATCCACAAAGACTCCTCTCCGCGAGTCGCAAGGGCAACCAAATGATGGCCGTGATATCACTGAAATTGGTCAGGATTTGCCCAAAGCTTCCCCTCCGTTCCTTCCAGTCTCTGAGCCCAATCGGTTGCCTATTACCAATCTCAGTCCGGCACCACTTTCGCGGCTTCGCCCACAGCCCTTTACACCAAGCTCGATTGTCACAGCTGGGATTTGCAGTACCGTCTCTGATGACCCAACGATTGAAGCCATGGACAAGGGCAAAGGCAGACCCGACAGCACTGACCAAGGGTTTCCTTCTTCTGCTTCACGTCTTTCGACAAACCAGCGCCAACCCCATGCAGGTTCCTCCGTATCTGGCCCTTTGAATCTCAGCAATACAGTTGATTATGACACCCGCTCATCACACAGGATATCCACAAAGAGTGCTCACATTGACATTTCGACTAACTATCCAAATGCGCATCCTACCATATCTTCTATTTCGTCGTCTGAGAAGGTAACTCGTGCCCATCGTCCCAGGAGTCCTGCAATGGAACCCCCATCTTCGTCTCCCACACCACAGTCTCCCCCATCTTCCAAGCATCCCGACCCAGCTCACTCACCCGCAAGACGAGACCCATACTCTCATTTGACTACCCTCCAACGCGATATAATACTGTGTATACAAAATATTTCCCCAATTTCCTCCATTTATCCCAACGAGGACGATGGGAGGGAGTGGGAGGGGGTGCATATGAGGGTGATCCTCAATGCGGTGAAAACCCGGCAACGGTTCAGTCTAAAAGATTTTGCGTGAGTTGAATTTCTCGAATACACTTCATTTCTGTTCGAGCTTATTGTGCTTGATAGAAGTTCTATCGAATCTCTACTGGAGGAAGGATATATCTATACAACAATTGATGATGCGCATTACAATGCGAATGCATGAAATTCTTGATTTTGCTAGGTTGCCGCCGTTGATGCACAAGTACACAATTTACCGCCATGGTCTTCCTACAGATGGTTCTGACAACGGAGACCTTGTGTACGGAGAGCTCTTCAGTAAGGATTGCTTCGGGTTTACATGTAAATCAATGTCTATAGTCTATAAAATCTCAGATGCACCAACTCTGAAAAGAAAAATAGTGTCGGTAAGCAGTATACAGTACCCGCCCGATGAAGTCCAATGACGATCGCGTACCGGCCTGCTATAAACGGAATCAGGGCGTAGTCAAACCAATGAAAATAAATGGAACCAGTTTAAGGATCCACACCTTTCCATTTTCAGTAGCAAGCTGCAACAATGATGTGTTACGTATCCCAATGGTTTCCGGCCTGTGATGAGCCATCTAAGTCAGAAAAGGTTGTCCGACACCAGTGACCAACTTGAAGTTTAAGTTGAATTTACATAAGATATTAAATATTTACATTGGTCGCATGTCAAGATCACGTGACAGTATCGATTACCGTGACTGGCATGGGACCACGGTGCTCCACCGTTGTCCAGCGATTGCAACCCCACCCACCTAATCCACAGGGTAAGGCATAGGAGGGCTGCTTCCATCTTCCAGGAATTTCATGTCGTAATGTCGTCTTGGTATTCATCATGGCTTCCAGGGCTCCCGTCAATTAACTTTGCCCTTCCGTCGAGTATTCAAGGACGATTTGTTTCATTCGTGCTGAAGAAAACCCTCGGCCATCTACTTAAACCAGGCCAACTTGATGTTCATCAAATTGACACTCAGATTGGTTCCGGATATGTCCAGGTCAGCAACCTCGAGTTAGATAACGAAGTGAGTCCATAGTTCCTCTTGTTCGTTGGGGTATACTAATGGCACATAGGCGATTAATACACTTTTATCCGGGCTTCCTGTGAAATTACACGATGGCTCCATATCTTCTGCTACCGCCCGGATTCCCTGGCCAAATCCACTCACCTCCACCCTTGGTTTCTCCCTCGATACTCTCCATCTTACCTTCCATCTTCTCCCTGCATCGAATCACACACAACATCCTAACACGAATCTCACTGAATCCGTAACGTCGGTTGCTGAATCTTTCATTCATGATGAGCTGACACCTCGGGAAGAAGCTACCCTTCGGGAATCTTTCCATCCCGAACTTGCTTCTTCCATATACTCAACATCGGGCGAACATAACGTTCCAGGAAGTCTAGACCCGTTTCTATCCACTCCTGAAGATGAACAGTTCTATACAGACCTCGATCCGGCTGGTGTCTCTATCTTTGCCAGCCTTATCGAGCGGCTTCTTGCTAGATTCGAGTTTGATGCCGTCAACACCAAGATAACGCTCGTACATCCTGGTCATACTAGCTTTACTATCTCCATCCCCGAAATTCGCTACCGAACGGCAGTCAGAGTGTCGGATAGATGCAAAGACACTAATGAGGAGGATGAACTATCACACGGGGAAACTCGAACAGTATCTATCTCAGGTGTAACTCTCGCAACGTGCAATCTGCGTTCATCACTTCTAATTCTACCCTCTACCTCACCACTTACACCGGCGACGCTATCGCCGACGTCCCCGAGCTCTCCTTCCTCGTCGCGTCTTGCACGTCACTCTCTGCATCATAGCCCACGGTCTGTTTCTCCGACATCATCGTCATCTTCCATTGATGAGGACACTCAATTCATGATGTCTCAATCGCTTGCCTTCCTCCCACCACGACCGACGTCTCCCACGAGTTCGGCAGCCAGCAGTATGTACCAAAGTGCCATCTCTACTGCACCCACTGTTGCAGACAACAGAAGATCTCGGAGTCCCAGTCAAAATCTTAGCAGGAGCAGGACACGTTCTCCTGGTAGCTGTGGTGGCCGTGAAGACTTGCGTCTCTTCGAGTCTCATACAGAGCCGAAGGCCAATCAGACTGAGCTGGTACCCAAAGATGAACTTATCCTTTCATTTGGTGAGGAGCCTATTTTAATTCAGTTGTCGACCCCTCCACCTGGTCGCTTTCAGCCTACCAAACCAGAACTCTCATCACCACATTCCTCGCATGTGTCCCAGAGAGAATTAGACCACACCAGTGAAAACCTCCAATTTTCGCTGACCACCGGCGTAGTAGCTTGTGCACTCCGCGCGTGGCACATTCGGGGTGTTCTAGATCTGTTAGACTCTTGGGGATCGCATCATCAACCTAGGACTGGAACTACGACGGAAACACATTTTAATTCTGGTCCCTCGTCAACATCAATACTTGGACTAGGACTTGAAGCCTCTGTAAAAGTTCGCGGTGTTGTTGTGCTTGCCTTACCCCATATGTCCCGGACAGACACAGTACAAGAGACCAGCGGGGACGTGTCGAAGTCTAGTTTCTTTACCCGGCCATTGGTACCTCCTCGTCTTCCCCAGGGATACGTGCGATTACATCTTGAAAGTCTATCTGCTTCAGTGTTGCCGACTATATCCCCTGCATCTGCTGGATCACGAACGCGCGCCAGGCCCTCCCCGACGACAGCGAGCATCGACGCCAGCTCGGTATCATTTGATCTTTCCTTAGGCGAATTCTCGCTGTTTGCCTTCCATCGTACCCTTTCCCAGGCTCCAGAGCTTGATACTGGCCCCTTCGCCTTACCTCTCCTGATTACGGACCATCACCTCCCCACACAGTACCCATCTACCCACGTTCACCCTGATCCCACAGTGAAGCCCGAGCGATATCTTGGACTCCCCATATTTGATGTCTCGGATTCGACGGCCGCGAAG
>Ga0210402_10003560_pt1 | contig 14532 bp, 13 predicted proteins | sample IncBWC7MmetaG_FD_161055 | JGI IMG/M metagenome (GOLD analysis project Ga0210402, IMG submission 161055) | Forest soil microbial communities from Barre Woods Harvard Forest LTER site, Petersham, Massachusetts, United States - Inc-BW-C-7-M | ecosystem: Environmental > Terrestrial > Soil >...
TGTGAGTGTCGGCTGCGAAACCAACTCCCCGTTCTTTCCCACCCACGAGCGATGCGTCATGTAGACCTTGATCCAGTCGGCGCCGTGGTCGAGCTGTTCACGCGCGGCCTTGCGCGCCTCCACCGGCCCGTCGACGATCTGCGCGCCTTTCGGCATCTCCAATTCCGGCGCGTATCCTTCCAGCGGATATCCCCCTGTGGTCGAGATGGCCCGCGTCACCACCAGGAGCCGCGGCCCGGGGATATAGCCCGCCTCAATCGCCTGCTTGATACCGACATCGCCATAGCCCGCGCCCTCGGTTTCCACGTCCCGCAGCGTGGTGAAGCCCTGCTCCAACGCACGCCGGGCTGCGACCGTGGCTCTCGCCGCACGCAGCGCCAAAGGTGCAGTCAGAATATTGGCGTCGTATCCACCCTGCGCCGGATCTTCTCCCTGCAGGAAAATGTGCGTGTGCGAATCGATCAGCCCCGGCAGCACCGTCTCCTTCGACAGGTCAATCACCGTGGCTCCGTCGGGAATCTTCGCAGTCGCTGCGTCCGAGACGCTCTCAATGCGCTTGCCGCGAATGACGATTACCTGATCGCGTCGAGCTTTGTCGGACTTGCCGTCGATCAGCGTCCCGGCCCGAATGACAGTAACCTGGGCTGACGATGGACTCGTCTGTTGCGCGATGGCGAATGTGGCGAACACTACAGACATCACCAAGAGTAGGTGCTTCATGCGACCTCCCCGCAACCTTGCACGCGGAAATTCCACTCCGCGAATATGATTGGGCGGGAAGGATTTTATACCCAATCGCGGTACCCTGCCTCGGGACGCGGAGGTATGCATCGCACCGCGGGAGATTCGGTCTTGCTGCTACGGATAGCGAAAGTCGAAGACGCGGAGGGAATCGTCTCTGTAATCAACGCTGCCTTTCGGCAGGCGGAAAGCTTTCTCATCGACCGTGATCGTGTCGACCTGCAGACCGTGCGGGACTTCCTCCAAAAGGGAACCTTCCTGGTTGCCGAAGACACGGGCTCTCTGTGCGGCTGCGTTTACGTTGAACGGAGCGGCGACCGGTCTTATCTGGGTTTGCTGGCGGTCGATCCGCAGCGCCAGAGGTCCGGGCTTGGTTCGACGCTGATGAACTTCGCCGAAGCGCACTGCGCCAAGGCAGGCAGTTGTTTCATCGACTTGAGAATTGTGAGCGTGCGTAAGGAGTTGCCATCCTTCTACCGTCGCCACGGATACGTCGAAACCGGCACCGAGCCATTCCCTCCCGGCCTGAATCCAAAACTGCCCTGTCACTTCGTGAAGATGTCGAAGCCGTTGACCTGAAACTGAGCCTTAGCTCAGCCTCCCTTCGACTCATTTCACGGCAGCACCGCATCCGCTTCAATCTCCACCAGAATCTCCGGCGAGATCAGCCCGCTCACCTGAACCATTGCGGTTGCCGGACGAATGTCGCGGAAGAACTCCCCATGCGCCTTCCCGATCTTTTCCCACTCCGCGATGTTGGTGACATACATGCGCGTTCGCACCACGTCCTTCATACTCGCGCCCGCCTTCTGCAGTGCGCTCTCGATGTTCTTCAAGGTCTGCACCGCCTGGGCGTAGACGTCTCCCACGCCCACGATCTTCCCGTCCGGCCCGGTCGCGGTGGTTCCTGAAACGTGCACATACGCACCAATTTTCACCGCACGAGAGTAACCAACTATGGGCTCCCACGCGGTGCCGCTCGAAATGTTCTGCCGCTGCAAATTCTCACGATCCATTGCTATTTCTCCGTTGGCCCCAGTCTACATGGCGGAAAAGACCGTTGGAACGATGGAATTGGCAGCCGCTGAATTCGACTGCCAGCAAAATACAGTAAGATCCGCGCACAAATCGCTTCCAAACCACCCTCCTCCTAACGGATTGCGTGCACAACGCCTTGCCAATCGATCCGCTTCTAACCAATTAGAAAAACGAATCATGCGAAGAAACAAAAGTCACTTGCGTTGCACTATCGAACTGAGGTATCAACACACAAATGTGGATGAAACTCCGTGCTGGCTGCGGAGTTCAGGGAGCCCAAAATGATTCCGGAATCGCATCCGCTGCAACAGTTGTTTCAAGACCTGGTGGGACGGCACTACGCGGAAGAAATCGGCATTCGCGATCCGCAGATCGTTGCCTACGTTTCTCATCTGCTGGCCGAGTTCTGTGAAGCTGATCAATTTTTCAAGATTCACGACGCGTCCAATCGTCCTCTCGACGACGTGGGTGAGATGCTGCTGGAGTCCGATCCGGTCTACGGACCCGCGCCTTCCTTTGACCGCGAACGCCAGGTGCGCAAACACATCGGCGACTACACTTTGTTTCTTGCGGGGATGTTCCCCGAGAGCATCAATCACTTCCGGCTGCGCCGCCAGCGTCTGGAGAATTTTGTCGAGTGGGTCAAGGCCGGCAAGGAGAGCTACTACATCGTCTCCAAATTTGAGCACTTCGAGTACGCCAAGGTCGCGCCCCTGTTCGCCAGTCTCGCAAAGAACTTCGAAGGTTGCGTCTACGGGTTGAACATGGTCAAAAACGATCTGGAAGAGATGCAGCACCCCATCGTTCGGCGCTCGGACGATCTGATTATGTAGCTTGTCTCCACGCACTCTGCGGCTTTTCTTCGCGGCCTCAGCGGTCAAGATATTTCTGCCGGGGTCACACCCTCAGATCCGCCGCGCTCCCCATCCGGTAAAAACTCAAGGCCGCGCTCCCCTGCGCCAGATGGCGAAACCTTTTCAGCGGACCGAATTCCTCGCCCGGATCGAATTTCTTCTCATGCTCGGCAATCACCACCGACATCGCCCACACCAGCGACGAATCCGCCAACGCTCGGAGCGTCTTCATGTATGCGTCCTGCATGCGATACGGGGGGTCGATGAACACCACGTCAGCCGCCACATGCTGCCGCTCCATCCGCCAGAACGCGCGCGGCAATTCTTCCTGCAGAATCTTGAAGCCGTCGCCCACGCCCAGGCTCTCTAAGTTTCCGCGGATCGCATCCGCCGCCCTCGCCGAGTGTTCCACGAAATACACTTCCTTGGCTCCGCGGCTTAGCGCCTCGATTCCTACCGCTCCCGTTCCCGCGAACAGGTCCAGCCACACACTGCCCTCCAGCGCCGCCGGATTCCCCGCCGTCAGCACGTTGAACAGCGTTTCCCGCAGGCGGTCCGACGTGGGACGCACGTCCATGCCGCGCAGCGACCGCAATGGCCGGCTTCGATATTTCCCCGCGATTACTCGCATGGCTCTGTACTTTCGGGTCCCCGCCTTCACTATATCGATCCATGTAGAATAAGAGTAGCCACGGCTCATGCGAAGCTGGTCCATTCCGATAGGGCGCCTGTTCGGCGTCGACGTGCGCATCCACCTCACATTCTTCCTCCTGCCCATGTTTATTTTCTGGACCGACTATGAGGCGAATAAGACTGCGAATGGACCACACGATCTGGCGCTGGTCGGCATCATTCTGGCCTGCGTGGCGGCTCACGAATGCGGACACATGTTTGCCGCCCGCCGCCTCGGCCTGATTCCCAAGGCTGTGATCCTGCTGCCGCTGACGGGAGTAACGCTATACGACGAATCGCGGCTCGAAAAGCCGCAGCCTGCAGAGTTGCTCTGGAAGCGCGAAATTCGCCTGGCCCTGGTCGGCCCCCTGGTGAACCTCGCTCTCGCGTCACTGGCAGTGGCCGTTATCAGCGGCGCCGGGCGCGGCGGAGATCTTTGGCAGTGGCCTTTTCTCCAGGCCGCTAAATTGCCGAAAAGCCTGGTGTGGGCGAATCTTTGGATCGCGATCTTGAATCTCATGCCCGCCTATCCTCTCGATGGCGGGCGCATCTTGCGGGCGTTCCTTTCCCGCACTCTCGATCCTTCGGCCGCCACACGGCGGGCCGTCTCCATCAGCAACGCAATCGCCATGGTCCTGATGATCGCCGGCTTGTTCAGCGACAACTGGCTGACCATGGTTGGTGTCATCATTTTCTCCGCCGCCCAGTTGGAGGAACGCGCGCTCGTCTTTCAGTCGGTACTCGACAACGTCCGCCTTGAAGAAGTCATGCTCACCGACTTCGCCACCCTCTCTCCCGCGGACACCCTGGAGGACGCCCTCGAGAAAGCCGTCCATTCTCTGCAAGATGATTTTCCCGTGGTTCGCGGCAGTGACATGGTGGGAGTTGTTTCAAAGCAGCGCATTCTGGATGCTCTGCGCGCGGAAGGGAACGGCTATGTACAGGCCGTGATGAACAAGATTTTCGAAGCCTCGATGCGACAGGATTCCCTGGGCTCGGCTTTCCGCAAGCTCACCGCCCGCAATTCCAGCATCATCCCCGTCGTCGAAGACCAGCGCCTGATCGGCATTGTCACGCTCCAGAACCTGATGCACTCCATGGCCCTGCTCGCCGAGACCAGGAAATTGCAGCGCGAAGAATCCGAGTCATAGTCCAAGTCAAAGAGCGATAAACACATATAAGGTCACGAAGGGAAGCCCTGCCCCGTCTTGGTTTCCTTCGTGGACCTTCGTGACCTTTGTGGTTGTAGGTTTTCTTCCCTAGAGCAGCCGGACGGCCTTCGCTTTCTGCACCGCTGGAATGGTCCGTAGTTTCGTCAGCACGTTCTCAGTGACAACCCCGTCCACGTGAACCACCGCGATCGCTTCTCGCGGCTGCTCGGAATCTTTTTCCGCCACCCGACGCCCCAGCGAGAAATCGGCGATGTTAATCGATTCTTCCCCCAGAATCGTTCCCACCCGGCCAATTACCCCCGGCACGTCGCGGTTCCGCAGATAGATCAGGCTTCGTTCCAGCGGCGCTTCCACGTCGATGCCGTCCACATGCAGCAGCCGCGGCGCATCCCCGTGCAGCACCGCGCCCTTCACCATGTGTTCTTCGGTCGAACTCTTCAGAAAAATTGAGAGCACGCTCCCCGCGCCTCCGGTCGAGGCCTTCGCCTTGTGCGACTCCAGCACCCGCAGCCCTCGCTCCTCCGCAATTGTCGCGGCGTTCACCAGATTCGCCTTCTCCTCCAGCGCTTCATTCAGGATGCCTTTGATCACCCCGTTCCGGATCAGTTCCGTCTTCCATTCCGCAATGTGGCCGCCGTAGCGAATCGAGATTTCCTCAATGCTCCCCTCCGACACCTGCGCTAGAAATCCGCCCATACGCTCGGCCAGCACAATATACGGCTGCATGGTCGCATATTCTTCCGCCGAGACCGAGGGCACATTCACCGCGTTCTGAATCACTCCGTGCTTTAAATATTCCTTCACCTGCTGCGCAATCTGCACGCCCACCGCCTCCTGCGCCTCGAATGTCGATCCGCCCACGTGCGGCGTCAGCAACACGTTCTCCAGCGTAGTGAGCGGCGAATTCTTCAGCGGCTCTTCCACAAAAACATCCAACGCCGCCGCGGCCACCTGCTTCGTCTTGAGTGCCGCCGCCAGGTCCGCCTCGTTCACCAGTTCTCCGCGCGCACAATTCACCAGCCGCACACCCTTTTTCATTTTCGCGATGGACGCCTCATTGATCATCCCCGCAGTCTGCGGGGTCAACCCCACATGCAAAGTGATGTAGTCCGCCGCCGCATACAGTTCGTCGAGCCCCGCCAGCCGGATCCCCTGTTCCTTGGCCACCGACACCGAAACAAATGGATCGTGTCCCACCAACTCCATCCCAAACGCCCGCGCCCGCCGCGCCACCTCCATGCCGACTCGTCCTAGCCCGACAATGCCCAGCGTCTTTGCGCGCAGCTCGGTCCCCTGCAGCGACTTCTTCTCCCACTTGCCCGCGTGCATGAGCACGTCGGCTCGGCATAGGTGACGCGCCATGGCGAGCATCATGCCCAGCGTCTGCTCGGCCACGGCGACCGCATTCGCGCCCGGAGTGTTCATCACCGCGATCCCTTTGTGCGTCGCCGCTTCGAGATCGATGTTGTCCACGCCGACCCCGGCTCGCCCGATCACGCGCAGCTTTTTCGCGTGCTCCAAAAGCTTGGCGTCAGCCTGTACGGCCGAGCGCACAATCAGCGCATCCGCCGTCTCCAGATGCTCCTCCAGCTTGCCGTCCAGTTGATCCGCAGTAAGAACAGTCCACCCCGGTTCCTGCAGTTGCGCCACAGCCGATGCTGAAATCTTTTCCGCTACGATAATTTTCACGAATGAATTCCTTTGAATTGAGGATGCTTTTTCAGAGATTGGCATGACAACGAATTGACGGGAATATGACTCGCCCCTGACACGCCCTTCCATCGCACTTTCTACACTCGTTCTCACTGGGCCCCAGCCCTGCGGAGAACATTTATGAAAACTTTTCAGACAGTGAATTCCATCAAGACAACTTTGCTCGTGGCACTAATCGCCCTCACCGCCGCTTGCGGCTACAGCTCCAAGATGACCCCGGCGGTCGCCGGAGCGATCCCTGCGCTGACCCAGCTCGCGCCCAACAACGCTAATGCTGGGACTGCTTTCGTCCTGACCGTCAACGGAAGCAACTTTGGGTCGCGTGCCGTGGTGAACTTCAACGGCAACGCCCAGACCACGACGTTCGTCAGCGCAAATCAACTCACCGCCTCGATCCCCGCCACAGCCATCCCCACCGCGGGCACCGCGACGGTGACTGTGACCAATCCCGCAACGGCTGGCACGGGAATGTACGGAGGCGGCGGGACGCTGGCCGAGACCTCCAGCCCCATGAACTTCACGATCAACTAGCGCCCGGCGCTCGCTTCAGGCGCCGACCAGTTGTCGCTTTCCGGACTGGGTGCGGGCAAAAACTTCCTGTGCTGCCCGCACCGCCGCGCCGTATTCGACGTTCTTGTCGGTCACTTTTGCGAGCACATGTTCGAGCGCACCGAGAATGCCAATCGTGTCGAGATAGTCGTAGTACCCGATGTGCGCGATGCGGAACAGTTTGCCCTTCATCTCGCCCTGTCCGTTCGCCACCACCGCATCGAACGATTCGCGGAACTCTTTCACGATTTTCCCTGAATCAATTCCCTCCGGCGAGCAGATCGCGGTGAGCGCGGCCGCCGGCGCGGCCGCATACAGCTTCAATCCCAGCGCCTTCGCCCCCGCCCGCGTCATCTCGGCACATAATTCAGCATTGTTCACGAGTTCTTCGCGCCCCTTCGCCAGATCGCCTTTGCCCATGCCGCGCACAAATTCGAGCGCCGCTCCCAAGGCCGCGAATAACGTAGTCGCCGGAGTGTAGGCCGTCTCTCCCTTCGCCGCCGACTTTCGTTCCTTGCGCAGATCGAAGTAATACCGCGGCGAAGTGGTCTTTTCCATGCTTTTCCACGCCCGCTCGCTGACCGCGCAATATGCCAGCCCCGGAGGCATCATCAGCGCCTTCTGCGACCCGCCAATGATCACGTCCACGCCCCAGCCGTCGACATCGAGATGCGTAGTCCCCAGCCCGGTAATCGCGTCCACCACAAGCAATGTCTCGTCACCCTGAGCCCGCACGATTTTCGCGATCCCCTCAATATCATGCCGCGCCCCGGTGGAGCTCTCCGTCGCCTGCACAAACACGGCGCGCACCTGATTGTTCATTCGCGCCCGAATGTCATCCAGCGAAAACGTCTGGCCATAAGGAACTTCCAGCACTTCCACGCGGCAGCCAAAAGCCTTGGCCAGCCCCGTCCAGCGCTCGCCGAACTTGCCCGCCGTCAGCACCAGCACCGTATCGCCCGGCGACGTCAAGTTCGATACCGACGCCTCCATCACGCCGGTCCCCGAACAAGCCAGCACCAGCACGTCATTCTTCGTGCCAACAAATTCCTTCATGTCCACGAGCACGCGCTGAAACAGCGCCTTGAAGTCCGCTGTCCGATGATGCGCCGTAAACGAAGCCATCGCCGTCTGCGCGGCCGGCAGCAGCGGCGTTGGCCCAGGAGTAAAAAGACGATTCTTATGCAACATAGTGAGAGTCCTTATGAATGGAGATAGTCTTCTAGTTTACCGGAACTCCGCGCCGGGTGCCCCATTTCTCGCGCGTCCCTTGCGCGAGAAGTGGGGTTTTGCCATGAAAATCAGGGTGCCCCGCCCTTCTCGCGTTTTTTGCGAGAGGGTGGGGACTTTGACTCTGTGCCCACGATGCCCTCTCCCGCACTCCGTCTATAATCCCCTCGTGACCCTGACCGAACAGATCCAGAAAGACATCGTCGCCGCCATGAAGGCCAAGGACGAAGCCCGCCTCTCCACCCTGCGCATGGTCAAGAGCGCCCTGCAGCTCAAGCAGGTCGAAAAAATGGCCCCGCTCGACGACAAGGAATCCCAGGCCGTGCTGGCCACGCTGATCAAACAGCGCAAAGAATCCGTCGAACAATTCACCAAAGGCGGACGCCAGGAAATGGCCGACAAAGAAGCCGCCGAAATCGTCTTGATCGAAACCTACATGCCGAAATCGGCAGGCGAAGCGGAAATCGTCGCCGGAGTAAAAGCCGCCATCGCCGAAATGGGCGCCCCCACCATGAAAGAAATGGGCACCGTGATGAAGAACGCCATGGCAAGATTCAATGCCGCAGGCATGAGAGTAGACGGGAAGATGGTCAGTGAGATTGTGAAAAAAGAGTTAGCAGAGAAGTAGTGACATGGAGCGGCCGACGCCTTCGTCCGCGAGTCGAGGAAACGAGACACACAGCACTTGCGACGATGACGGATACTACGATTCACCCAATCTTCATCCGCAAGGGCAGAAGCAGAACAAGCTTCAAGGTTGGCTATGTCAATCAGAGAGGTCAGATCGTCATTGATCCGATCTTTGACGAGGGCACTCGTTTCTACGACGGCCTAGCGTCGGTAAAGGTTCGAAATCGCTGGGGCGTCATCAACACCACCGGCGACTTTACGATTCAGCCAACCCTGTGGAACTGGTGTCGTTTTCACGGCGGCCTAGCCAGTTTGGCATCGAGAATTGGCAAGTATGGAGTTATTGATCAAGCGGGTGGTTTCGTCGTTGAGCCGAAATTCGATTACGTCGGCCCCTTCAAAGAAGGGCTTGCACTGATCAGGGTTGGCGAGTGCGAGAAAGCCCGGTATGGCTTCATCGACAAGAATGGAGCGGAGGTGATCCCACCAAAGCTTCATGACGCCAAGGGCTTCTCCGAAAGCCTGGCGGCCGCCAAAGTAGGAAATCGCTGGGGATACGTTGTTCCCTCGGGGGTCTTCAGAATTACGCCGCGTTTCGATGGATCAGGCGAGGGGAAGCGCTGGCCAGACACCCGAGCCGGCTATTTCATGAACGGATTGGCTCCCGTCTGGTCGGGCCAGGACTCTTATCGATTCATCGATACCACTGGTGCGTTTGTATTTGATAGCGGCTTCGACGATGCAAATAGTTTCTGCGAAGGCCGTGCAGTGGTTAAGTTGAATAACCGCTATGGCTTTATTGATACCAACGGCGAGATTGTGATCGAGTGCAGATTCACCCTCGCCCGCGACTTTTCGGAAGGGCTGGCAAGAGTTCAAGAGAAGGAGCCCCGCGTTGGGTTCTCGCCTCCGAGCGGGTTCATTGATCTGCACGGGCAGATCGTTATCGAACCCGCATTTCACAGCGCCGAGAGTTTTCACGACGGCTTGAGTCTTGTGACCACTGAAGACTCGATTGGTTATATTGATCGACTCGGCGAGTTTGTCTGGCAGGCTCCCTATGTTGAGTATCGCGTTCTGCTGTAAACAACGAACAACAGCCTCACTTTCCCCTCTGCCACTCCCGGTACGCCTCGCTCTTCGACACTCCCCGCTCCTTCGCCACTTTCTTCAGCGCAGCCTTCTCGTCGATTTTTTCTTCCGCCATGATCTGCTCCATCCTTTGACGAATAGAAAGCCGGGCGGACGAGGCGTCCGCCGCCCCACGAGCGTCGTTCTCCTCCGCCCTCCCGATCAGCAACGTGATCTCGCCTTTCACATTCTCACGAGCTTTCAAGTTCTCCAGAACCTCGCCCGCTCGCCCACGCAGAAACTCTTCGTGCAGCTTCGTCACTTCGCGCGCGACCACAACATGCCGCCCCGCTCCTAAGACTTCGACTACATCTTCCAGCGCCTCGACCACCCGATGCGGAGCCTCATAAAAAACCTGCGTCCGCGGAGAACTCTTCACCGCCTCCAGCGCCGCCCGCCGCTCCCCGCGCTTCGCGGGCAAAAATCCACTGAAGCGAAACGAATCCGTCGGCAGGCCGCTCGCCACCAGCGCCGCCAGAAACGCCGATGCCCCCGGAATCGGCACCACCGGCAAATGATGCCGAATCGCCAGCGCAATAAGCCGATATCCCGGATCGGAAATCCCTGGCATGCCCGCGTCGGTCACTAGCGCGACGCTCGCCCCTTCCTGCATCTCTTTCACCAGTTCCGCCGACTTCGTCATTTCGTTGTGTTCGTGATAGCTCGTCGTACGCGTCCCGATCGCATAATGATTGAGCAGCTTCTGCGTCTGCCGCGTGTCCTCGCAGGCGATCACATCCACTTCCTTCAGCACCCGCAGCGCCCGCAGCGTGATGTCCTCCAGATTTCCAATCGGCGTCCCCACCAGATATAGCGCCGGCCCCACAGCAGCATCCTTCATGGCCGGAAGTCTACCACCGGCGGTTCGCCGACCGCGGGCTGTTGAGGCTCCGCTGGCTACGTGGTAGCATCCTAGGTTTTGGCAGGCGGGGTTAACGGAATTCGTCGGGATGGCCCGAGTTCCAGTCCTTAGCACTCTTCATGCTTCATGGGCCGTTTCCTTCCCACGCCTGCCGAAGGGAGCCCAACTTGAAAGTCTATTCGGGAGCAAACATCAGGAATGTTGCGCTGGTGGGGCACGGGCATGCGGGCAAAACCACGCTCGTGTCGGCCATGCTGTATACGGCGGGCGCGACCCAGCGCCTGGGGCGGGTCGATGACGGTTCGGCCACGACCGACCACGACGAGGAAGAAATCGCGCGCAAGATGTCGATCTCGACCGGCGCCGCCGTGGTCGAGTGGGGTGGGTCGTCGGGCATGACCAAGATCAATATTCTCGATACTCCGGGATTCAGCATGTTCGTGCACGAGGCCAAGATGGTGCTGCCCGTGGTGGATGCGGCGATCGTCGTGGTTGACGGCGTGGCGGGAGTGGAAGTCGTGACCCAGCGCGTGTGGAATTACTGCGAGGAATATAAGACGCCGCGGCTGATCGTGGTGAACCGCATGGATCGCGACCGGGCCAACGCCGAGCGCGTTCTGGAATCGCTGACCAACGCATTTGGGCGCGATGTAATCCCGATCGAACTGCCCATTGGCAGCGAGAAGAGTCTGACAGGCGTGGTCGATCTGGTGCGCATGAAGGCTTACACCTACGAATTGGGCGGGAACGGCAAAGGCAAAGAGACCGAGATCCCCGCCAACATGAAAGCGCAAGTGCAGGAAGCGCACGAAATGTTGGTGGAACTGGTGGCCGAGGGCGACGACAAGTTGATGGAGAAGTTCTTCGAGGCCGGAACGCTGGGCGAGGAGGATCTCATTCCCGCGCTGCACAACGCGATCCGCGAAGACAGAATTTTCCCCGTGATTTTCAGTTCGGGGCTAGGGAACGTGGGTGCGGATCGAGTGATGGACTTCATCATCGACTACACGCCGGCACCTTCGGAGCACGAGTGGGTGCAGGGGGAAGCGGCCGGCAACGGCGATGCGCCCAAGCGTCATGAGTCGGACGAAGAGCCGATGTCGTTGTATGTGTTCAAGACGGTGTCCGATGCGTTTGCGGGACGCATTTCATACTTCAAAGTTTTCTCCGGCGTGCTGAAGAACGACGCCACGGTGCAGAACTACAGCCGCGGGGGCGCGGAGAAGTTCGCGCACATCTCGAGCATGCAGGGCAAAACCGCGGTCCCGGTGCCGGAACTGCACGCGGGCGACATTGGCGCGGTCGCGAAATTGAAAGACACGCTCACCGGCGACACTCTGGGAGATAAATCCGCCCCGATTCAGTATCCGCGAGTGAAGCTGCCCGAGCCGGCAATTACGTTTGCCATCGAACCCAAGAGCCGCGCCGACGAAGACAAGCTGGGGCCGGGACTGCACCGGCAGATGGAAGAGGATGCGATGCTGCGCTTCTTCCGCGATCCGCAGACGCAGGAATTTCTGATCGCAGGCACGGGACAGCAGCACATTGAAGTCGTGGTGGCGAAGCTGAAGAAGCGCTATCACACGGAAGTGGTCTTGAAGGCGCCGAAGGTGCCTTACCGGGAGACGATTCGCGGCAAAGCGGACGTCCAGGGCCGCCACAAGAAGCAGACCGGCGGACACGGACAGTACGGCGATTGCAAAATCAAGATGGAACCATTGCCGCGCGGCGGGCAGTTTGAGTTTGTGAACGACATTTTTGGCGGCGCGATTCCTAAGAACTATATTCCCGCCATCGAAAAAGGGATCAAGGACGCGGCGGCGCGCGGTCATCTTGCGGGATTTCCTGTGGTCGACTTCCGAGTGATTCTGTACGACGGGTCCTATCACGACGTGGATTCGAACGACATGTCGTTCCAGATGGCTGGCCGCATCGCCTTCCGCAAAGCCATGGAGACCGCCAAGCCAACGCTGCTCGAGCCCGTTATGGCAGTCGAAATTACGGTGCCCGACGACTTTGCCGGATCGATCATGGGCGACCTAAACAGCCGCCGCGGCCGCATCCAGGGCATGGACAACAAGGGCGGCAACACGGTCGTGAAAGCCGAAGTGCCCATGTCAGAGATGCTGACTTATGGCGTTGAGCTGACGTCGATGACGCAGGGGCGCGGCAGCTTCAACATGGAGATGCATCACTACGACGTCGTTCCGGGGCAACTGCAGGAGAAGATTATTGAGAAAGCGAAGGCGGAACGGGGCGAGGTGAAGGAAGAGGAAGAGTAGGCCTCAGTGATAAAGTGTCATCCGCAAATCTCGATCTTGCATGCGCTTTCCGTCTTGATTTGTTGCGCGACGTGGATGAGCTTCCCGGCGGCGGGCCAGGTTCAACATTCGAGCGACGCTAGCGGTCCCCCCACTGTGCTGCCCGATAAAGCAAAGGAGAATCTCGTCACCTTTGTTCAGCCAGACTATCCCCCACTCGCGAAGGCGGCGCGGATACAGGGCATCGTGCATGCTTCGGTCGTGATCGACGAAACCGGGAACGTCAAAACCCTGAGGCTGATCAGCGGGCACCCCATGTTGGCGCCCGCAGCCTTGGAAGCCATCGGCAAGTGGAAATACAAGCCTTTCCAGTTGGACGGCAAGGCAACATCTGTTCAGACCGAAGTGCAGGTCTCAATTCCCGAGAAGGTGAGTCAGTCGGACATTGACCTCGAACGGAAGTTTCAAGAGCTCTACTGGGTGAATGAGCGGGCGGGGCGCGAGGCTCTAAATAGAGGTGATTTAGCGACGGCAGAGGCCAAACTGCAAGTTGCACGATCGGTAGCGGAAGAGCGGGGCGATTTCAAATGGCTGGAGCTCGCCGATATCCTTTCCATGTTGGCGGCGGTCAAAGAAGGCCAGAAGGACTATCCCGGCGCGGAGAGTCTGCTGAAACAATCGCTGGCAATTCACCTGAAACACCAGCACCCGGACGAAGCTGAGGTCGCAGGCGTAGAGTTCAATCTTGCGGCACTCTATGTCCAGTTGCAGCGGCTGAGTGAAGCGGAGCCGCTGTTGTTGGAGGCGGCGAGGGGGTGGGAACTCCGTATCGCTGACAATCCGATGCCTGAGCCCAAGGCGAGCTACGAGTGGCACCTGGCGATGAGCTACTTCGCTGCAGCTCGAATTGCAGCTTCGGCTGACCGCTCCGACGAAGCTCAGTCGCGCTGTCGGAAGGCGATTCGTCTTGCCGAGCAAAAGCCGAATGACGAATACATGAAACAGATTCTTTCGGGTTGTGAATCGATCCTTGGCAGCCATTGATCGGGCGGGAAAACGCCTTGCGGCTGCAGCGCAACGTTGGGCGTAATAGGGATCCTTCGACTGCGCATGACCCACTCTCCGGCGCTCATGCGTCGCTCAGGGATGACAATCTTAGAGGCGGCCCTGGCTGGCCGCCTTCTGTTTTTCGATGACATTCGTTCGATGACATTCGGAGGACGTTGTGGACGGAGGCAGGAAGAAGAGCTTTTGGCATCCGCCGCTGTGGAAGTGGGCTTTGGTGCTGGCGCTGCTTGGTTGTTCTGAGTTTTTGTTTCTGTGGCATCGGCCTGCCGGGCCGGTGAAAGTGGAACTGCTGCCGTTCACGGATTCGCCTCCGGCGTGGGATGGGTCGCAGCCGTGGTTGGTGATTTCTCCCATCTTCGGAGCCGGTCCGATCCGGTTCAAGACTTCCGTCGCGATGGTGAAGCCGACCATCCGGCATGATGCGCCCGTGAACGAATTCGTCGTGAACCTGCGGAACGGGAATTTCAAAGTGTTGCAGACGGACCTCTTCGTTGCCGATGTCATGCCGCTGTCGCTTACACGGTCGTACTTCTCTTGGGAGCCTTACCGCCGCGCATTTGGCGTGGGCACGAATCACCCCTATGACATTTGTCCTACAGGGACGAGATTTC
>Ga0210402_10003562_pt1 | contig 14529 bp, 16 predicted proteins | sample IncBWC7MmetaG_FD_161055 | JGI IMG/M metagenome (GOLD analysis project Ga0210402, IMG submission 161055) | Forest soil microbial communities from Barre Woods Harvard Forest LTER site, Petersham, Massachusetts, United States - Inc-BW-C-7-M | ecosystem: Environmental > Terrestrial > Soil >...
TCATCGGGGGAGCGTGGGTGCAGGTGTCGCGCCTCGGCAACCCGCTCATCAACGAGGTCATCATCCCGCTCGGCATGAAGGACGTCTTCAACGCCACCCAGCCCAAGGACGACCTCGCGAACTTCGGCACCTACGTCCTGAACCCGGAGCTCGCCGGCATCCTCAATGCCCTCTTCGGAATCAGCGTGCCTCCGACCCCGCGCAACGACCTGCTCGCGCTCGTCCAGGGGCTCTCCGGGCTCACCCAGCGCCCCAACGAGGTCATCTCGGACCAGCTCCGCCTGAACGTCGCGGTCGCTCCGACGGCCCTCGCCGCGATCAATCCGCTCGGCGTCATCGCCGGGGACAACGCCGGCTATCCCAACGGCCGGCGCGTTCAGGACGACACGGTGGACATCGCGCTGCGCGTCGTCGCGGGCGTCCTCGTCGACGGCTTCAACGTCTCTCCCAACAACGCGCTGGGCGACGGCGTGGACGGTCCCGACGTGCCGTACCTCGCCGGCTTCCCATGGCTCGCGTCCCCGCACTCCGGGTTCGACCGCATCCACGCCAACTCGGCGCAGCTGCAGGACGGCCGCTTTACGGCGACGGTCACCTGGACCGACGCGACCGGCGCAACCGGAACCGGCACGCCGGTCGGCGTCGTCGCCAACACCCAGGGCTTCACGTTCTTCACGCCCGACAACGTCGAGCTGACGGTCAAGGTCCTCGACGGCCGCGCCATCAACGGACACTTCTGGGTCTTCTACGGCTCGCTCACGAACGTCCAGTTCACGCTGACCGTCACGGACAACCAGACCCAGGCTCAGAAGGTCTACACAAACCCGCAGGGAACCAACGGGAGCCTCGCCGACACGTCCGCCTTCTGAGCGTCTCGACTCGCGATCCATCCAGGGGGGCGGCAACGCCCCCCTTCCCTTTTCAGCCGCCGGCCACCCGCTGCACGAACCAGTACAGGCCGATCGCGGCGATGGCGAGCGAACCCGGGATGACGATGCGCTGGCGGTACCAGGGCCGATTGCGAAACGGCAGCCCGATCAGGAGGAAGGCGACGGCGATGACGGTCAACTGCCCGAGCTCGACTCCGGCGTTGAAGCAGAGCAACGCCGGGAGAAACTCCGAACGCGGCAGGCCGAGCTGCGACAGGACGCCGGCAAAGCCCATGCCGTGGAGGAGCCCGAACCCGAAGACGAGCGCGACGCGCCACGGCGTCAGCCGCGGGGTCACGATGTTCTCGACGGCGACGTAGACGATCGACAGCGCGATGAGCGGCTCGACGATCCGCGGCGACAGCGCGACGAAGCCGTAAATGGTCAGGGCCAGCGTGATCGTGTGCGCGATGGTGAAGGCCGTGACCTGCATGAGGATCGGCTTCAACCGGATCGAGAGCAGGAAGATGCCGAGGACGAAGAGGATGTGATCGGTTCCCTTCGGCAGGATGTGCGTGAAGCCGAGGACGAGGTAGGTGCGCGCGACCCGTCCGCGGGTCATCGGGACGATCTCGGACTTGAGGACGAACGGCACGCTCTCGGCGGGCCCCTCGACCCACTGCCGCGCGGCCTGCTCCTCGCCCTCGGTTCGGATGGTCAGCATGTAGGTGCCGAGCCTCACCGCGTTCGACCACGTGAAGGCGCCCGAGCCCGCGGGGACCTCACCCGAAAAGCGCAGCGTCAGCTCGGGCGCCCGGGCGACCGACGACGCGCCGCCCTCCGGCAGCACGAGCGCGACCGGCGGCGAGACCGGCTTTCCGTCGAACGCGATGCGCACCCCGTTGAGCGATGCGGCAACCAGGCCTCCAATCTCGGAGGCGAGCCCGGGCGTCAGGTTTCCGATCGGCCCGAGGCGAGGGTCGATCGTCCCGGACGCACCGAAGCCGGGGGGCAGATGCTGGCGGTCGATGACCGCGTCGATCTCGTACCGGCCGCCCTTCTGGAAGCGCGCGGTCACCCGGATCGTGCCGAGTTCGTGGGCGGAGGCGGCTACCACCGAGGCGAAGAGAAAAACCGCGGCGACGAGGAGCCGCCGCATCACTCGGGCTTGGACGGCGGCCCCGCGACCGGTACCTCGAAGGTCAGCGACGCCCAGACACTCCGCCAGTCGGCGTTCGGATCGCCGGCGACGGGGACCATGTGGACCGCCTTGACGAGCCAGACGCCCTCCTGCGGCAGCCGCAGCGAGACCCGGCCGTTCTTGTCCGAGCGCTCGGAAATTTTCTTGTCCGGGTCGTCGTAGGACAGCGCGACGACCAGAGCGCCCGCCAGCGGTTTGCCCTCGTAGAGCAACCGCACGGGCAGCGCGTCGCCGCCCTTCATCGCGTAGGGATTCTTCTCCGGAACGAGCTCGAGCGTCATGCCGAGGACCCGATCGAATCCCGTCGTCCCCACGCCGCCGGCCGCGACGAGCGACTTGGCGGAGCGCGAGAAGAGCTCGCGCGACGGCTTCTGGCTGTCGCCGCGCCTGGCCCGCTCCGCGATGACCGCCTCCAGGCCCTCGTCCTTCAGGTAGTCCTCGAACTTGGCCGCCTCGAGCGAGACCGAACTGTCGAGGCTGCGGTACGCGATGAGAGCCAGCCCCGGCTGCTCGATGCGGACCGAACCGGCCGGATCGTCGGCCGCCCGGCCGGCGACCGGGACCTCTCCCGCGTCCGAAACCAGGACGAACTTCGCGATCATGGCGGGGTTGCGCGGGAGGACGTCGCCCCGAAACCTCTGGCCCACGACGAGGCGCACGCCGAGAACGGAACCGACGGCGGGCCGGAACGTCGTCGGCTCGATCCAGAAATCGTGCGCCGCCAGCGGCGCCGCGAGGAGGACGAACGCGGCGGCGAGGAGGGGAACGCGCCTCACCGCGCCGGCGCCCGATGGAGCTCCATCGCCACGACCTCTTCCATTCGGCCGTGCTCCCCGGCCGCGCTCCAACTCGCTCTCCACGTGTCTTCTCCCAGGCCTTTCCACACGAGCCTCACCGCGCGGACCTCTCCCGTCCGCGAGTCCTGGCCGCGAAAGACGAGATCTCCCTTTTCGAACCGGCCCGTCAGGTGAAGTACGCCCGGGAAGGCGCCGTGGATCTCGTCGAGCTCGAAGAGCCGTCGCCACGGATCCCAGGACAGGACCTCCAGCGCGGTGACGTGCCCCATGGGATTGCGCGCTTCGTAGTCGAACAGGACCGAGAAGCCGCCCGGACCCGGACGGACGGTGAGGGTTCCGTAGCCGCCGGCTCCCGGGAAGCCCTCGTAGTCTCCGCGCTTGTAGCGGGCGGGCTCGCGCCAGGTCTCCTTGAAGTCCCAGGCCCCGGAGAGCGCCGCGAGCTTGCGCATCTCGGATGCCGGCGCGACGAACCGAACCGGCCGGCCGGGGCGTTCGTCGGCGTCGCCGTCGGGCGCGACCGGGGTCGGCGTCGGACGCGGAACGGCCGCGAAGGCGAGCGCGAGGGGCACCGCGAGCAGGATCGCCCTCATGCCCGCGCGGCGTACGTATCGAAGAGCTCGACCTCCGAGCGGCTGCCGATCGCGAGCGGCATGCGCTCGTGGAGCGTGGCCGGCACCACGTCGAGCACGCGGCCGGTCCCGGTCGAGGCCCGGCCGCCCGCCTGCTCGATCACGAAGGCGAGGGGATGACACTCGTAGAGCACGCGCAGCTTTCCGCTTCCGGCCGCGGCGTCGGCGGGATAGAGATAGATGCCGCCCTCGAGCAGGAAGCGGTGCACGTCGGCCACGAGCGAGGCCGAGTACCGCGTCGCGTAGGCACGCCCGGTGGCCGGATCGGGTGTCTTGAGCTTCTCGACGAATGCCCGCACGCCGGGCGCCCAGGCATGCGCCCGACCCTCGTTCACGGCGTAGGCCTTGCCGCGCTCGGGCATCGCCACGCGGGGCCGGGTCAACAGGAATTCGCCGATCGCGGGATCGAGCGTGAAGAGGTGGACTCCGTCGCCGCTGCTGTAGACGAGCAGCACCGCGGGGCCAAAGAGGAAGTACCCGGCCGCGACCTGTTCATGACCCGCGCGCAGAAGGTCGTTGGCCGTGCCGTCGCGCCGACGGCGAATCGAGAAGATCGTGCCGAGCGTGCCGTTGACGTCGATGTTCGACGAGCCGTCCATCGGATCGAAAAGCACGGCGTAGCGGCCCTGCGCGAGGCTGGCGTCGTAGACGTGCGGCTGCTCCATCTCCTCGGACGCCGCGAGGGTCACGAGGCCGCCATAGTCGAACGCTTCGAGCAAAATGTCGTTGGCCACGACGTCCAGCTTTTTCTGCTCCTCGCCCTGGACGTTCGCCGAGCCCGCCGGGCCGTGCGCGCCCGTCAGGCCGGCGCTTGCGAGAGCGTTCGCGATGCGCTTGGCGGCCACGCCCAGGCGCACGAGCAGCAGTGACAGTTCGCCCGCGGAGCCGGGCGAGGACCGCTGCTGCTCGAGGACGAAGCGATCCAGGGTGATGGGCGCGGAGCGCATCGCGGGCCGGCCGCTACGACTTCTGCCGCGTCATTTTCCAGTGGCCGGTCGAGATCGGGCCGGCGCCCTGCGGCGTCGTCGTGAAGGTGCCTTCCATCGCGTCGCCGCTCAGGCGGCCGACGAACGTCGTCTGCACGACGCAGTCGCAGGACGGGTCGGTGTAGGGGTCCATCGTCCCGCGCAGGACGCCGCCCGTGGCGTTGACGAAGCTGATGTTGAGGACCTGGGGCATGCTGCGCAGTGTCTCGGCCGTGCCGGGCAGCTTCGATTGCGACTCCCCGTCGCCGCTCGCCCTCGGCTTCATCAAGACGTCGCCGCGGGCGACCTTGTCGCCGGGCCTCAACTCGAAGACGATCGAACCCGAGCGGCCCGTCTCCAGGCTCGAGTACTCGCCGACCCAGCGGCCGGACATGGCCGACACGTCGGAGCCCTGGACCGGAACGGGTGGCGCCGGGTTCGAGGATGCGCAGCCCCAGCCGAGCGCCGCCGCGAGGAAAACCGCCGGGAGCCGGTTGCGATGGAACATGAGGCCACCTCCCCTTGCCGGGCATCTTATCGCCCGCCCGAGACCTCTCACGGAGTCTTCGCCCACTCGATCCAGGCGGGCTTCGGATCGCCCGCAGCCGTTTCGAGGCCCCGGTTCGAGAGGAACGCGGAGCGCCGCTTCTCTCGGACGGGGGCCGCCTCCGCCGCCTCGCCGGGTTCGGCCGCCGCGTCCCGCAGCGCGACGTAGCGCGCGAAGAGAAGCCGGCGCCCGTCCGCCTTCGCGAGGAAGCGGCGCATGCGCGCGACGAATTGCGCCTGCTTCGACGGGCTCGAACCGTTCTCGGGCGACGAGGAGTAGCTCACCGACGGGAACGCGATCGGGCGCTCTCCCGCGCTCTTGAGCAGCTGCGCCCAGTCCTTTTCCAGATCGTCGGGGGCGCGCTGCTGAAAGAGCTTGTCCCGGACGAACGGAGAATAGATGTAGAGAAGGAGCGGGCTGCGCTGGTGCAGGAGCGCCGCCACCTCCGGGGCCGGGCTTTCGGTGGGCGCGAGCGTCGTGACGCCGACGAGCAGCCGGGGCACCTTCTTGTTCAGAAACTGCACCGCCCCGTCGAAGAGGCGGCGATAGGCGCGCAGCTCGTCCGGCTTGTCGGCGAAATAGACGTCGGCCGCCTCGCCGAGCGACAGCGTCTGGACGTCGAGCAGCACGGGCGCGAGCGCGTCGAGGAGTCTTCCGAGCCGCAGGGACAGCTTCGGATCGTCGAAGGCGACGCCCGCGAGGTCCGCCGGCACGTCGCGGCCCGACTCGGTCACCAGCGGCAGGTCGAGCTGGAGCGTGGCGCCGGACTGGCGCAAGAGCCGCGCCGTGCGGGTCAGCTCCTCGAGGACGTAACGTCGCGGTGCTGGTTCGGCCGCGGCCCAGGAGAGAGACAGCGCGAAGAACGTGGCGCCCGTCCGACGCACGGCCTCCACGGCCTCCTGCCGTTGGGCGGGGGAGGTCGTCGCTTCGAGATTGAGGGCGACCCCGACGGCGGCCGGCGGCGTCGGCGGCGAGGGTCGGATCGGCGCCGCCGGCACTGCCGTGCCGATCAGCGCCAATGCAACGAGGAAAACGTGCAGGCCTCGCACGCCTGCATTATGGGACCGGTCGGCCTAGGTCGGCGAACCCACGAGCACGACCGGCCCCGTGGGCGCGGGCACGCCGCCCCGCGGCTCGACCGTGACGGCGAAGTTCTGCGCGTTCGGCTCCGGAAAGTCGGTGGACTCGAAGAGAACGCGGCCCGAGGCATCGACGTCGAAGACGCCCGCGTTGACCGGCTTGCCGTTCAGGAAAACCCAGAGCTCGTACTGGCGGTCGGAGGGCAGCGCAGCAAGGCTGGCGGCCACGAGGACGCCGCGCCGCGCTTGCGGACTCCAGAAGACGCGGCCCCGCGCCTCGGGCTGCGGGCCCTTGCCGCCGAGCAACATCATCTGCACGTCCTCGCTCTCGAGAACGCGGGCGCGGAGCGTCCGCTCCGCGAGGCGCGTCTCGGCCGTCTGGAGCCGGCCGGCCAGATCCGCGGACTGGCTCCGGAGCTCCTCGCGCTCACGGCGCAGGCGCGAATCGTCGAGGCCGACCGCGACGAGAAGCAGGACCGCCGCTGCCGCGAAAACGCGCCAGGCCGCGGCACCCGACGCCGGCGGCGCCGGAACGCGGGAGGGGCCGAGCGCGCGAAGGATCCGTCCCTTGAGCTCGGGCGGCGGCGCGATCGGGGCGACTCCCGCCGCCAGGGCCGTCCCGGCCACGCGCAGATCCCCCAGGAGGGCGCCACAGAGCGCGCAGCCCCCGGCGAGGAGGCTCGCGAGCTCCCCGGCGTCGGCACCGAGGGGCATCCCGAGAGCCGCCGCGGCGACGAGCTCTTCGTGCCGCTCGCTATGGGGCATCGCTTCCACTCCTCATATACGGGCGCAGCCGCTCCCGGAGTTTCATCAGCCCCAAACGGGCCCGCGTCTTCACGGTTCCGAGCGGCGTCGCGGTCTGGTCGGCGATTTCCTGTTGGGTCAGCCCCTCGAAGTACGCGAGCTCGAGGACCTTCCTCTGGTCGCCCGGAAGCTCTCCGACGGCCGTGCGGCAGATCACTTCCCACTGCCGGTCCCCCGAAGCACGCTCCACGTCGTCGGCGGCGGGCGGATCGGCGCCCAGCTCCTCGAGGCTGCGCGCGCCGGTGCGTGCAGCGGACTTGCGCGATCGGATGCGGTCGATGGCGCGGCTGCGGGTCGCGATCAGAAGCCACGTCAGGACGTTGCCGCGCGTCGGGTCGTAGGCCGCGGCGGCGCGCCACGCGAAGAGGAAGACCTCCTGGAGCACCTCTTCGGCCTCGCCCCCTTCCCCCAGGATGCGGCGCGCGAGCCCGAGCAGGCGCGCGGCGTGACGGTCGTAGAGCTCGGCCAGCGCGTCCGCGTCCCGGGCTTCCACCCGGATCATCAGCGCGCCGTCGGGGTCGTCTCGCCGCTGGCTCATCGCGCGAAACACGATATCGCAGGCGCGGGGCCATTTCTTTCGGCGTACGATTCCTCCGAGGAGGCACCCATGAAACGACGCGATCTCTTCCGCTCGGCGGCCTCGACCGGCCTCGCGCTCGGGCTGGCCGCGGCCGGACGCCCGCTCCTCGCGCTGCCGGCCCCCGGAAAGCCGGCGGGCGACGACATCCAGCTCATGAACACCGCCCTGGCGCTCGAGCACCAGGCCATCTGGGCCTACGGCCTCGCGGGCAAGAGCGGCCTGCTGTCGGCGAAAGCGAAGGACGTGGGTCTTGCGTTCCAGGGCAGCCACGAGATCCACCGGGACCTGCTCGTGGACGCCGTCCGCCGCAAGGGAGGCGACCCGGCGCAACCTCAGAAGGACTACGTCTTCGGCGTGCCGCTCGCCAACGAGAAGGACGTGCTGGAGCTGGCGTTCAAGCTCGAGGTCGGGGCCGCGCGCGTCTACCTGTTCGTCGTCGACCGTTTCCAGGACCGCGCGCTCTCCGGCTCGGCCGCGAAAATCCTCTCGGACGAAGTGCTGCACGCCACCGTGTTGCGCAGCGTTCTCGGGCGCGACGTCGTCCCGACGTTCGGTTTGATCGAGAACTAGCCGGCCGTCACTGGCTCTTCAGGTCCGGAATCGAGGCGGGGCCTCCCTTGAGGTCCTCCCGGATGATCAGGTCGAGGAACAACTCCCGCACTCCCTCGCGGCCGCCGGTCTTGAACGCCCGACGCACTTCCGAGGGGCGCAGGGCGATGCCCGTCATCGTCTTCAGGTACTGGCAGAACACGTAGGACCGGGATCGGAACGACACGATCAAGAGGACCAGGAGGAGGACAGCCCCGCCCAAGACTACCCAATCTGCCTGCGTCAACAGCTCGAAAGCGCCCGACATTTTTCGCGAGTCCTTGAAATCAGGGTAGCAGGTTTTCTCCGAAACAGGACCGGGATTCCTACCGCGCGGGCCCCGCCAAATGCAGACCGGCAAGGAATTCGCCGGCCACGGCGGCAGGCCCTTTTCCGTCCCGGTCGACGGCCGCGTTCATCTTCCGCATGGCATCGGGCGTGATCGTTCCGGACAGCGCCTCGAGCGCACCCCGCACGCGCGCGTTGTGCCACACCGGACCGCGCACGACGAAGGCCGCTTCATAGGGCGGGAAGTACCGGCGATCGTCCTCGAGGACGGCGAGGCCCATCGCCGCGATGAGCCCGTCGGTCGAATTGCCCGCAACGACGTCCACCTTCCCCTGCGCGAGCGCCGGATAGAGGAGCCCGAGGTCCATCTCGGCCGGCCGCGCCGTGAAGGCGAGACCGTACGCGGCGGCGAGGCCCGGAAATCCGTCGGCGCGCTCGACGAACTCGTAGCCGAACCCGGGCTTGAGCTCCGGGTGGCGCACGAGGTCCGAGATCTTCGTGATCGCGAGCCGGCGCGCGTCATCGCCGCGCAGCACGAGGGCGAAGGTGTTCTCGAAGCCCAGCGGCGCAGTCCAGGCGAGCCCCCACCGCGTCGCGTAGGCCGCGGCGACCCGGGCGCGCACGCGAGCCGGATCCGCGATGGGCTTCTCCTTCAGGATCGCGGTGAATGCGGTGCCGGTGTACTCGGGATAGAGGTCGAGCTCGCCCGCGAGCAGGGCCCGGTGGCACACGAAGCTGCCTCCGAGGTCGAGCCGGCGCTCGACCGGCACGCCCGCCCGCTCGAGGGCCCCCGCGGCGATCTCGCCAAGGATCACCTGCTCGGTGAAGTTCTTCGAGCCGATCCGCACGGGACGGTCCCCGGCCGCGCGGCAAGCGCCGAGGGCCCCGAGCACGGCGAACAGAACGGCGGCGCGCCTCACCGCCGCGGCCCCAGGCGCTTCTCGACCGCGCTCAGTCCGAAGTCGAACGCGAGCGCGAGCGCCGCGGCCGGCACCGCGCCCGCGAGGATGAGGCGGTGGTCCACCGTCGCCACTCCGCGGTAGATGAGCACGCCGAGACCTCCCGCGCCGATCGCCGCCGCGATCGTCGCCAGGCCGACGCCCACGACGACCGCGACCCGGATTCCGGCGAGGACGACGGGAAACGCCAGCGGGAGCTCGACCAGGCGCAGGCGCTCGTTCGGCGTCATCCCCAGACCGGTCGCCGCTTCCACGACTGCGGGATCCACGCCGCGAATTCCGGCGTAGGTGTTTCGCAGGATCGGCAGGAGCGAGTAGACGACGAGCGCCACGATGGCCGTGCGGGCGCCGATGCCGCCGATCAGCGGCACCGGGATCAGGAACCCGAAGAGCGCGAGGCTCGGGATCGCCTGCACGGCGTTCGCGAAGCCGAGCACGGGCCGCGCGAGGGCGGGGCGGCGCGCCAGCGCCACGCCGAGCGGAACGCCGATCGCGACGGCGATCGCCGCCGCCACGGCGACCAGCAGCACGTGCTGTCCCGTCAGCGCGAGGATGTCCGCGCGGCGCTGCCAGAAGAACGCGCCGAGCTGACTCACGAGGCGAACTCCGAGACGAACTCGCGGACGAAGTCATCCGCCGGAGAGCGCATCAACTCCTCGCGCGATCCGACCTGGCGGACCCGTCCGCCCTCGAGGACCGCAACGCGGTCGGCCAGCAGAAAGGCCTCCCGCAGGTCGTGGGTCACGAGCAGCACGGCCGCTTCCCAGCGCGCATTCCAGCGGAGGAACTCCTTCTGCATCGAACGGCGCGCGATCGGATCCAGGGCTCCGAAGGGCTCGTCCATCAAGACGAGAGACGGGCCGGCGGCGAGGGCCCGCGCGACGCCCACGCGCTGCCGCTGCCCTCCCGAGAGCGAGGCGGGCCGGCGCTCGGCGAACTCTTCCGGCGCGAGGCCCACGATGGTCAGCAGCTCCGCCGCGCGCGCACGCCGCCGGCCCTCGGGCCATCCCAGCAGACGCGGCACGGTCTCCACGTTCTCTCGCACGGTCCAGTGCGGAAGCAGACCGCCCTCCTGGATGACGTACCCGATGCGCCGCCGCAGCGAGACCGGATCGTGCTCGCCCGCGGGCTGGCCGAAAATCCGTACGGCACCCGCGTCGGCGTCGAGCAGGCGGTTGGCGAGCTTCAGGGCGGTGGTCTTGCCGCAACCCGACGGACCGACGAGGGCGACCGTCTCGCCCTCGACGATCGTCAGCGAAAACCCGTCGAGGGCAGCGCGTTGCGCGCCGAACCCTTTCCGAATGCCGACGTATTCGAGGATGGGAGCGGCCAAGCGGCTAGAATCTGCCCATGGCCTCATCTTACGACGCGATCGTCATCGGCGGCGGGCCCGGCGGCTCCACGGTGGCCACGGCTCTGGCGCGGGCGGGCCGCCGCGTGCTCGTCCTCGAGAAGGAAAAGTTTCCGCGCTTCCACGTCGGCGAGTCCCTGCTGCCCTTCTCCCTGCCGATCCTCGACCGCCTCGGCGTCCACGACAAGGTCCGCGCGGCCGGGTTCCAGAAGAAATACGGAGCGTTCTTTTGGAACGAGGAGGCCGGCACGACGCGGCCGGTCGTGTTCGCCGAAGCCCGAGACCCGGGGCACCCCATGGCGTATCAGGTCAAGCGCGCCGAATTCGACGAGCTGCTGCTGCGCCACTCCGCTTCGTGCGGCGCCGAAGTCCGCGAGGAGACCTCGGTCGAGGACGTGCTCTTCGACGGCGACCGTGCCGTCGGCGTGCGGGTGCGCCGCTCGGGCGGCGAGGCGGAGGAGATCCGCGCCCGCGTCGTGGTGGACGCGTCCGGACAGGGCGCCGTCCTCTCGCGCAAGCTGGGACTGCGCCGGTTCGATCCGAAGTTGAAGCGCGCCGCCCTCTTCGCGCACTACGAAGGCATCCGCTGGCCCGAGGGTTCGACCCCGGGCGACATCCTGCTGCCGATCGACAAGGGCATCTGGTATTGGATCATCCCGTTCTCCGACGGGACCTGCAGCGTCGGCGGCGTGTTCGACGCCGCGGTCGTGCGTTTTGCCGAAGGCGCCGCGCTCGAGGCCCGCTACGACGCGATGCTCGCGCGCTCCGGGCGCATGGGAACCCTTCTGGCCGGAGCCCGGCGCATGTCGAAGATCCACGGAATCTCCGACTACTCCGCATCCTCGGACCGCGTGGCGGGCAACGGCTGGGTGCTCGTCGGCGACGCGGCCGCCTTCCTCGATCCGGTCTTCTCGACCGGCGTCTTCCTCGCGATGGCGACGGGAGAGCGCGCCGCGGCGGCGATCGACGGGGCGCTCGCGCGGCGCGGCCGCGTGGACGCCCGCGACTTCAAGGCCTACGCGCGCGCCTCGAATCAGCTGTGGGCCCGCTTCCGCAAGTGGGTCTATGGCTTCTACGACCCGGTCTTCTTCGAGGCCTTCTGCACGCCGAACCCGCCGGAGCCGATCCGCGCCGCCGTCGTCACGACGCTGGCCGGCGGCGTGGAGCGGGTCTCCCCCGCGATGTGGTTCTGGACGCGCTTGATGTTCCTCGGCGTGGGGATCGACCGGACGATGCGGAGGCTGACGGGCAAGACCGCCCCGGCGGGCTCGCCCTCGGGTTCGTAGGGGCGGCCCTCGGCCGCCCGCCGGCTAGTTCCCCGACATCCCCTTCTTCAGGTCGTCCTGGAGCGGGTTGGGGCCGAGCCACACGGAGAGGAGGGCGTCGGAAAAGTCGCGGCCTTCGATCATCCCGGCCGTCGTCCCGCGCGTCGCAACCTGGGTTCCCTTGTCGGGGATCCAGGTCAACGCGATCTCGTCGCCGTCCTTGACGTCGGGAATCATCCTGGCGAGCTGATCGAGGCGCCCCTGCAACTGCGGCATCGCCGCCTTCGAGTTGAGCTCGAAGGCCTCGGCAATGGCGCCGCTGACCTTCGGCCCCTCGACGTTACGCAACATGTGGAGGCGTACGCTCTTTTCCTGATTCGAGGAAATCAGCGTGGCGGCATCCTTCGAAGGCGTTTCGACGTAGAGCGCCGCGACGTATACCTTGAAGATCGCCTTCTTGCGCAGACCCGCGCCGTTGAACTTCAGTGTCTTGCCGTCCACCGTCACGGTGTCGGGCAGCTTCACCCCGGCCACCTCCGCCGCCAGAGACACGGTGGCGAAGAGCAGGGTCGAAAGCGTGAGGGCGATGCGTGCCGGTTTCATGTCGAGGATCTCCCTTCGTCTCGCGTGCCGCGGGTCGCGTGCACGGTCGGATTCTAGGCCGCAGCGTACCTCGCCTTGGCCAGGTCCACGATGTCTCCGATGAGCTGTGTGTACGAGCGGCCGGCCTTCCGGGCGGCCATCGAGAACTCGGCGCCGGAGGAGAGCCAGGGGTTCGGGTTTGCCTCGATGACGTAGACCTCCCCTTTCGGGGTCAGGCGCATGTCGATGCGCCCGTAGTCGCGCAGCTTCAGCGCCTGGTAGACCGCGAGCGCCGTGTCCGAGATCCGCTTGGCGGTGTCCTCGTCGAGGTCCTCGGCCGGCGCCGACTTCGTGACCCTGTAATGTTCGGTGTCCTTCTCCCACTTCACTTCCTTGCCCGCGATCTTCGGAGTTCCCTCGGGCAGCCGCGAGAGGTCGAGCTCGACCATGGGCAGAACCTCCGGGTTGTCGTTGCCGAGGACGGCCGCGTACATCTCCCGGCCCTCGATGTACTCCTCGATGAGCGCGGGGGCATCGAATTCCTCGTGGATGTAATGGATCCGCTCCATGAGCTCCTTGACCGAGCCGACGACGGACCCCGCATCGATCCCGATCGAGCCGTCTTCGGACGTGGGCTTGACGATGAGCGGGAAGGCGATGTCGTGGGAGTGGTCGAGCCGGCCCTTGTAAGACGTGGCGAAGAACGGCGTCCGGATCCCGTGGAACGCGAAAATTTTCTTCGCCAGCGCCTTGTCCTGGGCCAGGTAGAGGGCGTGCGGACCCGCGCCCGTGTACGGCTTGCCGAGCAGATCGAGGTACGCGGCGAGGTTCATGTCCATCGTGTCGTCGCCGGCGTACGACTCGGTCAGGTTGAAGAAGAGGTCCGCCTCCGAGCGGGCGAGGGCGATGAGCGACTGGTCGCGGCCGTCCACGACCTGGTACACGGCCTCGTGCCCGAGCTTGACGAGGGCCTCGAAGATCTCCTCGCGGTCGTGCTTCTCGCGCTTCTTGGCGCGCTTGACGGGCTTGCCGCGGGTCTTGGACGGCTTCTCCGGCGGCGGAGGCGGCGGCTCGGGCTCTTCCTCGAAGACGTCGTAGAGGATGGCGACCTTGAGTTTCTCGCGGCTCATTCGCTCTCCTCCCTTCCGCTTCGGACGGCGGGGCCGGTCACGTCTGCACGAACTTGCCGCGCGCCAGGTAGTTCATCGCGAGCGCGGTCGTGTAGGCCGTCACCTCGGTCAGGTTCTCCTTCTCGCTGCGCACGGCCGCGCGCAGGCCGAGCTCGGCCACCCGGGTCTCGATGGATTCGACGAGCCGCTTGACGAGCGGCCGCTGCACGCCGGTCCAGTAGGTCACCTTGTCGATCAGCGCCTTGCGGTTCTCGCGGAGCAGGTCGACGGCGGCGCGGGCGCCCTTCTTCTTGCGGCGCGAGACGGGGAAGATGTCGACCAGGTCCGTATCGAGGGCGAGCTCCACCGCCTGGCCCTGCTCGGCGAGGGCCTTCTTGTAGAACTCCTCGACCGTGGTCTCCATCTCCTCGACCGTGATGTCCGTGTGGCCCTGCGGCCGCACGGGCTCGGTCGAACGCAGGCGCCGCGCCATGCGATCGACGTACCGCAGCTTGGTCATCGCGCCCCAGCCCTTGTAGCGGTGCCGCCACTGGGAGCGGGGCGTCAGCCACACGGCGAAGGTCTCGGCGAAGTCCTCGTCGGGATGCTTCTGCGCGTACCAGCCGGCGATGTGGCGCACGTAGCGCCGCGAGAACGGGACCGGCCGGTAGAGGTCGCGATACGGCCGGCGAAACGGCCCGAAGAGATCGCGCCATTCGGGTGTCTTGTAGAGGGCGTACGCATAGTTGAAGGCGTGGCCCGCCTCGTGCCGCAGGTACATCATGATCTCGTGCCGGTCCTCGAGATCGTTCATTTCCTTCTCGAGGCGCGCGAGCTTGGGATCCGCCAGGTAAAACGGGATCCCGATGACCGGCTCGCCCGACGGGCATCCCCACTCGTCGGAGAGATAGCAGAG
>Ga0210402_10003563_pt1 | contig 14526 bp, 14 predicted proteins | sample IncBWC7MmetaG_FD_161055 | JGI IMG/M metagenome (GOLD analysis project Ga0210402, IMG submission 161055) | Forest soil microbial communities from Barre Woods Harvard Forest LTER site, Petersham, Massachusetts, United States - Inc-BW-C-7-M | ecosystem: Environmental > Terrestrial > Soil >...
CGGCCGACAATGCCGACCTCACGGTGGTCTATGGGGTCAATCACGACAAGCTGACGAAAAACGATTTGGTGGTCTCGAACGCCTCCTGCACTACGAACTGCCTCGCCCCTCTAGCCAAGGTCATGAACGACGCGATTGGCATTGAGAAGGGTTTCATGACCACGATCCACTCCTACACCAATGATCAGCCCTCGCTCGATCAGGTGCACAAGGACCTGTATCGGGCCCGCGCTGCAGCACTATCCATGATCCCGACCTCGACCGGCGCCGCCAAGGCGGTCGGCTTGGTACTGCCCGAGCTCAATGGCAAACTTGACGGCGTCGCGATCCGGGTGCCTACACCCAATGTATCGGTCGTCGACTTCAAGTTCGTGGCCAAGCGCAACACCACCAAGGACGAGGTCAACGGCGCCGTGAAGCGGGCCGCCGAGCAGCAGCTCAAGGGCATTCTCGGCTACACCGAGCGGCCGAACGTCTCCATCGACTTCAACCATGATCCGCGCTCCTCGATCTTCCACATGGACCAGACCAAGGTCATGGACGGCACGCTGGTGCGGGTGATGTCCTGGTACGACAACGAATGGGGCTTCTCCAACCGCATGGCCGATACGGCCGTCGCTATGGGCAAGCTGATCTGACGCACGGGTCCTGTCGTGTCTATGTTTCGCACACTCGACGAGGCAGACCTGCCGGGCAGGCGCGTGTTGCTCCGGGTCGACCTCAACGTCCCGATGGAGGACGGCAAGGTCAGCGACCTGACGCGGCTCGAGCGGGCGGCGCCGACCATCTTGGAAATCGCCGACAAGGGCGGCAAGGTGATCCTGCTGTCGCATTTCGGCAGGCCGAAGGGACGCGACCCCAAGTATTCGCTCAAACCCGTTGCTGACGCGCTTGCCCGCGTCCTCAATCGCCCGGTCGGGTTCGCCGAAGACTGTATCGGCCCGGCGGCCGAAGCGACAATAAATGCGATGAAGAACGGCGATATCGTGTGTCTCGAAAACACCCGGTTCCATAGCGGCGAAGAGAAGAACGATCCCGCATTCATTGAGGCTCTCGCGGCACTTGGGGATATCTGGGTGAATGATGCCTTTTCGGCCTCCCACCGCGCGCATGCGTCCACGGAGGGGCTCGGCCACAAGCTCCCCGCCTACGCCGGCCGCAACATGCAGGCGGAACTGGACGCCCTCGCCCGGGCGCTCGAATCGCCGCAACGCCCGGTCGCCGCCATTGTGGGTGGCGCCAAAGTGTCGACCAAGCTCGATCTGCTCGGCAATCTCCTCACCAAGGTCGATACGCTCATCATTGGCGGCGGCATGGCAAATACCTTCCTGGCCGCCCAGGGGCGGTCGGTCGGAAAATCGCTGTGCGAGCACGATCTGGCGGCGGCGGCGCGGGAAATTCTTGCGAGGGCGCCGCGTGCGAATTGCGAGATCGTGTTGCCGGTCGACGCCGTCGTTGCCAGGGAATTCACGGCTCATGCGGCGTCCCGCGTGACGCCGGTCGACGCCGTCGCGGCGGACGAGATGATTCTTGACGTCGGCCCGCGCACTGTCGAGCACGTCGTTTCCGTACTGGCGCGCACAAAGACGCTGGTCTGGAATGGCCCGTTCGGGGCGTTCGAGATGGAACCGTTCGACAACGGCACCGTTGAGGTGGCCGAAGCTGCCGCGGAGCTGACCCAGACCGGCAAGCTGGTGTCTGTCGCGGGCGGCGGCGATACCGTGGCTGCACTCAATGCGGCCGGGGCGGCGAAGCGCTTCACTTACGTGTCGACGGCCGGCGGCGCGTTTCTGGAATGGATGGAAGGAAGGGCGTTGCCTGGCGTGGAGGTCTTGCGGGTGCGATAGGGCATACTCGATGAGGTTAGCCCTACGGGTGTCATTGCCCGGCTTGACCGGGCAATCTCGTAACCACTGGTCGGTGTTTACTGGGTCGCCCGGCCAAGCCGGGCGATGACACAGTGGGTGTCAACATTCATAGCAAGTGCGTTAGGCGTCGTAGGGTTAGCGATGTGAGATGGAGAAACCGCGATGAACCTCGGTGAACTGAACAAGGTCGCAAACGCGATGGTGGCCCCCAGCAAAGGTATTTTGGCTGCGGACGAGTCCACCGGCACGATCAAACGTCGTTTCGATGCGATCGGCGTCGAGAACACCGAGAACAATCGACGCGACTATCGAGAGCTGTTGTTTCGCTCCGCCGACGCCATGCGCGATTGCATATCCGGCGTCATCCTGTACGACGAAACCATCTGGCAGAAGGCCCGGGACGGCACGCCGCTGGTGAAATTGATCGAACAAGCCGGGGCGATTCCAGGCATCAAGGTCGATGAGGGAACGAAGCCGCTGCCCGGCTGCCCCAACGATGTCGTCACCGTGGGTCTCGACAAACTGACCGACCGCCTGCCGAAATATTTCGAGCAGGGCGCACGGTTTGCGAAATGGCGCGCCGTGATCGACATCGGGCCTGGCATCCCCACTTACAGCGCCGTCCATGCCAACGCTCATGCTTTGGCGCGTTATGCGGCTTTGTGTCAGGAAGCCCAGATCGTGCCGATCGTGGAGCCCGAAGTGCTGATGGACGGGGACCACGATATCGACCGTTGCTACGAGGTGACGCAGTGGGTGCTCAAGGAGACTTTCCAGGAGCTGTACTACAATCGCGTCGTGCTCGAAGGCATGATACTCAAGCCCAACATGGCGGTTGCCGGCAAGAAATGCAGCAAGCGCGCCGGTGTGGACGAGGTCGCCGAGAAAACCGTCCGGATGTTGAAGGCGTGCGTCCCGCCCGCGGTTCCGGGCATCGCGTTCCTGTCAGGCGGGCAATCGGATGAGGAGGCGACCGCCCATCTCGATGCCATCAACCGCATCGGCAACCTGCCCTGGAAGCTCACATTCTCCTACGGCCGCGCGCTCCAGCACGCTCCGCAGACGGCATGGTCGGGCAAGCCCGAGAATGTCGCCACTGCACAGCGCGCATTTGCCCACCGGGCGCGGATGAACGGCTTGGCCAGCATGGGACAGTGGAAGTCGGATCTTGAAAGGAAGGCGGCATAAGGGGGGCTGGTCGACACCGCTGATGTCGGCTTGCCGTATGGGCTATTGCGGCGGTCGCCTTACTGGAACAGGCGCACAGCGCCCCGCCGGTGAGCACGGCGCCAGAGGCTCATTAAACCAAACGATGCTGTGCCGGGCGCCTTTGCCCACCCTGCGCGTCCGCGCTCATACAATCGATCTTGGGCAGCGAATCGTGCCCGCCGCGGCGGCTGCCCCTGAAGCCACTCTTTGTGAACCGCTCGTGGAGCAGCACCGGCCCGTCCGGCGTTGGTAGGACGGAGCAGGCGGGGGATTGCCTTGCTCGGGAGTGCCGGGATGAAGATCGTCGTCGACCTAAACCGCTGCCAGGGCTATGCGCAGTGTGCGTTCCTCGCCCCGAAGGTGTTCGAGATACATGGCGAGGAGGCGTTGATGTACCTCCCGCTAGCCCCCGAGCACGAACGCGAACGCGTCCGCCGGGCCGTCGCGGCCTGCCCGGTGCAGGCCATTCTGGTCGAGGAGGAGGCGGATCCCGATGTCGGGTGACCTCAAGAACGGCCGGATCGTTATTATCGGTGCTTCGCTGGCCGGCTTGCGCGCCGCCGAGACACTGCGCGACGAGGGTTTCGCCGGCGAGCTGACCATGGTCGGCGAGGAGCGCCAACTCCCGTACGACCGGCCGCCTTTGTCCAAGCAGGTGCTGCTCGGACGGGTGCGCGCCGAAGATACCGGGCTACCCCGGCGCCGCGAGGTCGATGCCAAGTGGAAGCTCGGTATCCGCGCGACTGGCGTGGACCCGATCGGCAAGCGCGTCCTGTTAGCCAATGGCGAACAGCTGCCCTTCGACCACCTGCTGATCGCGACCGGCACCCGGGCCAGACCCTGGCCGAACCCAGAAGAGGCCGCACTCGATGGGGTGTTCACCCTGCGCACCAGCGATGAAGCGGCCGGCCTGGCCAAGCGGCTGGACGCTGGACCGAGGCGCGTACTGGTGATCGGCGCCGGGTTCACGGGCTCGGAGATCGCCTCCGCCTGCCGGGAGCGAGGCCTTGAGGTGACCGTCGCCGAGCGCGGTCCCGCCCCGTTGGTCGGCGCCCTCGGCGGAGCCTTCGGCGCCCTCGCGGCCAAACTCCAGCGCGCCCACGGCGTCGACCTGCGCTGCGGGGTGACCGTCACGGCGCTGAACAACCGCGACGGCAGACTCACGGGCGCGGAACTCTCCGACGGCACCCGGATCGAGGCGGACGTCGCCGTGGTCGCGTTGGGCGCAATCCGCAACACCGAATGGCTGGCCGAGTCGGGTTTAGCCGCCGGCCCCCGCGGGGTGGCCTGCGACGCGGGCTGCCGCGTCTTCAACATGTACGGCATCGTCACCGACAGCGTCTTCGTCGCCGGCGACGTCGCCCGCTTCCCGCACCCCCTTTTCGAGTACCAGTTCATCTCCCTCGAGCACTGGGGTAACGCGGTTGCGCAAGCCGAGGTGGCGGCTCACAACATGGTCAACCCGGGAGTGCTGCGCCGCCCCCACCTCGCCGTGCCCGCCTTCTGGTCCAGCCAGTTCGGCCTCAATATCAAGTCGGTCGGCGTGCCCACCTTCTCCGACCACGTGGTCATCGCCCAGGGCTCGTTGGACAACCGCCGGTTCATCGCGCTCTACGGCTACCGGGGCCGGGTCACGGCCGCCGTCAGCGTGAACCATGCCAAATGGTTGGAGTATTATGAGCGGCTGATCGAGACCGCCGCGCCATTCCCGCCTGAATCGGCCACCGTCGAGCCCACCCTCAGCATACCCGTCCCCTCCGACGTGCCCGATCCAAAGGTGCTCTCGCACGGCCCGACCGTCGCGCTCACCGGCCACCTGCCCGATCGGCGCCTGACCCTGATGCACTGGGGCGGCTGAGCCGCCCGCTTCGCGAAGCCCCTGCCAACCGCCAAGGAACCGCCTAGATGGCCGCAGACACCCTGTTCCGCCGGATCACCGACTACGCCAACCGCGCCAACCCCTACCCCCTCTATGCTGAGCTCCGCGAACACGGCGTGGTCCGCCAGGACGACGGCAGCTATCTGGTGGGCACCTACCACGAGATCGCCGCGCTGCTGCACGATCCGCGGATCAGCTCGGACCCCTGCAACCGCACCGTCCCGGACATCGTGCCCGACGAGACGGCAGGGATACCGCTCGCCTTCATCCGCCGCGACGACCCCGAGCACGAGCGGCTGCGAAACATCGCCATGCGGCCTTTCGGGCCACCCCACTGCCCGAGCCGGATCGACGCCATGCACGGCGAAATCATCGCGATCGCCAAGGACTTGATCGACGCTTTGCGGGGCCGCGATCGGATCGACTTGGTTGAGGACTTCGCCTACCCGCTCCCCGTCACGGTGATCTGCCGGCTGCTCGGCGTGCCGAGCGAGGACGAACCGCAGTTCCACGTCTGGTCGGAGGCGGTCATCGCAGCCTTAGACCCTGCCCCTGGCAGCGACCCCGCGGAGCGTGAAAGCGCCGCCGCGGCTGCCCGGGCGGCAATGGGGCAGTACCTGGGCCAACTCGCCGACAACCGCCGCGGCAAGCCCTCCGATGACATGCTCTCCGCGTTCGTCAACGACCCCGGCCCTGACGGCGGTTTCACCCGCCCGGAACTGATGTCCACCGCGGTTTTGCTGCTGATCGCCGGACACGAGACCACCGTCAACCTGATCGCCAACGGCATGCTCACTCTGCTGCGCCACCCAGAGGCACTGGAACGGCTGCGCCGCGAGCCCGAGCTGATGCCCCGCGCGGTGGAGGAGCTGCTGCGCTACGAACCCCCGGTCCACATGCTGCCGTGGCGCGCCGCGCTGACTGGTGTCGAGGTGTCCGGCGTCACCGTCCCCAAGGGCGCGCCTCTCACCCTGGTGCTCGCCTCCGGCAACCGCGACCCCCGGCGGTTCCATGACCCCGACCGCTTCGACCCGACCCGCCGGGACAACCAGCACTTCGGCTTCGGCAGCGGCGTGCACAGCTGCTTCGGGGCACCGCTCGCCCGGGTCGAAGCGCAGATCGCGCTGACCGAGTTGGTCCGCCGCTTGAAGAGCCCGCGCCTGCTCCAGGACCCGCCTCCATACCGGCGCAGCCCGATCCTGCGCGGCCCCCGCCACCTGCCGCTCGAAATCGTTGGGATCGGGGCTTGAACGGCATCATGAACCGCATCAGGCAAGTTGCCCTGGAAGCCGACATTCTCTTCTGGTCACGCGATCCGGCGTGCTCCGCCGAAGGCATCGTCGGCCTGAGAAAGTCACCGCTAACGCTATATATTCTGGACTTTCCTAACGATATCGACACGCACAGGACTTCAGCTGTGCGCGATAGATTCCTACCATCCGACGCGTCGTCATTTGGCTCTGACGCACGTGCTTTTATTCCCTGTTTCTCCCGTACACCGCCATGGATTCAAGAAAGTAATCGTGCGGCATGTGATCGATGAAAGTCTGGGCGCTCTGCGTCCCATCCGGACGGGTGGTGATTTGAACTCGCGATTTCACTTTTCCTTTCGGAGTATCGGCCTCGAATTCTCCCTCCAGCCAAATAGGTTTCCCATCCTCTGCATATATCGTAGCTACCAGCGCCGTACTTGTCTTGACAAATTTGTCTATGCGTAACCGAACTCTCAGGCTGCGAATCCTAATTATTTCTTCGCCCGCCTTCAGGTCTAACCAGTCGTCGTACTTGAAATCGACGAGGCCGGCGCTCTCGTTGACGGGGTAAACATGCGAAGGATGTCTCGCGACGAATACAGGTAGGTGCAGAAACTCTGAGGTCTCCATCCGCTTGAGCATCGGACGCACCACTTCAACGTCGCATTTGTAACTTGGATCAGCAGTCTGTGCCTGGATGGGACCAGCAAAGTCCATGCATTCAAAATGGTAAGCCACGCCGCGAATCATGAAGTCTGACTTGATGTCCGTGAGCCTGGCTACCGTCCGCAGAATGATCTTCTTCTTCTTCGCATAATCTATTGCTGCTGGAGAGAATCCAGTTGTTGAGACGGCGAATACACGATCGAAATTAAGACGGCTCCGCCGGCTAACCAGTTGCTCAATCCACGAAATCGGCGCAGCGCCCTCCGATGGGCGCTCTCGACATTCGATAAGCCAAATCACCGAGGATGAACCGAGGGGACCGCTTATTACGATGTCCAACTCCGCAGTCTGTTCGCCCGCGTCGTTGAAAACACGCTGACCTTGCTCGACTTTGAATCCTGCAGGCAAGAGGTGCTGTTCAATGTCCCGTACCAGGTCTTCAAGTTCTTTGCCCGTTCTATCCATCGTGAGCCCTTCGTCGGTCAGCGGCCATCTCGATTTCGTTTCATGTCATTGATGATCAATTGGCGTTTCCCGATCGGGCCCTGCGGTAACGATGAGTTCGAGAAACCGCGGATGTTCGGGCTCACTGTTAATGATTGCGATCAACGCCGAGGAATCAATCACGATCAACGCGGCACTCCGAATTCAGCGTAGCCGATGATTTCGTCCGAACTGCGTACATCGAGTACCGGGTAGGCGGCAAAGCGTTCGCTGATTGCCATCATGCGATCCGCAAATGGCCTGCCGGATGGATGGCGACCGGTGGGCCCGACCCAAGTTCCCGCGCATGGGCCTCAACGGCCTGCTTAAGCACCGTTCGAGCATCGCGCCGCTGTGTTTGGCAACAAGGCGTGCAAGTTGCTCGGTTTCGGGGAACAGAGTGATCACGTCATTGTCACTGATTTCAGGCGAGGGGATGTTTGCCTCAGTCGCGCTTTATGAAAAATAGTCCTAAACACGACTCGACATTATTTCACTGACCAGGATGCGAGCGGCATGAATATGCCAATATAGGCAGATGAAGACAACAGTTGAACTTCCCGATCAGCTTTTCCGCAAGGCCAAGGCCAAGGCCAAGGCCAAGGCGGCCGAACGCGGTCAGTCACTCAATGAATTCATCACGGAGGCATTGCGCGACAAGCTGGTGCTCGACAGCGGGCGCGCCCGTGCCGAGGAGCCGGCGTGGATGCAGGGCTTTGGCAAACTCAAGCGCTTGCACGAGGAAACCGTCCGCGTGCAATCCGTCATCGACCAGGAGTTCGAGGCCGTCGAACCTGAGCATCGGCGTTGATTCTAGGTACGAATGGTCTTTCGCCCTTTGTCGACAATGAACCAGAGATCGAAGCGATATTGGGTGAGCCGCAAATTCGAGTCATTCGAGACAATGCCCTGGCCCGTAGCCCTGGCGATGCCCTAGGGGCTGCGAACATTCAGGAAACCGGCACAAAAAAATATTCGCCGGGCGCAGCGTGCCGCCCGGCGAAAAAGATGCAGTGAAGATCAGCCTCTGCTGCCGTCCTGGAAATCGCGGTTCAAACCGCGCGTCGTCGGCGCGCTCGGCGTATAAGCCCCGCCTTCGTTGGCTCGATATCCATAGGAGGCGGCGGACCCGCGTGCGTCGCTCGGGAAATATACGGTCGACGGCGCAGCTTGCTGGTGTCGCACGGTCTTCGCCATTGCCGGAGATGCCAGCAACGCGGCGACGCCCACTGCCGACAGGATCACTTTCAGGTTCGTTCTCATGTTCTACCTCCTGTGTGTCTCGGGTTCTCACCCGGCCTCCGTCAGCTAAGTCGCATCCTGCATCGCACAAGACGAAGCTCCATCACAGGTTCATCACGAGATTGTGCCAGAAAACATCAGCGATATAGTCACTTAATGCGCCACTGCGTAAATTTTGTGCGGCGTTTTCGAGCCACGCAAGATTTGTTATACTGCAACGCATCATTGGGGAATTATTGCCGCCCGCTAATCCGTTTTCGCGACATTAACTTTCCCGGCCGCGCGGTCGCACATATGCAATTCGATTTCGATGCCGCGCGCGCCGATCGGGCGGCAATGACGCGCATGCCCGCCATGCAATCCCCGTGGGCATGTTTCGCGCGGGTGCCAATGGCTCCGTGCTTCACATGAAAGTGCCTCGAATCACTGCCCGCGTTTCTCCGTAATCCCCCGCCACAAATTCACGCACAGCGCTTCCACGTCATACAATGCATTCGCCCGCGCCGCGACGGCGGTGTGCGGCATGAGGATGACGTTGCGGTCGCGATAGCGCAGCAGCGGCTCCGAAGGATCGGCTGGCTCGTTGTAAAGCACGTCGAGCCCCAGCCCGCCGAGGCGGCCGGATTCAAGCGCATCCACAAGGGCGTCATGATCGATCAGTTCGGGGCGGGCGACGTCGATAAGAACGGCCCCCGGCTTGATGCGAGCGAGCGCGTCGGGCCCGATCAGGCCGCGAGTCGAATCATTGGACGGCAGTTGCACCAGGATATAGTCCGCCTGCGCGATGAGGTCGTTCAGCGGCAGGTAGCGGACGCCAAGTTCGTGTTCGACGGTGGCGGCGAGCCGGGTGCGTTGGAAATACACCACCTCCATCTCGAAGGCGCGGGCGCGTTGCGCCACCTCGCGGCCAACCTCGCCGAAGCCAATGACTCCGAGCGTTGCACCCAGCAGCGTCTTGAGCCCGGTAATGCCGGCGAAATTCGAATACCCGATGTAGCGCGACTGTCGCGGCCGCACCTTGAAGCCCGCCTTGCGCAGCGCCGCCTCCTCCACCACGCCATTGAACTGGCCGATACGCTTGGCGAGCGCCAGCATGAAGGCGCAGGCCTGCTCGGCTACCGCCACGTTTACCATGCGGCGCAAGGTTGCAACCGCAACGCCCCGCTTCGCGCAGGCCTCAAGATCGATATTGGTGGTAATAGTGCCGAACTTGTGCACGAGGACGACCTGCGGCGCGCCGGAAAGAACCGCATCATCGACGCGAAAGCTTTCCACCACGACGCCGTCGGCATGTGGGATCTTCGCCTTGAGGTCGGATTCGTCAGCGGCGAACACCACCTCGGCCGGATAGAGCCCCGGCAGCCGCTGCTGTAGCCGGCTGCACCAGGCAAGGAAATCCGGCTCGTCATGGGCGAAAAAATCCGCAACCGCACGCCGGTGGGCTTCCGGAGTGGCGGGATCGAGCACGACCGGGACGATCTTCAGGAAATGGTCTTCTTCGATCACGATGCGGGTCATGGGGTCCTGGACGAATCACCTACCGAACGCCGGCATGATCTCATCGCGTCAACAAGTTGCAAATCTCCTTCGCGAACTCCTCTCCGAAAAAGCCATTGCCGTACCGGGTCAAGTTGCCCTTGCCTGATTGCCTGCCAAAACCGGAAAGGAATACGCGATGCTGCCGCGCAAAACTCCAGGCGCTGGTTGCGGCATCGATAAACGGAATCCCCAATCCGATGCTTTGTTTCTCCCACCACATTTCGCCTTCGCTTGCGGGCGTCGCGTCTGCATTTCTCGGGTCCATCGATTCGCCGTCCGGAATCAGCACCAGCGCCAACGGTGTCGGATGCGACCTGGAAATCTCGACAATCGCCTTCAACAATCGCGCCTTTTCGACCAGGCCCGTCTTTGCCGATAGGCGGTCGGACCCCTCCTTATCAGCTTTCGATCCGCGCCTTGCGCCGAGCTTTCTGCGAAATTCATTGGCGTATTGCAAAAGTCGACTGTAGTCGCTGAGCTTCAGAAACCAGGTAAATGCGGCGGAGGATCGTATTCGATAATTTCTTGAATGCATAAAGCTAGAGTCGATATGCTCGCGACCATCCTCATCGATAGCAACATGGGCCGCCACGTCCGGTTCCGATTCCGCAATACCCGGCGATTCCTGCAGAATGATAAAATCAGGCGAATACTTCGACACGAGCTCTTTCATGAGCAGATAATTCTGCCCGGTCGCGTAGCCGTCCACCGCAAGATTGATTGCTTCGACATCTTTGCCCCGCAGCGCCGGGCATGTCGCCAGCGTTCTTCCCAGGTGCGATACGTAAGTTTCGGAAACATCGACCTGCGCCGCCGTGGTGAGAGAATTGCCGAGAACCACGACGCGAAAAGAGCCGCTCCGCTTTTCGCGTTGGACATTGACGTCATGAAAGCCGAAGTCGTTTAGAACAACACGACTATAGCCTTCCCGCGTCTGAATGCCGTCGAGGTTTGGTCGTCCGGCGTAACCGAGCTCTGGCAATTCAAGGTTATTTTGGAACTGCCCATAGCCGAGATAGGAGATCGATCCGTATCCGCATACGCGCAGGATAACTTCCATGCAGGCGGCCGCCGCCACCATTCCGACGACGATGGCAGCCAGAGAGCGCAGTAAGTATCTAAAAATTGAAATAGATGAACGGCGATTCGGCATCTCGCACCACATTCAGCGTAATTGCGAATATAAGAACCGATGTCAAAAATGAAATAAAAAATAGGAACACTGGAACAGATTGCGGTTTTAGCAAATTTATTTCCTTCATGTATCTGTCAATAAAGCGATCGGCAGACGCGATGATTTGCTGTGAATTTGGTGCAGCCCACGCAATGGCAAACAGGGTGATGATCGAAACCCAAGGGTTTGTGGCGAGCAGCGGTAGCACGCCGGGTTGGATATCTTAAATGTAAGAATCGGGTTTCTCAGTGCTGAAGTTTATCATTCCGCCGAGCACGCGCCTAGCCGAACCAAGATCGTTGGCGCGAAAGAACACCCATGCCACCACAACGGAAAGCAAGGTCGCGATACGGCCCGCCAGGACGAACCATGGTTTAGACGAGAGAGATGACGCCGCAGCCGACGCCCGTATGGCGTGGTTGACCATCAGGTAAGCACCGTGCAGTCCGCCCCAGATAATGAAGGTCCAACCTGCGCCGTGCCACAATCCGCCTAGCAACATGGTAATCATCAGATTCGCGTATCGGCGAAATTTGCCGTGACGATTTCCGCCCAGAGCGAAATACAAATAATCGCGAAGAAAGCGCGAAAGCGTCATGTGCCAACGTCGCCAGAAATCGATAATGCTCGTCGCCTTGTACGGGCGCACGGGGTAAGTCGGGCTGACCGGATCTAGACGGTTCGGGCCAAGGCTTGTGTACGCCCGGTTTGAAAAGAGTTGCTCGCCGGAAAATGACGTCAGCCATTGCCGGGCCTGGCGAGCAGCTGCACCGTTTGACGTGATTTTTTCCGGGACCCGTCTTGGATGGTGGGCGCGACAGGGATTGAACCTGTGACCCCTACCGTGTCGAGGTAGTGCTCTACCGCTGAGCTACGCGCCCGGATGGGTTGGGTCGATCCTATATCGGCTCGCACTCATGCCGGCAAGCGGTTCTCTGGAGCGAGGGGACCGATTGAGGGGATTGCCAGACCGGCCGAATTAATTCCCTGTGCCCTGACGAAAAGAATTCGCCGCGGCGCCGGGAGGCGGCCGCAGCGCATAACTCCCTGCCAAATTCCCTGCCAGCAGGGATTTGGCCACGCTTGCCGCGCACAGGTTCTGGCGTGATTACGCCGCCAGCATCTTGCCGACCTCGTTGACAAGCTCGCGCAGATGGAACGGCTTGGACAGAACCTTCGCCTGCTTGGGCGCCGAGGAATCCGGATTGAGTGCCACGGCGGCGAATCCGGTGATGAACATGATCTTGATGTCGGGGTCGAGTTCCGCCGCCCGCCGCGCCAGCTCGATCCCGTCCATTTCCGGCATCACGATGTCGGTGAGCAGCAGCTCGAAGGGTTCTTCCCGCAAGCGCTGATAGGCCGACAGCCCGTTGTCATAGGAAATGACGCTGTAGCCGGCCGTCTGCAACGCCTTGACGAGAAAACGCCGCATATCGGTATCATCTTCAGCCAGTAGAATCTTGGTCGCCATGCGATTCGCCAGCTTGGTGTCTGATGGGCTCGGTCCCGCCCCATGCCAGACCCTCCCCCACCAATTCATAGCTTTTCATAAGCCGCTCTCTTGGTAAATATGAGGTGAATTGAAACAACATCTGCGGAGTGCCGGAGAGAACTTTATGGCACTCTGGCAATCGCGCGCCTATTAATGAGACTCGTTAATGAGAATCGGCCCCCGATGACCCTATGAACGTGCAGTCCGACGAACTCGACCCCCCATTCGAAATCCTCGAACCCGGCGAATGGCGCGGGCCCGTGGCTTTCAACTCACCCCATAGCGGCTCCGTCTATTCGCGCGCGTTCTTGGCAGCGGCGCGTCTCGACCTTGCGATCCTGAGGCGCTCCGAGGACTGTTTTGTCGATGGATTATTGATTGGTGTCGTGCCGCGAGGCAATCCGCTGATGCGGGCGCACTTCCCCCGCTGCTTTGTCGACGTCAATCGCGAACCCTATGAGCTTGATCCGCGGATGTTCGACGGCCGGCTGCCGTCTTTTGCCAATACGCGCTCTATGAGGGTGGCTGGTGGGCTGGGTACGGTGGCCCGAGTGGTGGGGGACGCACAGGAGATTTACGACCGGCGAATTCCGGTCGACGAGGCGCTGCGGCGGATCGAAGGGCTTTATAAGCCCTATCACCGGGCATTGCGCAAGCTCATGACCCGAATCCATCGCGAATTTGGGACCGCAATCCTAGTCGATTGCCACTCGATGCCGTCGGCCGCGGGTCCGAAGGACGAGCGACCCCGCGCCGACGTTGTGATCGGCGATCGCTATGGCACCAGCTGCTTGGGCGTCATTGCGGACACGATCGAGGCGACATTCCGGGAGCGGGGCTATTCGGTAAGCCGCAATAAGCCCTATGCGGGAGGTTTTATCACCGAGCACTACGGCAATCCTGCCGCTGGCCTTCATTCAATTCAGCTCGAGATCAACCGGGCGCTTTACATGGACGAGCGTCGGCTGGAGCGATCGAATTCATTCGCCACAGTTGCACAGGACCTGGAGGCGGTCTCCGACCGGCTCAACGAGGTTGCCCTGCAGGAACTGCACTCTTACAGGTCCGCTGCGGAATAAGCTCGTATAAGGGATTGGCGCATTGTCCCCTGATCGAGATCAGCGCGAAAACCCGACCATGACGAATCGGCCTCCAAAGTTTTACAGCGTTGAAAGAAAAAGGGTCACCAGCATAGCCAGTGACCCAAGTCTAGGGAGGAAACGCCCACAACGGGCAAGGGTAACGCAGGCTGTGCGTTACCGCACCGCAAAAATTGCCACCGCATCGCACAAAGCTCAATAGCCAAATGCCGGCATCCGCTATGCGCCTTCCGCAGGACTGTGCTCTCCGAGTCGATCGCCACGGTGCAACAAAAAAAGGCCGCTGGCTTACCAGCGGCCCAAGTCTAGGGAGGAAACGCCCAAGGAGGGCGGCGGTAACGCAAGCGCGCTACCGCACGCACGATACATGTCACCGGGCCGTACAAAATGCAAGGGGCAAATCATAGATTGTTAACCTACTCCCGGACTTCTTTTTTGGAGCTTATAAACAGCCCGGATATGCGGGCCCTGGGCGCCGGACGAGACGGCGCGGCTATGTTGGTTGGTCGAGGTGGTTTAGAGAAAATGCGCAAATTCGCGGCACGGTCGGCCGACTACTCCACCGATACGCTTACCCAGGAGAGGTCATCGCGACGCTGTGTGTAAGGGGGCGCGGAAATG
>Ga0210402_10003565_pt1 | contig 14523 bp, 9 predicted proteins | sample IncBWC7MmetaG_FD_161055 | JGI IMG/M metagenome (GOLD analysis project Ga0210402, IMG submission 161055) | Forest soil microbial communities from Barre Woods Harvard Forest LTER site, Petersham, Massachusetts, United States - Inc-BW-C-7-M | ecosystem: Environmental > Terrestrial > Soil >...
AGGTCCCGCCACGCAAGTTTCTTGTGCGCCGGCTGGCGAAGCAGATAGGCCGGGTGCAGGGTGGGCATGATCGGCACCATGCGGTCCCCCACGCGATATTCCATCCAGCGGCCCCGGCTTTTCATGATGCCGTCGGTGATGCCCATCACATGCCGCGCAGCCACCGCGCCCAGAAGCACGATGACGCCCGGATTGGCCAGTTCGATATGGCGGCGCAGGAATGGCAGGCACATCGCCGCTTCTTCCGGGCTGGGATCGCGATTGTCGGGCGGACGCCAGTTGATCACATTGGTGATATAGGCGTTGAGATTGCGGTCAAGCCCGATGCTGGCCAGCATCTTGTCCAGCAATTGCCCGGCGCGGCCGACAAAGGGCTTGCCGATGCGGTCTTCATCGCGGCCTGGCGCTTCGCCGATGAACATCACCCGGCCCTCCGGCCTGCCATCGGCGAATACGGTGTTGGCGGCGCTGCGCTTGAGGGCGCAGCCGTCAAAGCCTTCCATCGCAGCTTTGAGATCGGCCAACGTCATGGCCGCGGCCGCCAATGACATGGCATCGCCGATCGCATCAGTGCTCGTAGCGACAGGCGCTTTTGTTGCCGCGACAGAAGGCGCCTTCACAGCCGGCAGCGGCCCGGGTTCGACAGGTCTGGACTGGAAGCGATTGACAGGTGTCTCACCGATGGCCTCGTCGGCACCGGCCTCCACCAGCCAGTTCAGGGTTCCCAGTGTGTCCTTGTCTTGCATAGCGCCATTGTAAGCCGGCAGGACGGCTCTAAGGTATAGAAAAAGCCGCGAATCCTCACGGAACGTCCATGAACGAACAGAATCCGCAAGCCGTGCAAAGAGAAAGCATGGACTATGACGTGGTGATTGTGGGCGCGGGGCCGGCGGGCCTTTCGGCGGCGATCCGGCTCAAGCAGCTTGCCGCACGCGACGGGCGGGAAGTCAGCGTCTGCGTGCTGGAGAAAGGCTCGGAGGTCGGCGCCCATATCCTATCGGGCGCGGTGCTGGACCCCAGCGGCTTGAACGAACTTATCCCGAACTGGAAAGAAAAGGGGGCGCCGGTCGAAACCGGCGTAACGCAAGACCGCTTCTACTATTTCACCAGAACTGGCGCCTGGCGCATTCCCAATTTTCTCCTTCCGCCGTTGATGAGCAATCACGGCAATTTCATTATTTCCCTGGGCAATCTTTGCCGCTGGCTGGGAGGGCAGGCCGAAGCCCTGGGAGTGGAGATCTACCCCGGATTTCCGGCGCATGATCTTCTGCTCGAGAAGGGTGTGGTCAAGGGCGTCGTCACCGGCGATCTGGGCGTCGCCAAAGACGGCCATCACAAGCCGGACTACACGCCGGGAATGATCTTGCGCGGCAAATACACATTGTTCGCCGAAGGCGCGCGCGGCTCGCTGTCAAAACAGCTTGGCGAGATATTCCGCCTGCAGGAAGGGCGCGATCCGCAGAAATTCGGCATCGGCCTGAAAGAGCTTTGGGAGTTGCCCAAGAACAAACATCAGAAGGGCCTGGTGGTACATGGTATGGGCTGGCCTCTTGGCGAAGATACCGGCGGCGGCCTCTTCCTGTATCACTGGGGCGAGAATTTCTGCTCCATCGGTTTCGTGGTGCATCTGAACTACTCCAATCCCTGGCTGGAGCCGTTCAGCGAATTCCAGCGCGCCAAGACCCATCCCGCCATCCGCAAATTGCTCGAAGGCGGCAAGCGGATCGGCTATGGCGCGCGCGCCCTCACCGAGGGCGGCTGGCAATCGGTGCCGCAGTTGAGCTTTCCTGGCGGGGCGCTGATAGGCTGTGCCGCGGGATTCATGAATCTGCCGCGCATCAAGGGCAGCCACAATGCAATGAAAACCGGCATGCTGGCCGCGGACGCCGCTTTCGCGGCGCTGAAGGCGGGACGGTCCGGCGATACACTCGGCGAATATGACGCCCTCTATGCCAGAAGCGCCGTCGCCCGCGATCTCTGGCGGGTGCGCAACGCCAAGCCGCTATGGTCGAAACTGGGAACCTTAGGCGCGCTGCCTTTCATCGGCCTGGATCTCTGGATGAACCAGCTGATGGGATTTTCCCTGTTCGGGACCCTCCATCACGCCAAACCGGACTTTGCCACCCTGAAAAAAGCGAAAGAATCCCGGCCAATATCCTACCCGAAACCCGATGGAACCCTGACATTTGACCGGCTTTCCAGCGTGTTTGTGTCAAACACCAACCATGCCGAAGACCAGCCAGTGCATTTGTTGCTGCGCGATCCCTCGATACCGATTAGACTGAACCTGCCGGACTATGCCGAACCGGCACAGCGTTACTGTCCCGCGGGCGTATACGAGATTGTCGAGGAAAAATCGGGGCCGCGCTTTCAGATCAATGCGCAGAATTGCGTTCACTGCAAAACCTGCGACATCAAGGATCCGGCGCAGAATATTGTTTGGGTCACGCCCGAAGGCGGCGGCGGTCCAAACTATTCAAACATGTAGGAGTCGTCTTGCGTAACACCGTTTTCTTGCTGGGAACCGCACTGCTGTTGGCCGGCTGCGGCGTCGTCACCGCAATCGGACCCGCGGCGACCAAGCCCAACGCACAGGCCGACGCCTTCTCGACCTACCTGTCGGCCCGCTTCGCCGCCCAGCAGCACGACATGCCCCAGGCGGCGCGCTATTACGCCCAGAGCCTCAAGAGCGATCCGGGCAATCCGGACCTGCTGTCGCTGGCGTTTTTCTATTCCAGCACCTCGGGCGATCTCGATGCCGCGGCTGCCTTTGCCGGCAAGGTGGTGGAGAAAACCCCTGACGATCGCGCCGCGCGTCTTGCGCTTGCCGTGGCCGCATTCCGCCACAAGGATTATGCGGGCGTGCGCAAGAATCTCGCCGCTTCCGCCAAGGGACCGTTCACCATCCTGACGGTTTCTCTGTTCGATGGCTGGGCTGCGGCGGCGACGGGCGACGCGAACGCCGCCGCCGTGGATATGAAATCCCTGGGTGGGCAAAACGGCGCGGAGAGTGTCGCCGCTTTTCACACCGCGCTGATTGCGGATTTCATGGACCAGGACGCCGACGCCCTCTACGCCAAGGCGCTGTTGCTGAACGCCGGCAGCCCGCGGGTTGTCGAGGCTTATGGCCGCTACCTGGAACGAAAGGGCCGCGCGGCCGACGCCACAAAATTCTACAAGGGCCTGGCCAACTCCGCCGCGTTAAGTCCGTTGGCGGCGGATGGATTGACACGTATCGCCAAGGGAAAAAAACCAGATTCCCTGGTGCGCAGCGCCGAAGATGGCGCGGCCGAGGGCCTGTTCGGCATCGCCGCCTCGCTCAGCGACGCCTCCAGCGCCGATGTTTCCATACTCTATTTGCGCATGGCGCTTTATCTCAGGCCCGACCTGGCCCTGGCCAACATCCTGCTCGCCGACCGTTATGAGGCGCTGCAGAAGTATGACGATGCCGTGGCCATCTACGCCAGGGTGGACAAGTCCTCGCCCTATTACCGCATGGCGGCGGTGGAGGCGGCGCGCAACGAATCCCGGCTGGATCACAATGATGTTGCGGTGCGCAACCTCAAGGCGCTGACCGACGCCAATGGCAAGGACAGCGACACCTGGATCGCGCTGGGCGATGCCTATCGCGGCACCGGAAAATTCAGCGAGGCGGTGTCGGCCTATGACCAGGCGGAAAAAGCCCTGGGCGCGCCCGCCAAAAAGGATTGGCCGCTCTATTATGCCCGCGCCATGGCGGAAGACAAAGCCGGCACCTGGGACAAGGCCGAGGCCGACGTCAATGCGGGGCTCAAATTGTCGCCCGATCAGCCGGAACTGCTCAACTACCTGGCTTATTCCTGGGTGGATCAGGGCCGCCGCCTCAATGATGCGCTGGCGATGCTGGAGAAGGCGCGCGCCTTGCGCCCCTATGACGGCTATATCGTGGACAGCGTAGGTTGGACCTATTATCGCCTCGGTCGTTATGACGAAGCGGCGCAGACGCTGGAAGCGGCGGTGCTGCTGGTGCCCGGCGATCCCACCATCAATGATCATCTGGGCGACGCGCTGTGGAAAGCGGGACGCAAGATGGAGGCGCGTTTCCAGTGGGACCACGCGCTCACTTTTGGTCCAGAGACCAGCGAGAAAGCCCAGCTGGAACAGAAGCTGAAGAGCGGATTGACGGGTTGATGAATTCCGCCGGAGAGGCGATCGCGATCGAATCCGCGCCTGCAAAAATCAACCTGTTTCTCCATGTCGGTGAACGGCGCGGAGATGGTTTTCATCCGCTGCAAAGCCTGGCGGTATTCGCGGCGCTGGGCGACCGGCTGGTTGCCGAACCTGCGGACAGGCTTTCCTTGTCGATTGACGGGCCCTTCGCGGCGGGACTTTCCGGCGAAAACGGCAATCTGGTGTTGAGAGCCGCACAGGCGCTTGCGGCAAAAGCGGGCAGCAAAGCGGGAGCAAAGTTGTCGCTGACCAAGAATTTGCCTGTCGCCTCAGGCATCGGCGGCGGCAGTGCCGATGCGGCGGCGGCGCTGCGCGCACTGTCTTCGCTATGGGGTCTCTCCCTGGATGAGGCGGCGCTTTGCGAAATCGCGGCGGGCCTGGGATCCGATGTTCCGGTCTGCATCGCCTCCGAGGCGCGCTGGATGGAGGGGCGGGGAGAAATTCTCACCCCGGTTGCCGCCCTGCCGCATTTGCCGCTGCTGCTGGTCAATCCCGGCGTTGCAGTGTCCACCGGCGAGGTGTTTGCGGCGCTACAGACACGCAGCGGCGTCAGCCGTGAGAAGCCGCCAGGGAACTTTCGCGACATGGCGGACGTGCTGCGCGTGATCGACGCCAGCAGGAACGATCTGGAAGAACCTGCCCGCCGCATCCAACCCGTCATCACCGAGGTGTTGACCGCGCTGTCGGCGCTGCCGGGCGCGCTGTTCGCCCGCATGTCCGGCTCGGGCGCGACCTGTTTTGCACTGTTTCCCGACGATGAAAGTTGCCGCCGCGCGGCGGCGTCCTTGTCGCAAGCCAGAACAGGCTGGTGGATCGCGCCGACATCGGTGCCGGAATTTGGCCTGGAGCACGAAGATACGGGCCAGGACATTGGCCCAAGTGATCAAGGACTTTAGTAAGCTCTTTCCACGCAGAAGTCCGCGATATCCGACAGGGCGCTTCTGATCTCGCTGCCGGGCAGAATGGCCAGCGCGGCCTTGGCGGCATCGGCATAGGCGCGCGCCCGCCGCATGGTCTCCTGGATAGCGCCGGTTTCTTCCACCAGGGTGATGGCGCGGTTGAGATCGGCCTCGGTCTGGTTGCCGGTTTCAATTACCCGTTTCCAGAAAATGCGGGTATCGTCGCTGGCGCGGGCGTGCGCCAGGATGATGGGCAGGGTCATCTTGGCTTCCCGGAAATCATCGCCCACCGCCTTGCCCATCAAGGCCTGGCGGCCGGAATAATCGAGCGCATCATCCACCAGCTGAAAAGCAATTCCGAGATTCTCGCCATAGGCCTCAAAGCCGCGCACGAACGCTTCGTCCCGGCCGGCCAGCACCGCCCCGCTTTCGGCGGCGGCGGCGAACAGCGCCGCGGTCTTGGCGGAAACCACTTTCATGTAATGTTCTTCGGTAACCGAGAGGTTGCGCGAGGAGTTGAGCTGCATCACTTCGCCCTCGGCGATGATGGCGCTGGCCCCGGAAAGAATATCGAGCACGGTGAAGTTTTGCGTCTCCACCATCAGCTGGAAGGCCCGCGAAAACAGGAAATCGCCGACCAGCACCGACGGCTTGTTGCCCCACACCAGATTGGCGGAAACCTTGCCGCGGCGCAGAACGCTTTCGTCCACCACATCGTCATGCAACAGGGTCGCGGTGTGGATGAACTCCACGGCGGCGGCCAGCTTGATATGCCCATTGCCGGCGTAACCGCCGGCATGCGCGGCGGCGACGGTGAGCATGGGGCGCAGGCGCTTGCCGCCGGATTCGATCAGGTGCCGCGCCAGGTCGGGGATCAGCTTTACCGTCGATCCCATGCCTTTAAGGATCAGCCGGTCGCAGGCCTGCATGTCATGGGCGATCAGGGCGTTGAGGCGCTCGACCGGGGAAATCCCCGCGCCATCCGCAACCTTGTGCTTATCTGCCAGCATGACCCGTCCAACCAGTGCCCCGCACCGTTTTATTCCCCCTGTCAGCCCGGTACAAGCGAGCAATATCGTGCCGTCCATCACGCCGCTTTGGCCGCGGGCCGTGCTTTTCCCGACCCGTGCGCCCAATGCTATAAGCCGCTGATGCGCATGGTCCTCAAAAGCAACAATCCGGTCGTGTTGAGTTACGCCGCAGATGTTCTGACTCAGGCGGGCATCGAGTCCGTGGTGTTCGACACCCATGCCAGCATCATGGACGGCAGCATGGCGATGGTGCCGCGCCGCCTGATGGTGCTGGATGAGGAATATGACCGCGCCGAAGCACTGCTGCGCGCGGCGGTGCCGGAGGCGATGCCATGATCCTGGAAAAATCCGCCGAAACATTTCTGGGTGGACGCGTTCGCGTCGAACAGCCGCAGGCCGGATTTCGCTCGGGCCTGGATGCGGTGATGCTGGCCGCCGCTATTCCGGCGCGTGCCGGCGAGACCGCGCTGGAACTGGGGGCGGGGGCGGGCACCGCCAGCCTGTGCCTGGCATCGCGGGTGCAGCATGTGACCATTACCGGCGTGGAGATCGACCCGGACCTTGCGCTGCTGGCCGGCCGCAACGCCGGCGTGAATGGCATGGCGACGCGGGTGACATTTGCCGCCGCCGATGTCTTTGCCTTGCCGGCCGGCCTTAGGCGCGAGTTCGACCATGTCCTGGTCAATCCGCCGTTTCATGGCGACGGCGTTGCGCCGCCCGATACCGCCCGCGCAAGGGCATTAAAGGACGAAGGCCAGTTCACAGATTGGATGAGAATTGGCCTGCAACGTACCGTTTCCGGTGGATATTTCACTGCCATTCTGCGTACCGACCGGCTGGGTGAAGCCTTGGCAGCCTTGCCGCCAACCGGCATCAGCGTCATTCCACTCTGGCCTAAAGCCGGCGAGCCCGCAAAGCGGGTGATCCTTCAGGTCCGTAAGGGTTCGAGAGCACCGTTCGCCCTTCTGCAGGGACTGGTTTTGCACGATGCATCTGGTGCTTATTCTCCTGAGGCCGACGCGGTGCTGCGCTGCGGCGAGGCGCTTGCCCTCAATAGGGTCGCTCGTTAGGTTCCGGCCACTCCTGAAGGACAATGAATCGTGGCCGGGAATCTGACTTTTCAGGACCTGATCCTGACGCTGCAGAATTTCTGGGCGTCCAAGGGCTGCCTGATCCTTCAGCCCTACGACAATGAGATGGGGGCGGGCACCTTTCATCCCGCGACGATCTTGCGCGCCCTGGGCCCACGCCCCTGGAACGCCGCCTATGTCCAACCCTCCCGCCGCCCCAGTGACGGCCGCTATGGCGAGAACCCCAACCGGCTGCAGCATTATTATCAGTACCAGGTGATCCTGAAGCCGGCGCCCGCCAATGTGCAGGAGCTTTATCTCGAATCGATCAAGGCTATCGGCCTGGACCCGAAGCTGCACGACATCCGCTTTGTCGAGGACGATTGGGAAAGCCCCACCCTGGGGGCGGCCGGCCTGGGCTGGGAAGTCTGGTGCGACGGGATGGAGATCACCCAGTTCACCTATTTCCAGCAGGTGGGCGGGATCGAATGCGACCCGGTGTCGGCCGAAATCACCTATGGCCTGGAGCGCCTGGCCATGTATGTCCAGAATGTCGAATTCGTCTACGATCTGGCCTACAACAAGCACTTCCGCTACGGCGAAGTCTTCCACCAGAGCGAACAGGAATTCTCCGCCTATAATTTCGAGCGGGCGGATACCGAGATTCTTTTCCAGCATTTCAAGGACGCGGAAAAACAGTGCCGCGAACTCCTCGCCGGCGACAAACAGCTGCCATTGCCCGCCTATGACCAGTGCATCAAGGCCAGTCACGCCTTCAATTTGCTCCAGGCGCGCGGGGTCATCAGCGTCACCGAGCGCGCCGCCTATATCGGCCGGGTGCGGGCGCTGGCCCAGGCCTGCTGCGAAGCCTGGCTCAAGACCGACATGGGCGCCTATACACCCCGCTTTCCCAGCAAAGAGGTTGGCTGATGCCAGACCTGCTGCTCGAGCTCTTCTCTGAGGAAATCCCTGCTCGCATGCAGCCGGGAGCGGCTAGGGACCTGGAACGCCTGGTGGTGGGCGCCCTGACCGACCGGGGCTTGTTGTTCGAGGGCATCAAACCCTTCGCGGGACCTCGGCGGCTGACTTTGGCGGTCAGCGGCTTGCCGGCCAAACAGCGCGATGTGCGCGAAGAGATCAAAGGCCCGAAGGTGGATGCGCCTCAAGCCGCGATTGACGGCTTCGTGAAAAAGACCGGCCTGACCAAAGACCAGCTCAAGATCGAAAAAACTCCCAAGGGCGATGTCTATCTCGCCGTGATCGAACGCGCCGGCCGCGACACCGCCCTGGTGCTGGCGGAAATCCTGCCCGAGGCACTTGCCAAACTGCCCTGGCCCAAATCCATGCGCTGGCGTACCGGCGATCCGGTGCGTTGGGTGCGGCCGCTCCATTCCATCGTCGCCACCCTGGACGGCGAAGTGGTGCCGTTCACATTCGCTGGTGTCACAAGCGGCAACACTACCAGGGGCCATCGTTTTCTCTCGAGCGGCGCGCTGACGGTGAAGCGCTTCGATGATTACGAAGCCGCCCTGAAAAAAGCCCATGTCATCCTGGACGCCGAAGACCGTAAGGCGATCATCTTCGAGGGCGTCAAAAGCGCCGCCTTTGTCCATGGCCTGGAAATGATCCCGGACGAGGGGCTTCTGAACGAAGTGGCGGGCCTGGCCGAATATCCCGTGGTTCTGATCGGTGCCATCCCCGATCAGTTCATGGATGTGCCGGCGGAAATCCTCCAGACCTCCATGCGCACCCACCAGAAATACTTTTCTCTGCGTGATCCCAAAAGCGGGAAGTTGGCCAACCGTTTCGCCCTGGTTGCCAACATGATCGCAGAGGACGGCGGCAAGGAAATCGTCGCCGGCAATGAGCGTGTGCTGCGTGCCCGTCTCTCCGACGCCAAATTCTTCTGGGACGAAGACCGCAAGCGCAGTCTGGAAAGCCGCATTGCCGATCTCAAGGGCATCGTTTTTCATGCCAAGCTGGGCACCCAATATGAACGGGTGGAGCGCATCGCCAAGCTTGCCGCAGAGATCGCGGTCAAGATCGGCGCCGATCCCAGGAAAGCCGAACGCGCCGCGCGTCTTGCGAAAGCCGACCTGACCACTGGCGTAGTGGGCGAATTCCCCGAGCTTCAAGGCGTGATGGGCCGCTACTACGCGATCCACGACAAGGAAGATGCCGAGGTCTCTGATGCGGTGCGCGACCATTACAAACCGGTTGGACCTTCGGACAACGTTCCCTCAAACAAGATCGCGTCTTCAGTGGCGTTGGCTGATAAGTTAGATCAACTTGTGGGATTTTTTACCGCTGATGAACGGCCCACAGGATCGAGTGATCCTTTTGCTTTACGGCGTGGTTGTCTCGGTTTTTTGAGGATCGTCACAGAAAACGGCTATCGCCTTAACATACTGGAATTCATCGATGGCAGCATTAAATCTATTCTGACTAGCGAAGCCATTCGCCCAAGAGCTGACTGGTCTTCGGAGGGTGTGCCATTAATTGACCTTCTTATTGGCACACGCAGTATGCGCGAGATGCTCGTAAAGGCTGATGCAATCGAAAATCCCTTGGTGTTTGCGCAGCAAGTTGTGAATTTTCAGGTATCAAGAGATATTCAGCGAGAAGAAATTATTAATTATGTGCTCGGAGAGACAGCGGATCGTTCGTCAATAGCCGGGTTTCGCGTTGAACAATTGCGCGAAAAAACGCGCCGTCTCTTGCTGGAATTTTTCGCCGACCGCTTGAAAGTCGCGCTGAAGGAAAAAGGCGTCCGTCACGATCTGATCGATGCCGTCTTCGCCCTTGGCCACGAAGACGATCTGGTGCGGCTAGTGGCCCGGGTCGAGGCCCTGCAGGCTTTCTTGAAAACCGACGATGGCGCCAACCTCCTGGCCGGCTACAAGCGCGCCGCCAATATCCTCAAGGCCGAGGAGAAGAAAGACGCCAAAACTTTCATCAGCGAAGTGAATGAAGGGCTTTTGGCAGCGCTGCCAGAAAAAAATCTTTTCGCGGCCTTAGCAAAAGCCAAGGCCGGCATCGCGCCCGCGCTGGAAAAAGAGGATTTCGCCTCGGCCATGCGGCAGATGGCGGCCTTGCGCGTTCCGGTGGATGCGTTCTTCGATGGCGTCAAGGTGAATGACGAGGATCCCAGGCTGCGCGAGAACCGTCTCAATCTTCTGGCCGCCCTACGCGCGGCGCTTCACCAGGTCGCGGATTTTTCGCGGATCGAGGGGTGAGGGCGGTGGTAGCGAAAGGTCCGGCGGACCTTTCGCCCGCCCGAACGCCGCGAGCTTGGGCGAGCGGCCGGGCGAAAACACCGGCCCTTTGCACCCGCCGCGCTGACGTGTTTGAACTGGATGGCCCGCACTTGGCGAGCCATGGCATTCGGGGAATGGTTTGATGACGAAATGGGTCTACGCCTTCGGTGACGGCAAGTCCGAAGGCGATGCCGGAATGAAGAACCTCTTGGGCGGCAAGGGCGCCAACCTGGCCGAGATGAGCAATCTTGGCCTGCCGGTGCCGCCGGGCTTCTCCATCACCACCGAGGTTTGCACCCATTATTACGCCAATGGCCGCAAATATCCCGCCGACCTGAAGGACCAGGTGGCCACCGCCTTGCGCGAAATCGGCGAGGTGTCGCGCGGCACCCTGGGCGATCCGGAGCGTCCTCTATTGGTCAGCGTGCGCTCGGGCGCGCGCGTCTCCATGCCGGGCATGATGGACACGGTGCTCAACCTCGGCCTCAACGCCGCCACGGCGGAAGGCCTGGCCCGGCTCTCGGGCGATGCCCGTTTTGCCTATGACAGCTATCGCCGCTTCATCCAGATGTACTCCGATGTGGTGCTGGGCGTGGAACATGCCCATTTCGAGGAAATCCTCCATGCCCACAAGGACGACAAGGGCGTCGAACTGGATACCGAACTCGATGCCGATGATCTCAAAGCCATCGCAGGCGAATTCAAGAAACAGGTCGAGAAGGAACTGGGCAAGCCCTTTCCGGAAGATGTCGAGGAACAGCTTTGGGGCGCCATCGGCGCGGTGTTCGGCAGCTGGCGCTCTCCCCGCGCCAACACCTATCGCAAGCTCAATAACATTCCGGAGGAATGGGGCACCGCCGTCACGGTGCAGGCCATGGTGTTCGGCAACCGGGGCGAAACCTCGGCCACCGGCGTCGCCTTCACCCGCGATCCGGCCACCGGCGAAAAGCTGCTCTATGGCGAATTCCTGGTCAACGCCCAGGGCGAAGACGTGGTGGCGGGCATCCGCACGCCCCAGCCGATCACCAAAATCGTGCGCGAGCGCCAGGGCGGCCGCAAGCCCTCGATGGAGGAGGCCATGCCCAAGGCCTTTGCCGAACTCAGCGCCATCGGCCAGCAGCTGGAACAGCATTATCGCGACATGCAGGACGTCGAATTCACCGTGCAGGAAGGCAAGCTCTTCATGCTGCAAACCCGCTCGGGCAAGCGCACCGCCGAGGCGGCGCTGAAAGCGGCGGTGGACATGGTGGGCGAGGGGTTGATCGACAGGCGCGTGGCCATCATCCGCGTCGACGCCTCGGCCCTCGACCAACTGCTGCATCCCACGCTCGACCCCCACGCCGCCAAGGAGGAATTCGCCGCCGGCCTGGGCGCTTCGCCCGGCGCTGCCACGGGTGAAGTCGTCTTTACCGCCGAGGAAGCTGAAGAGCTTGCCGTCCAGAATCGCGCCGTCATCCTGGTGCGCACCGAGACCAGCCCGGAAGACATTCACGGCATGCACGCCGCCAGGGGCATTCTGACCGCCAGGGGCGGCATGACCAGCCATGCCGCTGTGGTGGCGCGCGGCATGGGACGGCCTTGCGTATCCGGCGCGGGCTCCCTCAAGATCGACGTGGTGCGCGGCGAGATGACCAGCAATGGCGTCACCATAAAGCGCGGCGAAATCATCACCATCGATGGCGCGGCCGGCAAGGTTTTCAAGGGCGCTGTCAAGATGCGCCGCCCCGAAATGACCGGCGATTTCGGCACCCTGATGGGCTGGGCCGATGAGGTTCGCAGGCTGAAGGTCCGCACCAATGCCGACACCCCGGCCGATGCCGCCGCGGCGCGCAAATTCGGCGCCGAAGGCATCGGGCTGTGCCGCACCGAGCACATGTTCTTCGACGACGAGCGCATTATCGCGGTGCGCCAGATGATTCTGGCTGACAGCGAGGATGGCCGAAAAGCCGCCCTGGCCAAGCTGCTGCCGATGCAGCGGGGCGATTTCGAGGCGATCTTCCGGGAAATGGCCGGCCTGCCGGTCACCATCCGGCTGCTCGATCCGCCGTTGCATGAATTCCTGCCTCACCAGGAAGAGGAAATCGCCGAGGTGGCGAGGGCATCGGGCGCCGACCCGGAAAAATTGCGCGCCCGGGCCCTGGCCCTGCATGAAGCCAATCCCATGCTGGGCCATCGCGGCTGCCGGCTGGGCATTTCCTACCCCGAAATCTATGAAATGCAGGCCCGCGCCATCCTGGAAGCGGCGGCCATCGTGGAAGCCTCGGGCGGGGCGCCGGTGCAGCTGGAAATCATGATTCCGCTGGTCGGCTTCAAGAGCGAGCTGGATTTCCTGGCCGGGCGCATAGCCGCCGTGGCGGAGCAGATCAGGAAGGAAAGGGGCCGCGTGCCTGCCTATCTGATCGGCACCATGATCGAACTGCCGCGGGCGGCCCTGCGCGCCGCCGAAATCGCCCAGACGGCGGAATTCTTTTCCTTCGGCACCAATGACCTGACCCAGACCACGCTGGGCGTCTCCAGAGACGATGCCGGCAGCTTCCTGGGCGAGTACCTTTCCCGGGGCCTGATCGCGCGCGATCCCTTTGTCTCCATCGATGTCGATGGCGTGGGCGAACTCATTGCGCTGGCCGCAACGCGCGGCCGCTCCACCCGCGCAAAACTCAAACTCGGCATCTGCGGCGAGCATGGCGGCGACCCGGCTTCGATCCAATTCTGTCACGACTCAGGGCTGGATTATGTTTCCTGTTCGCCCTTCCGCGTGCCGATTGCGCGCCTGGCGGCGGCCCAGGCGGCGCTTCGCGCGGACACAAAAAAGCCTTAACAGTGTACGGAGGAAGCAGGAAAACCCTGTGTTTTCCTTTGTCAAATGCCCACCGTTGTGATTAACAAAAAAATCTATTTGACGCCCCTCTTCCGTGGAACTAATCGGAATGCTGCCCGTCCATGGGTTGCCGACCATTCGGAATTTTTTGAGGACGTAGCGACATCGAAACAGCCTAAGTCGAAATAGCCAAGCGAAGAGCCCGTCCAGGAAGGGCAGCTGAGCGCCGAAGCGAAATAGATCAAGCCATATAGACGAAGCGAAACCAAGAGCCGAAGAGAGTCAGAATTTCAATGAAAACCAAGAAGACGAACGACGCGTTATCGCGTTCGGATGCCGTGTTGATTGCTGCCCTGGCGATTGTGCTGGCCACAGCCAGCGCCGCCATCGGGTCGGCCATGACCTATAATCCGTCCACGGACAAACCCCGGGCGGTCGCGGTCGTCCGTCCGGCCCCTGCGGTGCAGGTCATCCCCGCCACGGGCGTTGCCGACGCGGTTTCCACCGAGCTTCTGGCCGAGCATCGCTGCCTGTCGGAAGTGCTGTATTACGAGGCCAGGGGCGAGGGCCGTCTGGGCCAGCAGGCCGTCGCCGAAGTGGTCTTCCACCGCATGACGATAGGCAATTACGGCCATTCCATCTGCGCCGTGGTCTATGAGGGCGCCGGCCATCCCGGCTGCCAATTCACCTTCACCTGCAATGGCGATCTGACCCGGACCAAGGAAGCGGACGCCTGGCAGGAATCCGAGTTGCTGGCGGCGCAAATCCTGACCGGCGAGGTGCCCCTGCGCAACGCCACCGGCGGGGCCACCAACTATCATGCCATCTCGGTGATGCCGGACTGGGCCGACACGATGAACAGGACCACCCAGATCGGCAATCATATCTTCTATCGCGGCATCATCCTGCACTCCAGCGATAGTTGATCCCTCCGGCGCGCATCGGCGCGCGAGCATGTCCGGTGGGCCTGTAGCGTCAGCATATAGACGCGAGAAGAGGCGCCTCCCTCGCTGCGCTCGAAGAGGGGCAAGCTTTTCTAGGCTTGCGCCAAGAAAAGCTAAGCCAACGCCGCGAGCTTGGGCGAGCGGCCGGGCGAGGCAAGGGTGCGCAGCGCCACGGGTGAGCGGGAATCCAGTGCGGGCGCCACCGAGCCAAAAAAACTCTACTCGATGACGGACGGAATGGTATTAACGTCCCCCGGACGGGTAGTAGTTTTGTCGGCGATTGCAGCACGGGCGC
>Ga0210402_10003566_pt1 | contig 14522 bp, 26 predicted proteins | sample IncBWC7MmetaG_FD_161055 | JGI IMG/M metagenome (GOLD analysis project Ga0210402, IMG submission 161055) | Forest soil microbial communities from Barre Woods Harvard Forest LTER site, Petersham, Massachusetts, United States - Inc-BW-C-7-M | ecosystem: Environmental > Terrestrial > Soil >...
GACGATCGCGGTCTTGCCGACTCCAGGCTCGCCGATCAGCACCGGATTGTTCTTGGTCCGGCGCGAGAGGACCTGAATGGTGCGGCGGATCTCCTCGTCGCGTCCGATCACCGGATCGAGCTTGCCGTCGCGTGCCGCCTGGGTGAGGTCGCGGGCATATTTCTTGAGCGCATCGTAGGCGTTCTCGGCCGAGGCCGAGTCGGCGGTGCGGCCCTTGCGCAACGCCTCGATGGCGGCATTGAGGTTCTGCGGCGTGACGCCGGCATTGGCGAGAATTTTGCCGGCTTCGCTCTGCCGCTCGAGCGCCAGCGCCAGCAGGAGGCGCTCGGCACTTACGAAACTGTCGCCGGCCTTCTCGCCCGCCTTCTCGGCGGCATCGAAGACCCGCGCGAGGGCAGGATCAAGATAGACCTGCCCGGCCCCGCCGCCGGAGATTTTCGGCCGCTTGGCCAGCACCGCCTCGACGGCGGCAAGCGCCTGGCGGGAATTGCCCCCCGAGCGGTCGATCAGCCCGGCGGCGAGCCCCTGGGGATCGTCGAGCAGCACCTTGAGCAGGTGCTCAGGCGAAAATTGCTGGTGCCCCTCGCGCAACGCCAGCGATTGGGCGGCCTGCACGAAACCGCGGCTGCGGTCGGTGTATTTATCAAAATTCATGTCGCTCCCTCGGCCTGTCCCGCACGCCCCTCCGGCACGGACGGAACATCGTCATGGGGTTACCAATGGTCAGGCCGAGCCCCTGATTTGGGTCAAGGCCTCACGGTTTTCCAGGTCGAACCCAGGTGGCGATCGACCGGAACTCCATATGGGTGGCGCCTGTGCGCGGCGGTAGAGCCGAAGCGTCGGCAACCGCCAAATTCCGCCTTGTGCCCCCTACGTCTCCGGGAATCCCCGCCTGAGGCACCGCCGGCCCGGCGGTCAACAATGCATTAATGCGGCGGGTCTAGTCTCGCCGGACACGACCGGGTCGAGGAGCCCGAACATGGCCGAACGGCGTCGCTCGGTACGCAAGAAGAGCTTCCTGCGCGGTTGCGTCTATTTCGACAAGCGCCGCAGCGCCATCGATTGCCTCATTCGCGATATTTCCGATCAAGGCGCGCGCATCATCTTTTCGGGAACGACGAATTTTCCCGACGTTGTCGAGCTTTACATTCCGCACAAGGAACAGACCGTCCGCGCCCCCGTCCAATGGCGTCGTGGCGATGAAGTGGGCCTGGCCTTCCCCGAGGCCGCTGCCGCCCCGCTGGCGAGCCCGCAGCCACAATTCGGCGATCTGGCGCAACGCGTCGCGGAACTTGAGGCGGAGATGGCCGGACTGCGGCGGACGCTCAAGCAGTTGAAGCGCGAGCTTCCCGGCGGCGACGTCGACGCGGCCTGACGATTACAGCACGTCCGATCGAGTTGACGCACCTCTCCGCTCATTCCCGCGGAAGCGGGAATCCAGATGGAGAGCTCCGCCACCTCAGCACATCCGCTGGGTTCCCGCTTTCGCGGGAACGAGCGGACGGGAGTAACCCGATCAATCTCTGCGAAACTTGCTCTAATCGAAAATCCGCACGCCCTGCAGATCGATGATCTGCAAGAGATCGGTAAGAAATATCAACAGAATCAATGATTTATTTTCGGAATCAGCCCGTTTTCATGTCGCATATGTTGCAAGAAATTCCCGTTCTTTTTCAATGGTCCCCAATCAGTCACGGATACTCCATGCAACATGCGTGCGACATGAGCGGCTTGTCGCCGAAAGGTCCTGTTAACCCGCGCCGGGGTTCAATGAGCCCGCCGGGGACGGGGGACCTCGGCACATCGTGGGAGACCTCGGTAGCCCTCTCCCAAAGCACTGCCGGGGTCTCTCTCATCTCAGGTTCCGATGATCGACAAGCCCGAGGCCCGCCGCTTCCCGCCGCCTTGGATCGCCGAAGAGACGGACGCCTGCTTCATCATCAGAGACCACAACGGGCAGGCGCTCGCTTACGTCTATTTCGAGGAGGAGCCGGAGCGCGTCAGCGGTATCGCCTGTTGGGGCGGAGAGTTGGCCTCGGCATTGACAGGGGGATGTGTGGGGGCGGTGGTCCTAAGCAGCAACGCGAGAGCCAAAACCCACGCCAGACTGACGAGAAGGGCAAGGGTGAGAGCCAACCCCACCTGAATACTCTCAACGAACGACACGAGTTTGCGTATACCGCTCAACAGGAAACACCTCTTCCAAGTAGTGGATCACAATTACCCATCGCTGGGACGGATTCGATCGAAAGCCCGGCGGAGTCTGGCACCGGTGGACAAAGCGCATACCCTTCGCCTTAGCCCACCATTCGTCAGCTTTTCGGTTGGCCTCTTCTCGCGTTTCGGCTTCGAATACTCTCTCCATAGGACGACTCGCTAGCTGCTTTCCTTTCAGTGGAAATAGCCACGAGCGGCTTCGCGTTCCCGGCGGCGTCCCAATGACGCGGATAATCAACGGCGAGTCCCCCTCGGGCCACTATCCGCGCGGAACTGTCGTCTCAGCACCCGGTAGTGGCGAAGGTCGGGAACGAGTTCTGCGGTCGCCGGTTTTATAAGACGGGCGACAAAGTGGATTTAGGTTGCAGCATGGCTTCATGGACCGGCAAAACTGGAAAGGCGCGAGCTAAGGCGTGCAGGGAAAAAGCGGCATTGAATGCTCGCGCCGCGCTTGCGGCCATGGACCCTGATATCAAAGCAAGCTACCAAGACATCGCCATCGAATGGCGTGAGCTGGCCGCACAATTCGAAGAGGCGGCTTAGATTGATTTCTCCAACAGACGCGGGCGGCAGTCATCGGCATGGGACATCGCCGTTTCCCGCCACCGTGGACTGTCGATGATCCGGAAATGAAGCTGGGCCAGGACTGCTTCGTCCGCGACGCCAATGGCCACGCGCTCGCCTGCGCCTATTTCGAGGAGGAGCCGGGCCGGCGGGCGGCGGCACACCTACTGACCCGCGACGAGGCCCGGCGGATCGCCGCCAACATCGCGAAGCTCCCGGAGTTGCTAAAGCCGTCCTGACTCGGCTCCGGCGCTATTGCCTCAGCGTGGTATGGTCCGCGATACTAGTGGCCGCTCGCGTTGCTACCCGACTTGCCCTATGGCCAAAGTCGAGTCCGCGTCTGCCATCTTGCGAGGAGGATGATGGAAACATCCGCCGAAGCTTGTTGGAGATTATCGAAAGCCTGCGGCCAGTGGGCGGTGGAGAGCCGCGATAGTGCGGCCCGCATAGCGTTCCGTCAAATGGCAACGGAATGGGCGCGACTTGCGTTCAACGAGGAGTTCATATCTCCGGTAGGTGAACAGATCGACCCGCCAACTTCTGAAAACTCCGAGGCTACTCCAGTTGAAATCCTGGCTTCCTCTCTTCCGACCCCGTCTTCGGAAAATGCGCAGCCGGAGGTCGAGCGCGACTGGACGAGACCAGACAAGAGACTGTCCTTGCCGCGAAGCCTCTCTTCAAAGCTGTGGGGCAAGTCGCGTTCACGCTGAGCACTACCTTGGCAGATCGGCCGGTATGCGGCGGCTGGCGACCTTAAACGGATGAGTACCGAAACACCAAGGGTGGCCGCAGGTCGCCTACTTTTGTCCCGACCCCGCCGCTGGCCGGGAGGAACTGCCCTTGGTGTAGCTGTGCTAACTGATGTGAATTGTAGCTTCGGCCGCTATGAGTCGCCATAGTGGCCGCGCCTCATCCGCCGGCAGTGCCTTCGCACAGGCGCAGAAACGCGCCCACGCGGCCTTGGCGTCCCGCCGTAGGTCTTGGGGGCACTTGCCGTTGTGGGCTGTAGAGGCTCGCCAGCGACGTGTGACCGATAGCGGGTGAACGAGCCGCTTGCGCTGGCGCTCCGGTAGTGTGTCCCGCCATGCGGTGATCGCCTCGGCGTGCTCGTGGAGCTCGACGGCGACGCTCCGGGTCGCCGCCGGCATCTTGTCGAAGCCGTGCTGTCGAACCCACAGATTGAATTCCCGACTGTAGTTTCTGCCCCATGCGGCATTAGCTCCGGTGACGCGAAGCGCATGAGCCTTGCCTACCGCTAGGGCTGCGCCGATGGCTTTCCAGCCCTCGAACGATTGTGCCTTGTTGATTGCCTCCCAAGCATCCCTGCCGGCGCGGATGGTTTTAACCTTGGTGGCAGCTTGGCGGGCCTCAGCCTCGATGGCCTCAACGTCCAGGTCGCCAAGGTTCAGCTTCGGCAACGTCACGGGGGCGATTTTGACGACTTCGTGGAAGGCGCGGACGTATTCGCCCTTGGCGTACATCATCTCGCGTCACCGTCCATCCGTCCGAATTTCCAGGACGCAGACTTCCAGAAACGGAGACGGGACTACCCGCGTTCTCCGCTCGGTTTTTGGGTCTGAGGGGGCAGCGCCGACTATGCGCGTTGAGAAACCGCAATGTGCGATGTTATATCCCAATTCCGTTAGCTTGCTAATTAGCTTCGCTGCGGAATCCTTCGCGACCTCAATGCGCAAGGTCTTGCCCGGCGGGCTTGTGGTCGTGCCGCCGTGCTTTCTAACAAAAGCATTGAGCGCCTCGAACGCCTCGGCCATCTTCCTCTTCTTGTCGTCGCCGGTGGCGTATGGCCGATTGAGCCGGTCAACATACGGAGATTTTAGTTTGGCTATCATTGTTTGTTAGTGCCACAAGTACGAAGGATGAAAATGCGCTTGAAATTTGGCAAGTGCTCGATCCGGGTCGATACCATTCTCGGCCGTGATGTCCCGTATCGAGTATCGGCACCACATGGGATTCAGGCCGAGCCGGTAAACGATGCTGCGCCAGACGGCCGGGTCATCGAGCGGGTCGGTCGAGGGCGATGTCATCGCCTGACACTCCATCCGTGGTGACCGTCCTCATGCTGGAGGCCGTCGTGTTCGAGGATGACACTATCGCGGGATTGCCGGCGGACCATCTGAACGAACCGCTTCAGCACCTTTTGGCCGGCCGCAAGCGAGCCGTGGCCTATTTCTTTTACAAGGACCGCCGACAACACAGACGAACTCACCCCCGAGCCTTCAGCCGCAATACAGGGCGGATTGTTGACGCGGTTTGGCGGGGAAAGGTCCCGTTCCGAGGGGTGGCTCGCGTCCTCCGCGCCCGATTTGAGGGGGTTAGGCTATGGACTGGCACCGCTGTCAGACGTGTGAAATGAGCCATCCTTGGCGTGTTCCTGAGGAAAAGCCGTGTCCTAATGCGGCTATCGTGGCCCGCACGGGGCTGAAAGGCCTGGAGGCTTTGAAGGCCAGCGGCTTGTTTGACAGGTTCGACAAGCCCACCGCTGTTAACAGTTCGACGCCTGTTAACAAGGCACCTGTTAACATCGAGCCTGTTAACGCCGGCCTCAGGACTGTTCGTAAAATGCGTATTGTTCCAACAGTCGAGGCAGCACGGCAGCGGTAACGCCGGGGCAAGTTCCACCTTCGGCTAGGCTGCTCAAACATCGTTTTTCGAACAGTCAGCCTCGCTGCCGAGCTTGCCTCTCACCCGGTTATCCCAAGTCGCCACTGGGGATTGATTCCAGACTCGCTGGCGGCCTCGCCTGTGAGTCCTCAGGTTCGCCGGCCGTCTGACAGCGGCCACGGCAGAGAGCGAATCCACGGCCTCACCAGCGGCTCCTACGGGCATCCTGCCGGCGGGGCTAGTTGGTCGGCCCTCCTTTTGGAAAATGAACCTGAGCCTCTCGGCCGGGCACCTGCCCGTGGCTGAAGGTACTCCCGACGATTTTTCTTAGTGGGTCCCGGCCTGTCTCCAAAAATCTCAGAAACGAATCTCAGCTTTCGCCATGGGGGGTAATACAAAAATTTGTAGGAGTTACGCCGCATCTGACTCCGACTTGGACATCGCCTGTAACATCGCCTTTGCGGCCTTGTTCATAGCGTCCTCCCCACCGGGCGTGTCTTGGTCATTGGCCTATCCTTACAATTTGTTAGTTTATTTGTTAGGTCAGTTGCAGGAATATACCTCCTCTAGAGCGAAGAGTAATATTACCTCTATGGGCTTGTCATCAGGGTCACTCATTTTTGCTGCCTGTCGGAACATGATATCCTCGGCTTGCTCTACCGTCAGGGCGAGGTTGGTCGGTAAACAAAAATTGGATTTGAGGTGACGTTCTTTCAGCAAAAGATTGTAGGCTATAAGACCTCCCTTTGCTCCATCTAAATATAGTTTGTTAAAGCTGCGGTATGACTTTCGTTTCTCGTCCCGATAATTCTTGAACAACACAGTTGAGGCATTTACCGTAGAGGCTAAATAGAGAATAGCTAACGCTGCGATAAATATCCTTTTCATTGCCATACCTCCTATGACAACCGACTAATAGTCATGTGGCTCAGCTACAAGCCTCGTCGTGACCGTATCATATCGTTCTTTCTGACCGCTCAAGGCGACCAGCATGGGATTGAGCCGGTAGCGCTTGGGGTCGCCCCGGCCGGGCTTTTTGTCTAGCTGGCAACCATGCCGTCAGCCGATGCCGCAGCCGCCGCAGGCTTGGGCGGGGGCTGCGCCGTAGCAGACTGAGCCGCTGCCAAAAAACAGCCCCGGCCAGAGATGGCGTGCCGGGGCTAGGAAGCCGCTTTGCCCAAGGCTGACGCTGCTGTGGATGCACAAGGAGGGAAGATGCGTCAGCAGCGGCACACAACAGCCTACGCCCGTTCGTGGCAACCTTCCGGCGACACAGCGGCGCTACATCGGCATTCCAGTGAAATAAACGCGTCTCACAAAAAAGCCCCGGCAACGTGTCCGGGGCTGAGTTCTTCCTACCGTGAAACGCCGACGCTGGCCAATGGGAGTTGCTGTTGAGAGGGCGTCGGCGCAGGCAGAATAACCTGATTCGCGCTTCCGTGCTGCCGCGCAGTGGAGAAACCGGCATCCAGCCGGGCGCGCCCCCAGTCTGTTCCATCTGGGTTCCATCTTGGTTCCCTTGAACAGGGAGGGTTGCGTCGGCGTTAGTGTTCGGCGGGGCAGTGGGGCGGGGGCGGCCGCAAAGGGAGGCCGTGACCATGAATCAAGAGACGACCATCCACACCTTATACCTGCCATGGTTGGCCAAGGTCGATGCGCTGATCGGCAAGCCGGCACGCTTGGACCTCGCCAGACACACAAGTTTTATTGGCGGCGTGGCGCGAGGGCCTCAGCCCGCACGAGGCGGTCGCCGATGCCAAGAGCCGCTCGAATGCCCAACGCTTGCCACGCTGGCGGATGCGCTGGTCGGCGTGAACGGGTGCCGCCCCGGCTGGGCCGCTCGATTTCTATTAGGGGCCACGGCTACGCGGCGGCCGATGGCATCTCGTCGTATGTTCGGCCGTGTAATTGTCGGCCCGTCCGATCTTTGCGTACTCCACCCCATTGTTTAAAGAAAAATCGCACGTTGGCTTCGCGGCACTGCGCGAAGATCGACTCCACCCATTCCGCTTTCATAGGCCTCGCTCGCGGTCCCGATTCACCACCGACGATTACCCAATGAATTCCAGAAAGCGGTAATTCATCGAGCGGGCCGATCAGCGGTTCGCACGAGAGAAATCTAACAGCGGCAGGAACGACGGCAAGGTCGTGAATCCTGCCAAGGACGCTCGAATTCTCGACGCTGACTCCTAACCACACGTTTTTCGGCCACGGCAATTTGCCGGAGAGTTCTACTAGCCGCTCGCTCCGCTTAGTGAGCACCTGAAACGTATGCTGAGCGCAGGTTTCCATTGTGACGAAGATGCGCTGAATGAATTCTGTGGGCACATCTTCGTGAAATAGGTCGCTCATCGAGTTGACGAAAACCTTGCGCGGCTTCCGCCATGACAGCGGCAAATCGATCAGATCATCGTGCAGCGTCGTCTGAAACCCGCGATGATAACGCGGAGCATTCATCGCCTTTAAGCGCTTTGCCATGCGCTCCGCGTAACAGTGTTTGCATCCTGCGCTGATCTTCGTGCACCCGGTGACCGGGTTCCACGTCATCTCGGTCCACTCAATGTTTGAATTCGTCGCCATATCTGCAAGACCGATTGACCATTCGCGTTATAATAACACTAGATTGCTAAAACTTAAATTCACGTTGCGGGCTGACGTTTCTAATTTTGTTCCAGAAGTCATGGGCACGGCCATGCCTTGCAACCAGCACCAACCAGTAGAGTGGCTGACTCTTCGTGCCGACGACCTTCTCGATACCCTCTGACGCGGCCATATTTAAATTGCGAATTAGCGCGAGCCAATGATTGAAGATTGCGATTCGAACATTTCGATCTGCGCCGCGTTGATTGACTTCATCTCGCCATCCGGGAGCGAATCGATCTAGAGGGCCGTCGCGCTCCTTCATGTATAAACGCAAATTCCTCTGAAAGTCATGAATGCTCACATGAATGAGCATGTCCATGCGTTTAAACGCCGCGAGTTTCTTAAGGATGGAGAACGGCAAATCAAGTTTGTAAGGGTCGAGAAATGCGAAATGAAGGCCGCGCGGATTGAGCCGAGACACAATCTCATCGACCGTATTTTCAGCTTCCCCAACATACGGATGCACACGGCCCACACCGTCAGGCATTCGTTTGCATGCCGCGTCAACATAACTCGGATCGGCGTTGGCTAAATGAATATCGGTGTAAGGTACTCCGCTTTTCTTGGCGGTTCGTGCCGCAAGGATGGGACTGCCATCAATTTCCGTGTCCTCTATGATTGACCGCCCAGGACCGCAGAATAATTCGATGTACGTTGTTTCTGTTCTGGCAAACTTGGCACGAACGGGTCGCGTGATCTCAACATACTTTAAAAGACGTTCGTGCTTCTCAACGGTCCACGCTCCGACTTTCGTGACCGGCAAGCCGTCATCGCCCCTCAGCACCTCGGCCATTGCCCACCTCTAGCGCCCCACCCCTCGGCGACTCAGACGACAAGGTGCCTGAAGTTGCGATAGATAGCACCACGCGAGCCACGGACCGACTTCGCAGTCAGCGTGTGGTCGGCATGCCGTTCATCCGGCCCCGACGAGATTGCCGGGTGCCGGATTGCGCGCGCGGATCGTCACGCGGGCGGTTAGCTGGCCGGGTTCCGGCTTGCTGCCGATGCCGTGACATTGGCGACGATTCGGCGCCGGGGGCTCGTCGCGTCTTTACTCAATTCTTGTCCGCCCTATAGGCGTCGATCCACGGCTGCTCGCATTGCGGATGCAGCCGAACGGCAACGCCCTGATAATCCCACTGGGTGCCGCCCGGCTGGCCGCACTGGGCGCAAATTCCGTTGCCTACAGCCTCGCCCCGGCTGCTCTCACCCGAACAGACGGCAGAAACACCGTCAGCATCGTCAGCATCGTCAGAACCATTGATTTTCAATTGGTTATTGCTGACGATGCCCCTGCCGGGGATCGTCCGCGCATCGTCAGCGGGATCGTCAGCCATCGTCAGCGCATCGTCAGCGGCCTTTGCGGCCAAGTCATTGATTTTATTGGAATCCGCCATTTTTGCTGACGACCCGGACGATGCTGACGATGATTCTGGCCTCTGTTCTGGCTTGGCCCTCTTCTCGATGGCGATGATCCGCGTGCCGTCATGGCCGTCACGATCGAAGGCGACGTGAATGCCGATCTTGCGCAGAGCGGGGGCGGCACGGCGCACCTTGCCGGACAGGGTGGCTGGGCGTTTCGGCCAATCGCGCTCCTTCGCCGCCTGCTCGCCGACGAGCGGCGTGAGCTCGGAGAGAAGCTCCAGCGCCGTCCCTCTCCACTGGTCGCGGTCCGCCATGAAGCGCCGCACAGCGGTGCCCACGGAGCTTGCCTCAAGCACCACCTCGACCGCCGATTCCTGCTTGGCGCGGTATGCCTTCATGAAGGTGCCGGCCGGCCAATAGGCGCGCGTGCAGGCTTCCGCCCACAGCATGAAATCCGCCATGCGCGGCTTCTCCTTGATCGAGATGCCCGGCAGATTCTTGAGGCCAGCGACAAGGCCGTCGAGCAGGGCTCCGAATATCTTGGGAGCCGCCTCCGCGAATTTCCGCTCAAGCTCGCTGTCCGACAGCCGCTTGTCCTCCTTGACGACTTCCAGGTTGAACATGTTGGAGCGGTCAACAAGGTCAGGGCGCGTCACGAAATCCTCGATGCCGGTCAAGAATATTGGCCGCTTGCCGTCGAACAGCACCTCGTCATCGTCGGAGTAAAGCCGGCGCTTGCCGGCCCCGCCGCCGGTCGCTAACCGGCAGAAGGCGTCCGACAGCCAGTCCGGCAGGGCGCTGATGTTGTCGAAGGCGAGGACGTGCGCGTGCTTCGCGCCGACGATCAGGTCGTCTTCGCTGGTCGGCGGCGACCTCTGCTCTGGCGCGCGGGGGTCCGTCAGCCGTCTGATTAGGGTCGATAGCGTTGATTTGCAGGTGCCGTGTTCGCCCAAGGCGGCGAATACCGGATAGCTCGCATTCGGGCGCAGCACTGCGAGGACGTGACCGACAAGCACGACGAATTCATTGTCGGCCCTAGCCTTCGGCTTCACGAGGTTGCAGAAGGGGCGGAACAACTCGACGGAGCCGCCCGCCTTCGGCACCGGGAGCGCCTTCGTGGTGGTCGATCGCGCAAAGCGCACCGGAGGCTCGTCAATGATTTGCCAGCTCGTCGCCGAGGTCGATGTAGATGGCTCCCTCATGCGCGGCGACGCGCACGTAGACCTGACGCTCGTCGCCTTGATACTGCGCCTTGGCCGCAATGGTCTCGACGGCGACCTGCATCGCCTCGGCGTTGCAGCCGCTCTCCACCTTCTCAAAATACTGATAGCGCAACCACTCGCGGAATTTCTTACCGCGCACTCTATGGGTCTCGCGATGTCCGCCTACCTCGATGTCGGCAAAGGCGTCGCTGTCCGGCGCTGGCGTATGGAACAGCGTGGTGGCCTTGGCCAGACCAATCAGGATGTCGGCTTGCTTGGGTTGCTTGCCGTCGCCTTCCCGAATAGTGCCGGCATCATCGTCAGGATCGTCAGCACCGTCCGCGCGGGCACCGGCTACACGCTTGACCGCTTTCCCTTGTCGGTTAGCGCGCTCTTCGTCCCGCTGTTCCCAGCGCTCGAACATTTCCTTGGCCGCCTCGTCCTCGTCGAAATTCAGGTCGTCGCTGTCGCCGCTCATGATGACGCCTCGATCAGGTGCAGCACGCCGACTTCGTGCAGATGCGCGAGTGCGGTGTCGGCGTTGACGAGCCCGGCGCCGAGCGCGACCGTCATGGCTTCGATGTCGTTGACCATGATCTGCGCCCGCAACCCGGCGCAGCGGATTTCAGCCAAGACGTAATCGGAGAAGTTGCTGGATACATCGGTGAAGGAGCCGGCGGCGGCAATCTCGGTGCTGGTGTCGGTGGTGCCGGCGATGCTGGTGGTGTTGTTGGGATCGTCCATGATCTCTTGCTCACTCGTTTGAATGAGGCTACAGATCACGGTGCCAACCGAATGATCCGAAGCCCCTTGGAAATGCCAGAAGGCCCCGGTCCCGCCGGGGCTTTCTGTGCGTCTAGGCAGCGTTCGGTTGATCGGCTTCGGTCTCGTCACCAGCGCAGAACTGCGCGCGCAGCCCGCTTATGGGCGCAAGCCATTGGCTCCGAGGATTAGGGCCGGCCTTGCGCGCGGCTCGAATGCGGCCGGATTCAAGCAAGTAGTGGGTTTGCCGCTCGGTCCGGCCAATGACCTCGCCGATGGCTCGCGCGCCCCAAACAAGTCCAAGAGTAGTCTTGTCAGTCACGTCATCGCTCCTAAGATTCTTGTGGAGCGACTTTGAATTTCTTGCGTGGATTCGTAAAGACGGATAAGGGGGTTATATTCTGTCGCAATGAATTAGCGTAACAGGTCCGGTCCTCATATGCAGGTAACTCTACGGCTCCGCACAGCGCGATGTCTTGACGATGTCGAGCTAGTTCGCCGTGACGATCTGGCCGCTCTTGGGTTGCGGAGTGAATACGGGGTCGGCGGGGCGATGTGGTTCTGCTGCCGCTCAGAGCGCTATCATTCTGAGGTGGTTCGCGAAGCAACCGACTTGGCGGACCCGCTCGTCGTTCGGTTCATCAATGCGACTGACGATACCAAGCGCCTAGCATTCGTTTCGCGGCTCGGCTTTCCGCTTCAGCTTTTCGCTTATGAGTCGCACAACTTCGTCCTAGGGGAACAACGGACATTGCGCCGGTTACTAGAGCAAGCCGGCAGCGGCGACGCCACCAGCGCGATCAAAGCGGCAAACGCCGCGCTGAAGGGTGCCGGTGGCGACCGTTTCTCCTTAGAGGACGGTCGCATGGTGCTCACTGTTACCAATCCCATGGCGTTCATGTTCCAGGAAGTCGCCATGGTGGCCGCAAACGGCGCACGTCTCGCGACGTGCGAACGCTGCGGCGATGTCTTTCTTACCGGCAAGCTTACGAAGCGCAGAATAACATCGAGGTTCTGCCGCGACCTGTGCCGCGTGAGCGCGCATCGAGCGAACAAAAAGGGGGCCTGAAAATGTCTGTTCGCAAACGTAAATGGACGACGGGGCAAGGTGAGCAAAGGGAAGCCTGGGTTGTTGATTACGTCGATCAACAAGGCGACCGCCACATAGAGACATTCAAGCGCAAGAAGGACGCCGATGAGTATGCCGACAAGGTCGGCGTCGATGTCCGGGCCGGTGTGCACACGCCGGCGTCAAGGTCGATCACGGTGCGCGACGCGGCCGAAGATTGGATTAAGGCCGTCGAACTGAACGGGCGCGAGCGCGGCACTGTGGTGATGTACCGGCAGCACGCTGGCGTGCACATTTTCCCGCGGCTGGGCAACCATAAGCTGGCGAGTCTGACAGCGCCGAAAATCCACGCCTTCGCCGACGACTTGCTGGCAAGCGGCGTGAGCCGCGCCATGACGCGCAAGGTGCTCACCAGCCTGAAGGCGCTCGGTGATGCTCAGCGCCGGGGCAACGTCGCTCAGAACGTCGCCGCTACGGTCAGGATCAAGGCCGGGAACGAGCGCGGTGAGCGGCTCAAGGTCGGCGCTGATTTCCCGGCTCCGGACGAGATCAGGCGGCTACTGGCGGCGGCAAGCGGCCGTATGCGGGCGTTGTTGGTGACCGCGGTCTTTACCGGGCTGCGGGCCAGTGAACTGCGTGGGCTCCACTGGGCCGACATCGACCTGAGGAAGGCCGAGTTGCACGTGCGCCGCCGTGCTGATCGTTATGGGGTGATCGGGTCGCCGAAATCAAAGTCGGGACAGCGGACGATCCCGCTCGGGCCGATGGTGGTGAACACCCTTAAGGAGTGGAAGCTCGCCTGCCCCGTGGGCGAGTTGGTGTTCCCGACGCGCGCCGGCAGCGTCGATGCACACCGCGACTTGATGCGTAAACTAAAGGCGGTGACGAAGGCCGCCGGTGTGGGCAATTACGGCATGCACTCGTTGCGGCATTTTTACGCCTCCTGGTGCATCAACCGCCGCGCCGACGGCGGCCTCGAACTGCCGGCGAAGGTGGTGCAGGCCCGGCTCGGTCACGCCTCGATTGTGATGACGCTCGACACCTACGGGCACCTGTTCCCACGCGGCGACGACGGGGCCGAGTTGGCGGCGGCGGAACGTGCGCTACTGGGCTAGACGCGACATAAACGCGACATGGAGGCCAGCCCCATGCAGGAAATGCCGATAGAATCTAGTCAAACAGCCTCGTGCCTTGCAGGTCGATGATCTGCCGCGCCTTGCTCAAGGTGAAGTTCACCGCGTCCTCATAGGAGCCATAGGTGTCGGCGCGGATGAAACGGTGCTCCTTGCGCACGCCGTCGAACTCCCGCTCGATGGTCCCCGCCGTCTGGTAGTTGCCGTAGCTCTTGAACGGCGCCGCGCGGATGACAAAGCCCTTGTATTCGACGGGGTCGGAAACCTTTGCGGTCGCCGCGGAACCGCGCCGGCCGAACAGCGCACCGAGAAACGACATTGGCCACTCCACGCTTCTTGCGAGCCGCGGAGATTACGCGGCGGATGCGCGACATGTCGAGGCTCCGCCCTGAGGAAACCACTTCCAGTGTGCGCGCCTTGCGCTAAAATTCTCCAATCGTCGTAAAATGCCCTCCTTGGAGTTTCTCATGCCGAAAGCCTACTGGATTGTCAGTTACCGCTCGATTTCAGACCCGCAAAAGGTAGCCGCTTACGCCAAGCTCGCGCCGGCAGCGACTGCTGCCTTCGGCGCGCGCTACGTCGCCCGCGGAAATGCCGTGGCGGCCCACGAGGACGGGCGCAAGGAGCGCGTCGTTATCACCGAATTCCCGAGCCTCGAGCAGGCGACCGCCGCCTACGACAGCCCCGCCTACCAGGACGCGCTCAAGGCACTCGGCGACGGCGCGGTGCGCGACGTGCGCATCATCGAAGGCATGGAATAGCGGACGCCCCCTGCGCGGCTGCCGCCGCCGTCCGCCCGCTGCGCCTCAATTGTAGCCGGTGCGCGCGAAATGCTCGCGCAGCAGCGCGACGTTGCGGCGGTTGGCGCGAAACAGGATGTCGAAGGCGTCTCCGGCGAACGGTACGGCGCCGACCGCGCCTTCCAGCAGGACATTCGCCAGCATG
>Ga0210402_10003570_pt1 | contig 14512 bp, 8 predicted proteins | sample IncBWC7MmetaG_FD_161055 | JGI IMG/M metagenome (GOLD analysis project Ga0210402, IMG submission 161055) | Forest soil microbial communities from Barre Woods Harvard Forest LTER site, Petersham, Massachusetts, United States - Inc-BW-C-7-M | ecosystem: Environmental > Terrestrial > Soil >...
GCGGAATTGCAGGCTCACCCCCCGCCGTCCAATTCCGCCGGAGTAGTCGTCGATGAGACGGAAGGCCCGATCGACCGACGAGAGCGGCGGCCCTGACAAGGCCCGCTGGATCTCGTTGATCTTCCCCAGCGCCTCGGCCTCGTTTCGCATCAGCGTGAGCGCCGGCTCGATGTCGCGCAGGTGTTGCCGCGCGGCGGCATTGGCATCGGACACATCGCGCGCCGGCTGGGCGGCCGCGGAGATCGCAACGAGGATGAAGGCGGCGGAGAGAAACAGTTTTCGCATGGCGGTGTGACGGTACGTCTGGCCGGAAGGTTTTGTCTACTGCTGCGCTGCGCGCGTTGTCTGCGGCGTTGCCGTGTTGTCTGCGCGCTGCGGCGCGCGTGGTCGGTCATCGGCTGTCCGTGCTGAACGCTCGTGCGGCAATCTCCTGCATCCAGTTACGCGGTGTTGGATTGATGACCACGCGCGCCGCAGCGCGCAGACAACCGACAACGCGCGCCAGCGCAGACAACGCGCGCAGCGCAGTCTCAGAACGGGCAGTCCGCACAACCAGAGCCGCAACAGGTCGGCTCGAAGGCGGCGCGGATGTCGGGGCGGGGATGAGGATTCTCCGCCACGGGCGGAGCGCCGCACGCGCCTTCGTTGCAAGGCGGCGGAGCGTCGTCAGAGGGGCGGGCTGCGTCGTTCAATCGTGGACGATTTCCGACCAGGGGAGCTTGCGGACCTGCAGCACTTTCTCGTCGATCTGCTGCTGCGTAGCGCGCTCGCCGAGGACCCGTCGAAGGTAATCGACCTCGGGCGAGACGAGCTTGTTGTGCTTCGGCAGCAGGCGGAGGGCGGCGCTTTGCAGGTTGCGTTCGGACACGGAAACGGTCTTCGAAACTTTCGTGGCCTTGTCGCTCATAAGGATGGCAACGATGATGAGGGCCCAAGTAATCCTGCCCGCACCCCTACCGCTTCCGGCCCATCCCGGCGGTACGAACCGGCAGCGCGGTACGGAACGCCAGCGACTGCTGTACTTCCGCGGGCCGCTCCGACGCACAGCGGCAGAGCGCGCAGTGCACCCCATCGACGTGTGTCGCCCGCGAATGCCCGCAAACTTCGCAAAGCCGTTTCTCCATGACGCTGTTCTTTCTCAAGTTTCGTGCCGGAAAATTGTCGCCGACGTGGGGCGGGGGTTGACGAAACTCTGCAATAGGTGGAGTGGGGGGACCCCAGACGCTGTGGCCTTAGACTGTGCGGACGCTTTCGCGGACAATGGTGTTTCTCCACAGGGTAGAGGCGCATGTCACACGATCTCTTCGAAGCCATCCGTACCAACGATGCAGCGGCGGTTGCGGCGCTGCTCGATGGGAACCGCTCGCTGATCGGTGCGCGGCAGAACAGCGTTACGCCGATCCTTTTCGCGGTTTACAACGGACATGCGGAGCTGGCGCGACTCTTTCTCGATCGCGGTGCGGTCTTGACGTTTGGCGAGGCGTGCGCGCTCGGTGATTCGGCGCTGGCGTTGCGGATGCTCGACAGCGATCCCGCGCTGCTCGATGCCTGGTCGGAGGATGGGTTTCCTTCGGTCGGTCTGGCGATCTTCTTTCGCCAGCCGGAGCTGGCGCGCCTGCTGATCGAGCGCGGGGCGGACGTGAATGCGGCCGCGCGCAACGCCTTTCGCGTGGCGCCGGTTCATGCCGCGGCATCCGTTCGCGACGCCGCCACGATGACGCTGCTCCTCGACCGTGGCGCGGATGCAAACGCCCGTCAGCAGCTTGGATACACTGCCTTGCATACCGCCGCGCAGCTTGGCGACGAAACCATCGTCGATCTTCTCCTCGCCCACGGCGCCGATCCGCGCGCCGCGGGTGATGACGGCAAGACTCCCTCGGATCTCGCCGCCGCTCGTGAACATGTTGCAATCGTGAAACGTCTTTCTTACTGAACCGTCCGAACGACATATATGCGAAAACCAGCCATCGCCTTTGCCCTGACCGCTTCTCTGACCATTTGCGCGGTTGCCCACGCCGCGATCACCGGTTCGGTCGTCGACCTGGAGGGGAAACCGGTCGCGGGCGCCACCGTCCGCGCGTTCGCGGCCGAGGGATCGGACGCCATGCGCGCGCGGCTGGCGGCCGGCAAGATCGAGCGCGATCCGGTGGCCTCGGTGCAGTCGGCCGAAAACGGATCATTTACGATCGAGCTGAAAACGCCGGGCGCTGTCGACGTGACGATCGACGCTCCTTCTCGCCGCCGCACGACGATCCCATCGGTCGATGGCGACGATCTCGGCTCGGTCGTTCTCGCCTTGCCGTCGACAAGAACCATACGCGTCACCAGCGGCGGCAAGGCGGTAGCGAATGCGATCGTCGTCTCCGGTCTCGACGTCGATCGGACGAAAGCGTCGGGCGAAGTGCCGGCGGAGATTGGCGGGAGCTTCATCGTCGTCCACCCCGACTACGCGATCTCGTCCCGCGGCGGTTTGGGCAATGCGACCGAGATCAAGCTGAGCCGCGGTGTCGCCGTTCGCGGCCGCGTCGTCAAAGGAGCCGATCCGGTCGCACACGCCATCGTTTCGATCAACGGCTGGCCGCTGGCGGAGACGGGTGACGACGGGACGTTCGCGATCGCTCACGCTCCCGACGGCTGGCAGTCGATCTCGGCCGTTCACGGCAGCGACGTCGGATCCGCCAACCGCTCGAAGGCGGCGTCCGTCGACATTCCCCTCGCCGCGGGTGCCACGTTCACCGGAACCCTGCGCGAGATCAAACGCGGTGCGGCCGTAGCTGGTGCGCGAATGACTCTCAGTGGTTCGGACGATACGTCGGCGATCGCTGTGACTGATGCGAAGGGGAGCTTCACGTTCGCTCCGCTTCTCCCGCGCTCCTATTCGATCAACGGGATGCATCCGTCGTTTGCCATCGAGCAGGCCAGTATCGCGCTCCCGGCGAAGCGAAGCCGCGTCTTCACGGCGCAGCCGTTTGCGCATGCGCGAGGGCATGTCCTCGACGAAGACAAGAAACCGGTCGCGGGAGCAGTCGTCTCCGCGGGCAGCCCCGGCCTGGCGCGCGCTCGATCGACATCGACGAATGCGGCCGGCGAATTCACTGTACGTGTCACGACAAACGCGTCCTTCTCGCAGCCGTTGCCGGTCTATGCCTGGAAGCGCGACTACGTCACCGGTACCTCGCCGTCGCGAATCTGGCAACCGGGCGAGGTCCGCGACAACGTCAACATCACGCTCGTGCACGGCTTCGTCGCGCAAGTGCGCGTCCTCGACAAGCGCGAGCGTCCGGTACCCCACGCACAGGTGAACGTTACCCGCAGCGCGGGGCAAGGGGCGGAGCGTTCTTTCATCACCTGTGCCGATCCTTCCCTTCCCGACTGTCACCGCACGAACGCGGACGGGCTGGCCGCCGTAAGGACCACCGAGGGACGCCACGATCTGATGGTCTTCGGTGACGACGTGGCGCCGGTCCGTATGCCGAATCAGGTGCTGTCCGCGCGTGCCGCGACCGTCGTCGTGCACGTCGACCGCGGCGTCGAGATCAGCGGACGCGTCGTGCTCGCCGACGGCACGCCGGTGGCCGACGCCATCGTGGAGACGCCGACAGGGATCATGCCCCGGAATGCCAACACCGCTTCCGACGGGACATTCAAGATCGCTGGCATCGCCCCCGGCGCAACGATGGTCACCGCGTTCTCCAGCGATCGCCGGCTTTCCTCAATGCCGCGGTCCGTCACCGCGCCGGCCAGCGATGTGACGATCACGATGCCTCGGGGGGCTCGCATCGAGGGGCGCGTCCTCGATCGGGCCACGCAGCAGCCGGTCACCGACTTCACGATTCTCCTGCCGCCGCGCGCCAACCCGAACGTCATCGGTCCCGGGGGCTCGTCCTCGGGCGGTCAGCCGATCCATGCGGACGATGGCCAATACGCCCTCGACAATGTTCCTCCCGGCCAAGTGCAACTCGTGGTTCATGCGGCCGGGTACGTGGCCGGCACGCGCGGCGACATTACGGCCGAGGATGGAAAGACAGTCAGTGGCATCGATATCTCTCTCGACCGCGGTGCGTCCGTCTCCGGCCGCGTCACCGCGGCGAGCGCCCCCGTCGCCGGCACGCAGGTACGTCTGGCCTTCCAGCGTGGGGCGTCCTCCGGCAATGCCACGTCGGACGGCGACGGTCTGTACACGCTCGATGGGCTGGCGGAAGGGGATCACACGCTCGAGTTTCAGAAGCAGGGCTTCGTCCTGCTGCACAAGCCGGTCACGATCACGGCAGGGAAGGATCTGCATCTCGACGTCGAGCTCGATCCCGGCCACGAGCTGCACGGCCGCGTCGTCAACCACTCGGGCCAGGGGATCGCCATGGCGAATATAGCGACGGCCGGCGGCGATGGGCGGCCGCTTGCGATGGTGAGCTCGGACGGCGAGGGGACCTTCGTCATGCAGGGGCTGGCGGACGGCAGTTACAAGCTGACGGCGCGGAAGGAAGGGTATGTAAGCGCGGAGGTCAGTGATGTCGTTCTGCCGCAGAGCGGAGCGCTCACGCTGACGATGGAGACCGGCGCGACGATCAGCGGGCACGTGGCCGGCATTCCGCCGGAGCAGTTCACCCAGGTGATCGTCACTGCGTCGGGCAATGTGACGCGCAATCAGTCCTATGTCGACTCCTCCGGCAACTTCACTCTCAGTGGGATGCCCGACGGCCGGGTACGGGTCGACGCCTTTCTGAATGCGCCGGGCCAGCGCCGCACCGCGCCTTACAAGACGATCACCATCGATAACGGCGTTGCGCCGCCGGTGGAGATGAATTTCGATGAGGGGATTACCGTCAGCGGTCATGTGACCCGCGCCGGCGGTCCGGTGACGACGGGCAGCGTCACCTTCATGCCGAGCAGGCAGCCGGGCCTCCCGCCATCGGCGGACCGGCAGATGGCCAATGCCATGATCTCGTCCGATGGCACCTACATCGCTTCCGGACTCTCCGCGGGCGATTACGACCTGCGCGTCAACGGTCCCAACATTGCCTTTGCGACGAAATACACGGCCACCGCGAGCGGAACGTTCGACATCGATATCCGCGGTGCCTTGCTGCGAGGCCATGTCGTCGATGCCTCCACCAGCGCACCGGTGTCGAACGCAAGCGTCGCGGTCTTCTCCCGGTTGCCGGCATACGGGTCGGCAAGTACCGATTCCGACGGCCGCTTCACCGTCGATGCGCTCGCCGACGCCACGTACGATCTGCATGTGAGCAGCGATTCCTACGTCACGTCGTCCCAGCAGATCGTGGTCTCCGGCGGCGCGGTGGCGGACGTGGAGGTACGGCTGGAGCAGGCGCCGGCGGTGCTCATTCACCTCGTCGATGCCACAACCGGCGGGCCGGTCGACGGCAATGTGGCGGTCACCGACGCGACGCGCAAGTTCAACGGCCAGGCCACGAAGGTCGATAACGGAATCTTCAAAGTGTCGCTCAAACCGGGAAGTTACAACGCCAACGCGTATGCGCGCGGATACGTCCCCAGGATGATGAGCTTCACCACGCCCCCCGCCGACGTGAGCATCGCCCTCTCGCGCGCCGGTTCGCTCCTGATCCGCGCCCGAAGTGCGCAAATCATCAGACTGGACGTCCCCGGCGGCGTGACGCAGCGATTTCTAGGACCCATCCAGATCGGACTGAACGGCCCCTACGACTCCCTTCCGCCCGGCTCGTACCTGCTTTCGACCGTCGGCAACGATCGAACCGTCATTCGCAGCTTGCCGGTGAACATTGTCGCGGGAGAGACGGTGACGATCGATCTGCCTTAGTACCCAATCCGCCGATGACTCAGATACTACGCAGATAAGACACTCCTCCATCTGCGTTCTTCTGCGTCATCTGCGGGATCAACGTCACTTCTCGACCGCGGCAAGCACATGCTCCGCGATCAGTTGTTCGACCAACGGGTGGGCGTTGCGGATGTTGTAGTTAGTCGTGGTGATGACTACCGCCATGTCCAGCGTGGGGAAGCCGAGGATCTTGTTGCCGCCGGTGCCGGTCATGTACCAGGCGAAGCTGGCCGGATCGTTCTTGCGGAAGGCGCGCATCCACAGAAGGTAGCCGTATTCGTTGTCGTCGTCGATGCGCGCATGCGGTTGGAGCGACTGCGCCACCCAGGCGGCGGGAACGATCTGCTTTCCTTCCCACTTGCCGCCGTTCAGGTAGAGCCGCGCCAGCTTGAGCAGATCGCGGCTGCGAAGAGCGAGTCCGCCGCCGGTCATGGCCTCGCCCAGCGGAGAGAACTGCCACTCCGCTTTCTGGATGCCGAGGGGAAGGAAGAGATTGCGGCTGGCGAAGTCGGGGATCGGCGTCCTGGTGGCGCGCTCGATCACTCTGCCGAGGACGAAGACACCGGCGGTGCAGTAGCTGAAGGCGCGGCCGTGTGGGGAGTCGGCCGGTTTCTTTGTCCAGGCCGGAAAGCCTTTGATGGGCAGATCGAGATAGAAGCGGCTCCAGTCTTCGATCAGGTACATCCCCTCCTCGTTGCCTCGGGAGTGATCGTTCCAGTCGTCGCATTCGAGGAGGGAGCTCATGGTCAGCAGGTCCTCGACGGTGATCTGCTCCTTTCGCTTGTCGGGATTGGCCAGCGGCAACTTGTCCTTGAAGAAGGGGAGGATGAGGGCGCCGACGCCGGCGAGCTGGCCGCGGTCGATGGCGATACCGGCCAGCATGCCGGTGATTGTCTTCGTGGCCGAACGGGTGTTCCGAAGCTCTTCCGCGCCGCCGGCGTCGAAGTAGGCCTCATAGACGAGCTTTCCATGCCGTTCGATCAATACGCTGGTGATGCTCTTGAAGTCTCCAGCCTTGATGGCAGCGGCCATCGTTTCGAGCCGGGCAGCGTTGAGACCGGCCGAGGCTGGGTCGGCTGTCTGCCAATCGTCAGCGAAGGCGGGGAGGGTGAAGGCGGCGGTAAAGAGAAGGGCAATCAGGAGGGGACGCATGTCGACACAATAGGGCGGGGAATCGCGGCGGTCTTGTGCGGACGAAACATCGTAGGGCGCGCAGCGCTCCATTCGATCACGCCATGAACGATCGCCGGTACTCCCCCGGCGGTACGCCGATCAGCCGCCGGAAGACATTGGTGAGCTGGCTCTGGTCGTTGAAGCCGGTCTGAAGCGAGAGGTCCGCCAGCGGCGTGTCCGTGGTTGCCAGAAGGACGCGGACCTTCTCGATCCGGCAACGCCGGAGGTATTCACCCGGCGAGCAGTCGAAGTATCGGCGAAAGGTCCTCGCCAGGTGGATCGGATGCACACCCGCCTCGGCTGCCAGTTGGCGGATCGTCACTCTCTCCGTGCAACGGTCGTGGATGGAGTCGCGTACTCGCAGCAGCCAGGGAGGTGGTTGCCGGTCGTGCGGCACGTTGGTCCGTAACAGGCGCGCCACCAGCTCCAGACCGAGGTCTTCGAGAACGAGCTCGGAGAGCGCCGTCTCGCGCAGCAACTCGCCATGCGCCCGATTCGCCGCCAGCACGAGGCCCGGCGCAGGGATGGTCGTGGCCGGATCGTGGGCGAACCGCGCCGTCAGCTCCGGTCCCAGCGAGATCGTGAAAAGGCGTCCCAGGTCGGTGCGAAAACGGTCGCGGTGATTGGTGCCGGCGGGATTGAAGATGAGCGTCCCCGGTCCGCAGAGGCCTGGTGCATCGTCCGCCTCCGTGATGTACGTCCCGCGGAGCACGAGGACAAAGTGCGCGTCGGTATGCGTATGCTGCGGCACCTCACGGTCAGGGACGAGCGCAATCCGGTCGGCGTATTCGAAAGACTCAGTCCGCAGACGGCGCTTTGTGTCACCGAAGAACGTGCGGGGTTGAAGTCGGGTCACTGATCCGTAGGTACGACGAATGAGGCGGAAAGTTGGCGTGTGGTGCTCAAATAATCACGCTGATGGAGTGTCGGAAGTCATGTCATCCAACGTTCCCCGGTCGGCCAGCGAACAATCACACCTTCTGGGTGTCCAACGTTTCCCCTCGGTGCGTACGTGTATAGCTCCGTTGGAGCAGCGCTACATCCCCGCGCAGCAACTTTACTCACCCCGTGCAACGACACTCCCCCATGTCTGCAACGACATTCATCGCGGTGCAGCAACGACACTCATGTTGCGAGCAACGGCACTCACCCCGTGCAGCAGCGACACTCACATGTGAGCATCGGCACTCACCCTATGCGGCATCGCCACTCACCGTGAGCGCAACGACACTCACCCTGTGCAGCATCGCCACTCACCGTGAGCGCATCGACACTCACCCTGTGCAGCATCGCCACTCACCGTGAGCGAATCGACACTCACCCTGTGCAGCATCGCCACTCAACGTGAGCGCATCGACACTCACCGTGAGTGAATCGACACTCACCGTGAGTGAATCGACACTCACCGTGAGTGAATCGACACTCACCGTGAGTGAATCGATACTCACCGTGAGTGAATCGCCACTCACCGTGAGTGAATCGCCACTCACCCTGAGTGAATCGCCACTCACCCTGTGCGCAACGACACTCACCCTGAGCGAATCGAACACTCAGCCTGTGTGCATGGACACTCAGCCGGTGCAGCACGACACTCACCCCGTCCAGCATGCGAACGGCGCTCCGCCTCCCCGGATACGTCACACGAGATACGTCACACCTTCGTTTTTCTACTGCTCGTAAGTTGTTGACAGGTCAGGTATTTCTCGTCGCCTATTTCGGCGACTGCTGCTAGTTGCGAGTTATTCGCATCTTTCTGGTCGAGTGCGTCGTTTCAACGGGGTTGCTGCCACCGGCCATCCACCATACGGAGCACGCGATCGACACGGGGAACGATACGCGTGTCGTGGCTGACGATGATCACCGCTTTGCCTTGCCGCCGCGCCGCGTCGCAGAGGAGGCGAATCGTGGCTTCGCCGGCCTGGGAGTCGAGGCTGCCGGTCGGCTCGTCCGCCAGAAGAATGGCCGGATCGTTCGCCAGCGCGCGGGCGATGGCCACGCGCTGTTTCTCGCCGCCGCTCATGGCGTGGGGTAGAAAATCAGCACGTTGCCGCACGCCGAGCTCGTCGAGAAGCGTCTCCGCTCGGCCGGGATCGGAATCGTGGGCCAGATCGAGGACCAGTTGCACGTTTTCGCGTGCGGTCAACGCGTCGAGAAGATGAAAGCTCTGAAAAATGAAGCCGATCGTGCGCAGCCGGAAGTCGCACCGGGCCTGCTCGCTCATCGCCGTCACGTCTGTGCCGGCGATCAACACCCGGCCCGACGTCGGTTGCAGGAGGCCGCCGAGCATCGACAGCAGCGTCGTTTTCCCGCTTCCGTTCGGCCCTAGAATGAGTACCGCTTCTCCGGAGGCAACGCGGAGAGAGACGCCGTCGACGGCGCGAACGTCGCCGAAGGTGCGGGTCAGCGATTCGCCGGCCAGCATGGTCATGTCCGAAAGACCTCCGCCGGATAAACGCGGCGCAGCACGCGCAGAGGGATGACCGCCGCCAGAGTGCCGACGACCAGCGTCCCCACCAGCACGGCAAGCGCTGCCTGCCACGTGTACCGCAGCGAGAGTTGAGGGACAAATCGTTTGAGCAGAGGATTGGACATCCCCGCCAGCAGAGCGCCCCAAACGAAGCCAAGCGTCGATGCGATCAGTGCCTGGCGCATGACCAGCCCGGCGAGATAGCGGTCTGACGCACCGATGGCCTTGAGCATGGCGTAGTCCTCGCGGCGCTCGAGGATGGAGCCGTAGAGCATCAGTGCCACGATGAGGCCCCCGACCAGTGCCCCGACGACGCCGACGGCCGCGAAGACGGGCAGGACTCCATCCATCTGGTCCAGATTGTTCTGTTCGAACTCGGCGCGCGGAAAGACGGCAACGTTCGGAAGCCGGGCCCGGATGCGCCGTTCCACCGCGCCGGCGCCGGCGCCGCTGGCCACCTTCACCAGACAATAGCTGATGATGCCGTGTACGCCGAGAAGGGTCTCGGCATCGTCGCCGCGGACGAAGGCGTATTGAGAGACCAGGGTGTTGGTGCCGTCGCTGAGGCCGGCGACGCGGAACGGAACGCCTTGCAGATCGACGGTTGCGCCCAATGCCAGCCTGTACTCGGCGGCAAAGGTGCGGTCGAGGACGATTTCGTGAGGTCGGAGCTCCGTCGTCCCGGCGGTCAGCGTTCGCGGCGCACCCGGTTTCCTGGAGGGATCGAAACCGAAGAGGAAGAGCGTCGACGTCGTACGCCCTCCGACCGTCGCTGTCGTGAACAGCCGGGAGAGTGGCGCGGCAACGGCCACGCCGTCGATTGAGGCGATTTCATCGACGACGCTCGCCGGTAGATACGATGAGCTCTTCAGCAGGTTGTTCGCGTTTTTCTGGCAGATCCAAAGGTCGGCATCCGTGGTGCGAACGTAGCGCGTAACCCCGTCTTTGACTCCTTCGTACACGCCGAAGAGAAAGAGGAGAAGGCACACCGTCGCTCCGACCGCTCCGATCGTGACGAACAGTCGTCCCTTCTCGCGAAGAAGAAGACGTCGGGCCATCGGAACCATTGCGTCGCCATGGTAGCGCCGGTTCTCTTGCTCACTCAGCGTGAAACGGTGTCAAAGGCCTAATCCGCAGATGACGCAGATGTACGCAGATAGGAGGCGATCTTATCTGCGCGATCTGCGGATCAAGTCTTCCACGCTGGTCGAGCATATTGAGGCCGCCCTTCCATCTCGCTAGGCATTTCGTTAACATCGTAAACACGATTTAAGGAGTATGAGAGTCGCCGTCCGTTTCTTCAACTCCTACGCCCACGCCGACCAGTACCTGGCGGATGATCTCATCCTGCGATTGCAACAGCAGATGACGCCCTCGCGGGCGTATGAGTACACGCTTTGGCGCGACACGACGATTCTCGTCGGAGAGCTGTGGTTCGGCGAAATTGTCCACGCAGTCGAGGGGTGCGACATGGGATTGCTTTTCGTCAGTCCGGCTTTCCTCGGGTCCGGCTTCATCGATCGCGAAGAGTTGCCGCGCCTCATCGGTCAAACCACAAAGCCGATCGTTCCGGTCATGCTGCGGCCGGTCAGTTTCGAGCGCCACGACCTGAAGGGGCTCTCCGAATACCAGATCTATCGCCTCGATCAACAGAAGTCCTACAGCGAATGTAACGGTGATCGCGGTCGGAGCCGTTTCGTCGAAGAACTGTTTCTCGACATCGAGCGCCGGCTCGACCGAATTTTATCGTTAAGGAGCCCTGGACCAGATGCCTGAGCGAGTTCGAGTGGTCATGAAGCCGGCGGATGTTCGCAGGCGTATGAACGCGTTGACCGAGCACGTCAGCGCGGAAGACTACAAGCGCCTCGACAGGCTCCTCGCTGCCTTCGCGAACAACGCCCGTGCGCGGCTGTCCGATTGTCTGCCGGTGGTCGCGACTGGTCGGAAAGGCGAGGACCAGCTCGCGAGCTTCCGCGCCTTTCGTCAACGGCTGGCCGGTGGTGCGAAGGCGGCGGGGCTCGGCTGGACGCTGGAGGTGGACACGAAGAAACGCTCCGAGCCGGCCGACAGGGAGTGCTGGTTTCTGGCGCCTCCCGACGACAGAGCCGCGGAGAGCGCCGCCGAGCTATCGCGGCAGGAGACGGCCGTCATCCAGGGCCAGCTTTTCGTTCCCCAACGTGGCCTGCCGACCATGGGGCGCCGCCCGGTTCGATTCTTTGTTTCGTACGACGACAGACACGACGCAAAGAGCGCAACGTCCTTGCTCGCCGATCTCGAAGCAAGCTTTCGCGGGTCGAGCAACTACGAATATGAGGTCTGGCACCAGGGGAAGATCCTCGTCGGCGAGATCAAAGCCCGGGAGATCGAGGAGGCGCTCGATCGTTCGGACTTCGGCCTCCTCCTACTCAGCGTGCATCGGCTTGGAGGCTCTGCTGGTGATGTCGATCTGCGCGAGCTGATCGAGTCTGCGCGGCCACTCATTCCTGTCGCCCTCGGCAATCTGTCTGAGCGCCTCAATCTTCATGGCCTGGAACATCATCAGGTATTCAAGTCGAACCGTCGCAGCTTGTCCGAATGCCGAGGGAAAGCCCAGAAGGAAGCGTTCACGAAGGAGCTCTTCGAGGAGATCGAGAGAAGGCTCGATCGGTGGTTCCAGGAGACGGAAGGGCAACCCATCCAGCAGCGGACGACCGGGACTATCTACCGCGTCGCTCGATTTGAAGACATGGCCCGGGGGCTCATGTCCGCTTACGAGCGCAAGGCGTTGAACGACTACGTCCATGCAAGCGGCGCCGAGGCAAGCCTTGCGGAGGATCTTGACCGAGTCGAACCGGATCGTCGTGAGGCACGCGCGGTAGACATGCTCGAAGCGCTCGAACAATGGGTTCGCGATCCCGCGGGCACGCGCTACGCCGCGATCCTCGGCGAGTACGGAATGGGAAAGACCACCCTGCTTCGGAAGCTGACCGACGACCTCTTGCGTCAGCGCGAGTCCGCCCATGGGCTGCCGCTGCCGATCTTCATCGACCTCCGCTACTACAGCGAAACGATCCAGAAAGAGGCGCGGGTCCCCAGAAACATCGAAGCGCTGTTGCGGGAGGCATTGGACCGCGCATGGCGAGGCACGGGTCCCGAAGTCGATCCTGAAGACATCCTTCGTCTCGTTCGCGAAGAAGGAGCCATCCTTATCTTCGACGGCCTCGACGAGAAGCTCGTTCACCTGACCGAGGCGCAGGGACAAGCGTTCATACGAACCCTTTGGCAGGCGTTGCCACCGCGCGGCTCAGAACAGCCAGGCGAAGTGGTTTCCGGGCGACTGATCTTCTCCTGCCGATCGCACTACTTCAAGACGCTCCGATCGCAGAGTGCTCTCTTCCTCGGCGAGGATCGGGAAGGGCTCCGATCCGCCAGCTATCGGGCGTGGGTCCTTCTCCCTTTCAATGAACAGCAGATCCGCGTTTACCTCGCCAACGTCCTCGGCGAGGAGCGCGTCGACGCGGTTATGGAGCTGTTTAGCGCCGTTCACAATCTCCGCGACCTCGCGCAGCGGCCTTATCTGCTCTCTGTGATCGTCGAGCACATCGACGCAATCGAACGCAAGAGACTGCGAGGGGAGACTGTCCAGGGGGTGACGATCTACAACCTCCTTGTGGAACGCTGGCTCGAACGGGACAACGGGAAACACAAACTCCGGCCGGAAGACAAGCTCCGGGTGATGGAAGAGATTGCGGGAGCGATGTGGGCTCAGGGAGACCGGGCCTGGTCATGGGAACGGCTGCGGGACTGGCTCGGCGGGTGGTTCGCCGCCGACCAAGTGCTCGGGACGCGCTACGCGAATGTCGCCTCCGAGGTTATCGAGGAGGACATCCGCACGGCGACGTTCATTCTCCGGCCCGACGACAGCGAGCGCGAGTTTCGCTTCGCTCACACCTCGCTGCTCGAGTTCTTTCTGGCGAAGCATCTGTTCCGAGCCCTGGCGCACGGAGCGATCGAACCGTGGAACATGACCGCTCGTTCCAATCCTTCGCCCGAGGCATTCGAGTTCCTCGGTCAATTGGTCCTGATCCAGACCGACGCGCGTATCCGCGAGAAGTGCCTGACGACGATGTCCGCGCTACTGAGCGGGGACCACCCGGATGCTGCCGGCGCGGCCTTTCGGTATTGGGTTGTGGCGATTCAGCACGGCTTGCCGACACCGCGACCTCCTCGCGTCGATCTGCATGGAGCGGATCTGTCGAATCTCATCGTTCGCGGACGTTCTGCCACCGAGCGTTTGAATCTGATCCGCGCGGATCTCTCCGGCGCAAAGATGGTCGGATCAGTTTGGCAGGACATCGATCTGTCTGGGGCGAGTCTCTCTGGCGCGCGAGCCGAGCGCGCCGAGTTTCACCGCGCGCTCGCGAGAGACATCGACGTGAGCGAGGCAGACCTTACCGGAGCGATCTGGCACGGATGTGACGCACGCGGCCTGCGCGGCGGTGAGGCCGCCGAATGGTACGGTTGTTACTGGATCAATTCGCACATCGACATCGAATCGCTTCCCCCACGGTTCGGCCGATTGGGCGCGGTGAGCTCCGGACTCGTTGCCTGCGGAATTCCTAGCCCGCAAGCTCCCGGTGGGATCATGCGGCCTGCGGTGCTCGCTGCCACGTCTGGCCATGGCTCTTCTGTTACTGCCTGTGCGTGGTCGCCTGACGGGACGCAATTGCTCTCCGGCTCGGAGGACAACACGCTGAAGATGTGGGACGCGCGGACAGCCCAGGAGCTCCGGACGCTCGCCGGACATGGCGATACGGTTTCTTCCTGTGCATGGTCGCCGGATGGGACGCAACTGCTCTCCGGCTCGGAGGACAACACGCTGAAGGTGTGGGACGCGCGGACGGGCCAGGAGCTGCGGACGCTCGCCGGCCATGCCTCAAGGGTGTCTTCCTGTGCGTGGTCGCCGGACGGGACGCAACTGCTCTCCGGCTCATGGGACAAAACGCTGAAGGTGTGGGACGCGCGGACGGGCCAGGAGCTGCGCACGCTCACGGGCCATGGGGGGGTGGTGACTG
>Ga0210402_10003571_pt1 | contig 14510 bp, 9 predicted proteins | sample IncBWC7MmetaG_FD_161055 | JGI IMG/M metagenome (GOLD analysis project Ga0210402, IMG submission 161055) | Forest soil microbial communities from Barre Woods Harvard Forest LTER site, Petersham, Massachusetts, United States - Inc-BW-C-7-M | ecosystem: Environmental > Terrestrial > Soil >...
GTGACGGACAACACCCGTCCAACACCGTCCCAGTACCAGTACGTTGGCATTGGCATTGGACGGTTTTAGACGGGCCCGGGAGTCTCTGAACCGAATCGTCGACCCTTGCCACGACGACGCCCGGCCGCTGCCCCTCGTTCTCGACACCGTGGCCTCAAAATATCGAGGATTAGCCTCGGATGTTGGTGGTATGGCATTGAAAGGTGAGTGAGCACCCATTTGTGCGGTGCTCTGCAACTGATTGTGTGTGGGCTGGCGTCTTTGCAGTGCGCGGTGACATCGCCCGCGCCCTCGTACTTAACCCCGGACTTCTTTGGCGATGCGACGCCCTCCTCCCGAGGAGGTGCCCCCTCAAGACTAACAGGTAGCGGCCCTCTTTGGAGTGGTCTGCTCCACCTCGGTCGACTGCCTTGTGCAGGCCAGTTGGCCTTGCACATGGCCTCGACCGTGTGCGGTCGCGGCCCCTCAGTCGCCTCGCCCTTCGAGTGGCCCCGAACCTTTGGGGCCCTTCGAATGAGTTCACTCCATTCTGGCCCCGGGCCCTTGACGACGCGATGGCCTCCTCCTGAGGCCCCTCAAGACGACTGGTGGCGACCCTCTCCAGGGTGGCCCGCTCGCCTTCGGTCGGTCGCCTTCGTGCGGACCAGTTGGTTTTGCACATGGCCTCGACCGTGTGCGGTTGCGGCGCCTCTGCCACCTCGCCGTCAGATTCGGAATCGCGCCCCAAATCGCTGGGGTCCTTCATGTGCATGTAAGCAAGAACGGGAGGGGTCTCGCGAGCGTGGCAAGGTGCCCGGCCCCTGACTTGCTCTCGCCGAGGCAAGGACTCATGTCCTTCTCGATCCCTGCGATCCACACCCGTGCCCTTCTCGCATCGGTCAGCTACCACCCGCATTCGCATTCGCACTCGCGTCCCCCATGCGCCCCTCTCATCGGCGCTTTCGATCGGGCGAGTCTTAACAAATACTGACTTTCTATTTACGTTTGTCTAGCTACGGGTTTTTGCCAAAGTGGTCGTCGCGGACGCCAATTACTACCTTGCTATCGAGGTGTGTCCGGTGTTCTCATCGTCATCAACATTCATTTTTTCTCTCTTTTTTCTAGCTTCGTTCTCCTTGTGCCCGTATCCAACTCGACGTTTGATCGATGATTGTTTTGCCATCGGCGTACAGTCGGTTACCTGTTCCCTTCCCTGTTTGAGCTGGGTCAGTCATTTTGGAAAGATGGTACGTTAAGCTAGTACTTTTCCGATGTCCCCTTTGATTAACGCAAGTGACCGCAGTATGGCCAACATTTTGCGTTTCTGCCCTTTGAGTGGTATGGCCATAAACGTCACCTGTGCCTCCACCATGTCCCCTGTTCTGAAGATCTGGGGTTCGCATGGTTCGTATCTGGTGGTATGTTATTTGCGAATCGTTGTCTCATCAGTATTATTAGGTGGTACGTACATGAGGTGACCATCTTCATTCCTACGCGTTGCGTAATAGTGGACTTGGTTGTCCTCTGTATGAACATACGACATTCCGTCCTCTTGCGACATGCCACGCAATGTGCCGTTCGGATCGACCCCGGGTAAGAAGGGCACGCTTTGCATCCCCTCTGCCTCCCGGGCTGGTGTCAAGTACCTATTCCACAATCCGATCCGATCCGTCTCCGGCTCGTCTGGCCTGTATTCGGCCCACGCCTCAAGGGCGCCCTCTTCAAATTGTCGGTCAAACCTACGATGGATGCTTTTGATCGCATCTACAGCGCGCATGAATGTCGGACTCCCAAGTCCTGTGAGCGTTATGCCCTGGCGCAAAAACTTATATCGGTATGCGGAAATTCTGTTCTTATTGTTGCCCTTGTCAGTTTCTTTCTCTCGCCTTTCTCTGACGTACCTTGGCTTCAACATTATAGGCGGCAATTCTTTCGCGTGGATTATCCCTTGTATTGTGAAAATCACTTCTTCTGCATCTTCGTTTTCCGTGCGCTTCACTATTCGCCATGACGCAGGCTTAACAAACTGCTGTATCTTGTTCGCATTCCAAAAAGATGTACCCTCCTGGTCACCGTTTGAGTTTTGTTCTCTGTATTGAGGTGGCTATTACTAACATTGCTTAGAGCTGCCAAGCGGACGTGCTCCTCTTGCCCCGTTAACTCTACAGCCGTCTGTTCAATGATGTTGCCTCATTTAGGTCAGTTTATACGTTTTTTTGTTTCTTATTATTGTGGACACTTACGTGCTTCGTCTATATCAGACTGGCTTTCCATGTCGACGTTTGCTCGTGTGTAGGGTGGGGTAGGTTTATGGTAGCGAACGGCTCGTGCGTTTCATTATCTCGTGAGTCTCGTTTATGGGTTGTCGGCACGCATGATCTGCGCATCTCCTTTCGATGTACTGCTGATTCTCCCGTTCAGGTTCTATGACATGCCGCATTCCATTAATTTGCGACTCGTTTATGGCATCGATCTGCTAGTTTTTCATATCCGGTCCTTTTTTTCTTTTGTGGTTGTTTCTTCACTAATGTTTGCTTTTGCGCAGTGCTTCGCTCGTGCGCTTCTGTAATCGTTCCTCCTCAGGTTGCTGAGATTTCTTCGACCTTCTATGGAAGTTCGTCATGTTCGAGTGTTGAATGGTCATCCTCTTTCGACTCTTTCATTACCGGTCCTTTTTTTCCAAATTTACTTTGTTGATTGGTTTGTTGTTGCACGCGTGTTTCGGTGAGTGTTTCCTATATGGTTTCCCGCTTTTCTCCGTTGTACCACGAGGGTTAAACACTTGTTGATTAAGACCTCGGATCAGTTTTGGAATATTTCTTCTGCGTTGCCACTCTGAACATGGCCGAACGACTACTTTCTCAGTTATCCTTCGCAACTGGTGTCCTTCGTCTTCTTGTGCTATGCCAGTTCTCCGTGCCGCACTAAGTCCCCGCGTCTACTTATAAGGCACAGGTTTTGTGTCTACCATAACGCACTCGTTTGCAGACGACGAAGGTCTCATCTATTTGCTCTATCCTCTTTTTTTCATCATTTTGATCTTGCATGCCGAAGTCATCCTCGTGCGTCTTTCGTTTCTTTTTTTTCGTTGCGTATTTTTATCTATTGCATGCATTAGGCCATCGAAGAAAGGTCCTTCTGTTGTGGCCGATCCGTGAGTTTGACTTTTCTCTTTTTTTTTTTTCGAACTAACGATGTGGCGTCTGAATCAGGGTTAAAACGGATCTAGAGGAGTGAGTACTGTGTTAATTTCTTTGATGTCGTTTCGATATTGTGTTTTGCAGACTCGTCTCTCAGCAGTTGCCGTCGAAAAGACCAGCGTAAGTCGTCGTATCTGATGCTACTTATGGTCCTCCCCTTTGACGTTTTGATTGAACCGTAGCTCGACAACTCCTCGTCGTTTAAGGAAGCGGAACAACGCCGTGGCTGATGACTCTGACGTGTGAGTGTATCATGTCTGACGCTTTTTGTTCTGTGACATGTAGCTTTCCTCAGTGAGGTTATCCCTCCCACTCCCAGTCCCAAGCGTCGCCGTAAATCTCCTCCTCCTCCTGGCTCTCCGGCATTCAGTGCCCTACCGGCCGTTTCTATCCCGTATGTTGGTTTTACCTTGTGCATATTCAGATGTATCTGACAGTTTGCGTAGCGATTTGGTAAGCGCTGCCATCTCTGATCGAAATTCCTCCTCTCCCACGCGTCGTGGCGAGGTGACGTACGTACCCTCAGGAACTTCTTTCGAATGTGTCTTTGATGTGTCCTTAGTGAAGACAGGCCAAAGTATGTTGTTTTTGGAGCCTGCGCGTCATGTCTCATGTGTTGTGTGACAATAGACGTACTATCGTGAAGACTCAAAAAGCTAGAGCTATGGAGGCTGCGCATGAAAAGCAGGATAATAGTTCTAGGTATGCTATGTTTCTTGGTGTGTTACATCTCATGCTCAATGCGTTGTTGAATGTACTTTCGCAAGATCCGAAAAAGTTAAGATCACGGAGTCTGTGGATGATAAAAGGCACCCTTATTGTGACTCTTTTTCATTGTTTCCTTCTCATGCTCTCTCAGGGAATGTGGGGGGATTGGTGCCTGCGACGTTCAAGATTCCGACAGCGAAGTTGAACTTCCGTCTATTTCCAAGTAACAGTTCATTTTCTTTTTTGGGGCCTGTCGCGTGTCGCCTTACCTTCATTTCAGGTTGTTGGCCGCCCTAGATGCCACTCGTGTCCCTCCGGGCGCACGGGATTCGTTGTACGTTTGTCTGGTATTTTGTATAGCGGATCTTGCTGAAAGTTTTTCGACTTAGGTCGCCTGAATCTCATCGTTCTGACACTCAGCGTTCGAGCCCTGTTGTAAATGTGCCAGGTGATTTAGATGATGCCTGTGACAATTCATCTGAGGAACAGTGAGATCTCGCATTTCTTTGCTGCGCTTTGTCAAATTTAATTTTTTCAATAGCACGTCCAATCCTCAGCCTGACACCTGCGACGATCAGTCTGTTATGCTTGTCCCATATCCCGACTCTGTCTTGGCTCCTTTCTATAAAGGCCTCCCTGATCTCCCGTATGTTTTGTCGAGATCTTTTGTTTTTGGCATTATTAAATATCTTTAACAGCCGTATGTGTGAAATCAAATCTTTCACAGGTACTACGGACTCCCTGCGGACTCCGTTTTCAGAAAAATGTGCTGGTATGGCTGCCGAAAGTGTTAGGTTTGACATGTATTTCTGGTATCGTTTTCGTTCGTTGCTGATTCCTTTTTCGGTCAGGATCATCTTGAAGGCTCTCCTTTTCACCAATAGCGGATCGTATGTGAATACTGCGAGAATCGATCCAGCGTTTTTGCGTGTTGAAAATAACCGCCTGCGTGTCGTCGAGTCTAAGTCCTTGGCTCTTTGCATCATGACTGGGACTGTGACAGAGAGTTTCTTGGTCGCTTCTGCCGAAGCTGGACCCCGTCATTCACCTTACGCAATCCATAAACTCACGGTGGCTCCCTTTCAGCAAGAATTTCGTCGCGACACGTCTGCTTGGGGAGTCCTGTTCGACTTTCATTTAATTAGCGGTATGATCTGTCCTGCTGGATTCAGCTTTACATCCAGGGGTGAGGGTAAAGGTGATAGTTGGCGAACGCGTGCGTTCTTTTCTTTTCTTGTATGAGCCGAACTTGATTTTCTTTTCACAGTTTCTGCCCCTTCGTCCCCTGTTAAGGGGAAATCTAGTGTTCTAAAATCTGTGACGTCTGCGCAGTTTTCTGTCAGTACTGAGGTTGCTTCTCGATCTTTCGATGATACAAGTGAGTGACGTATACTTAAGGCGCCACGTGTGCATGCTTATCCTTTTTTTTTCCAGTCCCTGTTTATGACGGACGCGGTACAAGCGACCGTAAAGGATTTAGCTTCACTGATGCTGACTTCAAAAACTTATCGTCTTGGCCCATTTATGGTGGAGGGCCAACAGAAGTACCATTGGATTCCGTTGTTTCTGTTGGATATACGTTAGGCACTTATCGTGGGAGTGGTGGGCCTGTCCTGTCGTCGAACCTGATATTCGTTATATTGCTCGCTTTGGGGTGATGTCATTCTTGATTCTTTAAGACGCACTCTATTCGCTACCGCATTTGGCAGATGTGCATTCCTTATTTGTTTTAGTGTATAAGAAACGTCACGCTTGTTTACCGAGTCGTGAAGTCAAATGATGCGTTAATGAGATTTATTCATACAAATGGTTTTTTATTCTACCGAGTGCTTATGAGTTTAACTGAGTTCCGAACTTTCCCTGATCTATATACTCCCCAACTGTAAGTCTGGCCCATGGGTATGAGGAAATGTCGGTTTGCGCACCGACACCAGGATCCCTATACAAACGTGGCATAACCCAACTCTGCTAAGATGCTGAGGGCGCCAGGGGCCAAGGCCGAATAGGAGGTTGGAATGGGCGATCGAGGATGTGACGAAGAGCATGAAGATATGTGGTGAGGGCGGTATGGCCAAGGCCGAAGATGAGATTGAGTTGGAGGGGTGTGACCGGATGATGATGAACGGGCCGTTAAGGCGGCTGAAGAGGAAAATATCATTGATGATGATGAAGTGGAGGTTGGTGTAATGGTGCAATGATCGCATCGAAATGGGTCACTGGATAGTGCGGGATATAAATGGGAATCAACCTTTTAAAACGCCAGGCGCGAAGTGGGACAGAAGGCACTTACCGACTTCGGCTTCGCTCAATTCGACATACATCTCGCAGTATATGAACCCGTGGATGGCATTTCCGCGCTAGAGAGATGCAAAAGATGTGTGAGCACCCAATGCAGACACATGGCGAGCTCCGCAGTGGCAGCAAATCGGGCCGTGTGCCCTCCATGTCCAGCACAGGGAACGATACGTGCGAAGGAAAACCTGGACGAGACAACGGATGCCGTAAGAGTTGACTTCAAAGACGATGCAAGGAAATGGGAAAGGGGTGAAGAGCCCACGGGTGCCGAGCTCGTCCTTGATTTTTTGGACGAGGCGCTCTAGCTCTTCGGGCCCGAGCATGAGTGATGGTGATACAATAGGTAACCATAGTCTTGCGCTCGCCTATGGTGGCCTCCTGCGATCCTCATGGTTCCCAATAAAGAAAGTGGGTTGGCTGGAAAGGGCAAAGCACGAAGCCCCGATGACGGGGCCATGACTAGATGCGACACGCGAGGATGCTGCAACAAGTGGGACAAGGCAGGATGAATTAAGTTTATGTTGCAGACAACTCAGATTCAAACTGCGAGCAGTCAGCTGAGCTGAGCGTCGCCAAACACCGATGAACTCTGATTCGCTCAGGTCAACGCGGTTTTTACGGGTCTCAGCTTTCATCCGTTACCACTAAACATGCGTCCTTCTATGTCCTTTATCGGTGCCTCCGCTGTCTTTCTCGGTTTGGCCCTCGGTAATGTCTTCTCTTTGCTATTTCATTGTTTCAAGTTGTTGTGCGTTCTATGGGCTGCAGATCATCAAGTTAGAGCTGTATTGCTATGTCCCGCTGGCTCGCTCGGTTACTTTGTGGACTTTGTCCATGTCCATGTCTCCACTTATGTCCATTGTCTTGATGCTATGGATATTGCAAGTTTGCGGTCCTTTCCTGTCTGTCTCTATGGTGTCCTATGGTGTACCATCACACGTTGGCTCCATGACGAGCAACATCCATGTCCCCTACTGTCTTGTGTTATACTTGATTTATCACATGGCCTCTCGCGATCACGGTTGTTGCTTGTCAGTACATTTATTGTTTATGATCTCCTGTTTTGTTCACTGTCATATTTGGGTATATATCGTATTGTCTCGTATCGCCACTCGCCTGCTCCAAAAAGGGTTGCTCTGTCACATATATTAGACATCAAGTACCCCCCTTCACATTTTCCATGCCATGGTGGTGGCCGTCAACACGAGTTCTCGTTTGAACAAATCGCACCATATGTTGTAAGTGGTGATGCCGGCGATGCGAACAACGCGTTCAAATTTGTTTCTCATGATTATGTTAGAGGTGTTGGCAGTAGGGTATTTAATTGCAAACAGAACCTTGTGTACGCAAATATACCTCTGCGTGATATCGTTAAATATCTACCGGTCAAGGTGCTGCTGCGTATTAGCAAGATCCATCGTATTAATATCAATTGTCGAGCTGCTAAGATCGATATGCTGCCGTATTTCGATCTACATCATTGTGCATCTTGTAATGATTGTTTTACTATTTTCTCTGTAATTCGTAGCAAGCGCTGTCGTGAAAAATTAAGGGTTAGTAAAACAAGAGACGGCGATGATAATGATCAACCGTTCCCACCTTGTGTTTCACGGGTACCTACAAAAAGATACGAAGGCCGTTCGGCGGATGACGCAGAGTCGAATGGTGGTACCTTACCGAACCCGTCTGTATTCCCTCCTACTCCACCAGATAATCAATTATTGTGCGAAATCGTTCGTGGCGTTTGTGTCGATTCATCGCCTAACATGATGGAAGAGGGAGGCTGCGCGGTTTGCGGACAGTTGACACAGACAACACAACTTACAAGACTAAAGACTATTAAGAACCATTTGCATATCCTGAAAGCACAAGGTGTATCTAGGATCCAAAGGAATGATGCTTCCGATCCCGTTCGCGAGTTCAGTGGGCCGATACTTGATTATCGGTGTAATCGCATATGTGATCGGTGTCGAAAGCAAGTACGAAAAGGCATTGTCCCTCGAAACGCTTTGGCAGGAGGAATTTGGCTCGGTGATGTTCCTATCGAGCTTTCAAGTTTGAGGTTTGTAGAACGTTTGTTAGTGGCGCGCGTTCGAATTAATAGTTGTTTTATTCGCGTTGCTGCGTCGGGCCTAAGAAAGATGACATCGCACGTTATTGCATTTGAATCACCTGTTCCGAAAGTTTATCAACGCTTACCGCCACCTGTCGAAGACCTCGATGATGTCTTAGCGGTTTTATTTACTGGGCCATGTAAGCCTACAGACAAGGAATTCAGGCGCGTCCCGCTCTTGGTCAGGAGAGCGTACGTTGCACGAGCTCTCGAGTGGTTGAAACTAAATCACGTTAACTATAACGACTTGGATATCGCATATGATGAACTGAATCGTTATCCGGAAAACGTACCGCCTGTTTCAATAGAATACCAACATTCACAGACAAATAAGAGGCCCGAAGGCACAAGTCTGTTTGATGATGGAGACGAGGAAGGCGTTGACGATGGGGAGTGTCCGTTTGTCGTTCACGGTCTGACGAGTGATCAGATGATAACCAAATCTGTTGAGGCCTTGAAAGGAATCGCACTGAAGCACTGGAATAATAAAGGAGGTGCGCTTGCCGTATCACATGGGGCAGACTCCCTGTCGATATTCAACAATTCTGGACTATATCCTCAGGCTTTTCCCTGGCTCTTTCCCTACGGGCTCGGTGGAATAGGATCAACGACGCTCTCTGAGAAGGCTCACATGCGTCACCTGTTAATGTATCACGACAAACGCTTCCAGTATGATGTTGCATTTCCATTTGTTGCTTTTAGCCATCAACAAGTAAAGGCTGCGTCGTCCGCTGGCTTCCTTCTTGCTGAATCTTCTAAATTTAATGACATTGCTGGTCGTCTGTTGTCTGTTGATCAGGAGACCCTGGCTTCAATGTCTAGCCGTATGGCTGATGGAGAGACGGTAAAACCTACAACAGAAGATGAACGATCTTGCTTCCAATTAATCAGAGACCTTGATCACATAAATGGAAAAGTTAGCGGTTCTGTGACTTCTAAAAAGTATATGCGTACTGAAATATGGTCGTTAATTGCATACATGGGTGCCCCATTTTGGTATATTACATTGTCTCCTGCCGATAACAAGCACCCACTATGTCTGTACTTCGCCGATAACGTCGAGTCCTTCAATATAAATGTCTGTCGATCTGAAGATGAGCGATATCGTCTGATTGCGAATAATCCCGTGGCTGGCGCACGGTTTTTCGATTTTATGGTTAACATGTTCATTAAACATGTACTTGGCTATGGAACAGGGCGACGGGGGGTGTATGGAGATGCTTCAGCGTTTTACGGGACAGTGGAACAGCAGGGTCGCTTGACCTTACACTTACACATGTTACTTTGGATACGTGGCACACTATCGCCTGATGAAATGCGACGTAGAATCCTCGATCCGACCTCTGCCTTCAGACGTCAGTTGGTGGAATACCTAGAGAGCGTACATGCAGGTGAGTTTCTGTCTGCTGAGAAAGAGGACGTAGAAGCGTACACGATGCACGCTTCAGCATCGGAAAACTACTGCGACCCCACTGAGACATTACCTGAGACTCCCCCTCCCCCTTGTCGAAGGAGCAATTGTGGTAGTTGCAACCTGTGTATAGATCTAGCCTCTTGGTGGGCGCGGTTTCGTCTTGTGGTCAATACTCTGTTGTTAAAGTCGAACGTTCACAAATGCTCTAGCAATAGAAACAAGGATGGAACTCAACATAAGGGCCGCGCGTTCAAAGGTTGTCTCGACAATATATGGGGTAGATGTAAAGCAAGGTTCCCGCGTGCCCTGTTTCAGCTGACCGAAATCGATCCTGCAACAGGTAGTATAAACATGAAAAAGACGGAAGCATGGTTAAATACCTTCACCTATGTCGTAACTTATCTGTTCAGGTGTAACACTGACGTCACCAGCCTTCGCTCTGGTACGGCAATCAAGTCAGTTCTACTATATGTCTCGAATTATGTTACAAAGTTACCTCTGAAAACCCATGTGGTCTTTGATACGATTCGGTCCATTTTCGAAAGAAATCCAGATGTGGTGGGAGGTTGCGACACACGAAAAGAGAAGGCTCGGAAGTTAATGACGAAAGTTGCAAACTCATTAAGTGCCAAGATGGAGATGGGTAGTCCCATGATTTGTATGTACCTTTTGGGTAATCCTGATCATTACAAGAGCCATGAGTTTCGCGTCTTCTACTGGCAGTCCTTTGTCAGCGAAGCCAGACATGCTTGGACAGAGAAGGAGCGACTTGCGGATTCATCTCGAACCGAGGTGGTTCCAACTTCATCCCCCGAGGTCGTAGATGATGAGTTTGCCAACAATATGAAAAAGGGGAGACTCACGGTAATCAAACACAATAATCGTGTTGTTGGTATCTCCCCCGTACACGACTACATATATCGTTCTGAGGATCTTGAGAAGTTGTCGTTATACGAGTGGATGGCGAGATGCGAGCGGCGTAAGCTACCTGTCAAGAAGAAATCAAAGCGGGCACAAAACAATCAGAGCGCAAATAGGTCGAACTCACTTTCATCAGATGAAGGCGAAAATATTCCCAACTCGTCCAGATGCAACGCGTCGACCCAAACCTTGTATCGATTCATGCCTGAACACCCGCTGGCAGAGACCCACGGAATACGATGTTGTCCACCCGAGAAAGAAAAGGTTCCTAATTTTGTGGGACCCACGTTACCGAGATTTGATCAAGGTGATCGGGAGTACTATTGCAGCACGATGCTAACTCTATTCAAACCCTGGAGATCGGGACTTGACTTAAGGCGTCAGGACGAAGACTGGGATTCTGCATTCAATGCTCACCAATTCTCTCCGAGGCACAGAGATATCATGAAAAACGCGAATCTTCGATACGAATGTCTTGATGCTAAAGATGACTTCCATGCTCAAATGGTTAAGGGCGGAATAGGGATTGGCGCTTGGGATGATCTTGACACAGACGTAATTCAGGATATGGAACAAGCTGCAGTGGATGAATGTATAGGTGTTCCTCACGACATCAAGTATGACCCTGACGAGGTGTCAATGGTCACAGGAAAACGCCAGCGGGCACGTGACGATTTGATGACTGCGATGAAACAAACGATGCAAGGTCTTGGATGGACAGAGAGTATTCCTGATCTGCTACCAGACCACCTAGAACTTAAGCCACTTCCTCCGGGTATCATTCAACCCGGCGCTGCGTGGAAGGCTGCGGTTTCCCAAAAGCGCGCTGAAATTCTGGATCTGCGTTCGCGATATATGCCATCAATAGCAAGTTCCGTGTCCATCAAGTGTGCAGCTAGTTCTCACTTCGTACCGGATGAAGTACGCGTGGTCGATAAATCATATTTGTCGTGTAACTTTGTCTCAAAGGATTGGCTTAAATCAATCGAACAGATCTCGTGTACGTTCGGGTTGAACATGGAGCAAAACCGTGCGTTTCGCATCGTTGCTAATCACGCGTGTAGTCCTGATTCCGAACAATTAAAAATGTACATAGGCGGAATGGCAGGTACAGGCAAGTCGCAAGTACTGAAAGCACTGATCGAGTTCTTCTCCCAGAGGAAGGAGTCGCATCGTTTGATCGTAGTAGCTCCAACAGGCAGCGCCGCCGCACTCCTTGGTGGTTCTACTTACCACTTTACACTTGGAATCAATTCGGATGGGGGTCACACATCGAATATTCAGCTCGCTCAAGTGAAATCTAGATTACAGGGTGTACAATACTTTTTTGTAGACGAAGTCTCCATGTTATCGTGCAGGGATATGTATCTTATCAGTGCCAGACTGGCACGTGTATTGAACTGCTTGGATACACCGTTTGGTGGCATGAATATGATTTTTGCGGGTGACTTCGCCCAGTTACCGCCTGTTATTGGGCAACAAAACAGTGCCCTATACAGTCGAACAGTGGGAAGCGATGCAACAGCACTCCGAGACCAAGAAGCGGCAATAGGAAAGGCTCTGTGGCATCAGGTTACAACGGTCGTCATATTGAGGACAAACATGAGGCAACGCGCCCAATCTACGGAAGACGCCCTATTTCGTCAAGCCCTTGCTAATATGCGATATAAGGCTTGTACTCCTGCTGACATCACATTCCTGAAAACGCGGGTGTCGAGTGGATTGCCCGGACGACCATGTGTGAAGGATAAACGGTTCCGCAACGTATCGATTATTACGAGCTTGAATAGCTTAAAAGATGAAATCAATCGCCTCGGATCATTACGATTTGCCCACGAGTCGGGTCAAGTTCTGGTAGACTTCGTTTCGGTCGATTCCATCCCGTCCGAGGATACTGAAAAGGCAGGACATAAAAGAAAGACAGCAGGTCGTAGGCGGCAGACAAGGCATGGAAAGATTCCTTTAAACATCCAAACAATCCTTTGGGATCAGCCGGCGTGCGCGAACACGAAACTCATTCCGGGTAAATTATCACTATGCGTTGGGATGCCCGTGATGATTAGGAACAACGCTGCCACGGAGATGTGCATCACCAAAGGTCAAGAAGCTCTGGTGTACAGCTGGCAAGGAGTAAAAGGTCTTACCGATTTAAACGTACTGGATACCTTGTTTGTTAAGCTTGTGAATCCTCCAGCGCCCGTCGAATTCGACGGTCTTCCATTGAACGTTGTGCCGTTGATGAGAAATTCTGTCACTACTTGTTGCAGCTTACCAGACGATACAACATTAACCATTTCTCGTTCTCAAGTCGAAGTGTTACCCAACTTTGCCATGACTGATTATGCATCGCAGGGAAAGACGAGAGAAAATAATGTCGTAGACCTTACGTATATTCGGTCGCATCAAGGTTATTACACGGCACTGTCAAGAAGCGGAAGTGCTGCAGGGACTTTGATCCTAGGCAGTTTTCATCCCAGTAAGATTACAGGTGGTGCGTCAGGTGCATTGCGCCAAGAATTTCGAGAGCTGGAGCTTTTGGACGATATCACCACATGTCGTTTCGAAAATAAGTTGCCAAGAAAAATAGCAATGGCCGGCGATCGAAGAAATACACTGATCGCGCAGTTCAGAAAGCACAAAGGTTTGCATTACATGCCGTCGGGTTTGCATAACGCCCTGAAGTGGAATAAAAGAGATCCATATTTAGAATGTGAAGACCACAATGTTGTTCAATGGCGGATAGTAGAGCCTGTAACAAGAAAAGGACCGCGTGTTGACGTATCAGCAGAGTGCAAACCTGACAAACAGATATGTGCCAATGCCCGGAAGCGAACGTTCTCCGATAAGCTGCGGGAAGATGCATACCCTAATAAAAAACAAAAGTTGCACCATACGGCACAACAAGGAACAGAAATCCCTGCGGATCCGCAAACCATTGTCCCCATTGGTACTCAATGGCAACAAAACAGCTGCGCGTATGACGCTGTGTGTACTGTGTTGTTTAATATATGGCACGAAAATACAGACGCAACAACTGTTTCGTGGCAGGAATTACACAATGATCTATTGGATTCCCTTACCGCCGATTTCAGTTCCCATACGAGTATAAACAGTCCTTCCGGTATGTATTCCTTAGAACAAATTCGTGATTACATGCGACGTCGTTTTTCAAGAATTTCTGGGGAGTTTCCGTTCGGTCAGTATGCCAGTGTTCACACTATCATGGATCGATTGCTTACTTCTTCTGTACCTATCTTGTCGTCGAAACGACAGTGCCCAAACGGGCACACCGTGGATAACGAAGAGCGGACGGTTTCGTCGTGTGAGATCATGACACCAAACGCACCCGACAATTTATCCATACAGCAATACATTGATAACTTTTCTGTACCTTTATCAAGTTCTTGTCCTGAATGCGAGTGTGACTTAATTCGACATTTCTCTTTCGCGTGCCATCCTCCTTTGCTTGCTATAGAATTATGGCAAGGCCTGCCTGAATTTGGCCCTGATTTGCATGTCGAGGTCCATGGCTTACATCGCCGTTACTCTTTACGAGGTGTTATTTATTTCGCAGCAAACCATTTCACGGCGCGTGTCGTCACACAAACAGGTATTGTTTGGTTCCACGATGGTATTTTCTCTGGCAGCACATTAATTTATGAATCGGCAAATGTATCTTCGATGCCTCGAACCGACTCGATTTTGGCCATATACTCCCGTGAATACTGATGTGTACGACGCGCGACTTCCTCAAAAGGAAGGAGATGTTATATAATCTGTATCGGAGCGTCCTGTTCTAAATCGCGTTTATCCTTGATCATGAGAACTCGGATCTGCCATACGGAGTAGTGGCCCACTAGCTCAAGTTCCAATACTGGAA
>Ga0210402_10003573_pt1 | contig 14507 bp, 12 predicted proteins | sample IncBWC7MmetaG_FD_161055 | JGI IMG/M metagenome (GOLD analysis project Ga0210402, IMG submission 161055) | Forest soil microbial communities from Barre Woods Harvard Forest LTER site, Petersham, Massachusetts, United States - Inc-BW-C-7-M | ecosystem: Environmental > Terrestrial > Soil >...
CCCGCCAGGATTAAATCAATCATGCGAATGAGGTCGGCTTTGAATTTTGCCTGGCTGGCTTCGCTGCGCCACGGGGCATAGCGGCCCGAGCCTTCGACTTCGCCAAAGTAGCCGAACTCCCGTGGAGCGGCGACGAGAATGTCATCCACGAAGACGGCGGGATAGCCTTTGACGCCAAAACGGTCAGCGAGTTTGGAAGCGCCGAAATTTTCAGTGACAAATGTAACCCTGTCCGGATATTGGGAGGCGACTTCCTGGACCAGCAAACTTGCTGGGTCAGAGATGTTTCAAGTGTAGGGCCAGCGGACCAGGGTGAGGTCGACGGTCTTGCTGGAGGCCAGCTGGAGAGGTGCGGCGGGTTTTTGCGCTGCGCGATAGGCGGGTAGAACCTGGTCAAGGATGACTTGCGCGCTTCTCCATTCGTCGGGGGTGGGAGCGGAGCCATCGGCGTGTGCGGTTTGCGATGCTGCCCGTTCCAGGAAGAGCTGGGCGATGGAATCATCCTGCTTAGAATCAACAAGTTTTTTCAGGGCTGCAGTGATGGAGTCTTTCAAAGCGGACTGATGAATGGTTTCGACTGAAGGAGCATCGAGCATGCCGAAGTGGCGGGTGGCTTCGAGATATTGATACAGAGCGCCGGCATGGAGTTTTTGCACGTCAAGCTCCCCGGCGAGTTTCAGAGCGGAATTCAAGGCAATAAACCTGGGATGGAGTTCGATGGAACGAGGCGGCTTGAACGCGGCGTTGGTTTTTTGCTGCAGCTTCTCTAGCTCCGGCAAATAAGAGCGCAGCGGGGAGGCCGCAGCATTTCTATGAAGCGACAGAGTTGAGGAGAATTTTGCGAAAGCGGCTTCGCCCTGCGCCTGGCCGAGGTAGAAAAGACCGTCGCTGGGCTTGGTGGAAACGGCAAAGCCGCGGCCGCCTTCAAGAAGAGGAACGGAGCGTCCCAGCGCGGTTTCCGATAGCGCGCGAACAGCCGTGGGGGAAGCGCCCCAGTCCTTCTTGCGCACTTCACCGGCATACGCGGCGAGGATTTGACTAACTTTTTTCCATTCTGTTTCGAACGCCGGCAAGCCGGTTTTGACCGCTTCGGCCTTTTCCATCGGGAAACGCGCGCCTTGCAGAAAATCTTCGGCCTGGAGGAGTTGTTCCAAACTCACGTAGAGCTGGCCGGAGTCGAGGGCTGCGGCGGCTCCCTGAAGAGACTGGCTAGCCATGGAACCCAGGGATGCGTAATCGGGATCGGTGATGGGCTTTTCTTTCAGGGAGGTTGCGAGGCGATCAATTTCAGCTCTGATTTGCGACTTGGCATCCTGCCCGGTAGCCAGGGAAGTGAGCGTTCCGAACACGGCCAGAACGAAGGCGAGTCTGCAGGCCCTGGATAAGATGTGCATAACCAAGAACTTGTAGATTCAGACGCAGGAGCGAGAAAGAGGTGAGCGCGATGCACATTAGCGCCCACCCCTTGCTTGGAAAACGAAGTTTACCTTTAACGCCGAGCAGCCATCTGCGACGAATGGCCGGGCTTTAGAGTTTAGTCTTTGTCATCGTCGCGGTCGCCTCGCGCACGCATCGCGTGCTTGGACACGTAATCCGCCACAGCCCTGCCCAGCGCATTTGCGCGCACGCAGCTGGTTCGGAAATGAATGCCGCCAAAGACGCGCGCATCGGCGATTTCCGCTGTCGCGTCCGAGAAACTGTGAAATGAGCGAGTAGTGCCCGGGCGAACCTCCGAAGTGAGGCTGAAGTCTGTATTCTCTCCAAACGCGGCGGCCAGGATGAATGCTGCTGCTCCACTCATCGAGGAGTGGGCCGACGGGTATTCGGGATGCGCAGGAGTGCCGGTCAAAGAGTCAAGCCACGGCTCCCACAGCGGGTCGGCATCCGCAGGTGTGAGACCCGCTCGGATTGCCGTGATCGGTCGCCAGAAAACGTAGCGGTACTTGCTATCCCAGCATGCGATCAGCGCGTCGGAAAGGGTGATATTCAACAAAGCAAACAAGTGCGCATTCTCGGTCAGAGTCAGCCCGCGTGCGGTTGAGAGCTGTGCAGCAATACGGTTCCAGGCAAGGGGAGTATTCAAGGCCCAGAATAACGCCAGTTCCGATTGATCCGAAGTGCGCGTCGAGCCAGAGAGGGTGCCCATAACCTTCACTTCGTTGAGATCTGCAGCGTAGTCCGGGCTGTTGAGGGCCAGAGGTGGCGGCAGGCGGAACTGCGACGGTCGCGTGAGTACCCAGGGCGTCATCGTGGCGATCTGCGGTGTTGCGCCGGAAGCGTTGGCGGGCGGCGTGGGGCGCCACACGCCCACGTTCGGTGCGCCGAGGAACGGCGGAGGCGGGGGTGCGAACCCGTCAGTTAGCCGGGAGGCCCAGACGGTATCGGCAACTGTTTGGCCCCAGGCGACACCCGCAGCGATGGATTCAGCCTTTTCGTTCAACGCGAGCGCCGTGAGCGAGGCATTCCGCCGGGCAGCGAGCATCGCGCTTTGCGCCGGATAAAGATCCAGAAGAATCGCGTAGGCTGCCTGAATCGCCGCTGCGCTTTGAGACGCTCGATGCGGCGCATCTGGCCTCACCAGCAGCGGGCGGAAGCGGGGCTCGATGCCGTTAACGGCGTCGAATACAGAGGACGAAACCAATGCGACTGTGCGGCTGGTTACATTCGGGGCCGTGCCGGCGGCGAGGACCGCGGAGTTCATGACGTCGATCCACTCCAGCACCGGGTCTGGCGTGGCCGCCCACGCCGGCACGGGACTGGCAAGCAGCGCTACAATCAGCGTCAGGATGGCGCTCGGAACGAACGTGCCGAGCCTTCGCTGCCCAAGTAGCAAGAGAGAGCCTGGGTTAAACCCATATTTCTTGTTGCGAATCATGTTTCCTCCTGGAAACCGCGGTAGCATTGCACTTGGCTGGCGGCAGCCTTGCGATGACCTGGCAAATCGCTCGACAGCAGGAATGCGCTACCGTGTGGTGCCAACTCGCCGGCAGTAGAGGCCAGTTGATTGCTTTTGGTTGAGCGATCCATTGGTGGGAGATCCGTTTGGATCGCTCGTGATGGCATGCTGGGCTGCGTGGCGGTGCAGCGCAAGGTGCAAAGAGAGGCGAAGAGGAGCAAAATGCGGCATTTGGACCCTTTTCTTCAAACTTAGCACTTACCGCGGAAGGAAATTGATGTGGTATGGTGGGGTCAAGGGAGGCCCCGAGCCGCATGTCTGTCCAGGCAACATCAAGTCCCAGGATTGGCGCAGATTCCCAAGGGCGGCGCCTCGAATCCTGGAAGGAGATTGCCGCCTACCTGGGGCGGGATGTCACCACCGTTCGCCGATGGGAGAAGCGCGAGGGGCTGCCCGTTCATCGTCTCCACCATAGCCGGCTCGGGTCGGTCTACGCCTATACTGCGGAACTCGACGCGTGGCGTGGTGATCGGACGCCTTCGGCCGCAACGGATGCTCCCGAGGCGCCCCAGGTCTCAGAGGTCGTCCGACGTGGACCTCAAGTTCGCGCGGCGGCTCTCGGGGCGGTCGGGTTGGCCCTAGCCGCTGTCCTGATATGGGTTGTGCGCGAACGGAACACGATACAACCGGCGAGCGCCAGCGGAGGCATCCGGTCGCTAGCGGTTCTTCCACTGCAAAATTTTTCCGGTAATCCCGAACAAGACTACCTCTCCGATGGCATGACGGAGGCGCTGATTGCCCGGCTTTCTACAATTCACGCCCTGCGTGTGATCTCGCGCACTTCGGCGATGCAGTTCAAAGGCACGCGGCAGTCCGTGCCTGCGATTGGGAAGCAACTAAGCGTCGATGCGGTCATCGAAGGCTCGGTACTGCGGTCGGGAGACAAGATTCGTGTCACTGTTCAGCTGATTCGAGCCGACACCGACGAGCACCTTTGGTCTGGTACCTACGACCGCGAACTGCAGGACGTGCTGGCGCTGCAGAGCGACGTGACCCAGGGCATTGCAGCTCATATTGAGAGCGCGATTACTGGCGCGCGGAGAGGCTCACCTGTTGCCCCGCGCACGGTGGCGCCCGACGTCTACGAAGCGTACTTGAAGGGCCGATTTGCATTGCATAAGAACAACCGGGCCGGTCTCGAGGAAGCTCGCGTGCGCTTCAAGTCCGCGGTCGACGCTGACACGACATTTGCTCCGGCCTACGCGGGTTTGGCGGCTACTTACTCTGCGCTTGGGCTCGTATTCTACGGCGAGCCTCCCGGCGAAACTCGCCCAAAGGTGATCGCCGCGGCTCGGAGAGCATTGGAACTGGATCCCGAGCTAGCGGAGGCCCGCGTACTGCTTGCAAACGCGCTGCAGAAAGACTGGCACTGGGCCGAAGCAGAGGTCGAATACCGGCGAGCTATTGAACTGAGCCCCAACGATGCGGCCGCTCAGGCGGGCTTGGCGGATTGGCTCCTGTGCCAGGGACGGACTGACGAAGCGCTGGCCTTGGCCCGTCGGGCGCAGGAACTCGACCCGCGGGCATTTGACGGCGTGCAAGTCGGCTGGATCTTCTTTCAGGCTCGACGCTACGACGAGGCCATTCGGGAATTACACACCGCGCTGACAATAGATCCTAATGATCCGATGGCTGTGTGGTACCTCGGCTTTGCGCTTATCGGGGCCGAACATTTCGATGAAGCCATCGCAACCCTAGAGAAAGCCGCATCCCTGTCAGACCGCAGCCCGGCGGTGCTGGGCGTGCTTGTCCGAGCGTACGCTCGCGGCGATCGGCGTGCCGAAGCGCTGCGGGTTCTCGGCGAGCTTCACCGGCGCCGGCAGAAAGGCTACGTCCCGGCAGGCGCATTCCTCCAAGCTTACCTGGGACTCGGTGACAGGGAGGAAGCATTTGCATGGCTAGAGCGCGCCGCCGACGAACGATCGAACATCGTACAGTTCCTCAAAGTAGAGCCGTTCTTCGATTTGCTGCGCGGTGACCCGCGTTTCGCGATTTATTTGCGACGAGCGAACTTCCAATAACCAAGTGATCGAGGATTGGGCCGGCGGCGGCTCATTTTTGAGCAATGAGGTGGAGAACGGCCGCGGCGTGGCCTTTGGCTTTGACGAGCGGCCAGACGTGTTCGATTTTGCCGGTTTTGCCGATGAGGAAAGAGCTGCGGACGATGCCCATGAAGGTGCGGCCCATGAACTGCTTTTTTTGCCAGGCGCCAAACTTTTGGATGGTCTTGTGGGTAGGATCACTGAGCAAAGGGAAATTGAGATCTTGCTTGGCCTTGAAGGAAGCCTGGGCTTTGACGGGATCGGCGCTCATGCCAAGGATGGCAACGCCGTGCTTGTCGAAATCCTTTTTTGCGTCACGAAACTCGGACGCTTCGATGGTTCAACCGGAAGTATTGGCTTTGGGATAGAAGAACAGGAGAACGCGCTGGCCGGCGTAGTCTCTTAAAGCGAGTTCTGTGCCTTCGTCGGAGGTGAGGCGGAAGGCGGGGGCTTTGGCGCCGATTTTTAGCATGACCATCCTTTGTTGCAGATTTTAACAGAGATATGCGGAAAAGCCTCAGGCCGAAAGGCCTGAGCTGCAGATGAGTGGCGTCAAGTTAGCAGCTTGCGCAGGATATCGTTGACAGCTTGCGGGTTGGCTTGGCCGCGAGTGGCCTTCATGACCTGGCCGACGAAGAATTTAAAGACACCTTCGTTGCCGGATTTGAACTTGGCGACGTTGTCTGGATTTTTGGCGATGACTTCGCGGGCGGCATCTTCGATAGCGGAATCGCTCACTTGGGCGCCGAGGCCTTCGGCGGCTACGATTTCGGCGGCGGTGCGACCGGATTCGAACATGGTGACGAAAACTTTTTTGGCTACGGCGCCGGTGATTTTGGCGGATTCGACGAGCTTCACCAATTCAGCAAGGGCGGCGGGGGAGACGGGGCTGGCGGCGATTTCCTTGCCGGAGTCTTTCAAGCCGCGGAGTAGTTCGGTTTGCATCCAGTTGGCGGCGGCTTTGCCGGGGGCGCCAGCTTTAACTACAGCTTCGAAAAAGTCAGCGAGAGCTTGAGTGTTGGCGAGGACCTCGGCGTCGTAGGGCGTGATGCCATAAGAGGTGACGAAGCGGGCACGCTTGGCTTCGGGGAGTTCGGGGAGGGAGCGGAAGACTTCGTCGCGCCAGGCGGGGCTGACGTGGATGGGGAGAAGATCGGGCTCGGCGAAATAGCGGTAGTCGTGGGCTTTTTCTTTCGAACGCATGGAGACGGTGTGGCCTTCGGCTTGATTCCACAGACGCGTCTCTTGCAAGAGGTGTCCCCCGGATTCGAGCACGGAGATGTGGCGCTCGATTTCGTATTCAAGCGCTTTTTGGAGATAGCGGAAAGAGTTCAGGTTTTTGACTTCGACTTTGGTGCCGAATTCTTTTGCGCCGCGCAAGCGAACGCTTACGTTGGCGTCGCAGCGGAGCGAGCCCTCTTCCATGTTGCAATCGCTGACGCCGGTGTAGAGCAGGATTTGGCGGAGCGCAGTGAGGTAGGCGTAAGCCTCTTCGGGCGTCCTCATGTCCGGCTCGGAGACGATTTCGGCGAGCGGAGTGCCACCGCGGTTGTAGTCGACGTAAGCCTTGGTGGCGGATTGCGCGAACCCTTCGTGAATATTTTTTGCGGCGTCGTCTTCGAGATGCAGGCGCGTGATACCGATACGCTTCTTGGTGCCGCCAACTTCGACTTCGAGCCAGCCGCCGGTAGCTAGCGGCAATTCGTATTGGGAGATTTGGTAGCCCTTGGGGAGGTCTGGGTAGAAATAATTTTTGCGAGCGAAGCGGGAATGCTCGTGGACGGTGCAATGCAGGGCGAGCGCAGCGCGCATGGCCATTTCGACGGCGCGCTTGTTGAGCACGGGAAGAGTTCCCGGCAAGCCGAGGCAGACAGGGCAGACGTTGGTGTTCGGTGGGTCGCCGAACCGCGTGGAGCAGCCGCAGAAGATTTTGGTGCGGGTGAGAAGTTGGACGTGAACTTCCAGGCCGATGACCGGCTCGTATTTCGCGAGCACTTCGGGGGCGAGGGAAGGTTCCTCTGGAGTGGATTTCGCCATAGGGGAACGAAGATTATAGCATCAGCGGGCGCGGTGATTGGGCAATTGGGAAAACTGGCGGTGGTAGGCGGCGACGGCGTTGCGGGCAGTCATAGTGAGGTTCGGGGGAAGCTGGTCGAGGGGGAACCAACGGACTTCGCGAGTTTTTCGCGGCTCGCAGTTTTTGGCGCGGCCGCTGGCTACGCGACCCAAATAGGCGGGAGAGACCCAGTGCTGGCTCTCCTGCGGCAAGAGGTGATCTGTAACGCAAAGGAGGGCTTCGATAGAGACCGTGACGCCGACTTCTTCGAGAGCTTCGCGGACGGCACAGTCGTGGAGAGTTTCGAGGTATTCGAGCTTGCCACCGACGATGCTCCAGGAACCTGCTTCGGGAGGCAGTTTGCGGAGGGTCAGGAGGGCGCGGCTGCGATGGTCGAGAATGAGGACACCTACGCCAACCTTTGGCAGTGGGAGTGTTGCGGCGAAATTGTTTTGCGCGGCCATCGTTGCGGTGGAAGTGGGCGCCCGCCGCGGCGGACGCAGCTGTGAAATTATTTGGTTGAGGCGCGCTGAACAGAGGGTTGCAGCGCGGGCAGGTAACGCTCGGCAAACGCGAAGCTGCCGAAGAGCAAGGCTGCGTAGAGGGCGTCGCCGGCGAGGGTGTTCCAGAAAAAAGGAATGCCGGCGATGTAGCAGGCGAGGAGACCGGTGGCGCTGTGTGTGTAGCCGCCGAGGAATTGCCAGACTGCGAAATTGGTGATGAGGAAGAATTGAGTGGCGCCGAGGAGCGTGGCGAGGCTGATGCGGGTGACAGTGCGGCGGTCGCGCAGCCAGAGGCCGATGGCAACGTTGATGAGGAAGCTGGCGTAGACGATGGGGATTAATTTATGGAAGCCGATGAAGATGTCTCCGACAAATAGGGCCAGGAGCGGGAAGAGGAAAGCCAGGGGGCGGTTTTTAAGTGTCGCGCCCGCGAAGAGAGCCATGGCACCGACGGGCGTGAAATTCCAGGGATGCGGAGCGATGCGCAAGGCTGCGGCCAGCGCAATCAGGACCAACGCGAGCAAGCTGCGATAAAACAGATTTTCTTTTTGAGAGAGTTCGGCGTTCATTTTGGTGCTTCCTCCATTTGCGGTAATAGATCGCAGAAGACAAAGCCATCGCGGTTGACGATTTCCCCCGTTCGAATGGGTATCGGAGATTGAAAAATAGGGCCATCGAAAACGAAGGTGTGGAACTCACCGTTTTCGCCGCAGGGATCGGCTTGGGGCGGAAGATCATGGAAGAAGGATTCGTCGAGTTCGCGGCCGGCGAAGCTGGGGTCGAGAACTTTCGAATCGACGCAGGCAGCGATGGCGCGGAAGTGCAGCTCGTGGAACTGCCGAATTAATTCGCGCGTGTCGCGCTTCCAGATGGGGAAGAGCGCGGTCATGCCGATACGGGAGAGGTTTTTTTCGCGGTAGGCGCGTAGGTCTTCGAGGAAGATATCGCCGAATGCGGCTTGGCGAACACCCTGGTTGTAGAAGAGATGAAGGGCTTCTTCCATGCGCGCTTCATAGATCGGATTGACGCATTGGGGTGGGATAAAAACCTCGTGGAGCGGGAGGCCGATGGATTCGGCCTGGCGCTTGAGGAGTTCGCGGCGAACGCCGTGCATGGCGATGCGGTCGTAGGTCTCCGTAACGGTGGTGAGAAGAGAAACGATCTGGAACTGCTTCTGCTGGAGCAGAGTGTGAAGCGCTATGGCGCTGTCTTTGCCGCCGCTCCAGCAGAAGAGAATGGGTTCTGGTGACATCCAAATGGCTCCAAGAAAGAGTGATGTTGCCAACAGGGACGCCCGCCGCTGCGGGCGGCCCTACGAGGAAGAGGCTCAGTTACGGCCCGCGAGACGATAATTGAGGCCCAGGCGGAAATCGCGCCCGAGGGCAGGAAAGCCAATGGCCTCTTGAAATTGCTTGTCGAGGAGGTTGGTGACGCGACCGTAGAAGGAAACGCCACGGCCGAAGTTGTAGCTGGTGGCGAAATCGAAACGGGCGTAGCCGGGATTGCGAGTGAGCCCGAGGCCGTCAAAGTCGCTGTCGGTGCGGACACCGGTGAAGTAGCCGGCGAGGTTGAAGTTGATGCGGCGAAAGGTGGCGTTGAGCCAGAGATTACCGGAGTTCACGGGACGGCGGAGGAGATGATTGCCTGGCTGCTCGACGGCCGGCGCCGAAGAGACGGTTTGGAGCACGCGGGTGTCATCATAAGAATAGTTGCCCTTCAACAGAAGCCAGTGATTTAGGCGCGCTTCACCGGACCAATTGAGGCCGCGAGCGCGGGCACGATCGATATTAAAAAACAGCTTTTCATTGCCGCCAAAGCAGATGGGATTGGGCGGCCCCCCTTCCTGGTCGATGAGATCGCGAAACTCGTTTGCAAAAAAAGTGGCGGAAATACGAAAACGATCGGCGCTGAAATATTGATCGATTCCGACGTTAACGGTGCGGCTGCGCTCGGGGCGCAGGGAGGGATTGCCGGGGTTGCAGGGATCGGCGTCAAAAGATTCGAAGATGGTGGGTTCCTCGATGCCCTGTCCGTAAGAAATCCTGACGCGCGTGTCTCCCCAGAGTCCCTGGGAATAACGAAGCGCATAAACGGCGCCGAAGCGAGGCACGACGCGCGTGCCGAAATTGGTGTTTTCTTCGGCGCGGGCTCCCGCGGTGAGGGTGAGGCGGGAGAGCGGCAGCCATCGAGCGTCGAGGAAACCAGCTTGATTGTTCCGACGCGCATGGAGGCCGCTAAGATTGTTGGGGTCGGCGTTTTCGACTTCGTACTGGTAACCCGCAGTGGCCGCACCTTGGCGGAAGGAATAGGTGGATTGTTCAAGGAAACCCGCGCGATTGAACTGGGCGGTTTCAAAAAAACTGAAATCGGGGAAGCCGTTGGTATCCAGGAAGCGCGCTTCCATGCCGGCCAGGCGGTGAACCCAATGGGGACCGGTCTTGAAGGTCCAGGCCAGATTGCCGGAAAGCTGCCGTTCGTCATCGTAAGCCGTGGGATCGGAAAAACCTGGACCGAGGAGAGTCTGGCCGGGAGTGCCGGCGAAACTAGCGTTGCTGCGAAGGGTGAGGCGGAGCTGATTCGAATCGGAGAAGCTGTAGCCGAGGTTGCCGGCGAAGCTGCGGTTCAAGAAGGCATCGTTAATGCCCTGACCATCGGTATGGAAGTAAGAGCCGGCGACGGAGTAGTCAAATTTGTGGAGGAGTCCGCTGACTTGGGCCCCGCCGCGAGCGGAAGAAAAGCCGCCACCTTCAGCAAAGAGATTGACTTCGGGAATACGCGCGGAACCCTGATGGCTGACGATTTGGATCACGCCGGACATGGCGTCGGTGCCGTAAAGAGCACTTTCGGCGCCATGGACAAGTTCAACTTTGTCGACGTTGTCGAGAGTAAGGTTGGAAAAGAGATAGTCGCCGCCGGGAAGATTGACGGGGGTGCCGTCGATGAGGACTTTGGTAAAACTGGAATTGCCGCCGTCCATGAAAATAGTGGCAAAGCCGCCGATGGTGCCGGTACGGGCGAGGCTGATACCGGTCTGCGTAGAGAGCAGATCAGGGAGAGAGACCGCTTGGCGCTGTTCGATTTCCCGGCGGCCGATGAGATCGACCGGCGCGGGGGTGTGGTCGAGATCCAGAGGCAGGGGATTGGCGGTGACGACGACGTTTTCCGAGACGCGCTCTATTTCGAGACCAAGATCGAAAGTGCGATGCTCGCCGGGGGCCAGGACGAGAAGCTCGTTACGAGGTACAAAGGACGGGTGCTGGAAATGAACGCGATAGGGTCCCGCTGGGATGACCAGGCGATACGTTCCATCCGCGCCGGAAACCGCAGACCAGTTTCGAGCGTTCGCATTGTTCTCAAGCTGTGCGGTGATTCTGACGTTCCCAATGCCATAACCAAAAAGATCCGTAAGCCTTCCCGAAAATTGAGCATCGGATGAGTTGTTTTGCGCTGGCAAGGAAAAGCTAAGTACTGAAACTGCTAAGAGGAGAAACACAATTCGAAGAGCGATCGTTTTCATTTTGTCCTCCGCTCCCTCTCGCGCGGGAGTTGAAGGTTGTCCGGTGCGACGGAAGTGCATCGCACGGCTGCGAACTTCGCCGGTCTCCTGGCTTGGCGGTAGCTCCGGACCCTTTTGATGAGGACCGTTGCGGGACCTTCCCGCGGGGCCGCCTAGCGAAGGGGCGACTGGCCGCAGTGGCCTGCGCATAAACTGAATCCGCCTTACAGTCGCGCGGCGGCGACGGCTTAGCTGCTGGCAATCCCCGATATTGCGGGGATTGCCGGACCGTCTTCCCGAGCACGAAGTTCGCTGTGAATGTGGTCTGCAGCGCGGAGCCGCAGGGCTGGGGTTAACAAGAAGAACTTCTTTTTATAAAACGTCTGTTCACTACGTTCCAGACAAGACGTTGACGCGTGGCCGTCCGTTCGAGCCGAACTCCACGGTTAGCGGCGTCTGGAAAACTTGCTCGAGCAATTCGCGCTGATAAATGCTGGCGGGGGGGCCGACGCGCAAGCAGCGGCCGCGTTGCATCAGGACGACTTGATCGGCGTACTCCGCCGCAAGGTTCAGTTCGTGGGTCACCACGACGACGGTGTAGCGATTTTCCGCGGCGAGGCGCCGCAAAGAATCCAGCAAGCCGATTTGGGCGGCGATATCCAAGTGCAGGGTGGGCTCATCGAGCAGCAGAAGCAGCGGCTGTTGAGCCAAGGCGCGCGCGAGGATCACGCGCTGCTTTTCCCCGCCGGAGATCTGATCCATCCAGCGGTCGCTGAGATCGGCGGCGCCGACTTGGGCGAGGGCGTTTTTCGCGATCAAAACGTCGTCTTCCGATTCGAAGCGTAACGAGCGGCCATGGGCATGGCGGCCTTGCAGGACAAATTCCCAGGCGCGTGCAGGGAACAGCAAAGTGCTCTCCTGCTGGACGACCGCGATAGCCTGCGCTCGGGTGCGCGGAGTGAACGAGTGGATGACGAATCCATTGAGCAGGATTCGGCCGGACAGGGGAGCGAGGGCGCCGGAAATTAGCTTTAGAAGAGTGGATTTGCCGCTGGCGTTGGGGCCGAGGATGGCGACGATTTCGCCGGGCTTGGCTTGAAAACTTGTCGCTTCCAGCGTGAAAAGGGGCGCTTGCGACGGGTTCGCGGAATGGGCGTAGCTGACTTGCTCGACGCTGAGGCGGATCTCGGTGCTTGCGCGGACGGACTCGCCGGGATTTCGCGCGAGAGCGGAGCTGCTGCTCATGCGAGCCTCCTGCGCAGGAGGTAGATGAAAAGCGGCGCGCCAACAACGGCGGTTACCGCGCCGACGGCAAGTTCGCTGGGAGCGACTACGGTGCGAGCCAAAGTATCCGCGAATACCACGGCAATGGCTCCGCCAAGCGCGGCAGTCGGCAATAAAGTGCGATGGTCGGAGCCGAAGATGAGGCGCATCACGTGAGGGACGATCAAGCCGACGTAGCCAATGGCGCCGCTCACGGAGACGGCCAACCCGGTGAGGAACGAAGCAGCGATGTAAACGACCAGGCGCACCCGCGGCACGTCTACGCCAAGATGCATGGCTTCCTTTTCACCAGCCAGAAGCAAGTTCAAATCGGAAGCGGTGGTGTAAATGGCGCCGGCGGCGGCGAGGAAGCCGATGCCAAGAAACCAATAAATGCTCTTTTGAAGAGGGGTGGAAAGTTCGCCCATCAGCCAGAAAGAGAGGCCGCGGAGATTTCCACTGAGAGTGCTCATGAGGAACATGATGATGGCGGAGATGAATGAGCCGGTAATCACGCCACCGAGAAGAAGGGTGTTGCCGTCAATCTGGCCTTCACGGCGGCCGAGAAAATAGACCGCGGTAATCGTGGCGGCCGCGCCAAAGAAAGCGCCAAGAGGTGTCAAGAGTGCAGCGAGCACGGGGGAAAGGTTGAGGTGGGGTTCGGCAATAAGCGCGAGGATAGCGCCCAGGCCAGCGCCGCTGGAAACCCCGAGAACATAAGGATCCGCCAAGGGATTGCGAAGCAGCGCCTGAAAGCTGGTGCCGGCGACGGAGAGAGAAGCGCCGACGATGATTCCGAGAAGAATGCGAGGGAGGCGGATATTCTGGATGATCAGGACGTAGTCCGTGGAGATGCCACTGCGCTGGTGCAGAAGGACGTTCCACATATCGCGGCCAAGCGCGTAAAGAGAAACGGGAACGGCGCCGAATTTGATGGCCACGATCACAACTCCGAAGAGAATCGCCAATAAAACCGTGCACTGCAGTAGCAGGCGGCGCAGGGTCAGCGGGCGCATGCGCAGCCTCCAGGAAGTACGGTGTTGCGCGCCGGGGCAGAGGAAAAAAGGGAAAGGAGTGGTGGCGGCGCAATGGGGGCCGGAAGCGCCTTCTCGCTCTTGTCCTTTTCTTTCTCCAGTTTATCCTTGGCGTTTTTTTCGCTGAGGCTCTCCGGTTTTTCTACAAAGGCATCCGGGTGAAGTTGCCTGGCGAGATCCTCGATGGCGGAGATGATGCGCGGAGCAGGCCGATTCACGGCGTCGCTGATCACCGCAATATGGTGATTGGTGACGGCATCCACAATGTTCCATCCCGGGAGGGTGGCAAGCATTTCGACGGTGGCGGGGGCGGTATCCGAATGAGTGGATGCAAATACCAAGAAGTCGGGCTGCAGCCGGGCGACTTCTTCCAGGCTGACGTGGGGCCAGTCTTGCTCGGAATCCACGATGGAGACTGCGCCGGCGAGGCGGAGGGCATCCGCGATGAAAGTGTGCTTGCCAACGGAGATGAGCGGCTGGTGCCAGACAACGAATAGAACACGCTTTGCTGGAGAAGAAGCAAGGCGTTGCTGCAATTCCGTAAGATGATGTTCCATTTCGGCGGCAATGGAAGCGCCGGCGTCCGGAGCACCTAAGACATCGGCTAGCTTCTTTGACGAAGTAGCGATTTCATCTACGGTGTGCGGGTCAGTGGCGTAGGAGGAGATTCCAATGTTATCCAGACCGTGGACGGTCTCAAGGCGGTTGAGGCCTTTGGTTACCAGGACAAGATCCGGATGTAGAACGGCAATCTGCTCCAAACTCGGATTGATGGTGTCGCCCACCTTAGTTTTTTTCTGCGCTTCTGGAGGGTAATCGCAGTACTCGGTGTCACCGACGAGATGATCCTGCAGCCCCAGCGCATAAACGGTTTCGGTCAAACTTGGCGCGAGCGAGACGATGCGGTTGACCGGTTGGGGAATGCGAACGGTGCGGCCGGTTTCGTCGGTGACTTCCCGGTAGATAGGGGACGCGGGAGAAACCGGAGAAGCGCTTTGGGCACGCGCCACCGCTGCGCAGGACCACACCGTAGCGATTCCGGCGGCGATAGCGGTTCGAAAGCGATTGCGTGAGATTTCGTTCACAAATATTCCCTGACTTGCGAATTTCCCGGCGCCAACAAAAAAGCCCCACGCGACACCTTGGGGCAAATGGCA
>Ga0210402_10003576_pt1 | contig 14505 bp, 13 predicted proteins | sample IncBWC7MmetaG_FD_161055 | JGI IMG/M metagenome (GOLD analysis project Ga0210402, IMG submission 161055) | Forest soil microbial communities from Barre Woods Harvard Forest LTER site, Petersham, Massachusetts, United States - Inc-BW-C-7-M | ecosystem: Environmental > Terrestrial > Soil >...
CAGGCGGCCCGTAGTTAGGGCCGGTGACGGCGAGCATGATGCCTGAGCCGAAGACGCAGGCCGTGAGCAGCATGATGATCGGCCCTATCACCCGCAGCAGCAGCGCGGGCGGCCCCTTGCGCCGGTAAGGCGCGCTCCCCGTGTAGTAGCGGACGAAACGGTAGAGGACCGATCCGGCCTTGAGGACGACCGGGCCAAGGAGCAGCATGCCGAGGAAAACGTGCAGTGTGAGCAGGTGGCCGATCCGCAAGATCGTGTAGCACTCGACGGCCAGTCCGATCAGCAGCACCGCCCCTGTCATCACAGTCAGCCGCTCATTGCCCTCGGCACCGCCTAGCCCTAGAGCAGCCTGGGTTCCCTCGGGCGCCTCCGGTGCGCCTGGAGAGGAGCGGCCGGACGCACGCCCCCGCGGCCGACCATGCCGCGCGATTCCCTGACGGGATCCGACCACAGTCGTCCTCCTGGTGCCGCCCCATTATACGTCCTGAGTATATACTTAGAGTATATGGGCGTCATGGCGGCATCAAGTTCCTGCGTGAGCTACTCAGCCCAGTCCGGCGAGTTCCTCCGCGGTTAGTCGCTGGCGGCCGGCTGGCTGGGCGTCTGAGCCAGCGCTGTCTGCATGGCGGTCATCGCGGCGTCGATAGCGATCCTGGCGGTCACCGCGCTGGTATGCGCACGATCGATCTCGCCGAGACCGATGCAGTCGAACGCCACCCGTGCGTCGTGGATGGCCGCCTCGAGCTCACGCATGGCTTCCTCGAGCATCGCGCCGCGGCCAGCACCGTCTGGCATCATCATCGGGCTCCTTCCATGGTTACCAGGTCAACGGACGGAGACACTACCCGCAGCAGGGCGGGCAACGCGGACGCGACCGTAGCGATGTTCGCCGCGCGTCTCAAAGACGCGGTCGTTTCGCCCGGCGTGGAAAGTCAGCTCAGCCCTACGGCGGCCACGCTGAGGCGTTCCGCTTCCGCGCGCAGGCGCTGTACTCCGGCGCGGCTCGGGTCAGCTCCAGAGCTGCTTGCTCGCCAGGCGGGCACCTTCGCTGAGGGACCGAAGCTTGGCCCACTGGATCGAGGGGTGTACCCGGACCTCGTGCCATCCCTGGCAGAACCCGCAGTCGCTGCCAGCGATCACGTTCTCGCGCCCGACGAGCCGGGCAAAGTTCTGGATTCGCCACGCCACTAGTTCGGGGTGTTCCACGACGTTGGTCTGGTGGTTGATCACCCCGGGGACGAGCACCTTGCCGTCCGGGAGCTTGAGGTCTTCCCAGAGCTGCCACTCGTGCTGGTGGCGGGGGTTGGCGGATTCGATGAGGTAGGCGCCGGCGTTGACTTTCAGTACGTACTCGATGACGTCTTTCAGCGGCGCGTCGGAAGTGTGGGGACCATTCCAGCTGCCCCAGCAGATGTGGAAGCGGACGCGGTCTTCGGGGATGCCGGCGAGGGCGTGGTTGAGGGCCTCGATGCGCATGTCGGCGAACCGGCTGATCTCGGCCCGGTCGATGTGTTTGACGGTAGCGGCGCCTACCCACTGGGGTAGCACCGCGTCGTCCACCTGGAGCAGCAGGCCGGCGTCCACGATGGCCTTGTACTCCTCGTGCAGGGCGTCGGCCAGGGCGTAGACGAATTCCTCGTCGGTCTTATAGGCGGGGTTCGTCTGTCCGAGTTCCACCGCCATCGGCGCGGCGGTGGGCATGAACCCCTCCGCTGCCCCCGCGGCGGCGAGCGCGGCCTTGAAGTTGTCGATGTCGCGGTGCACGGACGCCGATCCCTTGTAGGAGATAGGGCCGGTGAACTTGGCGTACTGGATCGGCGCCGGGAGGCGGGTCAGCGGCGCGCCGGTGTCACCCGACCAGTCATAACGCTGCACTGGCTCGTAGGCGGCGTAGAAGTCGGCGAACTGGGTCCGGTCGTTGGTCAGCATCCACCACGACATCTTGGCCTCGCCCAGGTCGGCGGGCTCGACTCCGTTGAGCCGGTCGGTGACGTACCAGACCCAGTGTGCCTTGCTGAACTCGCCGTCGCTGGGCACGTCGACGCCGGCGTCGGCTTGCTCGCCTACCACCTCGGTGACGGCATCGGCCAGCTGGCGGTGGAACGACTCCTCGTCATAGCGGGTGCCTGCCTGCTGGGCGGCCAGGGCCTCCCGGATCGGCTGGGGCTTGACCAGGCTGCCGACGTGGGTCGTCACGATGCGGTCGGTGCTCCTAAGCATGGCGTGCTCCTGTTGTGGTCAGACCGTCATTGGTCATGGCTGGCGCGGTCAGGTGGCTGGTGGTGGCGGGCGTAGTGCTGCCGAAGCAGGTCCGTGCCGTAGTCGTTGCCGTTGGGGGTGCGGATGACGGTGTGGACGTGGCCGGGCTCGGGCTGGTCGAAATCGAGGAAGACGCCGGGGTGGTTGTCATACTCGGCGAGGACGACAGGGGAGTGGACCCGGAAGTAGCAGGGGCTGTCATCGTCAGCCTGCCCGATCCAGGCGAAATGGGCGCTGCCCAGGTGGCGGCGGACCTCGGCGAGCTTCGCCGCGGCCGGGCCGTCGGGCATCCGCGAGGTAAACGAGGCGACGAGCCGGATGAGCAAGTCCTGCTGGCCTGGTGTCATGGAGTCGGCGGGCAGCCCGGCGTAGGGGATAACGCGGTTGTCCTGCCCGGCGCCGCCGAGGTGGCGGCCATCGACCCTCCCGGCGAGTTCCCACGGCAGGTCCTCGGAACGCATCGAGGGGTACAAGACCGCCTTGTTCCGCTGAGCGGGCGACAAAGCCAATACCAGCTCCAGGCCCACCCTGCGGTGCTCGTCGAAGATCTGCTGGGACTCGAACTCGGCGCCAAGGAACGTCGGCGTGAGGACCATCTGCCTGCCGAGCACGAAGCAGCTGACGCACACGTGGTGCCCGAACAGCTGCCATCCCCAGGGACCATCGGCCGACGGCTCGCCGAACAGCCTGATCCAGTAGGCCCATTCGGTGAGGGAGTCATGGTACTGACCGATGAGCTGGCCCAGGGCGCCGTTGAGCCGCATCGTCGTCCGGACATCGGCGAACCCCCTGCTGCTGAGCGATGCGCGCAGCAGTTCCGTGACTGCCTCGCGCTGGGTGTCGTCGAGGTCGTCGAGGTACACCCCGTCGGGCTCCCAGCCCGGGTAGGCGTTGGTCCACATCCGCCAGGCGGTAGCATCCACAGGCAGCGTCACCCTTGATCGCTGCGCGGGAGAGAGGGCCGCAAGCAGCACGCTGGCAGCCTCGACCGCGGGAGCCGGGTCGAGCCCGGTGTCCTCCAGACGGTACAGGTCGGGGACAACGTGGCCGTCGGCCGTGATGCCGGTGAACGGCATCGAGGCGCTGGCCTCGACGGGGGGCGCTGGGGCGTCGCCGTTGAGCTGGACGATGTAGTCGAAGGGCTTCGCCGGGTCGAGCCTGGCTCGGGTAATCGGGATGAGTTCCGGCCGGGGCTTGTACCCCTGGTAGCTGCTGTCCGCCACGGCTCGCTTCCTAGTCGATCTGCTCGGCTGCAAGCTGCAGCTCAACGGCGGTGTCCCAGCGCTGGTCCTCCGACGACGGCGCCGTCGGCTCTGGGACCATCACCGTGAGATGCTGCTCGGTCTGATCCTGGTCGTTCCACTGCCGGTGCGGGACCTGGGCCGGCAGAATCACCAGGTGCCCGGGCGGCACGTCGTAGCGCTGCAGCCCGATCTCGACGCTCAGCGTGCCCTGCAGGACGAAGTAGAACTGGTCGAATTCGTGCACATGCAACGGCGGCCCGGACTTCCCGGCCGGCACCTCTGCAAGGTAGACGGCCGCATGGGCCGCGCCGCTGGCCCGGTTGACGAGCCAGTCGAGCCCGAAGTCCCGGCCCGTCAGCTTGGCGGGGTCGGCCTCCTGTATGAATGCTGGCCGGACGGAGGTGTCCTGCAGGTCGGCGAATTCAACGAGGGACTGAACGGGGAGGACGCCGGGCGCGATGACCTCAATGTGCACCTCGTCCTCGCTGCCGTCGTTCCAGTTGTGGTGCGGGAGGCCGGCCGGGATGAACACCGCCGACCGCGTCTTCGCTGTCTCCGTCTTCGCGCCCAGCTCGATGCTTATCTCACCCTGCACCACGAAGTACGTCTGGTCGCTCGGGTGCCGGTGGCGGGGCGGGCCAGCCACTCCGGGCGGCACCTTAGTCGCGACGATCAGGCAGCTCTCCCCCGCGTAGAGATACTGGCCCTTGTAACCACCCTCCAGGGTCACATGAGGATGTTCCCAGTCGACCGGTCGTACGAATTCCATGTCCTCGCCTCTCGATCAGTGGCCGGGCTTCAGGCACGCCACGCTCGTCACGCGGTGAGCCTGAGGACGGCCGCGACGGCTTGCCCGCCGCCAATGCACATGCTGACTAGGCCCCATTCGCTGCGTCGGCGGCGCATCTCGTCGAGAAGCTTGATGGTGAGGATGGCGCCGGTGGCACCGATGGGGTGCCCGAGGGCGATCGCGCCGCCGTTGGGGTTGACGATCTCAGGATTGAGTTTGGCGTCGCGGATCACAGCGACCGCCTGGGCGGCGAAGGCCTCATTGAGTTCGACGACCCCGAGCTGGTCGGGGCGCAGGCCTGCCTTGTCGAGCGCTCGGGCGATGGCGTAGGTGGGTGCGTACCCCATAACCTCAGGCTCGATTCCGGCGGTGGCGAAGGAGAGCAACTCACCGAGCGGGGTTATCCCACGGGCTGCGGCCGTGGAGGCCCGCATCAGCACGACGGCTGCACCAGCGTCGTTGATGCCGGAAGAGTTGCCGGCGGTGACCGTCCCGCCGCCAGCGAAGACCGGGCGTAGCGCGGCGAGCTTCTCCAAGGTTGTACCGGGGCGGGGATGCTCGTCGCGGTCAACAAGCTTCTCGCCGCTGCGGTCGGTCACCGTGACGGGAGTGATCTGCTGGTCGAAGACGCCAGCCTTGATGGCCGCGGCGGCCCGCTGCTGACTGCGAAGGGCAAACTCGTCTTGCTCAGCGCGGCTCACGTCATAGCGTCGGGCGACGTTTTCCGCGGTCACTCCCATCGGATAGTCGCCCCACGGATCCGTGATCAGCGACAGGGTGCCGTCGATGACGGTGCGGTGCCCGAGCTTGTACCCGTCGCGGGCGCTGTAGTCGAGGAACGGCTGGCGGGTCATGTTCTCATCCCCGCCGGCGACCACGACGCTCGCCTGGTCAAGCAGGATCTCGGCGGCTCCTGTGTAGATGGCCTGCAGGCCCGAGCCGCACAGCCGGTTGACGTTCATCGCGGTCGCGGCAGGCGGGATTCCTGCCGCCAGGGCGGCGCGGCGGGCGTTGAAGGCATCTGGGCCGACTTGGCCGACACAGCCCAGCACTACTTCGTCAACCTCAGCGGGCTTCACCTTGGCACGCTCTAGCGCGGCGCGGATGGCCGTCGCACCCAGCTCATGTGCTGGCACATCCTTGAACGCCTTGCCGAACGCGCCGATTGGCGTCCGTGCTGCAGCGGCGATGACAACCGAATCGGACGGGGGCATGGGAAATCACCTCACTGAGGTTGCGCTTGACTTGTCTCGGCTGGAGAACCTGCTTGGCGTGGCCGCGGCGCGCTGACGTGCGGCAGCTCCATGGCTCCCGGAAAATCTCTTTGCACAGGAAATGGCAGCATCGCGAGCACGTCCTCGTCTACGTCGAATCCCGGCGCCACATCCACCAGCCGCAATCCCTCAGCGGTGAGCGTGAAGGTGGCCCGCTCGGTGACGTAGAAGACCTGCTGGCCCCGGGCGAGCGCCTGTTCGGCACTGAAAGTCTGATGCTCGACTGCCTCGACGAACTTCCGGTTGCGGCCGGCGAATGTGAAGCAGAAACACACCCTCTCGGCGTTTTGCACGATATCGATGAATCCACCGCAGCCGATGGCCCTGCCGCCCAAGCGGCTGACGTTAACATTGCCGTGCCTGTCCACTTGGCCGGCGCCCATGAACGTGATGTCCAGGCCTCCGCCATCGTAGAAGTCGAACTGCGCGGGGTGCGCAATGATCGCGCTGGGGCCTATGGTGATGCCGAAGTCCGTGCCTCCTTGCGGAACCCCTCCGTATGCCCCGCTCTCGACGGTGAGGGTGACCGAGCCGGCGAGGCCGGCCTCGGCCATGGCAGGGCCGATGGTATCGCCTGGAATGCCCGTGCCGATGTTGACGATGTCGCCGGGCCTCAGCAGGGTGATGGCCCGCCGCCCGATTGCTCCGCGCTCGCCAGGCGGGAGAGCGCCAAGTCCGTCCGCTGATTCGGTGCGTGCCGAGATGAATCGCGGATCGAACACCGCGCTGTCGGTCTGCCGGTGGTCGCTATCCGGATTCTCGGCGATAGTGATGAGATCGATGAGGCAACCCGGCACGACGACGTCCTTCGGGTCGATTGCGCCTCGCTTGACCATGCGTTTTGCCTGGCAGATGACACGACCGCCACTGTTGTGCGCCGCCTGGGCAATAGCCAGGGCGTCAAGGTGGACCGCCTCTTCCTCCTGGGAGCAGTTACCGTCCGGGTCTATGCTGGTCGCGCGGATAATGCCGACGTCAATGGGGAACGAGCGGTACAGGATGTACGGCACACCATCGATGTGCAAGAGTTCAACGTAGCCGTCAGCGGCGAGACGGGCGCGCTCGTTGAGCCGCCCGCCGTCCAGCCGGGGATCGACAAAGGTTCCCAGGCCGACGTGGCTCAAGAGGCCCGGCCGACCGGCCGCGATCGCGCGGTACAAGGCGGACAGCTGCCCTTGCGGCAAGCAGAACGCCTCGACCTCGTCCGTGGCGAGAAAAGCCGACATCTTCGGCATCAGGCCCCAGTGTGATCCCACGACGCGCCGGACCAATCCCGGATGAGCGAAATGCTCAAAGCCACCGACCCGGTTCGACTGCCCGGCGGCGTGGACCACGGTCAGGTCACGGGGATGTCCTCGCCGAAGAAATTGCCGTTCGAGCTCGGCCAGCACGCCTTCGGCTACCCCCATCATAGTGAAGCCGTCCGTCGCCACAGTGGAGCCATCCTGGATGGCACTCACCGCCTCAGACAGCGATACGACCGAGGAGGTCATACGCGATAGCCCCCGCCCACGATCACCATGACGACAACTGCTGTCATACCCGCGACCTCTTCACTGCCGCGGTCCCGAGGGGACGGCTCCGGTCCGCCGCTGGTTGGCGCGGCTGGCTTCGGTGGAGGTCCTCGCCGCAGGTTCGTCTTGGCACGAGCTGGTGCGGAAAGATCCGCTCACAGGGCAGCGCATCGGGATCGCAGATTCTGTTGACAAGCAATCGGGCTGCCTCGGCGCCCATCTCATGTCGTGGCTGCCGGACGGTGGTGAGCTCGATAAGCCTGCTGGAGGCGAACGACATGTCGTCGTAGCCGATCACCGCCACGTCGGCGGGAACTCGCAGTCCCACGTCTATCAGCGCATCGATGACGCCCAGAGCGATTACGTCGTTTCCGCAGGCAACGGCTTGAGGCCTCGGCACTACGTCAAACAGCCGCCGGGCCGCGCGATATCCGCCATCCCTGGTCAGCGGGCTTTCGGCTTGTCGCTGCGGAGGCACCGATATGCCACGTCGGGCGAGCGCCTGACAGAGGCCGTGCGCCCGGGCGCGGCTCGCCGAAGATTGCTGCGGACCGAGCACCAAGGCGATATCCCGGTGGCCAAGCGCAAGCAGATGCTCACCCGCGGCCCGGCCGCCGGCTTCGTCGTCGACCCCGACGAAGTCCGCTGCGATCCCTGGCACTCGGCGAATCATCTGGACAAACGGCACGCCGTGCCGTATGAGCTGCTCGAGCAGGCGGCGGTCAGCGCTGGTCAATGTTGTGAAGACAAGACCGTCGCATCGATGATCAACCAATGCGTGGGCTTCGCCTGCCTGCTGCCGCGAGTCGTCACCGGTGTTGGAGAGGAACACTTTGTAGTCGAGGGACCTCGCGGCGTCGAGCACGCCTGCGGCGATTTCCGTATAGAACGGGTTCGACACGTCGGCCAGAAGCAAGCCGATCGCCTTGCTGTGTCCCTGCCGCAGGCCCCGGGCGAGGCGGTTGGGCCGGAACCCCAGTTCTTCCGCGATAGCCAGGACGCGCTCACGAGTTGCCGGTCCCACACCCGGCTTCCCGTTGATCACATAGGACGCCGCGGCCCGTGATACCCCCGCCTGGCGCGCGACGTCGGCGAGCGTGACGCGCCTGCTGGCAGGTCCTAGCTGCCTGGCATCGGCCACGTTGCCTCCTACTCAATCGGTTAAGCTTACTTTTAGCCCGGGCTGAATCAGATCGGCAAGGCCAGTAAGTTACCATTCAGTAGCTTTGGTGGGCTGTCGCCAGATGTCGCGTTCGCTCCTAATCCGTTCCGGATCGTCCGGCGTGTAGTCGAACACGTCTTTGGCGAGCCGCGGCAACGTCCTCGGAGGCGAGGAGCGGTGCGACGGCAGGACGCCAGCCGACAGCCGGATCGCCGCTTGGAACCGCCTGAACTTCCGCTTACGCCGACTCCCGCCCGGGATCGATCCCCCCGAGGGCATCCTGCAGGCTGGTCTCTGGCTGGAGGGTCGGTAGGGCGCCGTACAAGTGCGGCAGCGCCTCACCCAACTCGGCCGGCGACAGCGCGCGGCCGGCGGCACTGTGGTACTCGCCAGCGACGCTCCAGCCGTCCATCCGACGGACCCGGTCGCCCTGGATATAGATCACCTGGCCGGTCAGCCAGCCCGCGGCTTCGGTCGCGAGATACACCACCAGCGGGGAGATGTTCTCCGGGAGGTAGCCGTCGAACGCGTCCGGATCCTCCGGCGCCTCAGGGAAGATCCCCTTACTGGTACCCGCCCGCGCCTCCGGCCAGATCGCGTTCGCGGTCACGCCGTAGCGGCGCATCTCCATCGCGGTGACGTTCGTAAGCGACAGCACCGCGCCCTTCGACGCGCCGTACACTCCCCCGCGCGCAAACCCGAACAGCCCGATGCCGGAGACGGTGTTGATGATCCGCCCGGACACGCGCCCGCCGCGCTCCGCCGCCGCGCGCCAGTGGGCGCACGCGTGATGCGTGAGCGCGAACGCCCCCTTCACGTTGACCGCCATCAGCTCGTCGTAGGCAGTCTCGTCGATATCGGCGATCATCTCCCAGACCAGGATCCCCGCGTTGTTGACCACGATGTCGAGCCGGCCGCACTCGCGCACGGCGCGCTCTACTAGCGCACCCATCGCGGCCCAGTCCGCGACCGAGGCTGTATCCACCAGCGCACGGCCACCGCGAGAGCCGATCTCCTCCGCCACCAGTTCGGCCGACGGCCGGCCGGCGCGCGAGATGCGGTTGTTCACGATCACGGTGGCGCCTGCGGCCGCCAGCGCGAGCGCGTGTGACCGTCCGAGGCCCGCGCCGGCTCCGGTTACGATCGCGACCTTCCCGTCGAGCTCTCCCATATTTACGACACCTCACCTTTCACGCTCTGCGCTCACGCGCAACTTCACATCAGCCGGCGACGAGCCGCAGGCTGATCGTGCCCCCGCGCCGCACCGCCTCGAATGCGTCCTCGGAACCGGCCGAACGCAGACCTCGGTCACCGGCGCGCGGACGCGCCCGGCCGCCTGCATCGGCGTGGTCCCCGGGAAGGACCACAGACTGGTGCGCACGCGGCCGAGCACCTCGGGATCCGCGACCTTGAGCCTCGTTGCGGCCTTGCCATCGCCGACGCCGACGACGCGCAGCATAGCGGCACCCGGATGACTGAGGAAGTGGCGCTAACCGCGGCGATCCCTCGGCCAGGCCCGGGGGACAGTGCCGCGCGTCGTCCAGAGCCCGGATGCCGCCCGCGGCGTACCGCTCCCGCCAGCCCGGACGGTACGCCCGCAGCCGGGCCTGGTCAGCCAGCCGCTTGCGGGTCTCCCTCGCGCAGGGCAAGATCACGGGCGAATTGCATTTGTTGCACGAATGACACTGTGTAAACGACTGACAGCACGCTCGCCTGGGCCGCTGCCTCATCGAGCATGACCACACTTGACCACCGCAGGAGATTGGCACAATGTTGATCTTGCGGGAGGGTGCCTACGCCATGGAGCAGCGCGAACGTGTCGCTCACGGTCACGAACGACCGGGGATCGCGGCGGTCGAACCGGCTCCGCGGCGCTGGTGCCCGGAGCATGTCACCCGGCCACCCCGCAAGGTCATCAGGTTACTGACTAGTCACTTACTGGCCTTGCTGATCCGATTCAGTTGGACTAGAAGAAACGCCTAAACTGCCTGCTTCGAATCGCCTAGGTAACGAATCGGGGCACCAGGGAAGGGACTCGGAGATGCGTATTCTTCCTTTGCGCACAGTGGGTGCGCTCAGTTTGACTCTCGTTTTGGGCGGTGGCCTTGCCGCGTGTAGTAGTAGTAGCAGCAGTAGCAGCAGCTCCTCCACGGCATCGAGCTCCGCCAGCAGCTCCACCACCGCCAGCGCTGCGGCGGCAGGGACGACGCCAGCCTGCGTACCGCCGGTCCCGTCCACGCTGCCGAACGATCCGGACGGGGTCGCAGCTTCGCTGACCGGCGCCGCCAAGGCTGCGATGGGTGGGTACCCGGGCACCGTCTACACAAGTCCGTGGGCGAACTTCAAGCCCAAGTCGGGCCCGCCGTGGGTGATCGGCATGTCCAACAACGAGGGGAACCTCAACGCCCAGGACGTGCTGAAGGGCCTCCAGGCGGAGGCGGCCATGAACCCGGGGCTGGTCAAGAAAATCGTCGTGACCACGCCACCTACGCCCAATGACGTGCCGACTCAGATCCAGCAGATGCGGTCGCTGGTCCAGCAGGGCGTCAACCTGATCGTCTCGACGCTCGGCTCGCCGACCGCGCTCAACGCGGTCATCGACCAGGCGGCGGCGGCGAACATTCCGGTGATCAGCCTGCTGGGCCAGTCCACGGACAAGAATGCCGTCAATCTCCAGCCCAACCCGATTCAGCTCGGCTACTACGGCGCGAAGGGCCTTCTCACCGCGATGGGCACCGCCCAGGGCAACGTGCTGATCGTCGACGGGATCCCGGGCCTGTCGATCGACACCGACATCCTCGCCGGAGCCCAGCAGGTGTTCAAAGCGTGCGGGGTCCACGTCGTCGGCCAGGTGACCGGCAACTTCGACCCGACGATCGCCAAGACGAAGGTGCTGACATTCCTCTCCGCCCACCCTGGGACGATCAACGGCGTGTTCCAGGTGTCGGACATGGCGCCCGGAATCTTCAGCGCCTTCGCGCAGGTGGGCCGGACCGTTCCGCCAGTGGATGACATTGGCGCCCCGGCGGCGTCGCTGATTTACTGGCAGCAGCATCAGAGCTCCGGATACAAGGGCAGCGGCGTGGCTATCCCCGCCATCAAGGACGGGACCTACTCGATGGCAGTTGCCCTCGCCATGCTCGAGGGAAATGGCGTGAAGATCACCGACGTCCCCTACACGCCGCCAGTGATTAGCACGACTAACCTCAGCCAGTGGATCGAGCCGGGATGGACGGCGTCCACCAACGCGCTCGGCGACGGGCCACCAAACGCCATACCGATCACCGCCCTGCTCAACACGTACTTTAAGACGGCGCCGACGATCAAGTCCGCCGGCTGACCGTCCCGCCTACCGGCTAGCCACAGGAGCCGTCAAAGCGCATGCCAGACACCGCAGAGAACCACGCGTTCGCCGCCCCGGTCGACCAGGAGGTCGACCGGGGCGGCAGCGACGAGGTTCTCCTCCGGGTACAGCACCTGGCCAAGGCCTTTGGCCCTACCCAGGCGCTGCGTGACCTCTCCCTGGAACTCCGGCGCGGCGAGGTGCTCTCGATCATGGGAGAGAACGCCTCAGGCAAGAGCACGCTGGTTAAGGTCCTGTCGGGGGTGCACCGGCCCGACAGCGGCACGATCGAGCTCGCAGGTCAGCCGCTGCCTCCCCTGCACTCTCCCCGGCATGCGCAGGCGATAGGGATCGCCACTGTCTTCCAGGAGATCCTGGTCGTTCCGCAGCAGCCAGTGCTGACCAACATCTGGCTCGGGAGCGACGGTCTCCTGCGGCGCCGGGTTCAGCCGGAGCAGCGTCGGGAGCGAGGCCGCACCGTGCTGGCGGAGCTCATCGATGACCCGCCGTTGCAGGCCACGGCGGGAAGCCTGCCGCTGTCGGACCGGCAGGCAGTGTGCGTGGCACGTGCGCTCGTGCGCGAGCCGCGGATCCTGATCCTCGACGAGGCAACCTCGACCCTCGATGTGGCCACGCGGGACCGGCTGTTCAGAGTCATCCGCCGCCTGCGCGCCGCCGGCACCGGCATCCTGTTCATCTCGCACCGGATGGAGGAGGTCGAGGAGATCGCCGACCGGGTGACGATCGTGCGTTCCGGCGAGGATGTGGCGACGCTCCGGCGAGGCGAAGCCGACGTCCAGCGAATGGTGGAACTGATGACGGGCACGAAGGGGGGCGGGCAGGAGCTGCGACAGGCGTCGGACGCATCAGCCAGGGTGCGGGATGATGTCGTAGTACGGGTCTCCGGGGTTCGCCTGCGCCACCAGGCAGCACCCATCGATGCGGAGATCCGCGCCGGCGAGCTGGTCGGCGTGGCCGGGCTCGAAGGACATGGCCAGGACCGCTTCCTGCGAGTCCTCGCCGGAGTCCCCCCCGCCGGCGGCGAGGTCGTGTGCCTGACCGATGGCCAGCCCAGGACTCTGCGCTCCCCGGCGGATGCGCTGGCGGGCGGGATCGCGTACGTGCCCAAGGACCGCCGGGGCGAGGGGATCTTCGAGACACGGTCGATCCTGGAGAACTTCCAGGTGGCAACCCTGGAGGCGGACCGCAAGCTGGGTCTGCTGCGACGGTCGCTCACGGAGCGCCGCTTCGACCGCTACGCCGAGCTGATGCGCATCGTGACTGGTCACCGTAGCAACACGATCACCTCTCTCAGCGGCGGGACGCAGCAGAAGGTGTTGATCGCCCGGTGGCTCGCTACCAGCCCGAAGGTCCTGCTACTCAACGACCCGACCAGGGGCGTCGATGTGGGCACCAAGAACGACATCTACGGGGTCCTGGCCGAGGCTGCGTCTCAGGGCGTGGCAGTGGTCATGCTCTCGACCGAGGCTATCGAGCTGGTCGAACTGATGGACCGGGTGCTTGTCTTCCGCGAAGGCGAGCTGCACAGGGAACTTCGCCGCGGCGAGTTCAGCAACGCCCGCCTGGTGGCCAGCTACTTCGGGCAGGATGCGGAATGACAGCCACGTCGGTTCTATCGGGCCTGGCCCGGCGGCCTGTTGCGTTCTCCCTGACGCTCCTCGTCCTGCTCGTGGTGACCAACGCCATCGTGCAGCCGTCGTTCGCAGCGCCGGGACAGATCGCGCCGACGCTCGGCGACCTGGCACCGTTCGCCCTCGCCGGCATGGCGAGCACGCCCGCCATCCTGGCGGGCGGCGGCGGCATCGACCTGTCGGTCGCCCCCCTCATGGGGTTCACCAACATTCTCTTGGTCACCCATCTCTTCGGCACCCCGCTCGGCAAGCCGCTGGCAGCGGTCCCGATACTGCTGGCCATCGGGGCCGGAGTCGGCGCGGTCAACGGGCTGATGGTGACGAAACTGCGGATCCCGCCTGTGATCGCGACCCTGGGGACGTATTTCGTGCTGTCGGGCATCGACCTCGGGTTGGTGCCGAATCCGGTGACCGCCCCGTCCAACTGGACCAGTAACGTTGCCCAGTCGATCGGCCACATTCCCGGAGCGCTCTTCATAGTGGGGCTGCCGCTACTGCTGTGGCTGGGGCTGCGGCAAACACCGTTCGTCGAGGCCCTGCTGGCTGTGGGGGATCATGACGCGACGGCCTTTTCCGCCGGGGTGAACGCCGACGCCGTGCGGATCGCGGCCTACACCCTGGGCGGGACAATCGCCGCTGTTGGCGGGATCGCCCTCACCGGCCTGGTGGCTTCGGCCGACTCTCAGGTGTTCGGCGACTACGTCCTGGTCGCCCTGGCCGCGGTCGCCCTCGGTGGCACCAACATGGCCGGCGGACGGGGCGGAATGATGCTGTCGGTCATCGGCGCAGGCTGCATCTTCATCTTGGAGAACCTGCTCACCGACCTTCACGCCTCCGCCTACTTCATCCAGGTGGCCTACGGCGGCGTCCTCTTGGTCGCCATCCTGCTCGGCTCCCGCCTGTTCACCCGCCCGGCGGTCGCCACATGACGGTCCGCAATAACGCCCTCGACGCCGATCGTCCCGCCGCCAGCGTGCAGCGGGAGTCAACGCTCCGCCGGATCGCCAGGTCGAGCCCCATCCTGCAAGTTGTCTCCGTCATCGTGCTGCTGCTCGCGTGCGGGATCACGATCTCGGGATTCTTCAGCAAGAGCTCACTGGTCACGACACTGATCCTGGCGTCCTTCCTTGGCATCGCCGCTGCCGGCGAAACCCTGGTGATCCTGATCGGCGGCATCGACCTGTCAGTCCCGGCGGTGATCAGCGGGTCAAACCTGGTGGTCACCCTGCTCGCCGGGAAGCACGTGTCATTCGCCCTTGCGGTGCTC
>Ga0210402_10003578_pt1 | contig 14495 bp, 9 predicted proteins | sample IncBWC7MmetaG_FD_161055 | JGI IMG/M metagenome (GOLD analysis project Ga0210402, IMG submission 161055) | Forest soil microbial communities from Barre Woods Harvard Forest LTER site, Petersham, Massachusetts, United States - Inc-BW-C-7-M | ecosystem: Environmental > Terrestrial > Soil >...
TTAACTCGCGGCTACCGCTCCGGTGTTCAGGAGGGGGCGGCTGTGACACAACCCCGTTTGACCCCGGCCGCCAAAGATGCCGCACGTGCCCGAGCAGCACGCTCGCGCAGATTCGTGGGATAATTCGGGCGAAACACACGCATCTTATGCCAAGCAAATTTTTGCGGTGTTTACATCTAATATCCTTGAATCATATGATCGATTCGTTTCCGCGTTACCCATAGTCGATTAGGGCTAAAGGGTCCAAAATGGGCTTCGGAATATTCGCCGTAGGCGCGCGCGGATTCAATAACTGATGGGATTGGTTTTGTCGGATCTTAGTCAGCGGAGAGTCAGGATTTGACCCGGGGGCTGCAGGCAGGGCGCGGCGATACCATCGTCTCGTTTCCTCAGCGACATTCCATGAAGTCGCTGTCGGTCGAGGAAGGCGACAGCGATTTAGTAGCCGAAGCGCCCCGCAAGCTGTTCAAGATACGGTACGCCGGCACTGATGGCCATCTGCGTTTGGCCAGTTTTCTTGTTCAGCGGCGTTATTCCTGGCGCGGCTACAACGTTTCGATTCCATCGGCCATACAGACCAACCGGATCACTCTCTCGGCCTATGATCGGGACGACGTTGTGGCCACGATTTCCATTGGGCTGGACTCCGACAGCGGTCTGTTCGTGGACGCTCTTTTCACCGATGAGTTGAAATCACTGCGTGAGCCGAATCGGCGACTGTGCGAATTCACAAGGCTGGCCATAAATGAAGCGTTGCGGTCGAAGCCGGTAATCGCCGCGCTCTTCCACACTGCGTATATATATGCGCGGCGAATTCGGGGCTGCACCGACCTTGTCGTTGAGGTGAACCCGCGCCATGTCAGGTTTTACGAGCGCATGTTGGGATTTCAGCCGTTCGGTTCCGTTCGAGCAGACCCGCGGGTCCAGGCGCCTGCGGCGCTGCTTCATCTCGATCTCAGGCATGCCGAAGCTCAGATCGCCAAATACGGCGGTAACGCCGAACATGCAGTGCGGATCCGATCGCTTTACCCCTACTTCTTCTCGCCGCGCGAGGAATCCGGTATCGAGCTGCGCTTGCGCACATTCGACTGAGCATTCATTCACAGCCGCAGCAACGAACACTGAGTGCCGCTGTGTCCGTTACTCCGCTCGGGCAAATAGCCGGCCGTGGCACTCCCCGCACTGCAACATGGCATGGCTGGTCGAAATCCATGACCCTACTCACAAGGTTCTCTGGATCCGTGGAAGCGGTTAGGCTGGCCAAGTCTCGAGTTGCCGTCCGCTGGCGGCGCACCGCAGCTTCGGGGGGTTAGCTGGCCACGTGTGAAGCAGCGAGGCTGCGCCGCACGGGGACGACCTCACAAGTCTCGCGTTTCCAGTCTTCCAGGCCACGACTGCAGTCGAGTAGGCGGCCCGCCCGAAGCTAAACGCAAACCGAAATTCATTTATTTTCAAGCCATTGAATGGCCATCCCTCGAAACTTCGGCCTGCGGCCTGCGTTTCCCGCTGGAGCCCACCTCAATAGCCGAACGGCGGAATGACGACAAATAGTATTCCGCGAACTTCCGATTCTGGAACTAGCTTCGCTACCCAGAGATGTCGTGATCGCCACGAAGGTGGCTGTGATGGCCGATTTCCGCGAACGTCTTCACCAATTGCGTCCAGCCGCGCTCGCAGCGACCCTGGACTTGACTAAGCAGCTTAGATACAGCGCTTCTCGGTTGCCTAACCATTCTTCTTTCCCGAACATGCTTTTTCGCTTGGTACAACGAGTAGTTCGGATGACCGATGAGAGTTTTAAGCTCGTCCTGGGATGCGCCGACGCTCTCAAGCCATTCGCCAAATTCGTAATCGTCGTGCAAACCAGTTTCGGTCTGGTCCGAGATTGCGTGTTTCACTTTTCCGCCTCTCTTTCACTTCTCTTGGCACCAAACGGCGTCTATTCTTTGGGAGAGGGGCGGCTTCGTAAATCAGCAAACAACTGTTTCTTTCGTAAGTAAAATGTACTCTGTCTGCCAGATAGGGACTGACACCACGGATTCTCATTAATCGCCGCTCTTCCACACTGCGTATATATGCGCGGCGAATTCGGCGCTGCGCCGACCTCGTCGTTGAGGTGGACCTGCGCCATGTTAGGGTTTACGAGCGCATATTGGGATTTGAGCCGTTCGGTTCCGTTCGAGTAGACCCGCGGGTCCAGGCGCCTGCGGCTCTGCTTCATCTCGACCTCAGCATGCCGAAGCTCAGATCGCCAAATACGGCGGTAACGCCGAACATGGAGCGCGGATCCGATCGCTTTACCCATACTTCTTCTCGCCGTGCGAGGAATCCGGTATCGAGCTGCGCTTGCGGGTGCGCTATGATCAGTGAAGGCAGCTGAGATGGTATGCAATTTTCATGTAACCCCTCTTGCTTCATTGCACACGAAAGAGAGCGCCTGATGTTTAGCTCAAAAGCTCTGTTTAGCGGTCTGCTCATCGCAGCTGTGCTCGCTACGACAGGTTGCGACCCGGCGAAGCGCTATACAGACCAAGAGCATGTGCAAAGGGCCATCGAATTGCGGGACAAGGACAAGCTCGATTCGGCAGTAATCGAACTCAAAAACGCGCTACAGAAGAATCCAAAAAATGCTGAGGCGCGATGGCGGCTCGGCGAAATCTACATCAGCCAGGAGCTAGGAGAACAGGCCGAAGGCGAGCTCAAGCGGGCTCAGCAGCTAGGGACTGACTACGAAGCGCTAAAAGTCCCAATGGGTCAGGCATTACTTCTGCAAGGCCTTTACAGCCGGGTAATTCGGGAAGTCCAGCCTGCTCCGGGTTCACCGCCGGGCAACGTGCCCAAGATCCTTGAAATTCAGGGTCGTGCACAGCTTGGTCTGCGCCATTTTGAAGAGGGATGCCAGCTATTTGCGCAGTCTCAGGAAAAGAATCCTCAGTATGTCCCGAGTTACTGGGGGTTGACACGCTGCGCGGCGGCGCGTGGCAAGCTGGACGAAGCGCACACGGAACTGGGTAAGGCCATCAAGCTGGAAGAAAAGAACAGCGGCACGTGGACTCTGCTTGGGGACTTGGAACGCGTGACAAAGCGTTTTCCTGAGGCAGAGACAGCCTACGCCAATGCGCTCAAACATAAAAGCAACAATGTCGATGCTTTGCTAGGCCGCGCCGCTGTCAAGATCGATAGCAACAAATTGGATGAGGCGAGTCAAGATATTGATACTGCGCTACAGGTAGCCCGGAATAATCCTATGGCAAATCAGTTGCGTGGTGTCGTGCAATTCAAACAGGGTAAGTTCGCCGCCGCTGAGGTGTCATTTCAAACGGTGCTTAGGGTCCAGCCGAATTACCTTCCTGCCGTCTTTTGGCTCGGACTCACCAACTTTGCACAAAATAACTATGAGCAAGCAGCCATGCAATTCGCTCAGTACGCACGAAGCGACACCAGTGTGCGGGTCCAGGCGCTGCTCGGCCTGACCCAAGCACGACTCGGTCGGGGGGAGGCGGCAGAGGAAACGCTAAAAGTGCTGCAGGACGTCAACGTCAAGGACCCGCAAAGCTTGGCTACACTTGCGGAAGCCTACGTACTTATCGGAGATACCGATCTCGCCGCGACCTATCTGGCAAAAGCCGTCGACCAAAAGCCCGACGCCCCAGACTTGCGCGTCAGTCTTGCGGCAACCTTGTCGAAAAAAGGAGAGAGAACTCAGGCGATCGAGCAACTGGAAAACGCAATTCACCTCGACCCCGGTCTCGTGGCTGCCGACATGATGCTGATTCAAGACCTCATTCGCGATAACCAGTTCAACAAGGCGCTGCAAGTCGTCGAATCGCTGGAAAAAAAACAACCAAAGGACCCAAAGACTTTCAATCTTAAAGGAACGGTCTATCTCGCCAAAAAAGATTTCGCGAATGCGCGAAAGAGTTTCGAACAGGCCTTGGGGGTGGATGCGACTTCAGCGACGGCGGCCACGAATTTGGCGCAGCTGGATCTCATGGAAAAAAACCCGGAGGCCGCGCGCCAACGATTGCAGACAGTTCTCGCCAAGGACCCGAAGAACGTTGAAATCATGATGGGCCTCGCGGGTATCGCTTCAGCGACCGGCCAAGAGCCTGAATACGTTGCCTGGTTGGAAAAGGCCGCACAGGCGCAACCTTCGGAGGTCGGACCACGCGTGTTTCTGGCGAATTACTATCTACAGAAAAACGATATCCGGAAAGCATTGGCGATAGCCCGGGAAGCGCAGACCGCGAATCCCAACAATGCCCAGGCGTTAGCTGCACTCGGGACAGCACAGCTTGTGGCGGGTGAAAACAAAAATGCCGTGGTCACCTACAGGAACCTTGCCCAGCTCGTCCCCAAGAATCCCGTCGTGCACTATAAGCTGGCCATGGCGCAGGCAGCCGCGCAAAATACAGACTCTGCCAGGGCTTCGTTACACAAGGCGCTGGCATTGAAGCCGGGCTACCTGGATGCCGAAATCCTGCTGTCCGCGGTCGAGCTTTCCGCGGGGCGTTACCAGGAAGCACTCAACATCGCCCAACAGATCCAAAAACAACACCCCGAATTCGCATCCGGCTTCGCGCTGCAAGGAGAGATCCTGATGGTGCAAAAGCAGTTTGCACCAGCACTGAAGGCCTACGAGATGGCGTTGGCAATCGACAACAGTGGTTCGCTTGCGGTCAAAGTGCACTTAGCGCTTAGCGCCGGCGGCAATGTGAAGGAAGCGGACGCGAGACTTTTTCACTGGCTGAAGGATCATCCAAGCGATGTGCCCGCGCGCGCTTATTTGGCGGCAAGCTACATGAAAACGGCTCAGAATAAGCAAGCGATCGAGCAATATCAAGCCGTTTTACAGAACGATCCCAATAACACTCTCGCGCTAAACAATCTTGCGTTGCTCTACCAGCAAGGAAAAGACCCCCGTGCACTAACGACGGCAGAACAAGCGTACCAACTCAAGCTTGACAGCCCTGAGATCATGGATACCTTGGGCTGGATCATGGTCGAACAAGGCGAAACAGCAAGCGGTCTGAAGCTATTGCAGAAGGCTGTCGAAAAGGCTCCTGCATCTCCAGCAATCCGTTACCACTGGGCGGCGGCGCTGGCAAAGTCCGGCGACAGCGCGCGTGCGCGCAGAGAACTGGCCGACCTACTGATCAAAGAAAAGACGTTTCCCGAGCGTCAGGAGGTACAGGCGCTATTGAGACAGCTAGGAGCGTGAGCCCCAGTAACGGAGGTGCGATCCAGGTCCCGAAGGCTTCTTCGAGTCGCTGTAATGAAGACCTTGCCTAGCGCAGATCTCTTGAGGTCACGCTATGACAATCAATCACTTGGCTGCCTCGCACTCCGCGAATCCGCTAAGTTCGGCTAGCCATCGTTATCATCGTTATCATCGTTGTCGTCGCTCAAGTCGTCCAAGCGCTCCATCGCGTAAACCCACTCCTTACCGTTGCGGATTCCGAGCCGAACGATTTCGCCGTCCTCGAGGTCGACGCGGCGATCGGCCATATCGATCACCCGTTTGTCATGGGTCGAGAAAACGAATGTCGCGCCAGATTGCCGGTTGATTCGACGCATCAGGCGCAGAATGCGCCGACCGGTCTTGTGATCGAGGTTCGCAGTCGGCTCGTCCGCGAGGATGATCTTTGGATGCATGACGAGCGCCCGCGCTATCGCCACACGCTGCCGCTGGCCACCGCTTAGCTGATTGGGTCGATGGTGGGCGAACTCGCTCAAGCCAACAACTTTCAGATACTTTGCAACTCGGCGGCCGCGTTCTGCAGTGGACAATTCGCGAAACTGCAACAGCGGGTACTCGACGTTTTCCTCCGCAGAAAGAACCGGCAGAAGATTGAAAGTCTGAAAAATGAAACCAACCGTGCGCGCCCGAAGCATGGCGAGCTCGTCGGCGTTTTTTCCGGAAACATCCTGGTCGGCGATCAGAATGCGTCCGCTACTGGGCGTGTCGATACAGCCAATTAGATTTAATAGGGTGGATTTACCGCTGCCCGATGGGCCGGCAATGGCCATGAACACGCCGTGATCAATATTTAGATTGATGCGATTGAGCGCGGGCACCCACTGGTCGCCCAGGCGATACTGCTTGCTGACTTCCTCGATGCGCACGAGTACTCGCGAAGCTTGCTCCACGCCCTGACCGCTTGGCGCGGCGCGCGTCGCCGCCCGTAGATCCGGTATTGCCATTCGGTCTCTCGACGAGATTTTCGGCCTCAGGTCTTCAGGCATTTTGGCTTTACTAAAGCGAAAAGTGGACAGGAATGCATAGAAAATATGACGTCGCGACCGAACGCTTCGTCGACGGTTGTTCAAATGCGAAACTCTGTTGATTCGTAGGCGTCTCTACGACCTTATCCAGCACGGCGAAGCGCTTCGACCACCGGCATGCGCGCAAGTCGACGCGCCGGAACTAAGGCCGCAGCGACGGTGGCAACCAAACCTAAACCGAACGCGGCTGCGAGCACGGCCGGCACGACCTGGACCGACGCGATAAAGCCGCTTTCCGAATTCGGGGGCGGGGGCATCGAGATCCCTATGGCGGAAACAATCCAAGCCAAGATGACACCGCCGGCGACACCGAGGGCGGCGCCAATTATTCCTAACAACGCGGTCTCGAGCACGGCGAGGCGAAAGACGTCGCGCCCCGTTCGGCCGAGTGCACGCATGATGCCGAACTCCGGCGTGCGTTCATGCAGCGTCATGTTCACGCTGTTAGCTACGCTGAGCAGTACCATCACCAGGATAATGACTTGGAGCACGCCAAACTGGCGCCGGTAGAGCGCCGCGGCGTTGTTGTAGAAATCGGCGAGCTCTTGCCACGTCTTGACCTCGAATCCAGGTGGCAGGCGCCCATCGAGGTCGGCTCGGGCCCGCACTGTCAAATCGGTGTCGGCAAGTAACACCACCACGGAATTTACGCCTGACGTCGCGGTCAACTCTTGCGCCGCTCGAAGCGGAATACGGACTGTACGTGCGTCGTATTCCTTGGACAGACTGCGAAAAACACCGATGACGTTGAAGTCAAGCGTGTTCATGGCTCCCTCGCGCGTATTTAGCAACAGATCAACGCGATCGCCAACCTTGAGTTTGAGCGCATTGGCAAGGCCTTCGCCTACCATGATGCCGGCATCATCACCGACTGCAAGTCTGCGTCCAGTGAGCATGGAAATGGCTGAGCCGATGCGCGCCTCTCGCTCAGGCTCGATGCCCTCGCCGAGGATTGGAAGCTCGCCGCGTCCGTTGCTGATCAGGCCCGAAAAACTCATGCGATTCGCGCGCACAGCGACTCCGGGCGTAGCGTCGATGGCGCGCTCGATTGCGTCAGGGTTCTCGATGAGAAAGTCGTAGGGATGATGACCGCCACTTGCGAACTGTCCGCGCTTGTAGATCTGCAAGTGCCCGAGTTGCGAGCGAATCGTGGCTTCGCGTAAGTGCAGTAGAATGTCCTCGACGAAACCCCCGCTCAGCACCAAGGTGGTCACTCCGAGCGCAATAGCTGCGAGCGTCAGGCCAGATCGAGCGCGCTGGCGCAGGATGTTGCGAAGGGCAAGCTTGAACACGGAAGGAGCCTTTATCAGCGGTTGTGACGCAACGCATCCACAATCGGCAGGCGTGCCGCCTTCCAGGAGGGGTAGAAGCTCGCGACAGTCGTTGATATTGTTGCCATGAGGAATGCCCACAATGCGAGACGGGGTGTGAGCATGATCTGCGCGGAGTAACTTTCGTTGCGTCCAGGCGGAGGCGGCATGGGGATACCCACGTATGACAACAGCTCGGCAAGCCCGAATCCGATCACCAAGCCTCCTAGTCCACCGATCACGCCTAGCAGTAGCCCTTCGAGCAGGAAAAGCCCCAGGATGCCGCGACGCGGGGTTCCCATCGCCATAACCGTGCCGATTTCGCCGGTCCGCTCCAGGACGTTCATCGTAAGCGTATTGGAGATGCCAAGAACAATGATGACGCCGATGAATATGCCCACGACATCAATCTGTCTCGACAGGAGGACAACGGACTTACGATAGAAATCCGAAAGATCGAACCAGGAGATTAGTTCGAAGCGGCTGGCGGGAAGTTGCGCGCGTAGATATGCCATCGCCTCGTCTGTATGCTCAGTCGCATCGAGTCCTACGACCCAGATGTGCGCGCCACTTACTCTCAGCAGTTGTCGACCTAGCGCGAGCGGCATGCGCACGGCGCTGTCGTCATATGCCTTGACGCCTGTCGCAAATGTTCCTCGAACCCGTCCTTCGACCGCATTAATGCCGCCACCCGGCAGGCTGACGATGAAATTGACGCGATCGTCGCGAATGGCGCCAAGTGCATTGGCGAGACCGCTGCCAAGCAACACGCCGGTCGAGTCGGTGTCAGACAGATTTTCGCCAGCAACTGCGAGCACCTTGCTAGTCAACTTAGCTGCTTCCGGGTCGACCGCTTCACCGGTAAAGGCGATCGTGTTTTCACCGTGGCTTGCAAGTCCGTTCAGGACGAGGCGTTGTTCTAGCACCTTAACAGCGGGAGCTGACCGCACGGCCGCGAATTCGGCCACGTCAAGCGGCAGAATATACGCGTTCGGGTCAGCAAAGCCTGCATCACGAAAGCCCGGGCGCGTGATCTGTATGTGCCCGAGTCCGGTCTGGATTGCCGCTTCCCGCATGGCCCAGAAGATCCATTCGATGAAGCCGCCGGCGAGCAATAGTGCGATGACGCCAAACGCTATCGCGGACAGGGAAATCAACGTTCGAGTGCGATGCCGCGTTAGGTTGCGTGCGGCAAGCTTAAGCTGGAATGCTGAAGTGATGGGAGCCAGCGCGGTCATCATGGTGTGAATATCTTCCGCACGCGCTTCGGATGTAGCCGCGAGTCCTAGCGAACTACGTCTTTTCTGAATGACCCAGAAGATCGAATCGTTAAAACCTCTTGCTACGGAATGGTGGTAACACTAACGCCGATCGCAAACAGCGAGACCATGGTTCTGGTCCGATGGCGAGACGGGCTTTGCAATTCCAACTGGCAGTCGCCATGCCAACGTCATTATACCCCCTGTGGCGGTGGTCTCACTTTGCGAAGGTGGAAAGCGTCAAACAACCCTCTCAATGGGCACGGCTAGGCAGTACGGCGACCGCAACCTCCGATGTTGGCGGGGTGGTCCGCGACGGGAGAGAGGATTGATCCGGGTGCTTTAAGCGTCTTGCGGGAACGCCACCCCACAACTCGCCCGCGCCGATGTGTGTCCCTTTAAGAACAATTGCTCCTGTCGCGATGATCGCGTTATCGCCAACAGTTACACCCGACAACACCACGGCGTGCGCTCCCACCGTCACGTTGTTCCCAATCCGGATTGCATAATGGGCGATTCTTTGGCCCTCGATCACATGCGGCACTAGCAGCGCGTATTGCCCGATAACCGAGTTGGCACCGATATCGATAAAAGGGGGATCGTGGATGATGCCCTGGCTGTATGTGTTTTTCCCCAAGCGTGCGCCAAGCGCGAGGTAAAAAATGCGCATGAGGGGTGCGGGCGGAAACCCGCTCCGCATCACGGGGTAAAAGAGGATCAGATAGAACAAGACGTAGACGTGATAGACGAACTCCTGCTGGGACCCCTCGGCGATTTCCCCTTCCTTCAGCGGGGCGAAATGGAGCAGCAAGCGATAGATGGAGATGGCATAGACATATAAAAAAAACAGCGCGACAACGACTAGTGCAACCCCCCGGAAGTCGCCAAGCGGGAGGCGACCGGGAAAAATCATTGCTGTCGCGATGGCTAAAGCCGTCGCTACGCAAAAAAGCATCAGGAATACTGCTATTTGGCTCGGCTTAATGATGCGCATGGGCGCCCGTCTCGTCCGCGTATTCTGGCACACCGGCGCTGCGAAACAAAAACCTAGCCTCGTTCGGCGCGCACGGCCCGCTTTCGACGGAGACCCGGGCGGAAGATAAGAGATTATTTAGCGCACTTGCGAAACGTGATTTCTGGCGATCTCACCAACGCCTTGCGACTTGCGTCAGTTTGTCCGCCGGTATCCAGTAGATTATGCCGGTATCGGACCCGCCCCAGGTTCGACGCTCAGGGTCGGCGAGGCGTAGTGGACCAACGGCGGACCAAAAAAAAGCGCGGTAACCCGCGCTTTTTTTCGAGCGATGCGACGGTCAGGCGTGATTGCCGCGACGCCGCAGGAGCGATGCGACGGTCAGGCGTGATTGCCGCGACGCCGCAGATTAACGCCCATTCCAAGTAATCCAATCCCAACCAGAGCAAGGGATAGCGGCTCAGGAACGGCTTGCCTAACTAAGTTATTAGACGCAGTTGCGGCGAGCGTGAGGCTATACGCTCCGGCTGGCAGTCCCGAGATACTGATTGTGTAAGGGGCGAGGACGACGCCGGACGGATCGTATATAACGTCACCATTGCTCCCGATTCCAGTAGTATGGTTGAGCGAAACATTAAAAGCGCCGCCGTCGTTAAGCTCTGCACAAGCTGCCCCAGGAATCGAAACGGAACAGTCTCCGGCGACAACGAAGCCGTTGGGGGCCCAATTGATGGATCCGCCCGTGGCGTTGTTCGTCAGCGTAAAGGTCGCGCCCACGTTCGCTTGAGAAAGGCAGATGGTACAAAACGCCTCACTTATGGCGGCCTCAAGAAACGGATCGGCCAAGAAGTTCACTGTCAATCCGCCGCCGGTGGTAGTAAAACTGATCTGCAAAGTGGTATTGGACTGAAGAGTGGAGCTTCCTTGGGCAATGGTATTTGTCGAGAGGTTGCCTTCCTTGACCGTCTCAAACGACGACGGCGTGCCGGTAACCAATTGGGCGGTGTTAAGAACCATATCCGCGCGCTCGAAGGTACCTACCCTCGGTTGTTGAGTGAAGACGTTGTTTCCAAGAGAAATACCAATCTGGGCCGGGGATGCGTCCAACACGGGGCCAGCACCGCAAGTTGAGGAGCCCGGCACCGCGCTGCCAAAGCAAGCAGCAGTCGTGGTGACCGTCCCGACCCCGCCTACGGTCACCGTATTGTTCTCAGTGAACGTAAAGGTGATCTGGCTCGCGGTGCCGAGTGACGTCCCGGGATTAGGGGTGATCGTAAAGCTATTAGCCACAAGGTGGGCGAACCCGTAGACGTACGCAGACGCCGTGCCCGAAACCCCTGAGGCCGCTACGCCCATAACCGCCGCCACAACTAGTGCTTTCCTGAATTGTTTGCTCATGATTCCTGTCTCCGTCAATGAGACCTGACTCGAAAACTTTCGCGCCATCTGAGAGCATAGGCGCGCTCTGTGACCAGTAGAAAGCGACATTTGTGCCAGATCAAAAAAGCCCAACGAATTCAAGTACGAATTGGATCACGCCCAAACGAAGAGTGCCTTATTGTCTCGAAGTGTAAATTTTCTTGACAAGTCTAGCGTACAAATCACGGAAGAATTTCGACCCTTAATCACCGGATTCGGTCGACCCGAAATTGGGCCCATTTGCTAACTTGATACCGATTTCCCCGATTCCCCAGGTTAAATCGATTGTTGTCGTCGACCCGAAACGAATCCCAGCGCCCGGACGCAAGCGATCCACCAAATGGAAAGGCAACTGGTATCGTCACGAACACCTAGAGCTTGTTTAGCAGTGCTTGCGCCGCCTCACGCTGCGGAAATGCCTGTCCACTGGCAAGGAGGCCTTCGAGTTCCTTCCGGGCTTTCGCCTTATCGCCGGACTTGGCCAGCGCTGCCACCAAGTGGTACCGGATCTCGAGGTTCTTGGGCTCCCTGGCGGCGGCTGATTCTAGTAGCGTCAGTCCGCGCGCTGTGTTCCCTTTTTCGACGAGCATCCAGCCCAAGGTGTCGGCGATCACCGATGACTCCGGGTTGAGCTTGAACGCTGCTTCGGCGGTATCGAGCGCACGGGAATCTCCTTCCTGTTGGTACAGGTTGGCGAGGTTGTTAAGCGCCAACTGGTTTTTGGGATCTTTTTTCAGAACCAGCTGATATTGCTTTATGGCAGGCTTATTTTGACCCTTTTTCATATATTCTGCCGCCAAAAACTGCAACGCTCCAATATCGTCCGGATGATCCTTCAGCCAACGTTGCAGAATTGCATCGGCCTGTTTCGTGTTCCCCAATCTCGTCTGTGCGGTAAAAAGTTTGGCGATAAGCACACCAGACTGACCAATTGCAACAGCCTTTTCGTATGCCCTCGCCGCATCGGCGTACCGCTCCTGTGCCATAAGAATGTCGCCCTCGAGAACGAGGCCTGTCTGCGAGACTCGCTGAACTGACTGCACCTGCTTGGCAAGCGTAAGCGCTTCTGCGTAACGGTTTGCACGCACCTCAAGTTCGGCCAAGACGACAGCCGCTTCGACAAAGTCTGGCTTGAGCTGCAGCGCCTTTTTCAGGCTCTCGACAGCGCCGGGAAATTCGTTCATTGCGATCTGTGCAGCGGACAGCTGGTAATAGGCCAGCGGTGCGTCCGGGTGAGCCGAAACGAGTTTCGTGTAGGTGACAACCGCCGATTCGTTTTGGCCATCGGCCATCTGCGCTTGCCCCAGGAGATCGAGAATGTCCGCGTTTCCAGGGTTGTAGCGGGTTGCCTCCGTCAACTCTCCAATTGCTTGCGCGAAATTTCTCCTTCGCATGTAATAGGCTGCGACATTCAGTCTGGGATCGACCGCCTCGGGTCGCGCCACTTTGGCTTTCTCAAACCAGCCAAGAGCCGCCTTGTCATCCCCTTTGATGAATTCGAGTTGGGCGAGGCCCAGCATCGCGGAAACGTTCTTTCCATCCGTTGAAAGTACTGCGTCAAGTCGCTTGCGGGCGGCCGCCGTGTCCTTTTGTTGGATATCGACCTGGGCGAGATTAACGAGTGCCACGGCGTCGTCCGGGCGAAGGGCAACGGCTCTTTCGAAGCTTTTTCGAGCGTTCACCCAATCTTTCTTGCCAAAATAGGCTGTTCCCTTCAAGTTATAGCCAACGGGATCGTTCGGATTCGATTGCGTCATGTGCGTTGCGAGTGCCAGAGCCTTGTCGAACTCCTTGTTGCGGATCAGCGCCCAAAATTCAACTGATTCCTGTCCGATTCGGCTGGCGGGCGCAAGACTGGGCAGCGGCGTGATCGCTGGCGGCGGTGCGAGCTCTATCACGCTGGTGCGGATAAGCCGGCCTGCCGGAAGAGTACGACGAGTTTTAGCTTGCAGTTCACCGGGCCAGCCGTAGATCGCCCGATCCGGGCTTGTGTACGGAGTTGGCAACGCTGTTCGGCCACCGCGGATGTGCTTTCGCGTCGGCTCTCCGAATTTCCGACACTTATTTATAGGGTTTGCCAGCGATGGCCCTACCAGTTCGGAAGTACGGTCGAATTGACTGCGTGTGAACAATGCGGCATCCGCTGCTCTCTTGGTCTGCTGGCAAATTTCGCGTGCGCCGGCGAACCCCGCCGCCGGTCGGCCGCGCCCATATTCAAGCTGTCGCTCGACAGCTTCCTGCATCGCATGCGAAACCTGTTTCTGCCAAGCAACGAGAATACAGCGGGTCCCAACGGAGAGGCATTGTTCTTTATCCGATATCCCTCTCTCGGGAACGGCATACCAAGCGCAGGCGAAAACAATGAGCACTACAAATACAACGTTGACAGCGACCCATGAAACGTCAATCTCTCTTCGTGAAGCTTTAGTCATCAGCACTTGTCTCTTACCCCGAGTGTTTTATACAGAATGCCAGATTAAAGGCAACCGAATTTGTTTCGAGAGTTTTGGGACGCTTCCCACAGAGGAGCCCGGGCTAAGCTGAGCTCCGATCGAACTCACGAATTAAACCTCCGGACAAGAAGCTCCTGACGTTTAACGCCAGACACACTCTTCGGTGTCAGATGCATCGCGTACAAATTCTACAGCATTCGGTACTCCGGTCGCAGACGCGATACCGCCGCAAATTGCCTTCTTGCGCGCGCGGGCATAGCGGTCTACGCGCACGTGGCGAGGAAGTCTCAGCGTTTCACCGCGGTCGACAAAGCCAACCCTTGCCTGGGCGCTTAAATCGTGAGTTTCGCGACGGTCCGCGGTGCAGCCTCAAGCAGAAATCGAATCGCGGCTGGCAACTGCATTTCGGGGCGCGTTGTTGCGGCGAGCGCTGCGACGCAACTAGCGCGTTCCCGTAGTTGTGCGTCATCGATTACACGCCGTGTGGCTTCGCGAATCGTGTTCATCCGAGCACGATCGGCCCGGACCAGCGTGCCGGCGCCAGCGCGCTCGATGTAATCCATATTGAGCAATTGATCGAGATTACCGACGATACCTACCACGGGGACTCCGTGCACCAGCGCCTGCTGAGTCGTCTGGCTCCCACCGTTGCATACGACTGCGCACGCTTTCGCGCTGATCGCTTCACCAGGCACGAAGTCCGATACCCAAAGCCTCGGTCGCTGAGGCAATTCGCCCGCACGTCCCGCTGTCGCGACAACAATCGGGCGGTTCAGCGGCGTCAGCGCTTCGATCA
>Ga0210402_10003580_pt1 | contig 14489 bp, 12 predicted proteins | sample IncBWC7MmetaG_FD_161055 | JGI IMG/M metagenome (GOLD analysis project Ga0210402, IMG submission 161055) | Forest soil microbial communities from Barre Woods Harvard Forest LTER site, Petersham, Massachusetts, United States - Inc-BW-C-7-M | ecosystem: Environmental > Terrestrial > Soil >...
AGTCAGCTCCCGCTGACGCGACCAACGAGACCGCGTCAACCAACAACAAATAACAACACGAGCGGCGAGGCGAAATGTCCAGTCAGTGGTTCTATACGGCCGTGATGCGGTGTTCGTGCTTCAATCTCCGCTGGGCCTTACTTTTCGGCGCCATGTTCGCGAACAATGCGATCGCGGCGCCTGGCGATAACCTGAGCGTCGTGCGCGACCTTGCAAGCCGGGTGGGACCGATCATCGGCTCGGCGCTGGCCTGCCAGAATGTCGGGCGGCCGCGCGTCCAGATGATCATCGACAAGTTCCAGGCGGTGATCCGCGAAGCCTCGACAAACGAGGCCGAGCGCGCCGACGTGGCGCGCCAGCTTGATCGCTACGTCTCCGACGGCCGCGGTGCGGTCGCGGCAGGAAAGACGGATTGCCGGACGGCCGACCGTCAGGTCGCCGACCTCGAGCAATCCCTCGGGACGACGCAAAGCACGCCGAATGGGCCTTCGCTTGCGGATGCAATTGCGCCCGCCGCCAATGCCGCCGTCGCGCCGACTCAGCCCTTGCCGCCAGGCAACGTCCACGGCGTGACCGATCGCGAAATCCGCTTCGGGACTGTCATTCCGTTCTCCGGAGGCGCGAAGGAAAACGGCAAGAACATGAAGCTCGGAATCGAGCTGGCATTCGCACGCGCCAACGATAATGGCGGCGTGAACGGTCGAACGCTCAAGCTGATTCCGAACGACGATGGTTTCGAGCCGGCACGGACGCTGGACGCGATGAAGAACCTCTGGGACAAGGAGCAGGTGTTCGGCTTCATCGGCAATCTCGGCACCCCGACCGCCGCGGTCGCGGTCCCCTACGCGCTCGAACGCCACGCGCTGTTCTTCGCGCCGCTCACCGGCGCCAGCGTGGTACGGCACGACCCTCCGGATCGCTACGTCTTCAATTACCGGCCGAGCTATACCGAGGAAGCCGACGCGGCCGTGCGCTATCTCGTCAAGCTCCGCAAGCTGCAGCCGCGACAGATCGCCGTGTTCGCCCAGAACGATTCCTACGGCGATTCGGGTTTCGCCGGCGTCGCCAAGGCGTTCCGCGCGCTCGGCGTCAATGACAGCGCGATCCTGCGGCTCAATTACACCCGCAACACCATCGACGTGGACGACGCCGTCAACCAGCTTCGGCTGCAAAAGGTGCCGATCCGGGCGGTGGTCATGGTGGCGACCACGCGGTCGGCGGCGAAGTTCATCGAGAAGACCCGAGACCTGTACCCGGGCATGATCTACTCGAACGTGTCGGCCGTCGGCGCGAGTTCACTTGCCGAAGAGCTGATGCTGCTCGGGCCGCGCTTTACCCAGGGCGTCATCGTAACGCAGACGGTGCCCGCGGTGTCCGGCTATTCGAGCGTCGTGCTCGAATACAAGAACGCCCTTGCGAAATATTTCCCGGGCGAGAGCGCGGACTATATCTCGCTTGAGGGTTTCATCGCGGCGAACGTCCTGATCGACGCGCTGAGGCGCTGCGGGCCTCAGATCGAGACCGAAAGACTGGTCGACATTTTGGAGAATACCCGCAATCTCGACCTCGGTCTTGGCGCGCCGCTCGGCTTCAGCCGCGGCGAGCACCAAGCCTCCCACAAGGTCTGGGGCACGGCACTCGACGAGACCGGCAAATATCAGCCGATTGAACTTGAATGATCCCCGCGGCGCCGGTTCCCGAACAGGGGCCGGCGCCGCCGGCGAATGGAGCCCTTCGGTCAAAACGTCAACAAGATGGAGTAAAAAATCTCTCCCTGACCGCCGCGCGGAGACTTTGTATAATGCGTAGCCGTATTGTTTTTTTAGTTGGCGCTCTGCTCGCGTCTCCGGCGAGCGCGGCAGCCAACGGTGTGGATATTGTTCGTGACCTGGCCGGCCGAGTCGGTCCCATCGTGGGCGCGGCGCTATTCTGTCGTGACATTGCGCGTTCCCGGCTTCAGGTTGTTGTCGACAAGTTTCAAACCGTCATCCACGACACATCGGACCAGGAGACCGACCGCGCCGATCTTGCGGCGACGTTTGATCGCAGCATCACCGACGGCACCAATGCGCTGACCGCCGGCAAGACGAACTGCGCGACGGCGGGGAAGCAGTTTGCCGAGCTCGAAGGCGCGCTGAGCGAGCCCGGCTCCGCCAGCTTCGCCAATGCGATCGGTCCCTCCTTCGCCACCGCCGCCACGGCTGCTGCTGCGGCCACCACAGCTACGGCGATGGCGCCGGCAGCGCCCGCGCCGGCGAGTGCCGTGCACGGCGTGACCGACCGCGAAATCCGCTTTGGAATCGTGATGCCGTTCAACGGCACCCGAAAGGAGGCGGGGCACCAGTTGAAGATCGGCATCGAAGCCGCCTTCAACCGGCAAAACGATGCCGGCGGCGTCAATGGCCGGATGCTCAAGCTGATCGCCGCCGATGACGGCTATGACCCGGCGCGCACGCTCGCCGCGATGCAGCAGCTTTACGAGAGGGATCAGGTCTTCGGCTTCATCGGAAATGTCGGGACCGCCAACGCAGCCGTCGCGATCCCCTATGCGCTCGAACACAGGGCCCTGTTTTTCAGCCCGTTCACCGGCGCCAACACCGTGCGCCGCGATCCGCCCGATCGCTACGTCTTCAACTACCGTCCAAGCTACGCGGAGGAGACCGATGCGATCGTGCGCTACCTCGTCAAGATGCGCCGGATCCCGCCGCGGCAGATCGCCGTCTTCGCCCAGCAGGATTCCTACGGCGAGGCGGGCTTCGCAGGCGTCGCCAAGGCGTTTCGCGCGCTCGGACTGGACGACGCCGCGATCTTCCGCCTCACTTACCCGCGCAACACGATGGATGTGGATGAGGCCATCAATCAGCTTAGGCTTTCGAAACTACCCGTCAGGGCGGTGATCATCGTCGGCACCGACCGCGCGGCGGCCAAGTTCATCGAGAAGACCCGCGATCTGTTTCCTGGCATGCTCTACGGCAACGTGTCGGCCGTGGGCGCCACGTCGCTTGCCAACGAATTGAGGTTGCTGGGACCGCGCTACACCAACGGGGTCATCGTGAGCCAGATCGTGCCGGCGGTGGCCGGCCGTTCCGGCCTGGTGCTCGACTACAAGAACACGCTTGCCAAATATTTCGCGGGCGAGCCGCCGGACTACACCTCGCTGGAGGGCTACGTCTCCGCGAGCGTCCTGATCGAAGCGCTGAAGCGAACCGGCTCTCAGATCGACACCGAAAGGGTCATCACAAGCCTCGAAGCCATGGACAGCTTCGATCTGGGCATCGGATCGACGCTGAGTTTCGGTCACGGCGAGCACCAGGCGTCGCACAAGATTTGGGGAACGGCCCTCGATGATGCCGGAATATACCAACCTATCGAATTGGAATGAGCTTGGCGGCACCACCCGGAAGTAGGACGCCGAAGGTGCGACGCCTCAGTAAGTTCTGCCGAACGTGATCGTGACGAAGCCGAGTTGACCGAGTTGAAATTGTGATCAGGCTAGAATTTTCATCATCCAGACCACGCGGAGCTTTTGCGATGTGTTTTCGTTTGACAGTGTTTCTCGTTGGTGCCCTGCTCGCCTCGGAGGCAAGCGCCGCGGGCGGCAGCACGGACGTCGTTCGTGATCTGGCTACGCGCGTCGGACCGATCATCGGCTCGGCGCAGGCCTGCCGGGACATCGATCGCTCCCGCATCCAGGTGATCGCGGACAAGTTTCAGACGGTGATCCGCGAAGCCTCGCCGCAAGAGGCCGATCGCGCCGATCTGCAGCGGACCTTCGATCGCAACATCGCCGACGGCCGCAACGTCGTCAGCTTCGGAAAGATCGACTGCAAGACGGCCGAACGCCAGTTCACCGATCTAGAGCGCTCGCTCGGCCTCGGCAGCCCGAGCCTGTCCGGCGTGATCGGGCCGTCTTCGGCAGCCGCCGCCACCGCGCCGGCCGCGCCGCTGCCGCCGGCAGCGACGGCCCCGGCCTCGACGGTACGGGGCATCACCGATAATGAAATCAAGTTCGGCATCGTGGGGCCGTTTTCCGGCTCGGCGCGCGAGCTCGGCCGGCAGATGAAGCTCGGAATCGACGCCGCGTTCAACCGCGTCAACGACGCCGGCGGCATCGAAGGACGAAAGCTCCGCCTGATCGCGGCCGACGACGGCTACGAGCCGACGCGGACATTGGACGCGATGAAGCAGCTCTACGAGAAGGAACAGGTGTTCGGCTTCATCGGCAATGTCGGCACGCCAACCGCCGCGGTCGCGATCCCCTACGCGCTGGAGAAGAAGGAATTGTTCTTTGGCGCCTTCACCGGCGCGAGCCTGCTGCGCAGCGATCCTCCGGATCGCTATGTGTTCAACTATCGTGCAAGCTACGCGGAGGAGACCGACGCCGTCGTGCGCTATCTGATCAAGCTGCGCCACCTGCTGCCGCGTCAGATCGCCGTTCTCGCCCAGCAGGACGCTTATGGCGATGCCGGGTTCGCCGGCGTTGCGAAGGCATTCCGCGGGCTCGGCGTCGATGACAGCGCGATCTTGCGGCTCGGCTACAAGCGCAACACCGTCGAGGTGGACGAGGCGATCAGCGAGCTGAAAGCGCAGAAACCGGCGATCAGGGCGGTCGTGATGGTCGCGACCTATCGCGCGGCCGCGAAATTCATCGAGAAGACGCGCGATCAGTTCCCCGGCCTGCTCTACACCAATGTCTCGTTTGTCGGCAGCACGCAGTTGGCGGACGAATTGATGATGCTCGGACCACGCTTCGCCAACGGCGTGATCGTGACGCAGGTCGTGCCGGCGGTCGGCGGCTATTCGAGCGCGGTGCTCGAATATAAGACCGCTCTCAACAAATATTTTCCGGGCGAGGCGCCCGACTATGTGTCGCTCGAAGGTTATGTCGCGGCCAGCGTCCTGATCGATGCTATGAAAAAGACCGGCGCGCAGCTCGACACCGAGAAGCTGATCGACACGCTCGAGAACACGCGCAATATCGATCTGGGTCTCGGGACTCCTCTCAACTATGGCCGCGCCGAACATCAGGCCTCGCACAAGGTCTGGGGCACCACACTCGACGACAAGGGCAAGTATCAGTCGGTCGACCTCGAATAGAGCATGGTCCGAAAAGAGCCTGCCCCGCAACTTGTTGCGGGGCAGGCGCGGGCTTTCCCTCGCGCGAAAATGCATTCCGCTCACAGCGGCGGATCGACGGCCGTGTCATATTCCTGCTTGAACCGCGCGATCAGTTCGGCGGCGGGCATGATCTTGCCGACGCTGCCGACTCCCTGGCCGCTGCCCCAGATCTCCTTCCAGGCCTTCGGCCTTGTGCGCTCGCCGGAGGCGTCGGTGCCAAAGCTCATCTTCGAGGGGTCGGAGGTCGGAAGATTGTCGGGGTCCATGCCGGCCGCGACGACCGACGGCTTCAGATAGTTGCCGTGCACGCCCGTGAACAGGTTGGAATAGATGATGTCTTCCGCGGCGGCGGTGGTGATCATCTCCTTGTAGCGCTCGACCGCGTTCGCCTCCTCGGTGGCGATGAAGGCCGAGCCGATATAGGCGAAGTCCGCGCCGAGAATCCGCGCGGCACGGATGGCACGGCCATTGCCGATCGCTCCTGAGAGCGCGATCGGCCCGTCGAACCACTGCCGCGTCTCGGCGACGAAAGCCAGCGGCGAGATCACGCCGGCATGACCACCAGCACCGGCGGCCACCAGGATCAGACCGTCCGCGCCCTTCTCGATCGCTTTGTGCGCAAATTTCTGGTTGATCACGTCGTGGAAGACAACGCCGCCCCAGCCGTGCACAGCCTGGTTCAGCTCCTCGCGCGCGCCGAGCGAGGAGATGATCATCGGCACCTTGTGCTTTTCGCACAGCGCGAGATCATGATCGAGCCGGTTGTTGGAGCGGTGCACGATCTGATTGACCGCAAACGGCGCCGACGGCCGGTCCGGATGCGCCTTGTCATAGGCCGCAAGCTCCTCCTTGATCCGCGCCAGCCATTCGTCGAGCAGCTCCGGCGGCCGTGCATTGAGCGCCGGAAACGCTCCGACCACGCCCGCCTTGCACTGCGCGATCACGAGATCGGGCACGGAAATGATGAAGAGCGGCGCACCGATCACGGGGATGGACAGACGGCCCTTGAACAAGGCAGGCATCGACATTTGAGGCAATCCCTTTTGTAATTCCGGCTGACGGAAGGCTCTGCGTCTAAAGATGCCAGACATCATGCCAACAAGGCAATCGCCCGGCGCATGATGGCGAAGAGCGGTTATACACCCTATGAGACTTTACGCAGAGACATCACGCCCATGGCGCCGGCGCGAGAGCCGGCCGCGCTTCGGCTGGACTTGTCGGCCGTCCCAACCATAGACTGCGGCGAGACCGGCGATCAGCCGGCGGCAGACGACAGGGAGGGATCGAGATGACGCAGCGATGCACCGTGCTGTTGGCGTTTGTCTTGCTGATCTTTGCAGTGGGAACAGTTCCCGCCTCGGCGCAGAAGAAATACGACCCGGGCGCCTCCGACACCGAGATCAAGATCGGCAACATCATGCCCTATAGCGGACCGCTGTCGGCCTATGCGCTGATCGGCCGGACCGAAGCGGCCTTCTTCCGCAAGCTCAATGACGAGGGCGGCATCAACGGACGGAAGATCAGCTTCATCTCCTATGACGACGCTTTCAGCCCGCCCAAAACCGTCGAGCAGGCGCGCAAGCTCGTGGAAAGCGACGAGGTGCTGCTGATCTTCCAGAGCCTGGGCACCCCGACCAACAACGCAATCCAGAAATATCTCGACCAGAAGAAAGTGCCGCAACTGTTCGTCGCGACCGGCGCCACCAAGTTCGGCGATCCCAAGAACTTCCCCTGGACAATGGGCTGGCAGCCGACCTACCAGACCGAGGGACGGATCTACGCGAAATACATCCTGCAAAACCTGCCGCAGGCCAGGATCGGCATCCTCTTCCAGAACGACGATTCAGGACGCGATTATCTGAAGGGCCTCAAGGACGGCCTCGGCGAGGACGCCGCCAAGCGCATGATCGTGGCCGAGCTGCCCTACGACCCGAGCGATCCCACGGTGGATTCGCAGGTGGTTTCGCTGAAGACACTGGGCGCCGATGTCTTCTTCAACGAGGCTTCGCCGAAATTCGCAGCCCAAGCCATCCGCAAGGCGGCCGAGATCGGCTGGAAGCCGACGCTGTTCCTCGCCAGCATCTCGAACTCGGTGGGATCGGTGCTGCGTCCCGCGGGGCTCGAAAACGCCAAGGGCGTTCTCTCCACCAACTACCTGAAGGATCCGACCGATCCGGCCTGGAAGGACGATCCCGCCATCAAGGAATGGTCCGCTTTCATGGACAAGTATTTTCCTGAAGGCGACAAGACCAGCACCTTCAGCGTCTATGGCTATCTGCTCGCGCAGACCATGGTCCAGGTCTTGAAGCAATGCGGCGACGAACTGACGCGCGCCAATATCATGAAACAGGCGACCAGCCTGAAGGACTTCGAGCTTGGATTGCTGCTGCCCGGGATCAAGATCAATACCAGCCCGACCGACTATTTCCCGATCGAGCAGATGCAGATGTCACGCTTCAATGGGGAGCATGGCGAGCTGTTCGGCACGCCGATCGGCGGCGAGGTCGGGACGCAATAGGTACGGGCGCTTACTGGCACAGCGCGGAGGTGACGTAATTGTCGGTGCGGCAGTCGTCCGGCTTTCGCTTCCGGCCGGGGATCAGGACCTTGGGCGAGCATTTCTCGGCGGAGTCGGTATTGAGGCTCTTGCCCGCCTTGTAGCCCTTGCTCTGGCACAGCGTGTCGGCGGCGGCCTTGCAGTCGGGCGTGCCGTTGGCGGCCGTCGGGCAGATGGTGCGCCCCGACACCATCGAGGACGGCTTGGCCAATCGCGACAGCGTCTCGCCCGCGTCCTTGGCCCGCGCGTTCAGATCGTCGATGGTCTCGCTCGGACTCTTCAGAGGCGGCAGGATCTTGCCGAACAGCCTGCCCATGCCATGGATCAGGCCCGGCTCCTCGGAAGCCTCAGGCGAAGCGGCGGGCGCAGGATCGGCTTGCGGCGAGGGCGGCGGCTGTCCCTGCTCCTGGACGCCGAGCGCCGGTGCCGCCGTTTGCGGCCAGGCGGGTCCCACATCGATCGCCACCACCAATAGCGCGATGGACAGCGCCGCCGCGGCAGCGCCAAGCGCTCGAGGCGACGGCGCGGGCCTGCCTGGCTTAGCTCGAAAACGCTCCAACCCAAGCCTGCGCATGAACGAGCGCCCCGTCACATCAGCCGAAACGCGATGACGAAGCCGAGCACCAGCGCCGCGGCGCCGATCGACACCCACAGCGCCAGGTGCTTTTCGATCCTGACCCTGATCCAATCGCCGTAGCGGTTGAGCAGGACCGCGGCGAAAAAGAAGCGTCCGCCGCGCGCCACGATCGAGCATAGGATGAACAGCGCGATGTTGAAGCCGGCAAAGCCCGAGGTGATGGTGACGAGCTTGTAGGGGATCGGCGTGAGCCCCTTCAAAAGGATGATCAGCGCGCCCCATTCCGCATAGGAGGCGCGGAACGCCTCGACCTTGCCGCCGAGCCCGTAGACTTCGATCAGCCAGTGTCCGACCGAGTCATAGAGCAGCGCCCCGATGGCGTAGCCGAGGATGCCGCCCAGCACCGAGGTCGCGGTGCAGACGCTCGCATAGAGCCAGGCGCGCTGCGGCCGCGCCAGCGACATCGGGATCAGCATCACGTCGGGGGGAATCGGGAAGAACGAGCTCTCCGCGAAGGCCACGGCCCCCAAGATCCAGAGCGCATATGGCTTGTGGGCGGCGTCGATGCACCAATCGTAGATCCGTTTGAGCATGGCGCGATGAACCACCCTGGACCGGATTTGTCCATGGCCTTTGGCGTGCGATATCGAGGAGGTTATTGCCGCTTGCGCAGGCGGCTTCTATCGAGCGCGACAATTGGTCGCCGGGGGACCCGGGCCGACACCGCCTTGGCGAGTTTCACGGCCGATTTCGGCATCTTCTCGGCGATGCCCAGCAGCAGTTCGCGCCGCTCCATCTCGCGCCACACATCGTCCGGCCGGACGCCCACCGAGGCCCACAGAACGGTGAGATTGTAGAGCAGGTCGGCGCTCTCGCGGACCACGGCCTGGGCATCACCGCTGACGGCGTCGATCACCACCTCGATCGCTTCTTCGGCAAGCTTCTTGGCCATCTTGGACGAGCCATGCTGAAACAGCCGGGCCGTCCGCGAGGTTGCCGGATCGAGATCCTTGGCTGCAAGGACAGCCAGATATAGCCGCTCGAGCGAATCACTCATGACGTGTGAAAATAATCCAAACCTCTGGCGAGCGTGTTAACAACATCACGGACAGCAACAACAATCCGCCGGCCGCAGCATGACCGGCGGATCACATTAAGCTCAATTTTCGACTACCAGCCCGCGAGCGGATGGCCGTGGACATAGGGCACGCCTGAGCGATAGCCGCCGTAATAGGGGCCGCCGCCGTAGTAATACGGACCCGGCGCGTAATAGGCCGGACCGCCATAATAGTCGTCATAATAGGCCCGGCGGTTCTGGGCCGCGGCAATCGCAATCCCGGTGCCGACAATGCCGGCAAAGGCCGCCGCAGCCGCCGCCCCACCTCCGCGATAGTACCGGCGCCGGGCGCTGATATCGGTGACGCCGCCAGCCTCCGCAGCCGATGTAGCCATAACTCCCTTGATATCTCCTTTGGCCGCCCTGCCCTGCGGGCCTCCGCCCGCGAAAGCCGTCGAGGGCTCGATCATTGTCAGCGCCACGGCGGCAACAGTCGCAAGTGCCGCCGCCCGGCCGACAGACGAGAGCCCACTCTTCCGTGAAAACATCTTGACTTCCTCCATGAAAATGGCCGCAGCCCCTCGCGGATTTAACGCCGGGATTTAACACCCGGTTCCATTCGCCGTTCCTGCCGCGTTCCTGCGATGAATGGACGCGGATGTCCCAGAGGATGCCTCATGGCGGGACTGTGACAAGCGCCGCTCATGGACGGTTCAGGTTCGCTCCATCAAAATAGCCGTGCAAAATAGCTGTGTCGGCGTCAGCATGGTGGTCACTCGGTTGAGACACAATGCGGGCACCCTTCGTTCGATCTTTCCGGCGTCATCCGATGCGCGCATGCCAGAGCAACCTCGTCTCCCGCCGGCTCGTCCTAAGGACGGGCATCGGTGGACTTGCGTGCCTCGCCGCTGGCGGCTCGCGAGCTGCGGAGGAGTTGAAGCAGCCGACCGCAATCCAATTCTCCTACGACCATGCGCTTGACGCGAGCATGGCGCCTTTCATTCAAGCGACACGCCGCGGACTGTTTGCAGCGGAGGGGCTTTCGGTTTCGACCAATGTCGCCGGTGGATCGTTGGACGCCATCGCGCGGGTCGTATCGGGCGCGAGCGATCTGGCGCTCGCCGACATCAATGAGCTGATCCGCTTCCGCGGCAAGGCGGATGCGGTGCCGGTCAAGGCGGTGTTCGTGCTGTTCAACCAGGCGCCCTACGCGATCGTGGCCCGCAGGAATCGCGGCATTCGCGTGCTGCCCGATATCGAAGGCAAGACGCTCGGCGTTGCCGAGCACGACCTGTCGATCAGGCTGTGGCCGGCGCTTGTGAAACAGAACGACATCAAGAAGGCCAGCGTGAAGCTCTCAAGGATCAGCGACGCGGTGCGCGAACCGATTCTCTCCGCCGGACAGGTCGACGCGGTGACGGGCTTTTCCTATCTGTCGGCGGTCAATTTGCGCGACCGCGGCATTCCGGCCGACGACCTCACCGTGCTCCGCTTCGCCGACTATGGTTGCGAGGCCTACGGCTTCGCCGTGGTCGTCAGTCCGGCCTTCGCTTCTGCCAAGCCGCAGGCCGTGAAAGGCTTCGTCCGCGCCGTGATCGCGGGCACGCATCTCGCCATCAAGGAGCCTGCGCGCGCCGTCGACGACGTCGTCAGCCTGATGGAAGATGGCTCGGGCGATCTGGAGTTGGAGCGGCTGCGCACCGTGATCGCCGATAACATCCTGACCAGCGAAGTGAAGCGCAATGGCATCGGCGGCATCGATCCCGCCCGGCTCGAACGCTCGATCGATCAGATCGCGCAGGACTTCAAGTTCCAGAAGCGGCCGACCGCCCCGGATATTTTCGACGGCAGCTTCCTGCCCCCGATCGAAGGCCGCCTGATCAATTGAGCTGGAGCGCGATTGCGGAGTAGAGCGTTTTCGAGCGAAAGCCTGCCCCGCACTTGATGCGGGGTGGGTACCGGTTCGCGTGAAGAAAACGCGTCAAAACAAGAGACTAGAGCCTCCGTTCCGATTTAATCGGAACGGAAAAGGCTCTAGAATGCGGGTTCAAGAACCCGCCTCCTCCCTGCCCCCGAGTTTCTTCGCCTCATGTCCCTGCTTCGCCTCTATACCCGCGTCCTCGAACTGCTCGGCAAGGAGGCGCGGCTCGGCTGGATCCTCGCGGGCGCCAATCTCCTGCTCGCGGGCGCGCAATTCGCCGAGCCGGTGCTGTTCGGCCGCATCGTCGACGTGCTCTCCGGCAGCAACGCGAATGCCTCGCCCTGGCCGCTGCTCGCGGCCTGGGTGGCGTTCGGCCTGTTCACCATCGTCGCCAGCGCCGCCGTCGCGCTCCATGCCGACCGGCTAGCGCACCGGCAGCGCCAGGCCGTGCTGACCAGCTATTTCGAGCACATCCTGCAGCTTCCGCTCACCTTCCATTCCGGCACGCATTCGGGGCGGCTGATGAAGGTGATGCTGAACGGCACCGACGCGCTGTGGCGGCTGTGGCTCGGCTTCTTCCGCGAACATTTCGCGGCCATCATGTCGGTCGTGGTGCTGCTGCCGCTGTCGCTCTACATCAACTGGCGGCTCGCGATCCTGCTGTTCGCGCTCTGCATCGTGTTCACCGTGCTGACCACGATGGTGGTGCGCAAGACCTATGGCATGCAGAGCGAGGTCGAGCAGCATTACAGCGATCTTTCCGCGCGCGCTTCCGATGCGCTGGGCAACGTCGCTCTGGTGCAAAGCTTCGTGCGCGTCGACGCCGAGGTGCAGGGCCTGCGTTATGTCGCGGACAAGCTTCTCGCGGTGCAGATGCCGGTTCTGTCGTGGTGGGCGCTGGTCACCGTCATCACGCGCGCGTCCACCACCATCACCGTGCTCGCGATCTTCACGGTCGGCATCGCGCTGCATCAGGCGGGTCTCACCACGGTCGGCGAGATCGTGATGTTCGTCTCCTTCGCCACCATGCTCATCCAGAAGCTCGAGCAGGTGGTTTCCTTCATCAACAACGTGTTCATGGAGGCGCCGCGGCTGCAGGAGTTCTTCAACGTGCTGGATGCGGTGCCGGCGGTCCGCGACCGGCCGGATGCGATCGATGTCGGGCGGCTGTCGGGCCTGGTCGATTTCCACGACGTCAGTTTCTCCTATGACGGCAAGCGGCCGGCTGTCGAAGACCTGTCGTTCACGGCGCTGCCTGGCCACACCATCGCGCTGGTCGGCCCCACGGGCGCCGGCAAGTCCACCGCGATCGCGCTCCTGCACCGCGCCTTTGATCCGCAATCCGGCTTCATCAAGATCGACGGCATGGACGTGCGCGGATTGAAGCTCGCAGCGTTGCGGCGGAACATCGGGGTGGTATTCCAGGAAGCGCTGCTGTTCGACCGTTCAATCGCCGACAATCTGCGCGTCGGCAAGCCCGACGCCACCGAGGAGGAGCTCAGGCTCGCTGCCGCCCGCGCGCAGGCGCTGGAATTCATCGAGCGCAGCGAGAAGGGTTTCGACACCAATACGGGCGAGCGTGGACGCATGCTGTCCGGCGGCGAGCGGCAGCGGCTGTCGATCGCGCGGGCGCTGTTGAAGGACCCGCCGATCCTGATCCTGGATGAAGCGACCAGCGCGCTTGATGCAATCACCGAGGCCAAGGTCAACGCGGCTCTCGATGAAGTGATGAAGGGACGCACCACCTTCGTGATTGCGCACCGGCTGTCCACGATTCGCAACGCGACTCGCATTCTGGTATTCGAGGCCGGCCGGGTGGTCGAAAGTGGAACTTTCGATGAACTGGTGGCGAAAGGCGGCCGGTTTGCGGAACTCGCCAGGGCGCAGTTCATGGTGCAGGATCAGGCGCGCGCGAGCGTGGAAAGCGGCAGTGTGGCTGTCAGGATCTGAATCGCGCCGATTTCGCCGTTGATTTCATCTTTTGAGCCTCTGTTCTCGAACAGCAAGCCGGTATAGGTTTGCGTTCGCCGCAAGCCTGCGGCGCCGGACATGCTTGAACTTCGAATGTCAGATGTCGGGACCTCGTGTTGCGCGGGTCTCAAAGGAGCGGAACCGGATTGTGCATTTTCTTCCTTCGTTGCTTCGCACGTCGCCGTTGAACCGGCTCGCTCTTGTTGCCGCGCTCGCGCTGCTTGCGCCCAGCGCTGCGCGGGCCGAGGCGCGGCTCCTGATCGAGGCCGATAGCGGCAAGGTGATCGAGGCCGAGAACGCGACAGTGCCGTGGTATCCGGCGTCCGTCACCAAGCTGATGACGGCCTATGTCACGCTGAAAGCCGTCAAGGACGGCAAGATCACGCTCGATACGCTTTTCACCGTGTCGCCGAATGCGGCGTCGCAGTCGCCGTCGAAGATGGGTTTTCGGCCCGGCATTCAACTCACCGTCGACAACGCGCTGAAGATGATGATGGTGAAGTCGGCCAACGACATGGCCGTGGTGCTGGCCGAGGGCGTCGGCGGTTCGATCGACGGCTTCTCCGCGATGATGAATCAGACCGCGCAGAAGCTCGGCATGACGCAGACGAACTACGTCAATCCGAATGGCCTGCCGGCTGACGAGCAGATCACCTCGGCGCGCGACCTCGCCATTCTGGCGCGCGCCATCATCAAGGATCTGCCGGAGTACGAATATTTCGTGCACATCCCCTCGATCCGGTACGGGCGCAGGGTGACGCAGAATTTCAACAAGCTGATCGGACGCTATCCGGGCGCCGATGGCTTCAAGACCGGCTTCATCTGCGCCTCCGGCTACAATCTGGTCGCCTCCGCCACGCATGACGGCCGCCGACTGATCGCTGTCGTGCTGGGCGCCTCGTCGGGCACGATGCGCGCGGTGCGCGCCGCGCAGCTCTTGGATCGCGGCTTCGCCAGCAACGGGCTGGCATGGCTCAAGCCTGCGCTCGGCACAGTTGACAAGCTCGCCCCGATCGATGCCTCGCCGCCCAACCTGCGCGACGAGATGTGCGGCGGCAAGCACAAGCGGCCGGCGAGCGACGAGGACGAAACGGTCGCCAGCACCGCGGGCGAATCCACGACGCCGGGCGAAGCCGGCACGACCTTTTACGCCGCCGGGCTGCAGCCGCCGATGATGAAGCCTGCGGACCTGATGGCTGCGGCGCCGGCACCTTCCGAGCCCATCCCGGTCTACACAGGTCCGACACGCACGGGCGCGGCGCTGATTGCGGCGGTGGCCGCTGACGCC
>Ga0210402_10003581_pt1 | contig 14488 bp, 13 predicted proteins | sample IncBWC7MmetaG_FD_161055 | JGI IMG/M metagenome (GOLD analysis project Ga0210402, IMG submission 161055) | Forest soil microbial communities from Barre Woods Harvard Forest LTER site, Petersham, Massachusetts, United States - Inc-BW-C-7-M | ecosystem: Environmental > Terrestrial > Soil >...
GGGCCGAAATTCATCGCCGACAATTGCAATGACGGCGGCGGGCGATTGTCGCCCTGCCGCGAGCCGATCAGCATGTAGGAGCGGTCGGCGGCGAATACGAGCTCGGCCAAGGTGCCGACGAAGCAGGAGCCCGGCTCGACCAGCGTCACCAGCGTGCGCGAGGTGACGTCGATCCGCTTCAACACGCGCTTCCAGAACTGCCTGACCTCGTTGACCAGCCAGTGCGCCTTGTTGGTGTCGAGGAAGGCGTCATAGCTCAGCACATGGGCGGGATCGCCATGCGACTTGAACACCAGCAGCGCGACCTCGAGCTCGTTGATGCGCAGATGCAGGATCGCATCGTCAAGCTCGCGCGCGACCTGCAGCGGCCAGAACGAGGCGCCCTGCCCGATCATGCCATCGATGTCGGCGGGCGCCGATGTCTCCGGCGCATGAAGCGAGATCGTCGCCGTCCGCGCGGCACGATCGATGTCGACGCTGACAAAAGCGTAGCGCACGCTGTTCTCGTCGATGGTGCGTGACAGCGGCGAGAACATGATGCCCTTGCCATTGCCATTGCGCCTGGACGCGGCGGCAAATGCCTTGGTGCGCTCGGCGATCTTGCCTTCCAGTTTGGAGTTCGGCGCGATCTCATCGACGAGCCGCCATTGCACGGCGCGCTTGCCCTTGATGCCTTCCTCGATGGTGCAGAAGAAATCGGCGTGGTCGCGGCGCACCTTGCGCTTGTCGACGACGCGCGTCAGCCCGCCGGTGCCCGGCAGCACCGCGAGCAGCGGCACTTCCGGCAGCGCCACCGCGGCGGCGCCGTCGTCGGCGAGGATGATGTGATCGGTCGCCAGCGCCAGCTCGTAGCCGCCGCCGGCCGCGGTGCCGTTGACGACGGTGATATAGCGCTGCCCGGAATTTTCGCTGGAGTCCTCGAGCCCGTTGCGGGTCTCGTTGGTGAATTTGCAGAAATTGACCTTGTGGGCGTGGGTAGCGCCCGCCAGCATGCGGATATTGGCGCCGGCGCAGAACACGCGGTTCTTGGCCGAGCGGATCACGACCACCTTCACCTGGGGGTGCTCGAAGCGCAGCCGCTGCACGGCGTCCGCGAGCTCGATATCGACGCCGAGGTCGTAGGAATTGAGTTTGAGCTGGTAGCCCTCGAACAGGCCGCCGTCTTCGTCGACATCCATGGTCAGGGTCGCGGTGTCGCCCTCGACCGCGAGCTTCCAGTGCCGGTAGCGCGACGGATCGGTTTGAAAATCGATGTATTTCGCCCCGCCTGCGAGGACGCGATCTTCGCCCGCCATGAGCCACCCTTGAGCTTATTATCCGTTAATAGATATGCACTATAATGCATGTTAGTGGCCTCGTCCAGCCCAAAACGCCGGAACATGCATTTTGCTTCATGAGCGGCCGATCGCGGCGAAAGTCACCCAGTCGGCCTTGGAAAGGGCCTGCTGCTCCACCCGCGCCTTCAACGTCGAAGCCAAGGCATCAATCGGAAAATTGTCGGCAAAGCCATCACCTGCCGCGGTCGCCTTGCGTGCCCCAAGTGCGCGCAACTCCAGCGCCGCCTCGCCGAACAGCCTCCCCGCCGAGCCGGGCTTTTCCATCCGCAGCCGCAGATTGCCGTTGGCGATCAGGATGCAGGCGCGGAGCAGGATGCGCTCGCGTCCGCCCTGCGGCGCGGCCGCCCACACCGTTTCCAGGATTTCGCGCGCTTCCCAGAAATAGCCGCGGTCGTTCAGGGTGAGACCGTAGCGCAGCGCCGGATGGCGCGCCGGCACATAGCCGCGGAAAGCCGGCGGCACCAGCAGCTTCACCTGCGCAAGCGTTTCGTAATCGGCGTCGGCCTCAGAGGTCTCGCCGGGCACATAGGCCCATTGCGGCAGCGGCAGATGGGTCATCGCCGGCTGGCCCCGGCGAATGCGTCAGGCAGCGCGCCCTTCCTCATGCGTGCGCAGCACGGCATTGGCGAATTCCGAGATCGCATTCAGCGTCGCCCCAGGCGCCTCACGATACGGCGAATGTCCGGTCCCAGCCAGGATCGTCACGTCGACCGGACAATAGCACTCTTCCTGCGCAATCTCGACCTGCCGCAGCGTGCCATACTGGTCGTCTGCACCCTGGATCAACGCGATCGGTACACGGATATAAGCGAGATATTCGGAGATATCCCAGTTGCGGAATCGCGGATCGAGCCAGGCGCCGTTCCAGCCGTAAAAGGCGTTGTCGACATCCTTGTGCCAGCGCGCCAGCTTCTCGCGCAGATTGGTGGTCTCGTAGGTAGTCTTGATCCCGGCGATCGATGTCACCGAAATATCTTCGACGATGAAATGCGGCGCCATCAGCGCGATCGCGCGCACGCGGTGATCCTGCACGCCGCCGGCATAGATCGCCGCGATCGAGGCGCCGTCGGAATGGCCGACGAGGATGCCGCGGCGAAAGCCGATCGCGTCCAGCAGTTTCGGCAGCACGTCGAGCGCCTCGCGATGCATGTAGTCGACCGGCCGCGGTAGTTTGACCGGCGACGAGGCGCCATAGCCCGCGCGCGAATAGACGAACACGCCGGCGCCGGTCGCGGCCTGCAGCTTGTCGGGGAAGTCGCCCCACAGCGCGGCGGAGCCGAGGCCTTCGTGCAGCATGATGATGGTCGACGCTCCGTCGGGCGATGGGCCGATCATGCGGTATTCGAGATCGGAGTCGCCGATGCGCAGGAAGCCGGAGGGGGCCAAATTCATTTCGCTGTTCTCACTTCTCGTCATGGCCGCGCTCGACCCGGCCATCCATCCCTTCAAACAAGACTCTTACGAAGGTGATGGATGCGCGGGTCAAGCCCGCGCATGACGACTTCCATTAGTTCGTCGCCCCATCCCGCAACTTGAACCGCTGGATCTTTCCCGTCGCGGTCTTCGGCAGCGAATCCACCGTCTCGATCCAGCGCGGATACTTCCACACGCCGATCTTCTGCTTGACGTGATCCCTTAGCGCTTCATCCAGACCATCCGCTTTCGCATCGGGGCGCAGCACCACGAACGCCTTCGGCTTCAACAGACCTTCCGGATCGGCCTCCGGCACTACGGCCGCTTCCAGCACTGCCGGATGCGTGATCAGCGCGCTCTCGACCTCGAACGGCGAGACCCAGATGCCCGACACCTTGAACATGTCGTCGCTTCTGCCGCAGAAGGTGTAACGGCCGTCGCTATCGCGGATATATTTGTCACCGGTGCGGGTCCAGTAGCCCTCGAAGGTCGAGCGGCTCTTGGCGCGCTGGTTCCAGTAGCCTTCGCCGGCCGAGGGCGCATGCACCAGCATCTCACCGACTTCACCGTCAGGTACGTCGCCGCCGTTCTCGTTGACGAGGCGAACCTCATAGCCCGGCACCGGCCGGCCGGAAGCGCCGTATTTGATGTCACCCGGCGCGTTCGAGAGAAAGATGTGCAAGAGCTCGGTCGAACCGACGCCATCGAGGATGTCGACGCCGAAACGCGACTTCCAGCTGTTGCCGACCGACTCCGGCAATGCCTCGCCGGCGGAAGTGCAGATGCGCAGCTTTGTGCCGCAGCGCGCCGCTTTCGACGACTCGTCGTTGAGCATCGCCGCGAACAGCGTCGGCACGCCGTAGAAGATGGTCGGATTGTATTTGTCCATCAGCGCGTACATCGCAGCCGGCGTCGGACGCTCGGCGTTCAATACCGTGGTCGCGCCGACCGACATCGGAAACGTCAGCGCATTGCCGAGGCCGTAGGCGAAAAACAGCTTTGCCGCGGAGAGACAGACATCATCCTCGCGGATGCCGAGCACCTGTTTCGCGTAGGTATTGGCGGTCGCGGCAAGATTGGCGTGCAGATGGCGAACGCCCTTGGGCATGCCGGTCGAGCCCGACGAATAGAGCCAGAACGCCGGCTCTTCGGCGTGGGTCGCCACCGTCGCAAAGCTGTCGCTCTCGCGCGCCAGCTCTTCGGACAACAGTTTATCCCCGTGCGCATTCTTGCCGGCGACGATGACGCATTCGAGATCCGGCATCCGCCCGACGATGTCTTTCACGGCCGGGTACAGCGCCTCGGACACGAACAGCACGCGCGCGCGGCAGTCCGCGAGCACGTAGGCGTATTGCTCCGTGGTCAGGAGCGTGTTCAGCGGCACCGGCACGATGCCGGCGCGCATCGCGCCCAGGAAGACGATGGGAAAGTCGACGGTGTCGAGCATGATCATCGCGACGCGCTCTTCGCGGCGGACGCCGAGGCGGCGCAGCAGGTTGGCGGCGCGGCAACTCTGCCGCTGCAGTTCGCCATAGCTCAGCTCGGAAACCGTGTCGGTATAGGCGAGCTTGTTGCCGCGCCCCTCCTCGACATTGCGGTCGAGCAGCCACGTCACCGCATTGTAGGAGGTCACGGCGCCTCTCCCGGATTATAAGAATTATAGTGCATAGAAAGCCACCAAGCTTGCTTGCTGTCAATCCTTCTCGGCATTATGTTGCCGGAATATGACCGAAACCAGCGATCCCGAATCAGGCTTTCTCGACCAGCTCGGCCAGCGTGTCCGCACCATGCGCGCGCTGCGCGGCATGTCGCGAAAAGTGCTGGCGAAAGTCTCCGGCATTTCGGAACGCTATATTGCGCAGCTCGAAAGCGGCAAGGGCAACGTCTCGATCGTGCTCTTGCGCCGCGTGTCGAACGCCATGGGCGCGCATCTGGAAGATCTGATTCCCGCGACCGATTCTGCGCCGGACTGGCCTGTGATCCGCGATCTCCTGCGCAAAGCCACGCCGGCGCAGATCGCGCAGGCCAAGGATGCGCTCGCGGGCCACAGCGCCTCCGCGCATCGCGCCTCCTTCGCCGGCATCGCGCTGATTGGTTTGCGCGGCGCCGGCAAGTCCACGCTCGGAAAGATCCTCGCAAAAAAGATCGGATGGAATTTCGTCGAGCTGAACAAGGAGATCGAGGCGCAGAACGGCCTTTCGGTGGCCGAGATCATCGCGCTCTATGGCCAGGAAGGTTTCCGGCGCATGGAGCAGAGCGCGCTCAACCAGCTCCTGGCGCGGAAAGAGCTGATGGTGCTGGCGACCGGCGGCGGCATCGTCTCCGAGCCGCTGACGTTCGACCTGATCCTGTCGTCGTTCTACACCATCTGGCTCAAGGCCGAACCGGAAGAGCACATGATGCGCGTGCGCCGGCAGGGCGATCTCCGGCCGATGGCCGACGACCGCTCGGCCATGGCCGAATTACGCAATATCCTGGTCAGCCGCGAGCCGCTATATGCGCGCGCCTCGGCCACCGTCGATACCGCGGGCCTCTCGGTCGACGCCGCCGCCGCGCGACTGATCGATACGATACGGCCGGTGCTGCAGAACGAGGCATTCGGGCTAAGGACGGTGGCGGTTTAAATGTTATTCGGGGTTCGACGAGCCGCGTGGCGCACGCCGTGAATAACAATGTGGTCCTCGGTCACTTCGTAGAAAATCAGGTACGGATATGGAGCGACGACCATTCGGCGCAAGCGGCCGTCGCTCGTAATCCGGCCAGCATGTGGATGCTGCAATAATAGATCGATGATCGTCTGGATGCGCGCCTGAACATGCCGGGCGCCAAGCGGTGATCGATCCTCAATATATGCCAACACTTCATCAAGTTCGGCCGCTGCGCGACGGGTGTAGCGCAGCTTCACAGGTCGTATTTTGCCCAGATAGCACGAACCTGTTCGTCAGTCGCGAACTCGCCGCGATCCGCCTGCGCGAGCGATTCCGCGAGCGAGGCTTCTTCGGCGGCACTCAATTGGACCACGGGCTGATCTTTGCCCGCCAATTGGAGGAGGACGCGTGCAAGCTCGTCCTGCACCTCGGGAGGCAGGCCGCGCACCGTCTCAACAGCTTGTTCAAGCAATTTGGTCATAACTCAATAATAGGTTGTTCGCCGCCGGTGCGAAAGGCCCTTGCGGAACAATCGATAGCCCCTTGGTGCCGCGGACGATTGCCGCACACGGGGCCGTGATCCTCAAAGCAACCTTGCCTTCACGCCCTCCGCGCCTTCCTGCAACAGCGGCAGAAATCGCCTCACCATCTCTTCCGTCGAGACGCGATCGACATGCGCGCCGATATTAATCGCGGCGACGATGGTGTCGTCGTAGCGCTTGACCGGCACCGCGATCGAGCGGAAATGCGGCTCGGCCTCGCGGTCGACCAGCGAGTAGCCCTGTTTGCGATTGGCGGCGATGGCGGCGAGCAGGCGCTTCGGGTCGGTCACCGTTTGCGGCGTCAGCGGCTCGCGCCGCATCGCGCCGAGCTTTTGCTTCAACTCCGCATCGCCGAAACGAGCGAGCATGGCGCGGCCGACTGCCGTGCAGAACGCCGGCAGGCGGTAGCCGATGTCGAGGCCGCCGGTGAAGATGCGCGTCGGGCTCGCGCGGGCGATGAACACCACATCGTCGCCGTCGAGCACGGCGAGCGAGCTGATCTCGCCGGCTTGCGTGGAGATGTCGTCGAGCACCGGCTGCAGCACGGCCGAGAGCTGGTTCGAGCGCAGATAGTAGCCGGCCAATGTCAGCACATGCGGCGTCAGCGCGAACTGCTTGCCGTCGCTGGCGACGAAGCCGGCGTGCTGCAGTGTGAACAGGATGCGCCGCGCGGTGGCGCGCGGCAGGCCGGCGGCAATAGCGACCTCGCTGAGCGTCATCGGCGAGGAGCGCTCGCCGAAGACCTGCAGCAGCCGCAGGCCGCGATCGAGGCTTTCGACAAAGTCGGTGGCCTTTTCCTCACCGTCCGAGCGCTTAAATTTGGGCATGGGCGCCTCCCGCCGGGCGTTGATAACGTGTCGCTTGCGAAGCCGAAAAGCTGTGTTACCATATTGAACACTTGTTCAATAGACGAACAAACTAGCCGCGGGTGCTTTCCAAGACAAGTCGATTCAGACGGCAAGCCCGTTCGGACGACAAGCCCGTTCAGATGAGGTGACGCGCCATGATGAGCCAGGAACAGAACGACCTGATCACCCGCATCGGCCCAAAAGACCCCTGCGGAAAGCTGATGCGGATGTACTGGCAGCCTGCGGCGCTGGTCGATGAGCTGCAGGGCCCGCGCGCGATCCGCCCCGTGAAACTGCTCGGCGAGAATCTCGTGCTGTTCCGGGACGAGCAGGGCCGCTACGGCCTGATCGACCGCCATTGCGCCCATCGCGGCGCCGATCTCGCCTTCGGCCGGCTGGAAAATGGCGGGCTGCGCTGCGCCTTTCATGGCTGGCTGTTCGACGTCACCGGCCAATGCCTGCAAACGCCGGCCGAGCCGAAAGACTCAAAACTCTGCCAGGGCATCAAGCAGCGCTCCTATCCTGTGGTCGAGAGGAGCGGCATCCTCTGGGCCTATCTCGGCGAAGGCGAGCCGCCGGCGTTTCCGGAGCTCGACTGCTTCGTCGCGCCCGACAGCCACGTCTTCGCATTCAAGGGCCACTGGGCCTGCAACTGGCTGCAGGCGCTGGAAGTCGGCGTGGACCCGTCGCACGCCTCCTACCTGCACCGCTTCTTCGAGGACGAGGACACCTCGGCGACGAACACCTATGGCCGCCAGTTCCGCGGCGCGTCCGCGAGCAGCGACATGCCGATGACGAAGATCATGCGCGAGTACGACCGCCCCATCATCAATGTCGAGCATACCGAATACGGGATGCGTCTGATCACGTTGCGCGAGGTCGACGCCGAGCGCACCCATGTGCGCGTCACCAACCAGGTCTTCCCGCACGCCTTCGTCATCCCCATGAACACGGAGATGACGATCACGCAGTATCACGTACCGATCGACGACGAGAATTGCTACTGGTACTCGATCTTCACCAGCTTCACGACGCCGGTCGACAAGAAAACGATGCGCGACCAGCGGCTCGCGACCTACGAGCTGCCCGACTACAAGTCGCGCCGCAACAAGGCGAACGATTACGGCTTCGATCCGCATGAGCAGGCGACCGCGACCTATACCGGCATGGGCATGGACATCAATGTGCACGACCAGTGGGCGATCGAATCGATGGGCGCGATCCAGGACCGCACCAAGGAGCATCTCGGCACGGCCGACAAGGCGATCGTGCAATATCGCAGGCTTTTGCGGGAGCAGATCGAGAAGGTCGCCTCCGGCGAGAAGCCGCTGCTGTGCCTGGACGAGGCGCATGCCCGCAGCATCCAGGGGCCGGGCACCATGGACGGCATCGGGCCGACGCAAGGTTGGGAGATCTACTGGATGGAAGTCGACGTGAAGCGGCGGCGCGGCGCGCCTTGGGCAGCGCCGGTGCCGAGCGAGATTGCGGACAAGGTGCGGCATCTGTCGGCGGCGGAGTGATCGGTAATTGTCCCGTCATTGCGAGCGAAGCGAAGCAATCCATACCGCCGCGCGCGGAAGGATGGATTGCTTCGTCGCTTTGCTCCTCGCAATGACGAATGCGTTAAAGGGGTGATGGAGTGAGTTTCGTCGAGCGTCACGGGCTGTGGTCTGCCGAGCAGAAGGAGGCGGCGAAACGGCTGGCCGCCATTGTCGAGCAGAACAAGCTCGAAACCATCCGCCTCTCCTTTGCCGACCAGCACGGCATCCTGCGCGGCAAGACGCTGATAGCGAGCGAAGCACTCGCTTCGCTCGAAAGCGGATGCGGCATCACGACATCCTTGCTGGCCAAGGACACCTCGCACAAGACGGTCTTCCCCGTGTTCACCGCTGGCGGCGGTTTTGGCATCAAGGAGATGGAAGGTGCCGCCGATGCCTTGATGGTGCCCGACCCAACGACGTTCCGCGTGCTGCCGTGGTCGCCAAAGTCAGGCTGGGTATTGTGCGACATCTATTTCGGCAACGGCAAGCCGGTGCCATTCTCGACGCGGCAGCTCCATCGTTCCGCGGTGAACAGCCTCGGCGAGCGCGGCTATGATTTCGTGGCCGGTCTCGAGGTCGAATTCCATCTGTTCAAGCTCGACGACGCGCACATGGCCCCCGGAGATGCAGGCCAGCCCGGCCGGCCGCCTTCGGTCAGCCTGCTCTCTCACGGCTATCAATATCTGGCCGAGCAGCGCTTCGACCAGATCGAGCCCGCCGTCGACATCCTCCGCCGCGATATCATCGCGCTCGGCCTGCCCTTGCGCTCGGTCGAGGTCGAATACGGCCCGAGCCAGTGCGAGTTCACCTTTGCGCCGAAGCAGGGCCTCGAGCCCGCCGACAACATGGTGCTGTTTCGGAGCGCCGTGAAGCAGATCGCGCGCCGCCACGGCTACCACGCCACCTTCATGTGCCTGCCGAAACTGCCGAGCGTATTCGCCTCCGGCTGGCACCTGCATCAATCGCTGGTGTCACGCGCTGACGGCAAGAACGCCTTCATGGCAACCGACGGCAACGAATTCTTGAGCCCGCTGGCGCGCAATTATCTCGCGGGCCTGCTCGCCCATGCGCGCGCTTCCACCGTGTTCACGACCCCGACCATCAACGGCTACAAGCGCTACCGCTCCTATACGCTGGCGCCCGACCGCGCGATCTGGGGCCGCGACAACCGCGGCGTGATGATCCGCGTGCTCGGCGGTACGAATGATCCCGCCACGCGGCTGGAGAACCGGATCGGCGAGCCCACCGCCAATCCCTATCTCTACATGGCTTCGCAGATCCTCTCCGGCCTCGACGGCGTCGACAACAAACTCGATCCGGGCCTGTCGGCTGACACGCCCTATGAGACCACCGCCGATCCGCTGCCGAAATCGCTGCGCGAGGCCGTGTTTGCGCTGAAGGACGATCCGTTCTTCCGGAAGGCGCTGGGCGAAACATTCATCGACTATTACGTGCACATCAAGAATGCCGAGATCGAGCGCTTCCAGGCCGAAGTGTCGGATTGGGAGCAACGCGAATATTTCGAGATGTTTTGAACGGGCGCCGGCGCGAGGCTGCCCCTGAAGCGCCCCACACCGGCCAAAATGGTGTATGCTTGCGGCACTCAAAATGATTGTTCCGCTTGCGGGACGCCTGGAGTTTTTCAGATGAAGCTTTCTTCCATTGCATTGACCACAGCCCTGTTCCTGTCCCTGCCGACCAGTGTCGCGCTGGCGCAGACCACAACCACCGGAAATGACGCGCCCGCGCAGCCGGCACCGGCGGCATCGCCTTCTCCTGCCGCGCCGGCGCCCGCGGCATCGCCTGCACCCGCTTCCGAAACGACGCCGGCGCCCTCCGCCTCGCCAAGCGCTTCAGCACCGCCGAGCAACGGGAAAAAGACGGCGAGCACCAGGAAAAAGACCAGCGTCGGCCCGAGGGCAATGACCCAGCAGGAGATCGATCATTCGGTCGAAAGCGGCACGGTGCCCTCACGCTATCGCCGGCAGGTTCCGAAGGAATACCAGCAATACGTTCCGTTCGATAAGCAGTAGAGCGAACGGTGTGGCGGGCTTCGGCCCGCTCCACGTTGCCGACGGCTCGGCCTAGATCCCGAGATAGCGGTGCTGCAGATCGGGCTCCGCGATCAGTTGCTCGGACGTGCCGCTCCACACGGTGCGACCGCGCTCGATAATATAATGGCGGTCGCAGATGCGGGTCAGGTGCTCGACGTTCTTGTCGATAACCAGGATCGATTGCCCGCGCGCCTTCAGCATCGACAGGCAGTTCCAGATTTCCTCGCGGATCAATGGCGCTAGCCCTTCGGTCGCCTCGTCGAGGATAAGTAGCCGGGGATTGGTCATCAGCGCGCGGCCGATGGCGAGCATCTGCTGCTCGCCGCCGGAAAGCTGGTTGCCCATATTGCCGCCGCGCTCGGCGAGCCGCGGAAACAGCGCGTGGATTTTTTCCAGCGTCCAGGGCTCTTGCGCGTTGAGGCGATTGGCCGAGGCGGCGACGAGATTTTCCCGCACCGTGAGATTGGGGAAAATCTGCCGGCCCTCCGGCACCAGGCCGACGCCGAGCTTGGCGATGCGGTAGGACGGCAGGCTCCGCACCTCCGCGCCCGCAAAGCGGATCACGCCCGCGCGCGCCGGCGTCAGCCCCATGATGGAGCGGATGGTCGTGGTCTTGCCCATGCCGTTGCGACCCATCAGCGAGACCATCTCGCCGGACTTGATCGACAGCGAAAGCCCGAACAGCACTTGGCTCAGGCCGTAGCAGGTCTCGATGCCTTCGACGTCGAGCAGCGCGGTGTCAGCCATATTGTCAGTCATGGCGCACCACCACATGCTGGTCGCCGAGATAGGCGCGCTTGACCTCCTCGTTCTGGCGGATGTCCGATGGCGCGCCCGAGGCAATGACGCGGCCATAGACCAGCACCGTGATGCGGTCGGCGAGCGCGAACACAGCTTCCATATCGTGCTCGACCAGCACAATGGTCACCTCCTTGCGCAACTCCTGCAGCAGCTTCACCATGCGCGCGGATTCGGTAACGCCGAGGCCCGCCATCGGCTCGTCCAGCAGCAGAAGCTGCGGTTTTGTGGCGAGCGCGACCGCGAGCTCCAGCTCGCGCTGCTCGCCATGGCTCAATCGCGAGACCAGCACATTGGCGCGGTCGCCGAGGCCGACGCGCTGCAGCGCCGCCTGTGCGGCGTCGCGCAGGCCCTTCTCCTTGCGCGCATCGGCCCAGAAGCGGAAGGAATGGCCGTGATGCGCCTGGGCTGCCAGCGCAACATTGTCGGCCGCGGTGAAATCCAGCAGCAGCGAGGTGATCTGGAATGACCGCGCCAGCCCCAGCGCGCTGCGGCGATAGGCCGGCAAATGCGTGATGTCGCGGCCGGCCACGGAAATACTGCCGGCGTGCGGCGCAAGATGTCCCGTGAGTTGGCTGATCAGCGTGGTCTTGCCGGCGCCGTTGGGGCCGATGATGGCGTGCAGCTCGCCTTGCGCGACATCGAGCGTGACATGATCGGTAGCAAGGATGCCGCCGAAGCGGCGCACCAGATCTTTCACGCGGAGCAAGGGTTCAGCCACGGGAAAACCTCCCGAGCATGCCCATGATGCCGCCGCGGCCAAAGAGCACAACCAACAGCAGGAGCGGCCCCATGATCAGCGCCCAATATTCGGTGATCTGCGACAGAAATTCCTCGAGCAAGAGATAGACCACCGCGCCGATCACAGGCCCGAACAGCGAGCCCATGCCGCCCAGGATCACCATCACCATGAGATCGCCGGAGCGGGTCCAGTACATCACGGCCGGACTGACGAAATCGGTATTGTTGGCGAGCAGCGCGCCGGCGAGCCCGCACAGGGTGCCGGCGATGACAAAGCAGACCAGCTGGTAGCGTTTTGCCGGAAAGCCGATCGCCTGCATGCGCTGCTCGTTGGAGCGCAAGCCCTGCACCACCATGCCGAAGCGCGAGTTGACGGTGCGCCAGATCAGGAAGATCACTCCAAGGAGACAGGCAAGGCAGAGATAATAGAACTGCACGCGGTTTCCGAGATTGATCAGGCCAAGGAAGTCGCTGCGCTTGTAGATAGTGAGACCGTCGTCGCCGCCGTAACGCGCCAGGCCTGAGGCGACGTAATAGGCCATCTGCGCGAAGGCGAGCGTGATCATGATGAAATAGACGCCGCGGGTGCGCAGAGACAGCGCGCCGATGACCAGCGCATAGAGCGCCGACGCCGCAAGCGCCACCGGAAATTGCAGGAAGCCGGAACCAACGCCCTCCTGCGCCAGGATGCCGACGGCATAGCCGCCGATGCCGAGATAGGCGGCGTGGCCAAAGCTCATCATACCGCCATAGCCCATGATGAGATTGAGGCTCGCGGCAGCCAGTGCGAGAATGACGATACGCGTGAACAGCGTGAGGATGAAGATATTGCCCGTGAGCTGCGAATAGAGCGGCAGCAGCACGAGGCCGGCAACGACCAGCGCCGACACGGCGTTGCGGACGTTGAGCGAAATCTTCATCGTCTGGTGGCCGGAAACAGCCCCTCCGGCCGCAGCACCAGCACGATTGCCATCAGGAGATAAATCAGCATCGAGGACAGAGCGGGCGCAGCCGTCGATGCGGCGGCGCCGCTCAGCACCTGCCGGAGCAGATTTGGCAGGAAGGCGCGCCCGAGGGTGTCGATCAGGCCGACCAAGATCGCGGCGAGAAACGCACCGCGGATCGAGCCGATGCCGCCGATAACGATGACGACAAAAGCCAGGATCAAAATGTTCTCGCCCATGCCGATCTGCACGGTGAGGATCGGCGCCTGCATCAGGCCGGCAAGACCTGCGAGTGCAGCACCAAGCCCGAATACCAGCGTATAGAGCAATTTGATGTTGATGCCGAGCGCACCGATCATTTCCCGATTCGAGGCTCCTGCCCGGATCAGCATGCCAACCCGGGTGCGCATCACGCCGAGATAGAGCAGCAGCGCCACCGCCAGCGCGACCACGATGATGGCAAGCCGATAGGCGGGATACTGGATGCCGGGAATGATCTGCACCGGCACGGTCAGCCAGGGCGGCAACGATAGCGCGAGCCCCGCGGGCCCCCATATCCATCGCACCGCTTCGTTGAAGAACAAGATCAGGCCAAAGGTTGCAAGCACATGGTCGAGATGGTCGCGGCCGTAGAGATGCCGCAGCACCACGAATTCCAACACGATGCCAAGCAGCAGCGAGGCGCCGAGCGCGAGCACGATGCCAAGCAGGAAACTGCCGGTCCAGGCCACGAACGTCGCGGCGAAATAGGCGCCCATCATGTAGAGCGAGCCGTGCGCGAGATTGACGAGGTCCATGATGCCGAACACCAGCGTCAATCCCGCCGCCAGCAGGAAGAGCAGCAGCCCGAACTGCAAACCGTTCAAGATCTGTTCGACGACGAGCAGCATCAATCCCCACGCCAGCAAGCAAAAGCGGCAGCGTTTTTAACGCTGCCGCTACGCTTAAGCAAAAACCGTGCTCACTTCATCGGGCATTTGTCGTGGAAGCGGTCCTGATCGTCCTTGACGATAGTGGCGACCGTCTTCAGCGCGAGCTGGCCGTCGGCATCCTTGACCACGTCCTGCAGGTAGAAATTCTGGATCGGGATGTGGTTGTTGCCGTATTTGAACGGGCCGCGCAACGACTTGAAGTTGGCCTTCTCCATCTCGGCCTTCATCGCGTCCTTCTTCGAGGTATCGCCGCCGACCGCGACCACCGCGCTGTTGATCAGCTGCGCGCCGTCATAGGCCTGCGCGCCGTAATAGGTCGGGCGCAAGCCAGTGTATTTCTTGCGATAGTCCTCGACGAACTTCTTGTTCTGTTCGCCAGGCAGGTCGTTGACCCATTCCTGCGCGCCGGGCACGCCGATCGCATTGTCCTTCTGCAGCGGCAGCGACAATTCGTCGATGGTGAAGGCGGTGTAGAGCGGCATCTTCTCCTTGATGCCGGCCTGCGCATATTGATTGAGGAACTGTACGCCGGCCGCGCCCGGATAGAACACGAAGATCGATTCCGCGCCGGAGTTGCGCGCTTTGGTCAGCTCGGCCGAGAAGTCGAGCTGGGTCGGCCATACCGTATATTCCTCGCCGACGACCTGGCCCTTGAACGTGCTCTTCACGCCCGCGAGCATGTCCTTGCCG
>Ga0210402_10003582_pt1 | contig 14488 bp, 12 predicted proteins | sample IncBWC7MmetaG_FD_161055 | JGI IMG/M metagenome (GOLD analysis project Ga0210402, IMG submission 161055) | Forest soil microbial communities from Barre Woods Harvard Forest LTER site, Petersham, Massachusetts, United States - Inc-BW-C-7-M | ecosystem: Environmental > Terrestrial > Soil >...
CTTCCGTAGCTTCCGCGAACTCCTGCAGTGACGAAAAGTTTTCCGCCAGCAGCTGCCCGGTTCGCTCCCCAACAAACTGTATTCCCAGCGCAAAAATCAACCGCGCCAGCGAATTCTTCTTACTGGCTTCGATTTCATCCAGCAAATTTTGCGCCGACTTCTCCGCCATGCGCTCCAGCTCGGCAATAGTTTCCAGCTTCAGCGAATACAAATCCGCAACGTCCTTAACCAGATTTTTCTCCACCAACTGGTCCACGATCTTGTCGCCGAGGCCATCAATATTCATCGCGTGCCGCCCGGCAAAGTGCAGCAGCGATTCCCGCCGCTTCGCCGGACACGCCGCATTCACGCATCGATACGCCACTTCGCCTTCCACGTGATGAATCTTGCTGCCGCATTCCGGGCAGTTCTTCGGCATGCGAAACGCCTTGCGGTGCTTCCCTTCTTTCACCACTTTCAGCACATGCGGAATCACTTCGCCTGCGCGCTCAATCAACACGGTGTCGCCGATATACAAACCCAGCCGCTCCACTTCGTCCATGTTGTGCAGCGTCGACCGGCTCACCGTCACTCCGCCAACCTGCACCGGCTCCAGCACCGCCACCGGAGTCAACGCTCCTGTCCGCCCCACCTGCACGATAATGTCGTTCACCACCGTCGTTTCCTGCCGCGCCGGATATTTGAACGCAATCGCCCACCGCGGCGATTTCGAAGTAAATCCCAACTCATTCTGAATCCCCACGGAATTTACCTTCACCACCACTCCGTCAATTTCGTACGCCAACTTCTCGCGCTTCGAATCCCACGCTTCGCAATACTTCACGACCTCTTCAATCCCGTCGCACAGTTTCCAATCATCCGAAGCGCGAAAACGCAGCGTCTTCAGCGCCTGCAGCGACTCCGAATGTTTCGGGAATGCCGCTCTTCCATCCTGCAATAGGTAATACGCAAAAAAATCCAAACGCCGCTGCGCCGTAATGCTCGGATCCAGCACCCGCACCGCTCCCGCAGCCGAATTGCGCGCATTCACAAAGATTTTTCCGCCGGTCTGCTCCTGATGTCGGTTCAACGCTTCAAACGCTTTGCGCGTCATCATCACTTCGCCGCGCACTTCGAACGAACCCGGCACTTTAGCCTTTTTCAGCGTTTCCTTCTCAATCCGCAGTGGAATCGACCGAATCGTTCGCACATTCGGGGTAACATCTTCGCCGGTCGTTCCATCTCCGCGCGTCACCCCGCGCACCAGCACGCCATCTTCATACAGCAGCGAAATGCTCAGGCCATCAAACTTATGCTCCGCGATGTACTCAATTTCTTCCCGCCCAATTCCCTCTCGCACCCGCCGGTCAAAATCCCGTAGCGCATCAAACGAAAACGCATTGTCCAGGCTGAGCATCGGCCTGGTGTGCCGCACCGATTGAAAACCTTCGCGCGGCTCCGCGCCAACTCGCGCTGTCGGAGAATCCGCCGTCACCAATTCCGGATGCGCCGCTTCTAATTCTTTCAACCGCACCATCATCCGGTCATACGCCGCATCCGAAATCTCCGGATCATCCAGCACGTGATACCGGTATTCGTGGTAGCGCAGCTTCTCGCGCAAATCCTCGATTTCTTTTCTCACCGATGCCGGCGCTGCCTTCGCCATGTCCGCTCCGTGTAACATTCACTGTGTTGCAGACCGTATTATATAGAGGGTTTTACAGTTTGTTTTACAACCCTAAGTTACAATGGACGGTCTGAAGCGCGGCATCCAACTCTTCTGGGAGACGGCGGCTCGAAATTATGCAGGGACTGCAAAACGCATTGCTGATTCACAATCCAAACGCCGGAGGCGGCAGCTCGGCCCGCCGTACCGATTTGGACGAAGCCCGCAGGATTCTTTCGGCAAAAGGAATCCAGGCAGACCTCGCGGAGACCACCGGACCCGGCGAAGCCACCGAAATCGCCAGGCGCGCCAATCTTGACGGCCGCCAACTGGTCATCGCCTGCGGCGGCGACGGCACCATCAATGAAGTCGTCAACGGCCTGGCCGCTTCGCAAAACGGCCATCGCGTGCCGTTGGCACTCTTACCTGCGGGTACCGCCAACGTCCTCGCAAAAGAACTGGAACTTTCCTGGGACATTCCCAAAGCCGCCGAGCAACTCCTGCGCGGCAAGGTGCGCGACGTCGCCCTCGGCCTCGCCACTCCTCTCGAACATCCCGAAAAAGCCCGCTATTTCCTCAGCGTCGCCGGTGCCGGCCCCGACGGCCGCATCACTTACGCTGTCGATCTCGAACTGAAAGCTCGCTTGGGCATCCTCGCCTACTGGCTGCAAGGCGTCCGCGAAGTCTTCAACTACAAATTTCAGCATTTCCGCGTCACCAGCGAAGGAAAATCGCACGACGTATCGCTAGTCATCGTCGGCCGCACCAAGCACTACGGCGGTCCGTTTAAGATCACCACCGAAGCCGATCTATTCGAAGACCAGTTCGAATTTGTAGGCCTGACCTCGCAAAGCGGCCTGAAATATTTAAGCTATCTCCCAACTCTGTGGTTCGGCGATCTGCGCAAGGAAGAGGGCGTCTACTTCTGGAAGTCCGACCGCCTGGTCTGCGAACCAATTGACGCCGATCCACCGACCTACGCGCAAGTGGATGGAGAGCCGCTTGCTCGTTTGCCGGTCGAGTTCCGCATCGTACCAAACGCTCTGCGTTTGCTGGTGCCCGGCCCGGAAAACGTACCCGCGGCAACCTAATCCACCGTGGACCCGCTCACACACGGATTGGCCTCGCTCGCGTTGCAGCGCGGTTTCGTTCCTCGCGCCACCTGGCGCAGCACCCTCGCAATCATCGCTGCCGGCACCATCGCTGATCTGGACTGGTTCACCGCTCAACTTGGTCCCGCCGGATACTTGCGTTGGCACCGCACTGCCACTCACTCGCTTCTCGCCGTCGCAGTGCTCGCCATCTTCGCGGCAATCTGCAAACGCGTAGTGCGCCGCAAAGAAAGCTCCGTGAACTGGATCGGCTTGTCCTGGACCGCTGTGGCCGCCGCGTCTTCATTGCACATCGTGATGGATCTTTTGCAATCGGACCCGGTCACCCCGCTCTGGCCTTTTTCAACAAGGCGGGTTTCGCTTGACGTCGCATCCACGATCGATCCGTGGCTGCTGGTTTTCCTCATCGCCACCATCGTTTTTCCGGAATTGCTTCGCCTGGTGAGCGACGAAATTGGCGCACGCAACAAGCGCCCGCGCGGCCGCGTTGGCGCGATCATCGGCTTGGCCATCGCTTTAATCTATTTCGGCTCGCGAGCGTTGTTCCATTCGAACGCTATCGCTTCACTGGAAGCCCGCACGATCGCCGGCGAATCGCCTCGCCGCATCGCGGCTTTCCCGGACTCCGCTTCGCCGTTTCTTTGGCACAGCGTGGCCGAAACCGATTCAGCGCTGCACCTGGCAACCCTGCGCAGCATGGGCGGAGAAGTCACTTATGCCACCGGCGTGACCACGCTGCGTAAGCCAGACCCGTCCCCGGTTCTAACCGCGGCACAAGCTTCTCCCGCGGCCATCACTTTTTTGCGGTTCGCACGCTTCCCCAAAGCCACCGTGCTGAAGGAAACCGAAGGCTACTCCGTCGTGATTCAGGACCTGAAAGATCTGGCGCCGGAAGGAAAAACCCGCGCCATTTTCGCCGACATCACTCTCGGCAACTCCGCCAAAATCATCTCCTCCGAATTGCAATGGCAGAAAAACTCACGCTAGCGCATATGGAGTGCGGCGGCTTGCCGCCGCTTTTCTTAGCACCACCGCTCACGCAAGAGGGCGACCCCTCACAACGACGGAAAAACGGGAACAAGTTTACCCTGAGCGGAGCCGAAGGGCTCTCGCTCCCACAAAATGCTCCCCAAAACTGGATTTACACTTTTGGCGCTTCAACATGCCGCACCCGCAAAATCCACCGCGACAATCCATAACTCACCGCAACAAACACCACCAGAAAAATCAGCACCTCGATCTTGTGCCGCCCAAGATACGGCAGCGCATCATTTCCGTACTTCACCGCCAGATATCCAACTCCAAAATACCGAATCAACCGCGCCAGCGTGATCGCTGACGTGTAACTCAGCAACGGCACTTCAAACACCCCAGCCGCAAACACAAAAATCTTAAACGGCGTCGGCGGCGGCAATAGCGCGGCCACCAGCATCCCGCCAAATCCGTTGCGTTCCACCCAATGTTTAATGGCGTGAGCGCGATCTCCCGCCTTCTTATGGAAGAACGCTTCCCCGCCCTTGCGTGCAATGAAATACAGCAGCACACAGCCCAGCACCGATCCCAGCGCCGCCATCGACGCGTACAGCGGCATGCGCGCTGGATGCTGGATCGAGAGCTCTATCAGCAACAGATCATTGATGACCGGAAACGTCAGCACCGACGAATCAAGAAAGGAAATCAAGAACAGCCCCGGAGCGCCCAGCGTCCCGGCAAACACCACGATTTTCTGTTTCCACCCGCTTAGTTTTCCAACCAAAATTTCTCTTTCCCGTAGGGGCACGGCATGCCGTGCCCTTTTTAACCTGGGCAAACATCTTCTGTAATTCAGGAATTACAAAACTTGCGTGAAATGCTGTTTCCCAAACTGTTTCGATTTCACCGAGGACCGCCAGTCACCAACTACCATCACAAAATCACTGCGCAAACGCCGCCCGATCAAAATGATTCATAAACACCTGCATCAGCGCCGTGCGATGCAAGTTCGGCAAGCGCGGTATTTCGCCAATCACCCGCACATGCCCAAAACGCTCGATCGTTTCGCGATTCTCGCGGTTCTGATCGCCGATCAACACCACCCCATGTACCGGCAACTCCGCCGCATGCAGCGCCGCCAGCGTCAACAAAGTATGATTGATCGTTCCCACCGTGCTGCGCGACGCCAGGATCACCGGCAGCTTCAGCTTCACCATCAGGTCCAGCATGAACTGTTTCTGGTTGATCGGCACCAGCACCCCGCCCACGCCTTCCACCACCAGCCAGTCATTGGTCAGATGATTCGGCAGGTTCACTTTCGCCAGATCGATTTCCACCCCAGCCCAGCGCGCCGCCAAATCCGGCGAAACCGGCGGTACAAACTTGTACACCTCATCAATCGTGCGGTCCGTCCCGATTCCTGCAAGCCGCATCACCGTCGCGCGGTCCGAACCTTCCAGCGTCCCGGTCTGTATCGGCTTCCAGTACATCGCATCCAGCGCCGCACACAACAACGCCGCCAGCGTCGTCTTCCCGACCCCGGTGTCCGTCCCAGTTACAAAAAAATGATGCCTCATGCGCGGCCTGCCGCCAGCCCCGTTCGCGATGCCATCATGAACACTCGCGCTCTAAACGGTAATACCGCGTACACCGGTGCCTCGGCAGCGGCCACAAAACGAATCGACATTCTTGCTGATTCTCCGTAAGTCAACGCTTCGCATGTTACCAGAGGTTCGCTCCCTGGTGGCCCCCCGTTTCCACCATTGCCGCCAGTCTCTAAACTTCTTCCCCGCCCACCTTATTTGAAAATAAATCGCTGGAATGTTATAAATCAGACCTTCGCCACGCCCTGTGTTTTGCTTATACACTGGTGTGCCGGGAAGGGGTTCCCGGCGAGTGGCATCCAGCTTCTCTTCCGTTCGAAGCGAAGCGGTCTTCCGGCTCGTCTGGCATCAGCACGGGGAGTGCTTTTGCCGCTGCGTTCCGCGCATCCGCAGTGTCCAGCGCGCGCAGGCGGTTGCCGGAAATTGGTGTGTGAAAACGCGGCGCGAAAAAAATGAGTTGTCATCCTGAGAGCCGCGTAGCGGCTCGCAGGATCTCAAGCTCATCCGCTCTGCTGGGCGCTGTTCGAAGGAACCCGCCCGATAAATCATCCGCAAATTTTCCTGGAGGAAGCGTTCATGCGAACCTGGCTACAAAATGCCTGGTCCAACTGCAGTTCTAAAGTTTTGAATGGCCTATCGAAGTTAGGGGCCCTCAGCTTCACCGCGCTGGTCTCCACCACCGGCGCTCTCGCCGCGCAATCCAGCGAAGCCGGCGGCGAAGCCAATCTCAAATTGCCCGATCTGTCCTCGGTCAAATTCCTCGGCGGAATCGACGGCCACAAACTTCTCCTCTGGGGCATTTTGATCTGCATTTTCGGCCTGCTCTTTGGCTTGACGATTTACTCGCGCCTCAAAAACATGCCGGTGCACCGCTCGATGCGCGAAATTTCCGAGCTAATCTACGAAACTTGCAAAACCTATCTCATCACCCAGGGCAAATTCCTCTTGGTCTTGGAAATCTTCATCGCCGTGGTCATCGTTCTCTATTTCGGCGTGCTCCTCAAGTTCGAAGCGCTCCGCGTCGCCATCATTCTGCTCTTCAGCCTGGTCGGCATTGCAGGCAGCTATGGCGTCGCCTGGTTCGGCATCCGCGTCAACACTTTCGCCAACTCCCGCACCGCCTTCGCCGGCCTGCGCGGCAAGCCCTATCCCATCTACCACACGCCGCTCGAAGCGGGCATGTCCATCGGCATGATGCTCATCAGCGTTGAATTACTAATGATGTTATTTATTCTCCTATTTATTCCAGGCGATTACGCCGGCCCCTGTTTCATCGGATTCGCCATCGGCGAATCCCTCGGCGCCGCAGCGCTTCGAATCGCCGGCGGCATCTTCACCAAAATCGCCGACATCGGCTCCGACCTTATGAAAATCGTCTTCAAAATTAAGGAAGACGACGCCCGCAATCCCGGCGTCATCGCCGATTGCACCGGCGACAACGCAGGGGATTCGGTGGGACCGAGCGCGGACGGCTTTGAAACTTACGGTGTTACTGGTGTAGCACTTATCACGTTTATCTTACTTGCGGTGCACAAACCCGAAGTCCAGGTGCAACTGCTGGTTTGGATTTTCGTCATGCGCATCGTGATGCTCATCGCCAGCGCCGCCGCCTATTTCCTCAACGGCATCATCGCCAAAGCTAAATATGGCAACGCCGACGAAATGAATTACGAAGCTCCGCTCACTTCGCTGGTCTGGATCACTTCGATCGTCTCTATCGCGCTGACCTACCTGGTCTCCTCGCAGATTATTCCGTCGCTCGATGGTGACACCACGCAGTGGTGGAAACTCGCGACCATTATTTCCTGCGGAACGCTCGCTGGGGCCGTCATTCCGGAACTGGTGAAAGCCTTCACCTCCACTGAATCGCGCCACGTGAAAGAAGTTGTCAGCTCCGCGCAGGAAGGCGGCGCATCGCTCGGTATTTTGTCCGGCTTCGTCGCCGGCAATTTTTCCGCGTACTACCTCGGCATGGCCATGGTCACTCTGATGACTGCGGGCTACCTCGTCACCGGCGTACAAAATTCCGCGGGCGTCGGCTTGAGCAATTTGATGATTGCCGCGCCAGTCTTCGCGTTCGGCCTCGTAGCCTTCGGCTTTCTCGGCATGGGCCCTGTAACCATCGCAGTCGATTCCTACGGCCCGGTCACCGACAACGCGCAATCCGTGTACGAACTTTCGCTGATCGAAACCATTCCCGGCATCAAGGCCGAGCTGAAAAAAGATTTCAACATTGACGTCAACTTTGAAAAAGCCAAGGAAATGCTGGAAGCCAACGACGGCGCTGGCAACACCTTCAAAGCCACCGCGAAGCCGGTGCTGATCGGAACCGCCGTCGTCGGCGCAACCACCATGATTTTCTCGATCATCATGGCGCTCACCAACGGCCTCACCACCAACGTGGATAAGCTTTCGCTGCTTCATGCGCCATTCATGCTCGGACTAATCACCGGCGGCGCCATGATCTATTGGTTCACCGGCGCTTCCACCCAAGCCGTGACCACCGGCGCTTACCGCGCGGTCGAATTCATCAAAGCCAATATTAAGCTCGAAGGCGTCGAGAAAGCCTCGGTCGCCGACAGCAAGAAAGTGGTCGAGATCTGCACCAAATACGCGCAGAAAGGCATGATTAATATTTTCATCGCCGTCTTCTTCGCCACGCTTGCTTTCGCCTTTGTCGAACCGTTCTTCTTCATCGGCTATTTGTTCTCCATCGCCATCTTCGGTTTGTATCAGGCCATTTTCATGGCCAACGCAGGCGGCGCCTGGGACAACGCAAAAAAAATTGTCGAAGTCGAGCTCAAACAAAAAGGCACGCCGCTGCACGACGCCACCGTCGTGGGCGACACCGTTGGCGATCCTTTCAAGGACACTTCGTCCGTCGCGCTCAATCCGGTCATCAAGTTCACCACGCTCTTCGGCCTGCTGGCCGTAGAACTCGCCGTGCAATTGACCGCCACCCAGGGCAGCGGCCTCACGCACATTCTCGCCGCCGTTTTCTTCGTCGTCTCTTTCACCTTCGTCTATCGCTCCTTCTACAGCATGCGCATCCGCTCCGACGACGCGCACTGAGGCCAACTCTAACGCAAACAAAAAGCGCGAAACGAATGTCGTTTCGCGCTTTTGTTTTTAATGTAGAATCCATCGTCGTTCCGCGAGGCCACTATGAACAAATCATCTGTCGTAATTACCACGCTGTTCGCTCTTTCCAGCGCCGCCATCTGCACCGCCCAAGTCGATCCCAAGTGGGAAATCCACGATCGCAATCGCCCGGTACCAGCGGTCGTTACGCCCGGCACCGCCAGCACGCAAGACGCACCCGGCAAGCCGCCCTCCGACGCCGTCGTTCTCTTTGATGGCAAGGATCTCTCGCAGTGGGTGGTGAAAAAAGACGGCAGCCCCGCCAAATGGAAAGTCGAAAACGGCTACTTCGAAGTTGTCGCAAAAACCGGCGACATGCGTACCAAGGAATCTTTCGGCGATTGCCAGTTGCACGTCGAATTCGCCGAGCCAAATCCGCCCAAGGGCGAAGATCAGGACCGCGGCAACAGCGGTGTTTTTATGATGGGCCTCTACGAAATTCAGGTGCTCGATTCCTACCAGAGCAAGACCTACGCCGACGGCCAGGCGTCCGCGGTCTACGGCCAATATCCGCCGCTGGTCAACGCCGCGCGTGCTCCCGGTCAGTGGCAAACTTACGACATCATCTGGCACGGTCCGCGCTTCGATGCCGATGGCAAAGTCACTCGCCCCGCGCACGTCACCGTCTTCCACAACGGAGTCCTCACCCAGGACAACGTCGAACTCACCGGCCCCACCGGCCATCACGTCCGCCCGCCCTACACCGCAACGCCAGAAAAATTGCCGCTGGCGCTCCAGGACCACAATCATCCAGTTCGTTACCGCAACATCTGGATCCGCGAGTTGAAAACCTCAGGATAATCTTCTTGGAGATCGAAATATTGGCTGCGTAGGCCCAATTTCACGAAGACGGGTACGACCTGACCACTGAACGAATCGGAGCCGAGGATTACTTCCGGGTAGCCAGTTGCTCGGGAGTAAAAGCTGAACTCCCTGCGACGAGTCCCTTTTCATTTCGGCCCGAGAGTAGTATCGTCCCCAACTGCTCCGGCAGGGTATCCCAGGACCCCATCGGACGAATCCAAAAGGACTTTTCGCAAAGAGAAGGAGGTTTCTATGCCAACCAAACCAAGCATCGTCTTCTGCCACGGGCTTTGGGCAGACGGTTCCTGCTTCAGTAAGTTAATCGTTCCCCTGCAGGCCGAGGGGTACGAGTGCATTGCGGCGCAGTACGGCCTCAACTCAACGGCAGAAGACGTCGCCTTAACGAAAGCAACGATCGGCCGGGTCAGCAGCCCGGTTATCCTTGTCGGCCACTCCTACGGCGGAAGTGTCATCACCGGCGCTGGAACCGACGATCGCGTTGTCGGCCTGGTTTACATCTGCGCGCTTGCTCCGGACGCGGACGAGTCTTCGCAGACGCAGCAGTCCAATTTCCCGAGGACAGCGGTCTTTTCCCACATCGACGTCAAAGACGGACGCATCTGGTTGCTTCCGGACGGCATCGATGATTTCGCTGGCGATTTGACCGAGCAGGAGAAAAAGCTCGTTGTGGCGACGCAAGGCGTTCCGAAACCCGATTTGTTCGAGGCAAAAGTCGGAGGAACCGCCTGGAAATCAAAGCCCAGCTGGTACATCGTCGGCAAAGAAGACCGCACCGTCCATCCCGATCTGGAGCGCTTCTTCGCGAAGCGGATGGGTGCAACCACTTACGAACTCGACAGCAGCCATGTGCCGATGCTCTCCCAACCGGAACGCGTCCTCGACGTGATCCGTACCGCCGCAAACGCCGTTGCAGCGCGTTCCGCGGCCGCGGGGCAGTGAGGTTCGGGCGTGCTGAAAGTTCTGCTTAACGGCGACGCATAAGTCCATTTATAGTAAATTCGTAGGCAACTACGCTTCGACGGCGGGAGATTCTTCTCCCGCTTTTTTCATTTTAGGGAGCGCAATCCTCGATTAGCGACGGCAGCCCTTCTTCCCTACGCTCAGTCCAAACCGCATTCCAAGACGGAAATCACCGACCTAAAGGTCGGCCACTACAAAAACCAATGCCAAGCAAGCAGCAGATATTAGAGGCCATAGGCGCCATGGCGAGGCGGCTTGGGCGCGCGCCTTCAAAAGCCGAATTCATTGCGCACTCGGGGATCTCTCCGTACTTTGTGTTGCAATGGTTCCGCAGCTGGAGCGACGCAGTCCGGGCTGCGGGAGTCCGCCCGTATACGCTGAATGCCAGAATAGAAAGCAACGCAATGCTGGAAGATTGGGGCCAGGCGGCAAGAAGAAACCGGGGCAACCTGCCGCGCCACATCTATCTACGCCAGGGAAAATATAATCCTTGCACGCTGGCAAAGCGATTCGGCGGCTGGAGAAGGGTGCCAGAGGCATTTCGCCATTTCGCCAAGAGCAAGAGGAAATGGGCAGATGTGGTGCCGCTTCTGCCCAAGGATGTGCCGCGTGCTCCGGCACCGAAGGATGCGCACTGGCCTGCGATCGATAAGCCAGTTTGCACAATTCTGCTTAAGAAAACACGGCACGCGCCGCTGAAAGATCGCGCCACGTGCGGAAATCCCATGGACTTCCGCGGACTGCGGCACGAACCGGTGAACGAGCAAGGCGTGGTGCTGCTGTTCGGGATGCTGGCCAGAGAATTAGGCTATGTGATCGAAACAGTGCAAATGGGTTTCCCGGACTGCGAGGCCAAGCGGCAGATCGGTCCGGACCGCTGGCAGCGGGTAAACATCGAATTTGAATTCGAGAGCAAAAATTTCCGCGACCATGGACATCCGTTGACCGGCTGCGACGTCATCGTCTGTTGGCGGCACAATTGGACCGAATGTCCCAAACACATCGAGGTCGTGGAACTATCCAGCGTGGTCAAGACTCTCGCCGGGCGCGAAGATTAACTGATCTGCTTACGCAGTGATCTCAACGAGGTTGCCTTCCGTGTCGCTCACCACCGCTTCGTAGTATCCGTCTCCAGTTACCCTCGGACCTCGAGTTATGGCCACTCCGGCTGCGCCCATCGCAGCTACTAGGCGGTCAACGGCATCGCGCGAACCCAACGAAACCGCGATGTGCGCCATTCGTGGGGTCTCACCAGGCGAGTTCATAAGTTCTAGGCGTGCTCCAGAACTTAGCGCGAGAAAGCGCGATGTGAATGGCCGCGTGCTACTTTCATATTTTGGTCCTATCGTAGCTCCGAACCACCGCTGGTAGAAAGCACACGCTCTCTCGAGATCAGCTACCCATGCGGCGGCATGCTCGATTCGTCCGTCTGCCTCAAAGATTCCTTCTTCGATAAGCTTGGCGTCGACGCGATCCATAAGTGCATCAATGTGCTTCAGCAGCGTCTCGGGAGAGCTCTCGGTCAGCGCTCGTACCAGTGAACCCCACGGTTCCGACAGATGAGCCAAGAGCCGCTTCTCACCTGGATGCGGCTTTCGTTCCAGAGCAAACCACAAGTCAAAAAAACTCGCCAGGAACGCGGTCACGCGGTGCTGAACACTCACAATGTCACCGCGATTTAGGGCGACTTCGATTTGGTGTCGATACGATGAATGGTTTCGCCGCAGCACCGGCCAGTTCTTCATCGCTATCGCACGCCTGAGCCCTTCGGGATACGCCACGCGACTGCGATTCTGCAGTCCCTGATACCAACTTCGCGGGTCAAGCAGTGCTTCGGAATGAACGACGTTGTACCAAAAACAGGTGCTATACCCGAGCGAAGCTTCGTGACGCGATAAAATGCGCTCGATCTGTCCCTCGATCCACTCTGGCGAACGGTACATAATATCGATGTGCGTCCCGGTGGATGGATCGCTCCACTCATCGCCGGGTTCCCAGAAGCGATTGTCGATTTCCGCGCTCTCCCCCAAAAGTTTCCGTCGAAAATCGACCGGCACTTCCCGCACCGTGTATACGTAGAGATCGTAGTCGGACGCAACGTCGCTGGTTGCTGCCGCACGCGAACCCGCGAGAACCACCGCCAGGACCTGAGGCAGTTGGCCGAACGCTTGTGTCAGACGTTGTAGGACATCGCGCGTATCCGTGGCCTGAATGTTCAGATTCATGTCGGTCATGTTTACAGGAATCCGCCGTCGAATTGCATTCGCGTGTCAGAAGACCAAGTCTAGAGCGGCCTGCCCTGTATCTTATTGACGAGCAGCCCCGTTCGCGTCAATTCCGTTCGAAGCCCGGCAGCATCTCTAAACACTAACCCACGCATACCGAGCTGGATAGCCATTTCGACGTTTTCGCTGGTATCGTCAATGTAAACGGCCAGACTCGGGTCGATTCGAAAAGTATCCAGGAAAATCTCAAAAATACGCCGGTCTGGCTTCAACATCTTGACCTGCCCAGAAAGCAGCACGCCGTTAAACCAGCTCAGGCATTCGAATCGCTTGACCGCGATAGGGAACGTCTCCGCAGACCAGTTGCTCAGTGCATAGATCGGTACACTCCGCGACCGCAATTCTCTGAGAATTTCAACTGTGCCAGGGATCTCTCCCCCGAGCATTTCCTCATATCGTTCGAACCACGCATCAATTAACTTCGCCTCGTCTGGATGAAGTTGTTTAAGGGAACTGCAACCATCAGCGAACGTTCGCCCGGCATCTTGCTGCGCGTTCCACGACGATGTACAAACCGCAGCGAGGAAGTATTCCATCTCCGTTTCATTGCCATTGAACAGCTTGCGGTAGAGGTAACGTGGATTCCAATCGATTATCACTCCCCCAAGATCGAAGATTGGGACACCATCTTTTGTCATTGCCACTACATTCTATCTTTCTTGGGTGAGCCGTGCTCCCGGCAAGGTCTCGGCAAGATTCTTGGGTACGCCCCGGGCAGCATCCGTCTAGCGCGCGCGAACTCTCCACGGCGCCATGCGGCTGAGTAACCCGTCTCGCACCACGAGCGTGTGAAACAAAACTGCTCCAAAATGGGCGATAAAAGCCAGGAACAAAAGGTAAGCGAGAACGGTGTGCGTCCTCCTCAGAAACGCGTACAACATCACGCTGTGCGGAAGAATCGCGGGAAGATGTAGCGGCCCATACAACACGATCGGGTAGCGCGCCGCCGACAACATCCCCCAGCCGACCAGCGGCAGCACAAACAGCAGCGTGTACAACAATACTTCGGATGCGTGTGCGACAAAGCGCTCCTGCGATGACATGGTTGCCGGAAATGGCGGCAGCGTACTGAACTGGCGATTCACGAAGCGAATCACCACCAAAATCAGAATGGCGATCCCCAACGGGCGGTGGATGGAAACTAGGCGATGGTAGTCGCCCAGCGATACGACCATGGCAACGCCAATCCCCAGCATGGTCAGCACCATCGCGGCCATCAGCCAGTGCAGAATTCGCATGAGGGCTGTGAATTGTGTCTGCTGGCTCGCCATATTCACTTTCGCACTTCCGCAGGCGATATCGCGCTCGGCGTCTTTGCTTCGCCCGCACGCCGTGTAAACGACTGCGAATAAACCGCCGATCGCGTGCTCAGCAGTGGATCGGCGGACGGCGCCATGCCGCTTGGCAAAACCAGCGGATCGAAATTGATGTCGCGCGCAGGACTGCTTTCCTCGCCTTCCACAACATCGAGCGTCAGCGTTCCCACGTCCACCTGCTCCCGCCCTTCAGGCCACTGGATAGTAGCGTTGTCGGTCGGATCGCCGGGCTGCGCGACCGTCATGACCAAGTGCCATTGCAGCGGGTGCCGCTGGATGCTCGCGATCAGCCCATCGAAAAGGAAATTCTTGTCCTGGCTTGCCCCGGTCCCGGCCTCATACGGCTGCACGGGCACCAGCGTCCAACGCACGTAGCTAGACGCGCCGTCCGCGTTGACGAATCGGAACGCATTGAGACCGTAATAGGCGGTGTTGTCGAAACCGGACGACGGCGCATGGCTTTTGATGATTGCGATCGCCCGCGCGGTTTCCGGGTGGCTCGCGATGAATGCCGCCCCGCGCGCCGGATCGGGTTGATGGGTGTTCGGGTCGGGTTGCGATGCCACCAGGTTGTCGTAAAAGGCCTGCGGATCCTTGAACGGGAACACCGGCAGATTGATCATTGCGG
>Ga0210402_10003583_pt1 | contig 14487 bp, 25 predicted proteins | sample IncBWC7MmetaG_FD_161055 | JGI IMG/M metagenome (GOLD analysis project Ga0210402, IMG submission 161055) | Forest soil microbial communities from Barre Woods Harvard Forest LTER site, Petersham, Massachusetts, United States - Inc-BW-C-7-M | ecosystem: Environmental > Terrestrial > Soil >...
TATCTATCCGGGAAAAGAACGGCGGCGGGGAAAGTTTGCCGGCTACCGTCCGGATTGGAAGAAGGCGTACGTTCGGCTGAAGGCCGGCGAAAAAATGCCGGAGTACGCGCAGAATCTGTAGAGGCGTTGCTTGCAACGCCTCGATGAAGATGTAAGCAGAAACGTTGCCAGCAACGTTTCTACAGAGAGCTAACATGGCAATCAAGACTTACAGACCAACAACCCAGACGTTGCGTTATCGCACCACGCTGGTTAACGACGATATTACGAGCACGCAGCCGCACAAGCCGCTGCTTGAACCCAAGCCGCGAACCGGCGGGCGGCGCAACTCGGGCCAGACCACGATGAGGTTTATTGGTGGCGGCCACAAGCGCAAGCTGCGCATTATTGATTTCAAGCGCGACAAAATCGGTATTCCGGCTACGGTGGCTACGATTGAGTACGATCCCAATCGCTCGGCGCGCATTGCTTTGTTGAGCTATGCGGATGGCGAAAAGCGTTACATCTTGCAGCCGGATGGGTTGAAGGTCGGGCAAAAGGTGTTGAGCGGTCCCGACGCCGATATTCTGGTGGGGAATGCGCTGCCGTTGCACAACATTCCTCCAGGCACGACGATTCACAATGTCGAACTGAAGCCCGGTAAGGGCGCGCAGATGGTGCGTTCGGCTGGCGGCGCGGCGCAGTTAGTTGCCAAGGAAGGCGAGTACGCCCTGGTGAAACTACCTTCGGGCGAGATTCGCAAGGTTGCGCAGGGCTGCATGGCGACCATCGGCCAGGTCGGCAATCTCGATCACGAAAACATCACCATCGGTAAAGCCGGCCGCTCGCGGTGGCTGGGGAAGCGGCCGCACAATCGCGGCGTTTCCATGAACCCGGTGGATCATCCGCACGGCGGCGGAGAAGGCAAGACTTCAGGCGGCCGTCATCCGGTGACGCCGTGGGGCCAGCCGACCCGCGGATACAAGACACGGAATAACAAGCGCACGGACGCATTTATCGTTAACCGGCGCGGCAAGAAATAGGAACTGACTCTATGGCACGTTCAACCAAAAAAGGACCGTTCGTGGATGGTTTCCTGCAATCGCGGGTGGAAGGTATGAACTCGCGCAACGAAAAAAAGGTGCTCCGCACGTGGTCGCGGCGCTCGACCATCATCCCGGAAATGGTGGGCCACACTATCGCGGTACACAACGGCAAGAAATTTATTCCGGTGTACATCACCGAGAACCTGGTCGGCCACAAGCTAGGTGAATTCAGCTTCACCCGCCAGTTCAAGGGACACTCGATGCGGGCGGCGACGGAGACAGCAGCCAAGCCAGCCGGTATTCCGGGTGGTCCGGGAGCTTCGGCTCCGGCAGCGGGAGCGGCTCCGGCAGCCCCGGCGCCGAAGGCGTAAAGGAGACGCACGATGGAATTTCGAGCTCAAGCACGTTTCATGCGCGTCTCGCCGCAGAAGGCTCGCCTGGTGCTGGACCTGATCAAGGGCCGCCGGGTCGAGGATGCGCTCAATACGTTGATCTTCACCAAGAAGCGGGTTGCGGCCACGGTAGAGAAGTTGCTCCGGTCGGCGCTCGAGAATGCCAACTACCTGAGTTCTGAAAAAGGCATTGACGTTGACGTGGACAAGCTATACGTGAAGCGCGCTGTCGCCAACGATGGCCCACGAATGAAGCGGATACGTCCGGCGCCCATGGGTCGCGCTTATCACTACGTGCGGCGCATTTCGCATATCGAGATCGAACTGGCAGAACGAGGCAATGCTGGCGACCCGGTGGCGAACGTCGTCGGCGCGGAGAGAGTAAGCGGCACGTCGACAGGAGCGTCGAAGCCCAGAGCGAAAGGCAAAGCGAAGGCGCCGTCAGGGAAAAGCAAGGCCAAGCCTGCCAAGAAGTTTGCGGGAGCACGATAGGATTCGTCAAAAGCGTTAGGAGAGACGATGGGACAAAAAGTTCATCCTTATGGTTTTCGCCTCGGCTATACCAAGCCGTGGAAGTCGCGCTGGTTTGCCGAGCGGGATTATGACAAGCAGTTGCTCGAAGACGTCAAGCTGAAGAACGAGCTGAAAGACAAACTCAAGTCGGCAGGCGTCAGCTCGATCGAGATCGAGCGTCCGGGCAACAAGCTGCGGGTCATCATCAAGACCGCGCGTCCTGGCATTATTATCGGACGCAAAGGCGCCGAGATCGACAAGCTCAAGGCGGATGTGCAGAAGCGCATGAACGGTCGCGAAATTTACATCGATATTCAGGAAGTGCACAAGCCCGAACTCGATGCGCAACTGGTGTCGGAGTCGATCGCGCTGCAACTGGAAAAGCGCGTGGGTTTTCGGCGCGCCATGCGCAAGGCGGTTGATTCGGCGCTGCGCTTCGGCTGCAAGGGAATCAAGGTTCGGGTCAGTGGCCGGCTGAATGGAAATGAAATCGCGCGTTCGGAGTGGTATCTTCAGGGCCGCTTGCCACTGCACACGCTGCGCGCCGACATTGATTACGGCTTTACCGAAGCCCGGACGACGTACGGCGTCATCGGCGTGAAGTGCTGGGTGTACAAAGGCGAGATTTTACCCGCCGCAAAGAAGCGCGAACCGCAGCAGGTCGGGGGCGCATTTTAAGCTGAATGTAGAAACGTAGCTTGCTACGTTTCGGGCGCCGCCGAAAGAGACGTTGCCAAGCAACGTCTGTACAAAGAGAGCTGAATTTATGTTGATGCCAAAGAAAGTAAAGTACCGCAAGCAGCAGCGCGGACGCATGACCGGCAAAGCTTGGCGCGGCAGTGAGCTGGCTTTCGGTGACTTCGGATTGAAGGTACTCGAGCCGGGTTGGATTACCGATCGACAGATCGAGGCCAGCCGGGTTGCCATGACGCGTTTCGTCAAGCGCGGCGGCAAGATCTGGATCCGACTGTTTCCGGACAAGCCAGTAACCAAGAAGCCGGCTGAGACTCGTATGGGAAAAGGCAAAGGAGCGCCGGATCACTGGGTGGCCGTAGTTCGTCCCGGTAAGATCCTGTTTGAAATGGAAGGGGTCACGCCGCAGGACGCTTCCGAAGCAATGCGTCTGGCTTCGCACAAATTGCCCTTGCGGACTCGGTTCGTGAAGCGCGAGTCGGCAGCGCACTGACATTGAGAGTGAGAAACTGATTTATGAAATCGGATAAGATCCGCAACTTGACCGACGAGGAACTCCGCCACCAGGAGCGCGATCTCAACGATCAGCTCTTCAAACTGAAGTTCCAGCTCAACATGGGACAGACCGAGAGTCTGAAGAAGCTTCGCGGCATGCGCCGCGACATAGCGCGAGTGAAGACGATTGGCCGTGAGCGTGAACTTGCCGCCAGCAAAACGGAGCGTAAGTGATGCCAGAGACAAACACACAGCAGAGCCAGCCAGCGGCTGCGGGACGGCGCAAGGAAGTGGTCGGCGAAGTAGTCTCCAACCGCATGAAGAAGACCATCGTGGTTTCGGTGGTGCGCAAGAAGTCGCATGCGTTTTATGGCCGCGTCGTTTCGAAAGCAAAGAAGTTCTACGCCCACGATGAAAAGAATGAAGCTCGTGTCGGCGATGTGGTGCGCCTGGAAGAGACTCGGCCGCTATCCAAACTGAAGCGCTGGCGGCTGAAGCAGATTGTTCGCAAGACCGCGCTGGTGCCGGAGATTGTCGCAGACGCTAAGTAAGCGCAGAGCTTTGAGGGGGCTGAATTATGGCTGTGATGATGAGAACTTGGCTCGAGGTCGCCGACAATTCCGGCGCCCGCAAACTGCAGGTTATTCTGCCACTTGGTGGCTCGACCGGACTGCGGGCTGGCCTGGGAGACGTGGTCACCGCCAGCGTGAAAGAAGCTTCGCCAGACGGACAAGTGAAAAAAGGGACAGTGGTCAAAGCGGTGATTGTGCGCACCCACAAGGAGTATGGACGCCGTGACGGCACGTATATCCGCTTCGATGAGAATGCGGCGGTGCTGATCAACGAAGCTGGCGAGCCAGTGGGAACACGTGTTTTCGGACCGGTGGCCCGTGAGTTGCGCGAAAAGAAGTTTTTGAAGATTGTGTCCCTGGCCCCTGAGGTCCTGTAAAAGCATGTGCTGTGGAAACGTAGCTAGCTACGCTTCTACCGGAGAGAGCGGAAGGATTCGGAAATGCATACTGTAAGCACCGAACATAAGCGAGTGGATATCCGGCGTAACGACACTGTGAAGGTGATCACGGGGCGGGACAAAGGCAAGGAAGGCCGCGTCCTGCGCGTGTTTCCGAACGACAACAAGATTCTGGTCGAACACGTCATGCTGGTGAAAAAGCACGTGCGCCCGAATCCGCAGCGCAACGTGAAGGGCGGAATTGCCGAGCAGGAGAGCCGCATTGCGCTCTCGAATGTGCAACTGGTCTGCTCGACGTGTGGGCCGGTACGCATCGGGCACGAAGTCCGTGGCGACCGCAAAGTGCGGGTGTGCAAGAAGTGCGGAACGACGCTGGAGAAATAAGCTTCTGGTGGCTGGCTCGTACTCGGTAGCTCGAAGTGAACTGGAAGCCAGAAGCTAGCAGCTGACAAAGGTATTAACGCAATGGCAAAAGATAAAAAAGAAAAAAAGGGTGGGCAGCAGGAGGAGCAGAAAGCTCCTTCCGTCGCGCGTCACAGCGCCAAAGAGATGCCACGGCTGAAGGCGCGCTTTCAGAAGGAAGTCGCTCCCACACTGATGAAGGAATTCGATCTCAAGAATCCCATGGCTGTACCGCATCTGCATAAGATCGTGGTCAATATGGGAGTGGGCGAAGCCACGCAGAACGCGAAGATTCTCGATCCAGCGGTGAATGAACTGGGCCAGATTACCGGCCAGAAGCCGGTGGTGACGCGAGCCAAGAAGTCCATCGCAGCCTTCAAGGTCCGCGAGGGGCAGGCGATTGGGGCGATGGTTACGTTGCGTGGCGACCGGATGTATGAATTTTTCGATCGACTGGTAAACGTAGTTCTTCCGCGTGTGCGCGACTTCAAAGGGGTTTCGACGAAGTCGTTCGACGGCCGCGGCAATTACACCCTTGGATTGCATGATCAGTTGATTTTTCCCGAGATCGATTATGCCAAAGTGGACAAGCAGAAGGGGATGAACGTCACGATTGTGACGACGGCCCGCAGCGATGACCAGTCGCGAGCCCTGCTGCGTCATCTGGGCATGCCGTTCCGGGCGTAGGAATGGAGAGATCGAGTTATTGATTCAGGGGTTCATTCGAATCAGGAAGGTTTCATGACCACTGCAAAACGAGTTAAGGACAAAAAGATACAGGAAACGTTTAGTAAAGCGCGTGACAACAAGGCTGCGAAGCCGAAGTTCTCCACGCGACGGCACAACCGGTGCCAGATCTGCGGGCGTCCGCGCGCATTTCTGCGGAAGTTCGGCATCTGTCGCCTGTGTTTCCGCGGCTTGGCCTTGCGTGGTGAGATTCCCGGGGTTTCGAAGTCGTCCTGGTAGTAGTTGGTAGGGCGCGGCTTCCGCCGCGCCGAAACGTCACCTGACGACATGGGCTGTCGCCCTTGAGGTCAGGCGCAATACGTCGCCGCAGGTTCTTCGGCGCAATGAAAGAATGGCCGAGGCAAACGGACGATTGAGGAGAAGGAACGCATGAGGTTGACCGATCCGGTCGCAGATATGCTGACGCGAATTCGCAATGCGATTAGCGCCCGGCACCAGAAGGTGGATATTCCCGCTTCCAAGCTGAAGCTGGAGATTGCCCGCATCCTGAAGGAAGAGGGTTATATCTCCAATTTCAAGGCGACGGAAGAGGAAGGGCACAAGATCCTGCGTGTCTACCTGAAATACGCCAACAACAACGAAGCGGTGATCTCGAATGTAAATCGCGTCTCCCGGCCCGGTTGCCGGGTATATGTACGGCGCACCGAGATTCCCCGCGTGCTGGGCGGCCTTGGCATCAACATCCTCACCACGCCCCGCGGCGTGATGACCGGACGTCAGGCGCGCAAACAGGGCCTGGGCGGCGAGTTGCTGTGCGAAGTTTGGTAAGACGCGGCTGGCTGCGTCTCGAGACGTTGCAAGCAACGTTTCTACAGCGAGGGCTGAGAGCTTAAAATATGTCACGAATTGGAAAAAAACCGATCCCGCTCCCAAACGGAGTTACGGTCAAGATTGAAGGCAACACGGTGGCCGTTCAGGGCCCGAAGGGCAAACTGGACACGCAACTGCCCGTGGGCATTAAAGTCCAGCAACAGGATGGGACTCTGGTAGCGATTCGCGAAAACGACTCCCAAGCCGCCGTTCATGGTTTAGCTCGCGCCCTGGTTAACAACGCTGTCGAAGGCGTGACCAAAGGATGGACCCGGGACCTCGAAATCGTCGGCATTGGCTACCGCGCCGAAATGAAAGGCAAGAACACGGTGGTATTCAGCCTTGGCTATTCTCATCTGATCGAGTATCCGCTGCCCGTTGGCGTGGAAGCGACCGTGGATCCCAAGCAGACCAAGCTGAGCGTCACCGGGATTGATCGCCAGAAAGTCGGGCAGGTCGCCGCCGAAATGCGCAGCCTCCGTCCGCCTGATCCGTACAAGAACAAGGGTGTGCGTTATGCGGGCGAGCGCTTGAAGAAGAAAGTGGGCAAGACCGGAGCGAAGTAATAAGGACATTTTTATGCTGACGCGAACATCAAAAAACACGAACCGGCGGCACGTACACGAGCGCATTCGCAAAAAGATCCTCGGAACTTCAGAGCGCCCACGGTTGAACGTCTACCGTTCCTTAAACCATATCTATGTGCAGTTGATCGACGACGTGCAGGGCAACACCGTAGTCTTTGCGCACTCGGCGGAAGGAAAAAAGGACGAGCGGCGCACCGGCGGGAACGTAGCTTCGGCGAAAGAAGTCGGAAAACTGATCGCCGAACGGGCGAAGGCTAAGGGGATCAGCAAAGTCGTATTCGATCGTGGTGGCTATATTTATCACGGCCGGGTCAAGGCCCTCGCTGATGCAGCCCGCGAAGCCGGCCTGCAATTCTAGTTTTTGTATGGGCCGAGCGCAGCTCGGCGGAGAGAAGAAACGAGAATCACAGAATGCCAACAGTCATTAAGAAGCTCGATGCGGGTTCCTACCAACTGAAAGACCAGGTGGTAGCCATTAACCGAGTCACGAAAGTAGTTAAAGGAGGAAAGAACCTTTCCTTTGCCGCTCTCGTGGTGGTCGGAGATCCCAGTTCTGCCGTCGTCGGATACGGCTCGGGGAAGGCCAAGGAAGTTCCCCAAGCCATCCGCAAGGGAATTGAGTCGGCGAAGAAGAACCTCATGCGGATCAACCTCACCCAAACCAGCATCCCGCACCTCGTACTGGGGCGCTTCGGATCGGGTAAGGTGCTTCTGAAGCCCGCTCCCGAAGGCACGGGCGTGATTGCCGGGGGCGCGGTGCGCGCCGTAATGACCTCCGCCGGTATTCAGAATGTACTGACCAAGTCCATCGGAACGACCAATCCCCACAATGTCATCAAAGCGACGTTTGATGCGCTGAAGAAGCTGAAGAACCGTGCCGACGTAGCTGCGTTGCGCGGTAAGACTGCGGAAGAGTTGTAGAAGGACGAATCGAATGACAGCAAAGAAATCAAATGCGGGCGGCGGAAAGCTTCACCTTAAGTGGGTGCGCTCCGCCATTTGTGCCCCGACAAAACAGAAACTCGTGGTTAAGGGATTGGGTTTCACGCGGCTGAACCAGGTGATCGAGCGTCCGGACAACGCCGCCATCCGCGGCATGGTGGCCAAAGTGCCGCACCTGGTCGAGGTTGTGCAACGGTAATTTTTCCGTAGAAACGTTGCTAGCAATGTTTCTACAACGCGATAGCGACGAGCAATTATGAATCTGTCAAATATTCGAGCACCGAAGAAGGCGAACTCTGGCAAGAAGCGAGTTGGACGCGGTATGGGCTCCGGGATGGGCAAAACGTCTACCCGCGGACATAAAGGCCAACGTTCGCGCAGCGGTTCGCGAATGATGCGTGGCTTTGAAGGCGGCCAGATGCCGCTGCATCGTCGCATGCCGAAGCGCGGCTTCACCAACATCTTTCGCAAGGAATTTAATATCGTAAACCTGGAAAAGCTGGCGACGCTGGGTGAGACTACCATCACGCCCGAAGTGTTGCGCAAGGCCGGAGTCATCAGCACCAAACACCCGGTGAAGATTCTGGGCAACGGCGAAATCTCGATTGCGCTGACCGTTCACGCGCACAAATTTTCCAAGTCAGCTCAGGAAAAAATCAGCAAAGCTGGCGGCAAGTTTGAGGTCTTGCAGTAATGTTCGAGAAGCTGGCTAACGTATTTCGCATCCCCGACCTGCGCAAGCGAATTCTCTTCACGCTAGGGTTGCTGGCGGTTTACCGCCTGGGTGGACATATTCCTACGCCAGGAGTGAACGCGGACAAGCTGCAGCAATTCTTCGAACAGAATAAAGGCACGTTCTTGGGTTTCGTTGATCTCTTCTCCGGCGGCCAACTCCGCCGCTTGACCATTTTTGCCCTCGGAATCATGCCGTATATCACGGCCTCGATCATTCTGCAGCTTTTGACTGTGGTTTATGAGCCGCTGGCGAAGTTGCAGAAAGAAGGCGAGCTGGGGCGCAAGAAGATAACCCAATGGACGAGATACTTAACCGTCGTTTTGAGCGCGGTTCAGTCACTCGGGATCGCCATCAGCCTGGAGAAGTCAGGCGATTTCGTAGTCAATCCCGGCATCGGTTTCATCCTCATGACCATGCTGACCCTGACCACGGGTAGCGCGTTCATCATGTGGCTAGGCGAGCAGATTACCGAGCGAGGCGTTGGTAACGGCATGTCGCTGCTGATCTTTGCGGGTATCGTTGTGGGGCTGCCGCGCGGTGTCTTCGACCTGATTGACAAAGTTCGCACCAACGCATGGGGCGCCTTTACCGCGCCAGCCATGATTCTGCTCGTGGCCATCATGGTTTTGGTCGTTGCGTTCATTGTCTATGTGGAACGCAGCGAACGACGGATTCCGGTGCAATACGCCAAGCGCGTCGTCGGTCGGAAAGTCATGGGAGGCCAGTCCACCCACCTGCCGTTGCGTGTCAACGCCGGCGGTGTGATGCCCGTGATCTTCGCTTCTTCCATTCTGACCATGCCCCAGACCATGGGATATGGCTTGCGCAACAACCGCTACTTTGGCGACCTGATTCACTGGCTGGGCTGGGGCGAGCCGCTCTACACGTTTCTGTATGCCGTAGGTATTATTTTCTTCGCTTACTTCTACGTTTCGATTGTCTTCAACCCCAACGAGGTTGCTGACAATATGCGGAAGTACGGTGGATTCATTCCCGGCATACGGCCCGGCAAGCGCACTGCGGATCACATCAACGAGATTCTGACCCGGATCACTCTGGTGGGAGCGTTGTATCTGATCATCATTTCTTTCATTCCGGAATGGATGATCACAGGAATCCATCTCAACCACCTGTATGGACCGATTGGAGCGTTTTTCGAGCGGCTACCTACGTGGGTGACGAACGGTCTGGGGGTCACGTTTTATTTCGGAGGCACATCGCTACTGATCGTGGTCGGTGTGGCGATGGATACGGTGACGCAAATTGAGGCGCAGCTCATTATGCGCCACTACGACGGATTTACTCCACGCAGCGGCCGCATCCGCGGCCGCCGCAGTTGGACATAGTGAGGGTTTGAGGTTGCCGTACCGCCCGGTCGGCGGGTGGTTATGGAGCTGACCGTGTGCGCCTGGAAGCAGGGAACGTACCAAAGTCAGTTCGATGGAAACCTCGCAAAACATCGGGCCAGTCGTGCTGCTAGGTCCGCCGGGCGCGGGCAAGGGAACGCAGGCCAAGCGGATCGCCGAGCACTACGGCATTCCGCAGATCTCCACCGGAGACATTCTGCGGGGGAACGTGCAGCGAGGCACCGAGTTGGGCGTTCAAGCTCAGGCGATCATGGCCCGGGGCGAACTGGTTCCCGACGATTTGGTTTGCGACATGGTGGCGTGGCGGCTCCGTGACGCGGATTGCGAGCGCGGTTTCATCCTCGACGGATTCCCGCGTACGGCCAGACAAGCGGGCTGGTTGGATGCTTTTTTTGAGAGCGAGATCTTTGAAAACTCACACGGTGGCAAGTGTCTGCCAATTGTGATCCGCATCGACGTGGATTATAATCAATTGGTAAAGCGGCTCACTGGACGCAGGACTTGTCTCGCCAACGGACACATCTATAACGTCTATTTTCAGCCACCTCGCGTCGCTGATATTTGCGACGTTGACGGTTCCCCGCTGATAATTCGTAGCGACGATCGCGAGGAAGTGATCTGGGAGCGTCTGAAGGCGTATGACCTGCAGACCCGGCCCGTGGCTGAATATTACGAGCACAAGGGACGCCTGGTTTCGGTGAACGGCGACCATCCGGTAGGCGAAGTCACCGGACAGATGTTTTACGTGATTGAGCATCGGGATGGCAATTGTTTGTAAATCGACGGCCGAAATCGAGAGGATGCGCGCGAGTGGCCGCATCGTCCGCGAGGTTCTCGATCACGTGCGCGCACTGGTAGCTCCGGGGGCCACGACCATGGATCTGGAGCGCGCTGCCGAGAAAAAAATCAAGGATCTGGGTGCGAAGCCGGCATTCAAGGGTTACTACGATTATCCTTGCGTGCTTTGCACCTCGGTGAACGAAGAAATCGTGCACGGCATTCCGTCGGAAAAGCGGGTGCTGAAGGCGGGCGACATCGTTTCGATCGACTGCGGTGTGGTACTCGACGGATACTACGGTGACGCCGCGATCACGGTGCCGGTGGACGATTCGGTCAAGCCGGAAGTTCGCAAGCTGCTCGAAGTGACCGAAGCCTCGCTGTACAAGGGCATAGAGCAGGTGCGGGTGGGTAACGCAGTCGGCGACGTAGGCGCCGCAGTGCAGGAATTTGTTGAAGCCAACGGCTTCAGCGTAGTGCGCGAGTTCGTGGGACACGGCATCGGGACCAGGCTGCACGAAGAGCCACAGGTCCCGAACTTCGGAGCCCGCGGACACGGCGCCCGGTTGCGCGAAGGCATGGTCCTGGCAATCGAGCCGATGGTAAATTTCGGCCAGCCCGGCACTCGCGTGCTGGATGACAAGTGGACCGCAGTGACCGCCGACGGAAGCTGCAGCGCACATTTTGAGCACTGCGTGGCCGTGACCAAAGAAGGCCCGATGATTTTGACGCAGTGAGAGCTGCTAGCTACTGGCTCCTAGCTAAGAGCGCAGTAGCCAGGAGCTAGCAGCTAGAAGCGAATCTTAAGGAGTCGATGAGCAAAGAAGACGCGATTGAGGTGATGGCAACGGTCCTCGAACCGCTGCCCAATGCCATGTTCAAAGTCGAACTCGAAAACAAGCACCAGGTGCTGGCGCACGTTTCGGGCAAGATGCGCAAGAACTTCATTCGCATCCTCCCGGGCGACAAAGTCGCGGTCGAGCTTTCGCCGTACGACTTGAATCGCGGACGCATCGTGTATCGCTATAAATAATTCGTGCTGCACCGGGTCTTTGACCCGGTGGGCCGAGCAAGAGCTCGGCAGCAGGGAACCGGAACTTATGAAAGTACGAGCCTCAGTAAAGAAAATTTGCGACAAGTGCAAGGTCATTCACCGCAAGGGCGTGGTGCGAGTGATCTGCGAGACTACCAAACACAAGCAACGCCAGGGTTAACGGATAAAGGACAAACATGGCACGTATTGCAGGCATCGACCTTCCGCGCAACAAGCACATCAACATTGCGCTGACCTACATCTACGGGATCGGCAGCCCGCGCGCGGCCCGCATTCTCGACCAGGCGAAAGTCGAACCCATGAAGAAAGTTCAAGACCTGGGCGAAGACGAGGTCAACCGCATCCGCCAGGTGATCGAAGCCGAAGGTCTCGTTGAAGGCGACCTGCGCAAGGAAGTTTCGATGAACATCAAGCGGCTCATCGAAATCGGTTCCTACCGCGGCTATCGCCATCGTCGGAATCTGCCAGTCCGCGGACAACGTACCCATACCAATGCCCGTACTCGCAAAGGTCCGCGCAAAGGAACGGTAGCCGCGAAGAAGAAGACAGCGACGAAGACATAAAGCAGTCGTTAGTCATTAGTCTCTGGTCGTTGGCGACAAGCCGAGCGACCAACGACCAAAGGCCAACGAGCAAGGATTGAAACCCTATGGCAAAACCGGCAGCAGCAGGCGGCCCCGCCGCCCCAGAGAAAAAAGGCAAAAAGAAGACGTTCAAGAAGAAGGAGCGCAAGCACGTCTCCCACGGCATCGCGCACATCCAGGCTTCGTTCAACAACACGATCGTGACCATCGCCGATCAGGCCGGGAACGTCCTGTCCTGGAAGAGTTCCGGTTCGCTGGGATTCCGCGGATCGCGCAAGGGTACGCCATTCGCCGCGCAGCAAGCAGCGTCGAACGCCGCGGTAATGGCGCGTGATCACGGCGTGCGCAGCGTGGAAGTGCGAGTCAGCGGCCCAGGTTCTGGGCGCGAGTCCGCCATCCGCGCGCTGGCCGCGTCCGGCATCGAAGTGCGCAACATTAAGGACGCCACGCCGATTCCTCACAACGGCTGCCGTCCGCCAAAGCGCCGAAGAGTTTGATCGTGAATCCGCAGAAACATAGCTAGCTATGTTTCTACCAACAGCAAAACCGTCCGGGACGAAGGGTGAAGCCAAACCTGTAAACCGGTCATCTAAAGGAGAAGCAACTTGGCACGTTATACTGATCCCGTCTGTCGTCTCTGCCGCCGCGAGGGCATGAAGCTGTTCCTCAAAGGCACCAAATGCTTCAGCGATAAGTGTCCCATCGAGAAGCGCAATTTTGCTCCGGGCCAGCACGGCAAGGACCGCAAGTCGAAAATCGTGGGCTACGGCCTGCAGCTTCGAGAGAAGCAGAAGACCAAACGCATTTACTTCGCGCAGGAAGGCCAGTTCCGTAATTACTTCGAGAAGGCCGCCCGCACCAAGGGTGTTACCGGCGAACTGCTCCTGCAACAACTGGAGCGCCGCTTGGACAACGTGGTCTATCGCCTCGGATTCGGCGTGTCCCGCCGCCAGGCGCGCCAGTTGGTGCGTCACGGCCACGTTCAGGTGGATGGCCGCAAGGTCAACATTCCCTCGTACCAGGTAGGTGTTGGCGAAGAGATCGCCATCCGCGAAGGCAGCCTGAAGTTGGCGATTCTCGAGCCGGCGAAGGAATTCGCCAGCCACCAGAACGCACCCACGTGGCTGGAGATCGATCGCGACAACTACAAAGGCAAAGTTTTGAGTTTGCCGAAACGCGAAGACATTCATCTGCCGGTCAACGAGCAGTTGATCGTCGAACTGTATAGCAAGTAAACGACTAAGAAACGACGTCATCCTGAGCGAAGCGAAGGATCTCGCGTGTAGCATCAAGAAGTTCTGGTCCCCAATTTCGAGCCAGATCAGCCTGTCCCGACGTCAGACCTGAACGAACACGGACCCGTTCAGGGAGTCAGGACTGAGCCAAACGGCCGAAGGAGAATAAACAAATGCTGTGGAGAGGTTTTCAAAAACCAAAACGCCTGGCGGTCGATACTTCGACCCTCACCGATAAGTACGGCATCTTCTGGGCCCAGCCGTTTGAACGCGGCTTCGGCACCACCATCGGCAACGCCCTGAGGCGCGTGCTGTTGTCTTCGATCGAAGGAGCCGCAGTGACCGCGGTGAAAATCGAAGGCGTGCTGCACGAATTTCAGTCGATCCCCGGCGTCGTCGAAGACGCCACCGACATCATCCTGAACCTGAAGCAGATTCCCTTCAAGCTCAGCGGCGACGCACCCAAAGCTATCTACCTGCGCGCCGACCAACCCGGCGTGGTCACTTCCGGAATGATTGAAGCAGATGCGGATGTCGAGGTTCTGGATAAGGACGTCTACGTCGCCACCGTCAGCGAAGGCGGCAAGCTCGACATGGAAATGCGCCTCAAGCGCGGCCGCGGCTACACCTCCGCCGACAAGAATTTCGACGAAGACCTGGGCATCGGTTTCATTCCGATCGATTCCGTTCACTCCCCGGTGCGCAAGTGCAACTACACCGTGGAAGCCGCGCGTCTCGGGCAGATCACCGACTACGACAAGCTCACTCTCGAAGTGTGGACCAACGGCTCCATCACCCCGGCTGATTCGATCGGACTGGCGGCGAAGCTGCTGAAGGACCACATGAATATCTTCATCAATTTCGAAGAAGATATCGAGACTTCGACGTCGTCCGAGGAACGCAAGCCCGAGATCAAGAACGAAAATCTCAATCGTTCAGTCGAGGAACTCGAACTCTCCGTGCGCAGCTACAATTGCCTGAAGAACGCGAACATTCAATCGATTGGCGAACTGGTGCAGAAGACCGAAGCCGAAATGCTGAAGACCAAGAACTTCGGCCGCAAGTCGCTGAACGAAATCAAGGAAATTCTGGGCACCATGGGATTGAGTCTGGGAATGAAGATCGACGAGCAGGGCAACGCCGTACCCGGCCCGACGT
>Ga0210402_10003584_pt1 | contig 14484 bp, 11 predicted proteins | sample IncBWC7MmetaG_FD_161055 | JGI IMG/M metagenome (GOLD analysis project Ga0210402, IMG submission 161055) | Forest soil microbial communities from Barre Woods Harvard Forest LTER site, Petersham, Massachusetts, United States - Inc-BW-C-7-M | ecosystem: Environmental > Terrestrial > Soil >...
ATCGCTGAAGCGATGCCCTGATACGAATCGAACTTTGTCGGCAGCCGGTTACGCAAGGGCCTCAAAGACGATGACAAATGGCCAGCCGCGATCCACTGGAGGAAATTCTTCCAAATACAACTCCGTAGCTTCCCGCAGGTTGGCCATTGCTTCTGCGACGGTCCTGCCCTGGCTCACGGTATCCACTTCGGAGCATTCGGCGACAAACAGTTCGCCTTCCATGTGCACGATCGCTGCGTATGCGCGTTGGGGCATATCAGGATTCCTGTAGCCTGCCCGAAACAGCAGGTCCCTCCGCTCCGGTCGGGATGACAATCTATAGCGGCACTCAGCAATACTAAAAGCGCTTTTACGTCAGCGTGTACTTTCCCCGTTCAATCACTTTCTGCGCGATCTGCTGGCGCAACTCGATCGTGTTGAAGGGCTCATGTTTCGCCAGCCGGCGCAGGATCGCCAACTGTGTACGCAGCATGTCGCCGTCGGCCACGGCGGCGATTACTTTCTTGGCCGCGGCTTCAACTTTCTCCATCGCCTGCGAGAGATAAACGCGCGTCATGGCAATGGGCAGGGAAGCGGCGTTCTCGCCCCTACGTTCCGCAATCTTTTGTGCCCTGAGGAGAGCCGACTCCATCGCGTAGGTCTCGATGACCATATCCGCGATCGCTCCCATGACCTCCTGCTGATCCTGAATCGCCTGCATGTATTTCTGCGTAGCCGCTCCCGCGACGAACAGGCCAAGCTTCTTGGCCGATATCACCAGCTTGCGTTCTTCAGCGAGGGGGCCTTCGACATCATCCCCCAGCGAAGGTCCGGACAAAACTTCATCCATCAGCTTCTTTATTGCCGGCATCAGCGGCAACTGGCCAGACATTGCGCGCTTCAGCAGGAAGCCAGTGATGATGAGCCGGTTGATTTCGTTGGTGCCCTCGAAGATGCGGTTGATGCGCGCGTCGCGGTACGCCCGCTCGGCAGGATATTCTTCGACAAAGCCATAGCCGCCGTAGATTTGCACCGTCTCATCGACCACGAAGTCGACCATCTCCGAGCCCCAGACTTTGATAATGGAGCATTCGACGGCGTACTCCTCGATAGCCTTGCGGGTTTCTTTCGCAGCATCTGCTGCGGTCTTGTCAACCTCGGACAGCGCGACGTCCATCATTCCGACCGTGCGGTAGACCAGGGCTTCTCCGGTGTAGATGCCCACGGCCATATTGGCCAGCTTTTCGCGAACCAGGCCGAAATCCGCGATCGCTTTGCCGAACGCTTTACGCTGCTTGGCGTAGCCGATGGCGTTCTCCAGCGACAAGCGTGCCCCACCCACGCACATGGCGCCCAGCTTGAAGCGGCCAACGTTGAGGATGTTGAAGGCGATGACGTGTCCCTTTCCAATTTCGCCGAGCATGTTCTCGACCGGAACTTTGCAGTCGTTCAAAATGATGGGGCAGGTAGAAGATCCGCGGATGCCCATTTTGTGCTCTTCGGCACCGACGGAAAATCCGGGGAAGGTTTTCTCGACTAGAAACGCCGTGAACTTTTCGCCGTCAACCTTGGCGAAGACGGTGAACAAGTCGGCGAAGCCGGCGTTGGTGATCCACATTTTCTCGCCGTTGAGAATGTAATGGCGTCCATCTTTCGAAAGCTCAGCGCGGGCGCGGCAATTCAGTGCGTCGGAGCCGGAAGAGGCTTCTGACAACGCATAAGCGCCGACAATCTCGCCCGCCGCCAGCCTTGGCAGATACTTCTTTTTCTGTTCCTCCGTGCCAAAATAAACGATAGGCAGCGTGCCGATACCTGTGTGTCCGCCCCAGGTAGTCGCGAATCCAGCATATTTCGCGATGTGGTCAGCGATCACGGCAGCCGTGACTTTATCCATCTCCAGGCCGCCATAAGCTTCCGGAATCTCGGCCGAACTAAGCCCTAGTTCGCCGGCTTTTTTCAGCAGGTCGCGAGTGATGGAAAAGTCCTTGTGCTCCATCTTCTCGATGTTGGGCACGATCTCGTTCACGGCGAACTCCTCCGCCGTCTGTCCAATGAGCAGATGCTGCTCGGTGAAGTCTTCAGGGGTGAAGACTTCATCGGGCTTGCGCTCCTCCAGAAGAAAGCTGCCGCCGGAGATCTTTGCCTGCGGAACTGCTGTAATTGTCGCCATGTTTGGTCAACCCCTTTTAACTACAAAGGACACAAAGGTCCACAAAGGAAAGCTGGGACAAAAACCTTTGTGTACTTTCGTGTCCTTTCGCTATTTCCATCCCGTGCCGTTTACGAAGCGTTTAATGCCGTCCTTCAAATGCACAACATTAAAGTTTATAAGCAGTCCGATCGATTTACCACTGAGCTTAAGGTACGAAAGTAGCTGGGCCTGATGTACCGGCGACACAGCGTCGACCGACTTGATTTCCACCACAACCAATTCCTCCACCAGCAAATCCATTCGATATCCGAGTTCGAGCTTCATTCCGTGATAGACGACGGGCAATCCAACCTGGGCTGCCGACCGTATCCCGGCCTCATGCAGTTGGTGCTGTAGACAAGCCGTGTAGGTGCTCTCCAGCAATCCCGGACCAAGTTCGGTGTGAACGCGCATGGCGGCCGTAATGACTGCATGGCTGACTTCGTTGGCGGAAATTGCTCGGATCGGTGATGTGGCCATCCATCCATAGTCTTCGATCAGGCCAGCCACCGCTGGGTCAGATGTCACACCTACAAAGAAAAAGGCATTAACCACAAAGGACACGAAGGTTCACAAAGGAAGACCTGAGAGCCCTTTTTGAAGCTTCGTGTCGTTCTTGGTTAATGCCTTTATTTAGGCCAGGTTCTCGAAAATGCCGGCCGCTCCCATGCCGCCGCCCACGCACATGGTCACGAGGCCATACTTCGCGTTGCGCCGCTTCATTTCGCGAATGATCGTTGCGGTGAGCTTGGCCCCGGTGCATCCAAGCGGATGACCCAGGGCAATCGCACCGCCGTTAGGATTCACGCGTTCTGGATCGAGCCCTGCTTCTTTGATTACCGCCAAGGACTGTGCGGCAAAGGCTTCGTTCAATTCGATCACGTCGATGTCGGAGAGCTTGAGCCCCGCCATCTTCAGCGCCTTGGGGATGGCGAATACCGGGCCCAGCCCCATTTCTTCGGGCTTATATCCGGCGGTAGCGAATGAGATGTACCGTGCCAGCGGCTTGATGCCGAGAGCCTTCGCGCGATCAGCGGACATAACCACCGCGGCTGCTGCGCCGTCCGACATCTGAGACGAATTGCCTGCGGTTACCGTGCCCTTGGCGTGGAATGCGGGCTTGAGCGAGAGCAGCGCTTCGAGCGAAGTGTCGGCGCGCGGGCCCTCGTCTACTTTGAAAGTGATCTCTTGCCGCTTCGGTTTCGAGCCATTGGGCGTAGTGAAACTCACCGGCACGGCGACTGTTTCGTCCGCGAACTTGCCGGCCTGAATTGCGGCCAGCGCTTTCTGGTGGCTGCGATAGGAGAATTCGTCGGCTGCCTCGCGCGTGATGCCGAAGCGCTGGGCAAGCCTCTCAGCAGTCAAACCCATTGAGAGATACGCATCGGGATAATGGTCGACCAGCCAGGGGTTGGGGGAAATCTTGTGGCCACCCATCGGGATCATGGACATGGATTCGGTTCCGCCGGCCACGATGATTTCAGCCCCACCGCTCATGATGCGCTCTGCCGCCATGGCAATCGCCTGCAGGCCAGACGAGCAGAAGCGGTTAATGGTCAGCGCCGAAACCTCGACCGGCAAGCCAGCACGCAGCGACGCAATGCGGGCCACGTTCATCCCTTGCTCAGCTTCGGGCATGGCACAGCCCAGGATGACGTCTTCGATCTCCTTGGCGTCAATCTGAGGCACGCGTTCGAGTGCGCCCTTGATAGCGACAGCGGCAAGTTCATCAGGACGGGTGGCGCGGAGCGTGCCTTTGAAGGCGCGTCCCACGGGCGTACGGACGGAAGAAGCGATAATGACTTCACGCATAAAGAAACTCCTAGACTAATCTTAGATCGTTGATCGATGACTTTCGATTGAATGATTGTTGAGTGGAAAACCTGACACGATTCAGTTCCTTAACGTCTTCCCCGTCTTCAGCGTGTACTGAATGCGCTCCTGGGTCTTCTTCTCGCCGCACAGCGACTTGAATCCTTCGCGCTCCAGGTCGAGGATGTATTGCTCACTTACCGGCGTGCCCGCTGTCACATGGCCGCCGCATAGGACCTCAGCGATTTTGGTGGCCAGCTTTACTTCGTACTCGGTGATGTAGTCGCCCTGGCGCATGAGGTAGACGCCCATCTTGAGAGCGGCGAGGATGTTTTCGCCGGGGGCCGGAATATCCGTGCGCGGCTGCGGGGGCTCGTATCCAGCACGGACCATCTCCAGCGCACGGGCCTTCGCGTCACTCAGCACGCGCTCGCGGTTCATGGTGATGTTGTCGGAATCCCTTAGAAAGCCGAGGCCGCGGGCTTCATGGGCTGACGTCGCCACTTTAGCGGTGGCGATGGTCTCGAAGATCTTCTTCACGGCTTCCATCAGTTCAACGGATTCGCCTCGACCGCCGGGTCGAATCGATTCCGCGCTGTCGACGGCGCGCAGCAGCATCTCTTTGCAGCCGCCGGCTCCGGGTAGCAAACCGACGCCGACCTCGACTAATCCCATGTAAAGCTCGGCATGAGGTTGCAACGCCGGAGCGTGCAGGGAAATCTCTGTGCCTCCGCCTAACGTGAGGCCGAAAGGCGCAGCCACCACGGGCTTCGGGGAGAACTTGATCGCCTGCGTCATGCCCTGGAAGGTGCGGATGGCGAGATCGACGTCGTCCCACTCTTCTTCCTGAATGGACATGAGGAGCAGCATGAGATTGGCGCCGACGGAGAAATTGGTGGCGTCGTTGGTAATGACGAATGCCTCGAAGTTGTCGCCGGGACCACCCGGCTTCAGACTCTGCAAGATGAGTTGCACGATGTCGGTGCCAATCGTGTTCATCTTGGAGTGGAACTCGATGCAGGCCACGCCGTTGCCGAGGTCCACCAGCGACGCTCCGGAGTTCTTCTTTACGACCCCATTCGATTTCTTCGCCACTTCGACTGACCAGACGCCGCTCGAGACTTTCACCGGCTCATAGTTCGAACCTTTCAAGTCCCAGTAGGCGCGGCCAGAAGCAGCCTTGGGATCGTCCAGATACCAGGTCTTCTTTCCCGAGGCGAGTAACTGTTCGACATTGGCCGCGACCGGCCGATTTTCTTTCTTCATACGTTCGACCGTGGCTTCGACACCGGCCGCGTCCCAAAGCTCGAATGGCCCGAGCTCCCAGTTGAAGCCGAGGCGCATGGCACGATCAATCTCTACAATGGAATCCGAAATCTCCGGAATGCGATTGGCGGAATAGGTCCAAAGATCGGATAGAGCCGACCAGAGGAACGCGCCAGCTTTATCATTTTTCTGCGGACCGCTGCCGTCGAGGCCCAGCAACATCTTCAGACGGGCTCCGGTCTGCTCGACGTTCTTGGACATGTCGAGAGCAGGGAACTTGGGCTTCTTGCGCGGATGGTATTCCAGCGTCTTCCAATCGAGCGCGAGGCGTTCGTCTTCTTCACCAGCACCCTTCACCTTTTTGTAGAACCCCCCTTTAGTTTTGTCGCCGAGCCATTTTCGCTCCAGCATCTGTTTGTAATAATCCGGCAGCTTGAGGTCTCCCCGCTCATCAAGTGGGGCGGGCGAATCGCCCGCAGCCAGACGCGTCATGTTTGAAACTACGTGTCCCAAAATATCCAGGCCCACTAAATCGATGGTGCGGAAGGTGGCAGATCTCGGCCATCCCACGGCCTGCCCGGTCAAGGCGTCCACATCTTCAATGCTCAGATCCATCTCCTGCATGAGCCGCATGACATTCAACACCGAAAACGTTCCGATGCGATTGCCGATGAAGTTCGGCGTGTCTTTGGCGAGAACAATGCCCTTGCCTAGATGAATGTCGCAGAAGTGGGCAATCGCGTCGATGACCGCGCGGTCGGTGTCAGGCGTAGGAATGAGTTCAAGCAGCCGCATATATCGCGGTGGATTAAAGAAGTGCGTCCCAAACCATGAGCGGCGAAAATCGGCAGAGAATCCCTCGGAAATTTTGCCCACGGGCAGCCCGCTGGTGTTAGTCGTAATAATGGTCCCGGGCTTGCGAATACCTTCTACCTTCCTCAGCAAAGCTCGCTTGAGATCGAGGTTCTCGACTACCGCCTCGATGATCCAGTCCACGTCAGCCAGTCGGTTGAGGTCATCGTCGAAGTTGCCGATGGTGATCAGTCGCGGTAGCGAGGCATTCATGAAAGCGGCAGGCTTTGACTTCCTGGCCGCATCCAGCCCAGCCGCGGCGATCTGGTTTCGAACGGGCCCGTCCGCGTCAGGCGGAACGATATCAAACAGAAAACTAGGGACACCCGCGTTCGCGAAGTGCGCAGCGATGCGGGCACCCATCGTCCCGGCACCGAGGACAGCGACTTTGTGAATATGCTTCATCGATCAAACACTCCTATCCTGCAGACGCAGCCAGGTAAACGCAGTCGCAGCAATCTCCGTCTTTACAGTGGGCAAAGACTTGTCTTAGCAGTCTATCTTCGAACAGTTTATTTAGCACCCAGCCGTTCTTGCCAGCGCCGATCATGAGAATCACAAAATGGATCACGTGGGAGGAAACGGGAAAAGCGTCCAAGAACACCGCAGGCGCGTGCCGCATTAGATGTGGGGTGAGGATGGCAGCGGCACGCGCCTCAATCAAGTTGAGTTCAAGATAAGCTTCGAGCGAAATGGAGTCAAGGTTACATATCACACATGTGCGTGACGAGTGCACGGGCTGCGACCGCTAGAGTTCCGGGTGAGCCTTCAAATAATCCTGCGCCCGCCGAACCATATCTTTTTCGCCTCGATAGGCCAGCTTGCGCACAGCGTCTTCCAGGGGAATCCACAGCGCACGCTTGACCTCGATTCGCATCTCAGGCGCGATTTCGTCGATCTGCCCGGACTGGTAGCGAAACAGATAGAAGCTCACGATCTTGAAAACCCGCTCCTTCCCGCCCCAGGTACGGACATAAGCGTACTTAATGTCGCCGAGTTTCGTCACCGGGACGGCGGTCAGGCCAGTCTCTTCCCTCACCTCGCGGAGAGCCGTTTGCTCCGGTTTCTCACCCGGGTCGACCAGCCCTTTGGGTAAGGCGAGTAACATTTTTTGCGATGTTTTCTTGTTGGCCTCGCCGGGGAGGACTGCCGCGGATTCCTTTTGCGGCTCAATGACGGCCATCTGCCATTCCTCGTCGATACGCCTCAACACTACGCCACCGGCAGAAATCTCCCGAACCATGGCCTTAAGTTATCAGAAACACAGGAGTTAGTCACACGCAGGTGGAGGCCGAGTAACCACCAGTAACCCATAGCCGGTAATCTGGTGCGGCCACCCTCACTATGAAACGATAGGTCTTGAAGTGGCATCTTACTTGCCAGCCTAACCTGGGGTTGAGAGGTTTGGTTAGCGAGTAAAGACAATAGCCGGGCAAAGCCGGGAATGGTGTGAGGTCCCCCGTGAAGAGTCTGGATAAGATTATTCGTTCGGTGCAGGCGTTCGGACGCGGCCTTTCCGGTCACCCCGCAGGCCTGGGTTCCCAAGCGGCAGGTGTGGGGATCGGTCTGGCCCTCGGTGGAGGGTTCGCTCGCGGCATCGCCCATGTCGGCGTCCTCAAAGTCCTCGAAGAAGAAAACATCCCCATCCGCTATATTGCCGGAACCAGCGTAGGCGCACTTATCGGCGCCGCCTATTGCAGCGGGATCTCCGCCGCGGAGCTCGAGCAAGTTGCCGCACGTGTCCGCTTCAAGCACATTGCCAGTTGGACGCTCTCGCGCTACGGCTTCGCCAGCAACTCGCGCATGATCGGGTTCCTGAGCCACCTCCTCAAGGTCAAGACCTTCGAAGAGTTGCGCATTCCGTTAGCGGTGACAGCCACGGACTTCTCTACCGGCGAGGGCGTGGTTTTCCATTCCGGACCTCTCATTGACCCGGTACGCGCCAGCTGCGCCTATCCGGGAATGTTCTTGCCGGTAAAAATTCGCGGACGCCTGCTGATCGACGGCATGCTGTCGCACACCGTGCCCACCCGGCCGTTGCGGCAAATGGGAGCGGAACGCGTGCTGGCGGTGCATCTGAAAGGCAAGTGGACGGGGGACGTTGGTCCGCGTCATTTATTCGATGTAATCGGGCAATGCTTCGCCATCGCCCAGGAAATGAACAGCAGCCAGTGGAAGCAAGCCGCCGACCTGGTGATCGAACCCGATGTCAACGGCTACAAGTACGATGCTTTCGAGCACAGCGCCGCCCTGGTGCGCGCCGGAGAACTAGCAACCCGCGCCGCGCTCCCGGAGATCCGGAAGTGGCTGCAGACTGAAGCACCCCGCCAGAAGACGGCAAGAGTAACCCAACCAGCTGCAGTCCCAGCAGACTAAGACTTCTCGATGACAAGAATCACGTGGGGACAGGCGCACCCCGGCCGTTCAGTCGAGCAAAGCTCGACAGCACTTGGCACGGAGAGGAATCGAAGGGAAGAAGCTGAGAGGACAGACGTAGCTAGCTACGTCTCTACAGTTATTTCATCACGCCACGCTGCGCAATTCCGATATTATCCCGCGAGGTGTTCTTGACCAGATACATCATCTCATCCGCTTGCCGAATGATGTCGTGAGGCGTCTTTGCATCGTGAGGATACGTAGCGACCCCCATCGAGGCCCGTACATTCAGATTCAGCCCTTCTTCTTTACAGAACATGCTGGTGCGCAGGCTGTCGCGCAAACGTCTCGCCACCACCAAAGCCGAATCCTTTCCCGTCTGCGGTAGCAGAACGACGAACTCGTCGCCGCCATAGCGGAAAGCGTAGTCAATCAAACGCAGCTGGGCTTTAATCAGATACCCAATCTCAGCCAGCAGTTTGCTTCCAACCAAATGTCCGTTGGTATCGTTGACTTGTTTGAAGTGATCGAGGTCGATAAACAGAACCGTAAATTCGTAGCCAAAGCGCGATGACCGGTAAACCTCGGTCTCGAGCGTCTTGTAAAGATGCCGCGCATTGTAAAGCCCGGTGCAATCATCGGTGATGGTGAGTTCCTGAATTTTCTCCACGGCCCGCGCATTTTCGATCGCGATCGCCGCGTAATCGCACAGAGACTGCAGGAAGAAGATCTCCTGATCGCCAAAGTGCTCCATGTCCACGTTCACCAGTTGAATCACACCCAAGACACGCAGCCGCGAGCTGACGGGAAAGCAGACAATCGAACGGGTTTCCCACTTGGTCATCTCATCAATGCGCTTGGCGAACCGGGGATCGGTCATGACATCCGGAACCACCAACCGCTCGCCGTGCTTGGCTACATGTCCGGCAATGCCTTCACCCACCTTCAGCCGGATGTTCTTCAAGGCCTCGGAGGCACTCCCCACCGCAATGGCGAAGTACAGTTCCTCGCGCTCATCATCCACCATCAGCAACGACCAGGTGTCAGGACGGAAGTATTCCGCCATCTTTTCCATGATGGTCTGCAGAATGGAATCGAGATCGAGCGACGAAGTCAGAGCCTTGGCCACATCGTGGAAGATGGTCAATTCCTGACTCTGCCGATTTTGATCGGCCCCGGTGGCCCTGGTCATGAACCGAAACCTCGCATCTGGAGCGGGAGTGTCAAAATTATAAGCGGCCCCCAGAACACCGGCAACGAACCATGGTAACCCGTACCCGCAAAGGCACGCCCAGCTTCCCCGCAAATGCCGAGGGGGCAAGCGCCTTCCAGGCGGAGCAAGCCCGCACAGATCGCCGCAAATCCTGGGGAGACGTCAAGCGCTACCGAAACTGCCGGCGCCACCAAGTCCTGATTTCACTTTTCGCCGCTGGCTTTTTCGCCGCTCTGCCTTGCGCCTCTCAGTTCCTCGTGGCTCGAGAACGGCTTTCGCAGGGAGCCGCGAAATCGTTTCTTTGGCGTCGTCAACCATTTCTCTAAGATGGGCGAGTTGGCCTCGAAGTGCCGCTCTCAAGTCGGAGAATACCCGGTTGAACTCTTCCGGATCCTCGACGCTGACGGCCCTGGCAGAAAGGTGGCTAATGCGTTCTTGAAAAGGGGAGAGACCCATGGTCCGAGTACCATGCCACAATGTGCCACTTTGTTCGATACCGTACATACCTTAGATCCCCCTAAAGGTTCGTCGTCAAGGAGATGCACTGCGATGTAGACTTCAGAGAATCGGATGCCCGGACGGTGCCCGTTTCGTTGCAGTCGAGCTGGTTGTCAGGGAAGCAGTTCTGAACCCATGCTTTCGCAACCCAGCCAAGGCACGGTGGAGTTGTTCGACCTCGGGGGACGCCGGCCCCCATGTGAGCAGGATTATCCCGATAGTAACCATCCTTGCGTTCCCGCTTCCCACGTCCCGTTATAGGACGGCGAGTCTATCTTTCAGCGTAACAATCGTTTAGAAGAGGTGGCGGGGTAACTGTTACCTTTGGTTACTTTCGTCCATTGACCCTTTCGCTAGAACTGGTAAGGTCAAGGAGCGAGAAACGGGGGAAGACGCCCGTAGGCAGCTGTGACAATGAGCTAAACCCATGCATGTCAATCTCAAGGATGCGCTCTGGATCGCCCACCCAGTCCTGGAGTTGTCCCTGGCTGGGGTCATGTATTGGCGTCGTCTTCATCGCACTTTTCCGGTGTTTTTCGCCTACATTGTTTTCCAGGTTGTGAATTTCCTGGTCTTGTTCCCGATTTATCAATGGGGCAGCGGCCCAAACGCAACCGACCACGCGATTACGGCTTACTTCGATGCCTACTGGATCAGCGCCGCGATCAGCGTGGCGATTGGATTCAAGGTGATTCACGAGATCTTTCTGGATATGCTACGTCCGTACCCCAACCTCAAGGACCTGGGGACTCTGTTATTCAAGTGGGCTGCGCTGGTGATGTTATTGGTCGCGATGGTAGTCGCGGTGGCGAGCCAACAAGCAGACGACGAGCCGCTAGTCCAGGCCGTGATTATCATGCAGCGCAGCGTGCGCTTCATTCAATGTGGCCTGATCTTGTTTCTTCTATTTTTTTCGCGCCACATGGGCATTTCCCGGCGGCAACTCAGCTTCGGCATCGCTCTGGGGTTTGGCAGTTTCGCCTGCGTCGAACTGGTTGGAATGGCTTTGCTGTCAGGTAGGCTAATCCACCACCCGACGGTAAACATGATCACAACCCCGGCGTACACTTTGGTGATTCTGATCTGGATTGGATATGCCTCGTTGAAGACGACCTCTCGGGAAGCGTCAGCCAAGCTCCTCATGTCACAGCGCTGGGACTTGGGTCTCAGTGAGGCGCGCCATCCGGTGGGCAGTGATTCGTTGATTCCGATGTTCGAAAGTATGGTGGACCGGGCGTTCTCGCGCGCTCCGAGAGAGCCTGAAGGTAGAGAAGCCGAAGACAAGCACTTGGTCCGTAAAATGTCAGTCTCGGAAAAAGTCGTACCTTCGTTTGTTCGTCGCGCTGTCCCTGGAGACTTGGCCCGTTAATCGGTTTGTCTAGATTTTGGACAAGCTATTTCGGAATCCGTAAAAACAAACAGACCTGAATCGTTTTAACCCCGCACCAGTCCTCCATTTTGAGCAGTAAAAGAGAAGCGATCGAGACGGTCGTTCGTTTTTCGTAAACTGCACGCCAAAATCAATTTAGTTAAAACAAAACTGCGCAAATCACTTGACACGACCCTGTATAATCCCTGCCAAGTCAGGGTCGCCGCTCCCAGGGGACCCGCTAGGAGAACAATCCATGAAACGTGCGGTCAGGATGTTATTCCTGATGGTAGGTATGATTTGCGCGTATACAGCACTTGCCGCTCCGGTAGTTCCGGCACCGGAAGACGGCGCGCCGATCCCGTCGTGCACAGGACGAAACTGCCGCTAAGGGCAGCTTGTGTACTTCCGAGCTGCCCCTAAGCAGCTCTTGAAATTCAGTAGGCTGGCGATTGCAATAGCAACGCCAGCCTCTTTTTTTGTTCGCGAAGCTCGACCGGATTATCGGTTGGTCAACGAAAGTTCGCGCAAGCTTCGCGCCAACTCGGCAGGGTCAGAGATCGGGGGCTGACAGGTAAATCCGGAACAGACCACGGCTACGGTTTTTTCTTCCTTGACCGCCGGCAGTCGCGGAATGGTCTCGGCCAGCGCGGGTGGAAGAGTCTGCGGAACGGCCTGGTTGGCCGACAGCTTCAGCACGGCCTTGCCGGCAGAGTAAAGAGCAACCGCCGCGTTGTAGAGTCTTCCTGCCAGCTCATCATTTCCGACGATCACGATTTGTGTGTGAGGATGCGACAAATGGACCGCCGCAATTCCATAGGTCGCTACGAATAATCCGTACTGGGCCGCCGATCCTGCGATGACTTCGATGGTCTGCTCCGCTTTGTCGCGCAGGTTCTTATCACTGGTGTAGGCGTGCAGCCGGAGCAATGCTATGGCCGCCATTGAATTTCCGGCGGGAGTAGGTGAATCCTGGAACGGTTTGCGACGCGTGCTCAACACGCCGAGGACCTTCTGGTCGGATGAAATTTTTCCGGTATCAAAGAAGCCCCCGGAGACGGGATCGAAGAACTGCTCGATCATTGCATCGGCGATGCGTCTGGCGAAATTGAAGTAGCTGAGATCCGTCGTAGCCTCGTAGGCGTCGAGGCAGGCAAGGGCGGTGAAAGCGTAATCGTCCAGTACACCAGGGAGTTGGCGCCGTTCGGCCTTTGCATCAGAGTAAGCGAGCACGTGCAGCAATCCCTTTTCCGCATCCCATCCCTGGGACAGGATGCGATCCAGCGAACGCAGCGCGAAATGTTCGGCAGCTTCGAGTTGCAGCACTTTGGCGGCTTCGAGATATGCCGAAATACAGAGCGCGTTCCACCCTGAGTAGACGGTCTTATCGACGTAGGGAGTAGGTCGCTTCAGACGGGCGGCGTACATTTTGTTCTTAGCCGATTGCAGCAGAGTCAGGACCAGTTCCGGTGGCAGAGTGAGCCGTTTCGCAATCTCTTCGATCGACGCTCGCTGGTACAGGACGTTCTTCGCGGGATTGTGGTGCATCTCGCCAATTTCGTTGATGTCGTAGTGCAGGCAAGCCACGCGAGCCTCTTCTTCGGTGAGAACGGACTGCGCTTCCTTCAAGGTCCAGGTGAAGTAATCGCCGTCATCGTCCATGGAGTAATCGGCGTCCTGGGAGGCATAGAAGCCGCCGTGTTCGCGGTCGCTGAGCCATTCATCCATCCAGCGAACAATGTCGCGAGCTACGCTAGCAAAGAACTCGGAACCCGTGGCTTGATAGGCGTGCACGTAATTCTTCAGCAGTTCTGAGTTGTCGTAGCACATCTTCTCGAAGTGGGGCACGATCCAGCGCTCATCGACAGAGTATCGATGAAATCCGCCCGCCAGTTGGTCGTAGACGCCGCCGTGGGCCATCTTTTCGAGCGAGGTGACGAACACGTCGCGCAGTTTTTCATCGCCCGAGCGAACATATTGATCAATCAGCAAATCAAGGGCTGCCGGGTGCGGAAACTTGGGTGCGCTGCCAAATCCGCCATTTTGCGGATCGTACATCTTCAGAGCTGACTGGACGATCGCGTCAATCACAGTGGGCGAAAAGTTGGCGCTTTTTCCGGCAAAGGATTCCGCGTGGGAGATGGCGCCCTCGACCAGTTTGGCCTGTTCGATCACGTCGTCGTTCTTTTCGTGATAGGCATTCGAGATGGAGAGCAGCACACGCTTGAAGCTGGGACGTCCATAATGATCGTCCGGCGGAAAATAAGTTCCCCCGTAGAATGGTTTGCCATCGGGGGTGAGAAACGCGGTCAGCGGCCATCCGCCTTGTCCGCTGATCGAGCTGACAGCGACTTGATAGCGACTATCGATGTCGGGACGCTCGTCCCGATCGACTTTCACGGCGACGAAATGCTGGTTCACGATCTCCGCGATTTCGGGATTGTCGTAGGACTCCCGGTCCATCACGTGGCACCAGTGGCACCAGACCGCGCCGATGTCGAGCAGGATCGGTTTGTTCTCGCGTTGCGCGGTGGCAAAGGCTTCCTCACCCCACTCCTGCCACTGAATGGGCTGGTGCATGGCGGAGCGAAGATAGGCGGAAGACGCCTTGGAGAGGGAGTTGAGCGTCTGGGTGGTCATGGCTAAGTGTAACTGTTTTGGGGAGCGCGCAGTCTTTCGTGTACCATTCAAGTGCGCTGATCTTAATCAAGAAGGTGACGGCAAAGGCCGTATGAGCGGGTTGATTACTTGAATCGGGCCGTACTTCTGGCCCGCTGCTAAATCCTCAGAATAGAGAACCCTCGCGCCTGAGCTCTCGGCTGCTTGCAGAACAAGAGCATCCCAGAAAGAGGTGTTGTAGCGCACCTCGATTTCCAGCGCCTGCAAGATTGACCCCGGAGTATTGACCACGACCTCCCAGCTTAGGTA
>Ga0210402_10003587_pt1 | contig 14475 bp, 13 predicted proteins | sample IncBWC7MmetaG_FD_161055 | JGI IMG/M metagenome (GOLD analysis project Ga0210402, IMG submission 161055) | Forest soil microbial communities from Barre Woods Harvard Forest LTER site, Petersham, Massachusetts, United States - Inc-BW-C-7-M | ecosystem: Environmental > Terrestrial > Soil >...
ACACGAATAGCTCGAGCAACGCCGATGGGTAGCGCGCAAACACCTCCGGATGCGTCACTTCCAGGTAGTCATTGCGGATTTGGAAACGCGCGTTGATCGGCAGCGGCGCCGCGCTCTGCGTCAGGATGGCTTCGCGAAACAGCTGCAACAGCATTTCGTTCAGAAGACTGACATCCATAACGGTGCGGTAATATTTCTGCATGAGCTGTTCGACGGCGAGGGTGAAGCTCGCATCCTCGTAGCCGAACAGTTTCGCGAGCTTGATCTGATAGTCGAACAGCAACCGGTCCTCGCGCCTCCCGGTGAGTACGTGCAATCCGAAGCGCACTTTCCACAGGAACGACTGGCCGGCCTGCAGCTTGCGCAGCTCCTCACGCGTCAAAAATCCGTGCGCCACCAGCTCATCGAGGGTGTCGGTTCCGAAATGCCGCTTGGCCACCCAGCCGATGGTTTGAATGTCGCGCAAGCCCCCGGGGCTGGATTTGACGTTCGGTTCCAGGTTGTAGGCGGTATCGAAGTAGCGATGATGCCGTTCGGTTTGCTCCTTGACCTTGGCTTCAAAGAAGTCCTGCGACGACCAGAGACGATCCGGCGCCAAGGCGCGCCGCATTCCGGCGAACAGGGGTTCAGGTCCGGAAAGCAAGCGCGCCTCGAATAGCGTGGTCGCCACGCTGATATCCGCGAGACTTTCGCGCTGGCAATCGTCGATCGAGCGAACGCTGTGTCCCACTTCAAGTCCGATGTCCCACAGAAAAGTCAGGAAGCGTTCGATGTCCGGCTGCCAGTCCGCGGAGTCGCTCTTCGGCAAGAGCACCATGATGTCGATATCGGAACTCGGGTGCAGCTCGCCGCGGCCATAGCCGCCGACCGCCACCAATGCCAGGTCTCCGGCAAACTTGCCGGCGTGATTGACCCACGCGGCCCGCAGGGCCATATCGACCAGGCGCGCCCGATCGCGCACCAAATCCTCGATCGGTTCGTCTGCGACGAATCGATCCTTGAGCAGTTCGGTGCCCTGATCGAGCACTTGGCGAAAGATGATGGGGGAAAACTGACCCTCTTCGAGGGCTGCGGGTACTGCCGCTAGATAAGGCCAATCGGCGATTTGATCTAGAACAAAGCCGTGCGCGTTCAAGAAGCCGCCGCGGCAGCGGGCGTGCTGACGCTCGCGCCCAAGGTAAGCACCTCATAGCCCCCATCCGTCACCAAAATCGTGTGCTCCCACTGCGCGGATAGGGATTGATCCTTCGTCACGACGGTCCAGCCATCGGGCAACAGACGCACGTCCCGCCGGCCGGCGTTGATCATAGGTTCGATGGTGAAGGTCATCCCGGCAGTGAGTTCCAGCCCGGTGCCGGGTTTGCCGTAGTGCAGCACTTGGGGGTCTTCGTGATACACCCGGCCGATGCCGTGACCGCAATATTCTCGGACCACCGAGAAATTATTGGTTTCGGCGTAAGTCTGAATGGCATGGCCGATGTCGCCCAAGTGGGCGCCGGGTCTGACCTGCTGGATGCCCCGCCACATTGCCTCATGGCAGGCCGCCGTGAGGCGGCGGGCGAGGATGGGGGCATTGCCGACCAGATACATGCGGCTGGTATCGCCGTGGAAGCCGTCGCGGATGACCGTCACGTCGATATTGATGATGTCGCCGCCCTTTAAGCGCTTATCGCCCGGTATGCCATGGCATACCACATGGTTGACCGACGTACAGATGGTCTTCGGGAATCCGCGATAGTTGAGGTTGGCTGGGATGGATTTCAGCTCCTCGACGATGAAATCGTGGCAGCGCTTGTCCAGCTCATCGGTGGTCACCCCCGGCTGCACATAGGGTTCGATCATATCCAGGACGCTCGCGGCAAGGCGGCCTGCGGCGCGCATTTTGTCCTGTTCTGCGGGGGTTTTGATGGTCACATTCATAAGAAAGATGGGCAAACCTTTACGACGAGGCAGGCTTTGTTTCCACTAGGGGTTCATGGTATAAAGCGCGGCTATTTTTAACAACCCCGCACGCGTGTCGTCACAGTCGACTGGGTGCCCGGACTAGGCTTGAATTGAAGGCGCGAGCCTTCGATTTCAAGGCAAAACCGGGTTGCCGATTGGGACACGCGGAGGCTCAACCCAAACAGGAGTTTTTTATGACCAGCGTGTCCATGCGACAAATGCTGGAAGCGGGCGTCCATTTTGGGCACCAAACCCGCTTCTGGAACCCGAAAATGGCTCCGTTCATCTTCGGCGAACGCAACAAAATCCATATCATCAATCTGGAAAAGACCCAGCCTCTTTATGCAAAGGCCGCGGCTTTCATCAAAGGCGTGGCTTCCGAAGGCGGCAAAGTGCTGTTTGTGGGCACGAAGCGATCGGCGCGCGACGCGGTGCAGAAGGAAGCCAGCCGCTGCGCCATGCCCTACGTGAACCAGCGCTGGTTGGGCGGCATGCTCACCAATTTCAAGACCATTCGCCAGTCAATCAAACGGCTGAACGAATTGGACGAGATGGCGCAAAGCGGCGCCTTGGACCGGCGCGGCAAGAAAGAGGCGCAGATGCTGCGCCGTGAGATGGACAAGTTGCTGCGAAGCCTGGGCGGTATCCGCGACATGTCGGCGTTGCCCGATGCGCTCTTCGTCATCGACGTGGGCCATGAACAAATCGCGATTCACGAGGCTCAGAAGCTCGGTATCCCGGTCGTCGCCGTGGTCGATACGAATTGCTCCCCGGACGGCATCGACTATGTCATCCCGGGCAACGATGACGCCATGCGCGCGATTCTGCTGTATGCCGGCGGCATCGCCGATTCGGTTCTGGAAGGTAAAGCCTCGCTTCCCGAAGTTCCGGTGGGCGAAGATGAGTTCGTCGAGTTGGACGAGGAAGGCAATCCGAAGAAGCGCAGCGCCGGTGGACGGCGTCCCGCGGCTCCCTCGCGCGGTCAGCGAAAACCGCCGCCTCGCCGTAAAGTGCCCGTCACCGTCGTGCCGAGCGTGGCCGCCGTGGCGGCGTCGCTGGACGAAGTGGAAGTCGAGGCCGACGACGTCGATGCCCCGGATACACCGCCGGCGGAAACGCGGCCGGCGAGCGCTCCGCGGCGTCGGCCTGCGGGACGGCGCGCTCCGGCGCGCGGCGCGTAACTTCGCTCGAGGCGCGGCGCAGTCTTGGCGCCGCTGCCTGTCTGAATCAGCTCAATGAGGAATCGCCGAAACCGGCGGTTGTAGGATCCGATGAACATTACGGCAGACACAGTCAAACAACTTCGCGAGCGCACCGGCGCCGGAATGATGGAGTGCAAGAAAGCGCTCGTCGAAACCAAGGGCGACTTGGAGGCGGCGGCCGAACTGATGCGCAAGAGCGGACTCGCGAAGGCCGACAAGAAAGCCGCCCGCGTCGCGGCCGAAGGCACGGTCGCGATCGAGCGAACCGGCAACCATGCCGCGCTCGTCGAAGTCAATTGCGAAACCGACTTCGTTGCCCGCAGCGACGAATTCCAAGCATTCGCGAGAGCCGTCGCCGCGGCTGCCCTTCGAGCCGCTCCCTCGAGCTTGGAGGAGCTGCTCAAGCTGTCGCACGAAGGTTCGACCCTGGATGAGCGGCGCCGGGCATTGATTGCCAAGATCGGCGAGAACATAGCCGTGCGGCGCTTCGTGCGTGTGTCGTCCCCGGGACCCCTCGGTACCTATATCCACGGCGCCCGAATCGGCAGCGTCGCGGCATTGCAAGGGGGCGATGAATCCCTCGCCCGCGATATCGCGATGCACGTCGCGGCGGTCAATCCCGCCTTTATCGATGCCGCCGATGTACCGGCCGACATCCTCAACAAGGAACGAGAGATTCTCGTTGAGCAGACCAAGGGCGAGAAGAAGCCGCCGGAGATCATCGCCAAGATGGTGGAAGGCCGTCTGCGCAAGTACCTGGCGGAAATCACGCTGTTAGGGCAGCCTTTCATCAAGGACGAGGATACGACCGTCGAGAAACTGCTGAAGAAAGCCGGCGCCAAGGTCACGATGTTTGCCCGCTACGAGGTTGGCGCGGGCATCGAGAAGAAGCAGGACGATTTTGTCCGCGAAGTAATGGCGCAGGTGAACGCGCAGGATAAGGACAAGAGCGACAAGGACGACGGTCCCAAGAAACACTAAGCGACTATGACCACGCAACCCGGCACGGCTCGTTATCGAAGAATTCTAGTCAAATTATCCGGCGAAGCCCTGCTGGGAAATGAGGACTACGGCATCGATCCCGTCATCCTCAAGCGAATCGCCGGTGAAATTCGCGACCTGACCCAGATGGGGGTTCAGGTCGCGATTGTATTGGGAGGCGGAAATATTTTTCGCGGCGCGGGCTTGGCGCGCGCCGGCATGGATCGGGTGACCGCCGATCATATGGGCATGCTGGCCACCGTGATCAACGCGCTGGCGCTGCAGGATGCATTGGAGAGTCTGGGCACTTACGCCCGGGTCATGTCGGCTCTGCGCATCAATGAGGTCTGCGAGGACTACATAAGGCGCAGAGCCGTGCGGCACCTGGAGAAGGGCCGCGTCGTGATATTCGGTGCCGGCACCGGCAACCCTTTCTTTACCACTGATACCGCCGCCAGCCTGCGCGCCATCGAGATCAACGCCGAAATCCTGCTGAAGGCCACGAAGGTCAACGGTATTTACGACTCGGACCCGGTCACCAATCCGAACGCCAAGCGCTATGCGCGGCTGACCTTCGACAAGGTGCTGAATGATCGCCTCAACGTCATGGATGCGACGGCCATTGTCATGTGCCGGGAAAACAATTTGCCCCTGCAAGTTTTCAATCTCTTTAATGCCGGCGATTTGATGCGTATTGTCCAAGGCGAAGACGTCGGCACGGTGGTGTCGGCTGAACCTTAACGTTTGGGGGGATACATGCTCGAGGATGTGAAGAAGGACGCGACCGTGCGCATGCAAAAATGCGTCGCGGCGTTCAAGGAACAGCTGAAGAAAATGCGCACGGGCCGCGCGCACACCAGCCTTATCGAGCATATCAAGGTCGACTACTACGGCTCCGAGATGCCCCTGAACCAGGTGGCGAACATTGCCACGGAAGATGCTCGCACCTTGACGGTGAGTCCTTGGGAAAAAGCCATGGTGCCGGTGATCGAGAAGGCGATTTACAAGTCGGATCTGGGACTGACCCCGAACACCGCGGGTCAAATCATCCGCATCCACATGCCCGCCCTGACCGAAGAGCGGCGCCGCGACATCATCAAGGTCGTCAAGGCCGAGGCGGAAAACGCACGCGTCGCTGTCCGCGGTGTGCGCCGCGAGATCAACAACGAACTGAAGGAAATGCTCAAGGAAAAACTGATCGCCCAGGACGATGAGCGTCGCGGTCAGGATGACATTCAAAAGTTGACCGACAAGCACGTGGCCGACATCGATCACGCGATGGCCGACAAGGAAAAGGAGCTCATGCAGGTCTGACTCGAGCCGGACCCGCATCTTCTTCAAACGCGTATGGCCGATTCGCCGCAGCATGTAGCAATCATCATGGACGGCAACGGCCGCTGGGCCCGCTCGCGCGGCATGCCGCGAGTCGCGGGACATCGTGCCAGCGTCAAGGTGGTGCGCAAAGTGGTCGAGGAGTGCGCCGCGCGCAACGTGCGCTACCTGACGCTGTTCGCCTTCAGCAGCGAGAACTGGCGGCGCCCCGCCGATGAGGTGGGCATGCTCATGGGGCTGTTCCTCGACGCGTTGGTGCGCGAAGTGGCCGACTTGCATCGCAACCAGGTGCGGCTGCGCTTCATCGGCGATCGAGAGTCATTGGGCTCCGAGCTCCGCCAAAGAATGCACGATGCGGAGGCGCTCACCGCGTCGAACTCAGGGCTGGGGTTGATGGTGGCCGTGGCGTATGGCGGGCGCTGGGACATCACACAAGCCTGCCGGTCCCTGGCCGAGGATGTCGCGGCGGGTAGTCTGGCGGCGAGGGAGATATCCGAGCAGCACATCGGTGCGCGGCTGGCGCTCGCCGGCATTCCGGATCCGGACCTGCTGATTCGCACCGGCGGCGAACAGCGCATCAGCAACTTTCTGCTGTGGAATCTTGCCTATACCGAGTTTTATTTTACCGACGCGCTCTGGCCTGAATTTACTGCGGCGCTGCTCCAGACCGCATTCGACTACTTCGGCGAGCGCGAGCGTCGCTTCGGCAAGACCTCGGCACAAGTCGGGGCGAAAGCCGATGCGTAAAGGTATTCATGCTTAGGACGCGCGTTCTCACCGGCTTGATCTTGGGCGCCCTGTTGTTGCTGGGCATTTTCTTGCTGCCGCCGTTTTGGGCGGTGCTCGCCTTCGGAGCGGTATTTACCATCGGCGCTTGGGAGTGGGCCGGGTTCGGCGCCGTGCGCAGCCCTTTCTTCCGTGCGCTCTACGCCTTGATCGTGGCGCTGACGATGCTGGCCGCTTGGCGCTGGACCGGGGATTCGGGGCACCTGATGATTCTCATGAGCGTTGCCTGTGCATGGTGGGTCATCGCCTTCCTTTGGCTATCGTTGGCACCCGCGTGGAGTCGGCCGGCGCTGACGCTCGTCTGCGGTTTTGCCGTGTTGGCGCCGGCCTTTGTCGCACTCGCCCGTCTGCAAATCTCCTCGGGAGGCTTCGCGCGCGGCCCGCTGATCGTGTTATGGCTGGTGCTCATGGTGTGCGCTGCGGACATCGGCGCGTACTTTGCCGGGCGGGCCTTCGGCAGGCGAAAATTGGCACCCCGCGTAAGTCCGGGCAAAACCTGGGAGGGCGCCCTGGGCGGGCTGGCCATGGTCGCGCTGGTGGCGGGCGGCGGCGCCGTGTACTTTGGACTGTTGCCCCTCGCGGTGGTGGCGTTCGGATGCGGCGTGGGAATCTTTTCCGTCATCGGTGATCTGACAGAGAGCATGTTCAAACGCGCCGCGGCGCTCAAAGACAGCGGCACTTTGCTGCCGGGACATGGGGGTCTGTTGGATCGCATCGACAGTGTGACTGCTGCGGCGCCTCTGTATGCGCTGGGCTTGTTCGGCTCGGGCGTGATCCGCTAATCATGCAGCGTGGTATCGCCATTCTCGGGTCGACAGGCAGCATCGGGCGCAGCACCCTGGCTGTCATCGCGCTTCACCCGGAACAATTCAAGGTCGCGGTGTTGGGCGCGTTCAACAGCTGGAAAGTCATTGTCGAGCAGGCGCGGGAGTTCAACGCCGAAACCGTGGTGCTGGTGGACCCCGAAGCCGCAGCGTGCGCGCGCACCGCCTTGCGCGAGCTTGGATCATCAACGCGGGTCGAGAGCGGCGAGCAGGCGCTTAGCAGTGCCGCCAGCGCCGCCAACGTGCAGCTGGTCATGGCGGCGATCGTCGGCGCGGCGGGCTTGGCATCGACCCTGGCGGCGGTGCGCGCCGGCAAGCGCGTGTTTCTTGCGAACAAGGAAGCGCTCGTGATGACCGGCCGGCTGTTGATGGACGAGGTGCGCCGTGCCGGCGCCGAACTCATCCCGATCGACAGCGAACATAACGCGATATTCCAGTGCATGCCCGGCGGCTACTTACCGGGCGATGCCGCCCGCGGCGTACTTCGCGTGATACTCACCGCTTCCGGCGGTCCGTTTCGTTGTACTTCGGCGGCGAACATGGCGCATGTGACGCCGGACGAAGCCTGCGCACATCCTAAATGGAAGATGGGCCGCAAGATTTCCGTCGACTCGGCGACGCTCATGAACAAAGGCCTCGAAGTCATCGAAGCCACGCTGCTATTCGGCTTGCCGGAGTCGCAAGTACATGTGGTCGTGCACCCGCAAAGCGTGGTGCATTCTCTGGTCGAATACGCGGACGGCTCGATGCTGGCGCAGCTCGGTGCGCCGGATATGCGCACGCCCATCGCACAGGCCCTTGCATGGCCCGAGCGCTTTGCTTCCGGTGTACAATCCCTCGATCTCCTCGCGATCGGACATCTCGGATTCGAGCCGCCGGATCATGTTCGATTCCCGAGTTTGACGCTGGCACGGGCCGCCGCCCGCGCCGGAGGCACCGCACCGACGGTGCTCAACGCGGCCAATGAGGTCGCGGTTCAGGCGTTTCTTGATCGGCGCTTGAACTTTGTAGGGATTTCAACGGTCATTGAGAAAGTACTACAGCGGCTCACTACGTCTCCCGTCAAGGCTTTGGGCGATGTTTTGGAGGCCGACGCTGCGGCGCGACGCCTGGCGGTTACCATGATTGAGCATAGCGCTGGAGCCCCTGCATGATGTTTTTGGTCATACCCGCCGCATTCCTGGTTGCGATTAGCATCTTGGTGGCCGTACACGAGTTTGGGCATTATTGGGTCGCGAAGAAACTCGGCTTCAAGGTGCTGCGCTTCAGCATCGGTTTTGGGAAACCGCTGCTGACGCGGGTGGGCAAGGACGCTGATCACACCGAGTATTGCCTGGCGGCGATTCCCTTGGGCGGCTATGTCCGGCTGCTGGATGAGCGCGAAGGCGATGTGCCGGCCGCCGAGCTGCATCGTTCTTTCACGCGCCGCCCGATCTCGCATCGCATCGCCGTGTTGTTGGCGGGACCTGCGATGAATCTGTTGTTTGCGTCATTGCTGTACGCGATTTTGGCGATGGTCGGCACGGAGATCGTCAAGCCGGTGGTCGGTCAAGTGCGGCTTGACGGTCCAGCGGCGGTCGCGGGACTGCAGCGCGGCGATCAGATCACTCGTGTCGGGCGGCACAATGTCAACGACACCGAAGAGCTGCAGATCGCACTGATACGTCAATTCACCGACGAGGGCTTGATTCCGCTTACCGTGCGCCGCGACGGCATCGAGCGGCCGGTCACGCTGCGAGTCACGGCGGACAAGCGATCCTTGACCGAACCCGGCAAATTGCTGCCCGGGTTGGGTTTTGATTTGGCCACTTGGAATGCCGCCACGATGATTGAATCGACGCCTGCCGGCAGCGCCGGTGCGCGCGCAGGGTTGCGCCCCGGCGATCGCTTGCTCGCCGTAGATGGCCAGCCGATCGCCAATTCAAGCGCGTTCCGTTCCGCAGTAGGTGCCGCGGCGAACCGCGAAATATCGATCGAAGTCGAGCGCCAGGGCGAACGATTGCGTATCGTAGCGGCGGTTCCGCGGGTGATGGAAGAGGGAAAGCCAATTGGCCGGCTGGGAATTCAACTCAAGGAAGGCGCGCCGGTGTGGCCGCCGGGACTGGTCGAAACCCATCGCTCGGGACCGATCGATGCGCTGATAATCGGCGTAAAGAAGACCTGGGAGATGTCCGCACTGACCGTGCAGATGCTCTGGCGCATGCTCACGGGCCAGGTTTCCGCGAAGAACATCAGCGGCGTCGTGAGCATCGCGGAGTTTGCGGGCATCAGCGCTTCGCTGGGGGCGACGGCGTATATGGCGTTCCTGGCGATCATCAGCGTGAGTTTGGGAGTGCTTAACTTGCTGCCGGTGCCGCTATTGGACGGCGGCCAGATCGTTTATCAGGCGGTGGAAGCGGTGAAAGGCAGCCCGCTGTCTGAGCGTACGCAGCTTTTTGGCCAGCAGATCGGAATTGCATTGTTGGTGGTGTTGATGAGTTTGGCTTTCTATAACGATATATCAAGACATTTGAATTAACGGGAAATCATGATCAAACCCAAGTTCCAGCCGTACCAGCGGCGCTGCGCGCGCAGCCTCGCCCACAACAATTGCATCCGGTCGCTGCCGCGTGCGGCTTGAATTTCGGGTAGCCTTGTTGGTGGCGCTGGCCAGCCAACCACTCTGCACGGCTGTGCGGGCGCAAACGGCTCAGGAAACATTTACCGTCGGCGACATTCGCATCGAAGGTCTGCAGCGAATCTCCGAGGGCACCGTATTCAACTACCTGCCGGTAAACATCGGCGATCACCTGGATGGCGCGCGCATTGGCGAGGCGATGCGGGCCCTGTATGCGACTGGATTCTTTCGCGACGTTGAACTGCGCCGCGACGGCAACACCCTGCTCGTGGTGGTCGTGGAACGTCCGTCCATTGCCAAGTTTGAAATCAAGGGCAACAAGGACATCAAGACCGAGGATTTGCAGAAGAGCTTGCGCAATGTCGGTCTTGCCACCGGCAAGACCTTCGATCGTTCGGTGCTCGATGAAGTGAAGCAATATCTGACGGACCAATATTTCAGCCGCGGCAAGTACGCCGTGCGTGTCGACACCAAGATCACCGATCTGCCCGGCAACAAGGTCGACATCATCGTCGACATCAAGGAAGGCAAGCGCGCCAAGATCGAGCAAATCAACATCGTCGGCAACACCAAATTCAAGGAAAAGGACATCCTCGACAGCTTCGAGCTGAAGACGCCGAACTGGCTGTCCTGGTACAAACAGGATGATCGCTACTCGCGCGAATCCCTGACCGGCGATTTGGAAAAGCTGCGTTCCTACTACATGGACCGGGGCTACGCGAATTTCCAGATCGAATCGACGCAGGTGACGATCGCGCCTGAAAAAGACGACATGTACATCACCGTGAATGTCCAGGAGGGCGAGGTGTTCAAGGTCAGCGATATCAAGCTGGCCGGCACGATGGTCGTGCCGGAGGCGCAACTGCGCCGCCTGCTGCTGATCAAGCCGGGCGATACCTACTCGCGCAAGCTGGTCACCTCCACGCAGCAACTGATGAGCTACCGGTTGGGCGCGGATGGCTATGCGTTCGCAAAGATCGATCCGGTGCCCACCGCCGACAATGAACACAAGACCGTGGCGCTGACGTTCTTCATCGAGCCCGGCAACCGCGTCTACGTGCGCCATATCAACTTCAACAATACGACGGCGATCAACGACGAAACGCTGCGCCGCGAAATGCGGCAGCTCGAGGGCGGGTGGTTGTCGAATTCGGCGGTGGAACGCTCGAAGGAACGATTGCAGCGCCTGCCGTACGTCGAGAAAGTGGAGTTCGAGAACAAGCCCGTGGCGGGCAGCGCCGACCTGGTGGACGTCGACTTCAACATCAAGGAGGGATTGCCCGGTCAGTTCGGCGGCGGCATTGGGTATTCGGAGTCGCAGAAATTCAGCTTGAACGGCAACTTCGTGCACAGCAACTTCATGGGCACGGGCGATCGCATCGCGCTGGAGATCAATGCCGGCAAGTACAGCAAGAGCTATACCTTTGCGCACACGGATCCTTACACCACCATCGATGGAGTCGCACGAACAACTTCATTGACCTTGCGCGACATCACGCAGTTCGTGGCCGCTTCGTCTGCCTTCTCGACCAAGCAGATTACCGGCGCCATCCAATGGTCCTATCCGATCAGCGAGTATCAATACTTGAGCCTCGGCACCTCCGCGAACAAAAACAGCCTGGTGGTCTCGCAGGGCTATAGCGCACAGCAGTCGGTCGATTGGGTCAAGCAGAACGGCAATACCTTTACGCGCGAGCTGTCGGATACCAACGGCGATGGCGTCGTCAATTCTTTGGATAATCCGTACACCATCTACGGCACCAATTTCTATACGTATGAATTGACCGGCGGCTGGTCGTACGAAGGCCGCAACCGGGCGCTGTTCCCCGATCGAGGCATGAAGATTGCGATTTCGGCGCGCTACGCCTTGCCCTTGAGCGATGTGAAGTACTACCAGTCGAACTTCGATTTCATCACCTACATACCCTTGTGGCGCAAGTTCCTGGTGTCCGTGCAGGCATCGGTGGATTACGCTTCCGCGCTGGGCAAGACGACATCGTTGCCGCCTTATCTCAACTATTTCGCGGGCGGTCCCGACAGTGTCCGAGGCTATCGCGAGAGCCGTTTGGGGCCGAAGGACAACATCGGCATCGGCAACCCCTATGGCGGTAATTTCAGGGTCGTGAACCGCTATGAGCTGATTTTCCCGGTGCCCGAGAAATGGAAAAGCGCCGCGCGCGTCAGCTTGTTCTACGACATCGGCAACGTGTTCCAGACCGGCAACAAGGTCAAATTCCTGGGGGTCGATGACATAACGCCGGTCGATTACCACTTCAATTATGCTAATCTAAAACAATCAACCGGCGTTGCAGTGCAGTGGCTTGCGCCGCTAGGTCTGTTCCGATTCTCGTACGGAATTCCTTTGAATCCATTCCAGGGCGATACGGTACGGTTCGGGGACGAGACGGAGCGTTTTCAATTTTCCATCGGTCAAGCGTTTTGACCGCAATTTGAGGTCCTAAAGATCAACATGTCGTATCTTCGCAGCATTCCGCTCCTGGCCCTTGGCCTGTGCGGACTCATGGTCTCGCAGCAAGCAAGTGCTGAAATCAAGATTGGGTATGTGGACTTCCAGAAGCTCATGGCAGAGGCGCCTCAGGTCAAGAGTGCGATGCAAGCTCTGCAGAACGAATTCGGCCCGCGTCAGCGCGAATTGGTGGCCATGCAGAACGACCTCAAGGCGCGCGACGAGAAATTGGCGAAGGAAGGCGCCATCATGGCGGAAGCCGATCGCGCGAAAGCCGAAAAGCAGCTGCGCGATCAACAACGCGAATTCTCGCGAAAGGGCGGCGAATTTCAGGATGACCTGTCGACCCGGAAAAATGAAGAGCTCGGCAAGGTGCAGCGCTACCTGCTGGAGGAGATCCGCACCTACTCGAGCGCGCAAGGGTTTGACCTGGTGCTGGGCGAAGGCGTCTTCTACAACAAACCGCAGCTGGATATCACCGCGCAGGTATTGGAAGTACTGAAGACCAAGCCCGCGACCGTGCCGAAGGCGGCCGCACCGGCGAAGCCACCGGGCGCCAAGTAAGGCCTCACCTAGTGCACTTAAGGAGTGCTTAGGTGCTGCAGGAAGAATTCAGTCTGGGAGAGTTGGCGGTGCGGTTCGGGCTCACATTGCACGGTGAGCCCGGCCTCAAAGTGCGAAGCGTCGCGACGCTGTCACGGGCGGAATCCGGGAGCTTAAGCTTCCTGGCGAATTCGCGGTATCGCAGACAATTGGAGACCACCAGAGCGACCGCCGTCGTGGTCAGCGCGGAGGATGCGGCGCTCAGCCCCGTCGCGGCATTGATCCACCCCAATCCCTATCTGGCCTACACCCGCATTGCCACGCTCATGCATCCGCAGGCGAGCCACACGCCGGGGATCCACCCGAGCGCGGTGGTGAGCAGCCGGGCGCGCACCGCCGCCTCGGCAAGCATTGGCCCCTTGGTGGTGGTGGAAGATGATGCCGAGATCGGCGAGCGCGTCGCACTCGGCCCCGGCTGCGTTGTCCAGCGGGGCGCCCGCATCGGAGCCGACTCGGTTCTGGTGTCGCGGGTCAACTTATACCCGGGCGTGAGCTTGGGAAAGCGCTGCATCCTGCACGCCGGCGCGGTGGTGGGCGCGGACGGTTTCGGCTTTGCACAGAACTCAGGGAGCTGGGTTAAGGTGCCGCAAGTGGGCAGTGTGCGAATCGGCGACGACGTCGAGATCGGGGCCAACACCACCATCGATCGGGGCGCGATCGATGATACGGTTGTCGAGGACGGGGTCAAACTGGACAATCAGATCCAGGTAGGCCACAACGTCGTCATCGGCGCTCATACGGCCATTGCGGCCTGCACCGGCATATCGGGCAGCACGGTGATCGGGCAGCGCTGCATGATCGGCGGCATGGTGGGTTTTGCGGGTCACTTGACCATCGCAGATGATGTCGTCGTTACCGGGTGCAGCTTGGTCAGTGCCTCGATCAAACAGGCCGGCAGCTACTCGAGCGGCATGCCGACCGTGGAGACGAGACTGTGGCGGCGGATGGTCGCGCATTTGCGGCGGCTGGATTCATAGGAGAAAAGATGTCGGAGTCCGATAGATTGGATATCGCAGCGATCATGCGGCAGTTGCCGCATCGATATCCCTTCTTGTTGGTGGATCGGGTCTTGGAATGCGTCGCGGGACAACACTGCCTGGCGCTCAAAAACGTAACGGTCAATGAGCCTTTCTTTCAGGGACACTTCCCGCACCGGCCGGTGATGCCGGGTGTTCTCATCATTGAAGCCCTGGCGCAGGCCGCCGGCATTCTGGCGTTCAAGACCGCCAAAGTCGTGCCCGACATCAACACGCGTTTTTACTTTGTCGCCATCGACAATGCGCGATTCCGCAAGCCCGTCGAGCCGGGAGACCAGCTGATGCTGCGGGTTGAATTGAAGCGCTCGTTCAAGGGGATTTGGAAATTCAATTGTCTGGCGCAAGTCGACGGCAAGGAAGTGGCATCCGCGGAAATCATGGTCGCGCCCGAGACCAAGGCGCCGCGTGCAGGAGCGGCAGGATGATCGACCCGCGGGCGGTGGTATCGCCGCAAGCACACATCGCGGCCGACGTTGAAATTGGGCCATTCACGGTCATCGGCGCCGATGTCGTCATTGGCTCAGGGTGCTGGATTGGCCCGCATGCCGTGATCAACGGCCCGACGCGCATCGGTGCCGACAACAAGATTTTCCAGTTTGCCTCGTTGGGGGATGCGCCGCAGGACAAGAAATACAACGGCGAGCCGACCCGTCTCGAGATCGGCGACCGCAATGTGTTTCGC